>VOFK01004224.1_pt1 | contig 35863 bp, 39 predicted proteins | sample 5384121 | NCBI WGS metagenome assembly VOFK01 (sample SAMN12384730, study PRJNA508395) | human gut metagenome | isolation source: healthy gut J | host: Homo sapiens | reverse complement strand
CCAAGCCGGTCTTTCTGCGGAGACTTGAACGTGACGGCGAGGAGATTGACATTGCACGTCCCAAAGAGAACCGTTTTTCCGCCGGGTTCAGCGACTCAGGACGCGCGCTGGGTTCACGCTGCTGCTTGAGGCCGGTTTTACGGATACGTTCCGCGCCCTGCATCCGGAGTGGAGCCGGGCTGTACAGCTGGTGGTTCCACGGCGCGGGCGCCCGCGCCTGAATATCGGATGGCGCACACTATTTCTGCGTTTCCAACTGGCTTCCAGGTGAAGGATGCCGCCATCCAACATCCGTTTGACTTGGCGCGTTTTTCCTCATCGGTTTGTATTTCGTATGGCCAGATTTCCGTTCTACGGAACGCGTATTGAGCCGAAGAAAGTAGACTGAGTTTTATACAGTTGTCCATGGCGAGTCCTGACGGGTTTTCCGCCCTTACGCGTTTTGAAGAGAAAATTAAAGGTTGACAAAGATGACAAAAAGACTTATGAAAATTGGTCTGCAAAATTTTATGTTTATGCGACGTATTTTTTATACAAGCATATATTTTTTGTTTAACTAAATTTTTAGTTTATGGATAAGCAAAAAGCAATGCTGGATTTTATTCAACATGATGCACGGACGGATTATTCTCAACAGTGTGGATGGCGATATTCGCTATGATGCATGAATCTGTTTTACGTTAAGTCAGTTTATGAGGACCCGAAACAAAAGTATCTTTCTGATTGAATGATACGACCTTGTTTGGGTATCAGTTGAATGAGATATTTCCGGAAGACGGTTTGGATTTGTCGGTGCTTGAGTTTTTGCAGAGCAGGGATTTTGCCGAAGTGAAGTTTTGTTGAAGGACGAACTGACCAATTTTATTCGCAACGAAGCGGGAATGTTTGGTAAGCGTCCTTTGGTCTTGTGCTGGCTGGCGTTACAAACTTGACCTCGTGTTGGGAGACATGCTGAAGCCAAAACAGGCGGACGCCTCTGCCGACTATGACGCTTTACTGGGGTTTTGCCTCGTGGCGTTCAGGTTTGACCTGATGAGCGAAGACCTGCTGCCGCTGCTTTATCAGGCGTTGAAAAGCGTAACGTTCTGTTGGTCGCACTCGGTTAAATTTTTAATGATGCGACGGTTCCTGTTTGGGGAACTGTCCGTTAATTGATTGTTTATTATTAAATATCTGAAATCATGAAAGAGCAGCCACGGCATGGATGCCGTTTTTAAAAAGATATACCGGAAGCGGATATGAAATCTTTTCGGGAAATTTAGATAATCCGAAAAGAATCGGCAATTAAGTGAAAAAATGCCCTTTTGCGCAAACGGCCTTATTCGCGCGGTTTGTTTGAGGAGCTGGGTGCGCTGGCCGTGGTTTATTACGGTTCCGGCGGGTACCGTGCGCTGCCGAAACGGAAGATTGCTGGCAGTTTTGGCTCGGAGAAGCTTACTCGTATGCGGTGCATTGCGCTCGTCTCGCTGGCGCTTAATCTCTTTGAAAGCATTGACGTACAGCCGTCTGCCCATGTTTGAAGAGGGTGCGCATAAGGCAGGACTCGAAAGCTCGTGGAAAGAGATGAGCTCACGCTGCGGCTGTACTGAAAGCGGTCGGATTAAAAGTTTGGTGCAAGGCGGGAGACGTTGGTTCCGCCTTGTTTCCTTGCTCTTTCATAGAGCAGACAATCGGTGGCTTCGAGGTAGCGCAACGCGGATCCTGCGTCGTAGTTTGAACAGCGCTCGATACCGGCCGGATCTTCGTGGAACGATCATCTGCGCGTTCGGATAAGTTTCCCTGAGCAGCGCTTTCTCAACCTCTCGTCCGGTATAGTCATGCGCCTGATACAGAGAAAGGGCCGTCCAATCGTTCCAGATGGAATTCTCGAACATATATTCGCCGCCGAGGTTGCGGGTGCGCAGGTCATGAAGAATGCACGAGGCAAAATCGTGGCCGAGGACGATGGTATGTCAGGCAAATTTCAAAATCGTCAAGCTCTCCCGGTCGGTCAGCTTGATCCGACGACGGCGTCGCGCCGCCAGTTTGTAGGCGTTGTACAACAGATGGAAGCGGAAACTGGCAAGGCGGTCAGCGTATCAAACCAGCTCCAGCTCAAAACTTGACGACAACAAGCGTGACGATAACATGGGAGAGGTTGGTTGCGACGTCGACGGTGTAGTGGGCGCCGTCGCGGCTTCAATCGCCTCAGAAGCGGTGTGTGCCGGTAACGGCTTTTGAAAGGCGATCAGCGCCAGCGTGCGCTTAGGAACAGGCTTGATCAGCATGATGAAAGCGCCGATGCCGGTTTGTTCAACCTTGCTCGCGTAATAAACGGCTGGATGCCGTCATGACAAAAATGCCGGAACCGGCGTGACAAACGCCGACCGAAGGCCGAAATGGCTTCGCTTTGCCATGACCGTAACGGTGATTGAATCGGGCCGGCGGCGAGCGATATTTTCGACGGCGATAAAAAGCGACTTCAGAAGACGCGAAAATGTCGGCAAGGCTGTCAGTCGACGATGGACGAGAACTTTTGGGCGCCGAACCGGTTTGAGAAGATTGAGGCTGACGCCAGCGCGGACGCGGCGGCGTGGTCGTTTTTTTGATTTTTTGCTGACTTAAGGGCATTTTTGATTTTCCATAGTCTTCGGCAGTTATTTCAAAAACTTATTTTTAGTGCGTCAGCGAGGGTTTGCAAATGTTTTCTGCTGATTGTGCCGATGAAATCAGCACAAACTTGACCTGCTCAGCGGCCTTTCTCGCGGCGAAATTTCAAATCGACACGGTTGCTGCGGCGTCCACCGTGAAACCGGAGTGTGTTTTCGGCATTTGTTTTTCAGGCGCTTCACCGGTAAAGTAAGAGTGTTCAGCATTATCCGGGCCAGATTGGCCAGCAGGCCAAAGCGTCAGTTTGGCCGTTTACGGCGGCCAGTCGTCGAAACGCAGGTTCCAGAGCGAACTGCGAAGTCCAGTTTTGCCGAGACAGGTTCAAGATCAATGAAGTCGGCGGCAAGTCGCCAGACTTTCTGAAAACGCATCAAGTCAAACGTGATATAGGCGGCTTTGGCTCCGCGGCCGCTGTCCAGGATCATAGCGGCCGACGTTGAAGGCCGTCAGGCTGTTTCCGTCCGCATCACTGCAAGTTCGATGTAGGATGACGGGCGTACCGGCGACGCATGGCAGTGCCAGTCCGGAATTTGCCCAAATCTTCGCCGCGGTCGAGTTTCGCTTCTCATAATAGCGGCTTCCGGCATTGTTTCGCTCAGAAAACTGCGTGAAGCCGCTCCCGATAAACCAGGAAAAATTTCATGTCCTTTTTCGGTTTCCAGTTGTCGCCGTCAAGATAAAAACTCGAAAGGATATTGCTTGTTGTCTTTTTGGAGAGTTATATGCCGAGACGTGTTGATATCAAGTCCGGCAAAACAGGTTTGTTTTCATAAGCTTCGATTTGGCGGTCTTTGTCCAGACTAGACCGATACGATGCCCAATCCGAGCTAAAGCAGGGAAGCGGCAGGGAGCGCTGCCGAGTTCTTCGCTGAAACGGAAAGAGCTTCCCGGCCGCTTACGGTGGGAGAAGAGTGCCGACAGCAGCAAATCCGGCCAATATGGACAGCGGAAACCGCGTAGATGCTGGCAATTTTTACCCATGCGTGTCGATGGCGCGATTTCGGCGTTAAGCGTGCGGCGGATTTCGCTCGCGAGTTCTTTCTCTTCAGGCGTCCAGACGCCAGCGAACGCCGGCAATCAGAGACCATTCGCCCGCACCAATGAGCGGCCCGCTCGCCGTTCGGAAGTCTTTTGCCCTAGATTTCCTGAAGTTCGGTTTTGGTCTCGATTGATGCGTTCGGCCCGATGATTTCGTTCTCTTTGACCTTAAAGTCGTTTCGCAAAGCTGCAGTTGCGCCTGATTCTTTCGACGTCTTCCAAAGATCGTCACGACCTTGGCCGAGTTTGCCGCGCAGGCCGATGAGGGTTGTGCTGCCCGCTCCAGACTTTCCGAGCGCATTGACTAAAGTTGCCGTTGTCCGGTGACCGGCTACGGCGAAGTTGTCCGTCAGCAGGCTTCACCAGGAACTGGTCCAAAACGAACTCGTCAGAGAAGTCAGAATCGCCGACGGCAATCAGTCTCGAAGGGCGCGGCGCGGCCGCTTTTGATTTTGGCGGCGATGACCTTTTGAGTATTGTCCGAGCGAAGCTGCGGAGAATGTCGCCCGCGGGTTGACGTTTTGAGTACTGCCGAAACGTCGACCGGTACGCGGCATTGGGCGAAGTGACTATCATGCGGTTCGAAAATGATGCCCGGCGCCGCCGGTTCGATTTCTGGAAGCGTGGAGGCAAGAAGCGTTGCTTAAGTTTGGAAACCTCCGGCGCGCGGATTGACGTTTTTCTCCGGTCCGGGATAAAACTGAACCACGTCGCGGGTAAAGAGACGGGTTGTTTTTATAGCTTTTTGGTGGCATGCGGACCATTGGGGAGTTGTCAAATCGGCGACGAGCATCGTTGCGGAAAAGGTTACCCAGGGGAAGTCAATGATTCGCCGGGATATGACGGAACAGCCATTAAAAATAGTTGACCGGCGAGAAATACGCGGCCGCTTCGGCGTTGTCGCAACACTTTGCCGCCGTCGAGGGCAACGTTGTTTGCCGGTCAAATTCGTCGGGATTGCGAGATTTGATTATCATCCAGGACGTCAAGGTCGTCGGAAGTCTTCCGCGGTTTTGATGTGCTTTTGTTATTCACGTGCAAGCTCTTTGAGCTGTTGTCAATCTGGCTGACAACGTTGTTGTTGATGACGGTGTCGAGCCAGCGGCGTGGTAATGATGCCGGTCTTCGGCAAATCTCAACGTCGTCAACAACTCAAAGCTTTTACCAATCTGAACGAGGCCGACGAGGCCATGATGGTCCGCGTGAACGAGTACTGGCAGCTGCGTGAAAACGAGAGCGAGTCCGCCGCAAACTGCTGCCTGAATATGGCCGCAGGTATTCTGCAGCTGACCGTAGGCCCGGATCACGAAAAGGCCGTGCTGGCCCGCCTGAATGATGGCTTCTTTGCCATTGTCACGGTGGGCACGCCTGCCGCCGCTATGGCACAGACCGTGCGCGAGGCGATGAACGATTCCCGCCGGGAATTCAACATCTCGCTCTCCCGCCGCGGCAGCTTCACGGTGGAGATTGCCTCCGCCGAATGGGGCGAGACCGCCTCTTGGGATATGACCCTCTCGCTGGCGCAGCAGCGCCTGTAACCGAATAGGTCAACAGCCCCCTTGTGTACATACTGGCATTGACCGCCAAACGTACACAAGGGGGATTTTAGTATGCAGAGTGACAACGAAAAGATGCTGCAGGAAATCGTGCAGAACACCGAGATGGGCAAGAATACGCTGGATGAGCTGATGGGCCTGACCCATGACCAGAAGCTGAAGGACGAGATGCTGCGCCAAAAGCGGGAGTACCGCCGCCTCAATCAGGCTGCCCACACAGCGCTGGACGCCATCGGGGCCGAGGCCCACGGCCAGAGCGCCGCCGCCCGCATGAGCGTGAGCATGGGCATCCGCACCCGGACGATGATGGACAAATCGACCCGCAACCTTGCCACCATGCTGGCCGAGGGCAGCGGGCAGGGTGTGCTGGACTGCAAGCGCGCCGAGAAGGACTACCCCGCCGCCAGCCCGGGCGCGTACAAGCTCTGCCATGAGCTGGGCGCCTTCCAGAGCAAGGCCGAGGAAACCTGGCGCGGGTTTGTGTGAGAGGGCGGGCATTGCCCGCCCGCCCAGTGCCCTATAACGAAAAGCAGGGATGCATCCCCGCATCCCTGCTTTACTTACTATACAGTACAGCTTACAGCTTCAGATCGCCCTCTTTGATCCAGCCCTTTTTGCGCAGCAGTTCGCAGAAAAGAGTGCTCAGCACGGCGGGCAGAACAAAGCAAACCAGAACAAGACCCGCCCAGTCAAAGGCGGTGATGGTTATACCGCTTTCCACCCAGCCGGTGTAGACGCCAATCTGGCCGACCAGACCGCAGGTGCCCATACCGCTGGAAACCGCCGGGCCATTCATTTCCAGGTGGAACAAGCAGGTAGCAATGGGAGCCGGTGATGGCCGCTGCCAGCGTCGGCGGGATCCAGGTGCGGGGGTTGCGCAGGATGTTGGGCATCTGCAGCATGCTGGTGCCAAGCCCCTGACTGACCAGCCCGCCGATGCCGTTCTCCCTATAGCTCATAACGGCAAAGCCGACCATCTGGGCGCAGCAGCCCGCCACGGCGGCACCGCCGGCCAGCCCGGTCAGCCCCAGCGCTGCGCAGATGACCGCGCTCGAGATGGGCAGCGTCAGTGCCATGCCCACCAGCACGGAAACCACAACGCCCATCAGCAGCGGCTGCAGCTCGGTGGCCCACATAATCAGGCTGCCCACCGCGGACGCCACCGCGCCGATGGACGGTGCAAACAGGGCGCTCAGGCCGACGCCGACCAGAATGGTGACGGCGGGGGTGACAAGAATGTCAATCTTGGTTTCCTTGCTGACCAGCTTGCCGGTCTCGGCGGCGATAATGGCAATCAGGTAAACGGCCAGAGGTCCGCCCGCGCCGCCCAGCTCATTGGCGGCACCGCCCACGGCAATCAGGCTGAACAGCACAAGCTGCGGTGCATGGAGCGCATAGCCGATGGAGGCAGCCATTGCAGGGGCCGGCCACCGCGGCAGCGTACCCGCCCGCTGTGACCAGAAACGCAAGGCCGAGCTGCTGGCCCAGCGTCTTGATGATGGTGCCAATCAGCAGGCTGGCAAACAACCCCTGTGCCATCGCGCCCATAGCGTCGATGCCGTAGCGGTGCGCAGAGATGACGACATCCTTGCGCCGGAAAAATGATTGAACAGCTTCCATCGTATAACGATTCCTCTTTTCCTATAGAATATCAAAATTTTAACATTTTGTGCCCGGGAATACAACCCGATTGATTGAAAAAGCGAACAAAATGCGCTACAATTATAAAAACACCGCATAATTCTAAGCGCCGCAGCGGTGCTTAAGCCGTCAGGCGGGAATTGTGCGGTGTTGCCTAAAAAACCAAGAGGGGAGAGAGGCCCAATGGTCGAAACCTTTACTGCCCATATTACACCCTTCGGGCTGAACCGCACAACCTTTGTCTATCTGCCCGATGACTGGCAGACCTCCGGCAGACGGTACCCGGTCATCTATATGTTTGACGGGCACAATCTGTTCTTTGATTCCACCGCCACCTTCGGCACCTGCTGGGGGATGAAGGAGTACATGGACGCCCACGGCGAGGCCATCATCGTTGCGCCCGAGTGCAACCACGAGGGAAACGCCCGGCTGGAGGAGTACAGCCCCTATAACTTCACGTGGCAGGAAAACGCCATCCACGGCCGCGGCAAGACCTATATGGACTGGATGGTGAACGAGCTCAAGCCCCTCATCGACGCGAAATACCCGACCCTGCCCGACCGGGAGCATACCGCCATCGGCGGGTCCAGCATGGGCGGGTTGATGAGCCTGTACGGCGTGGCGGCGTACAACGATGTGTTCAGCCGTGCGGCCTGCCTGTCGCCGTCGGTGCGGTTCAGCTTTACCGAGGTCAAGGCCGACCTGCGCAAGGCAAAAATCGCTCCCGGCACGCGGGTGTATATCAGCTGGGGTGAGCGCGAGGGCAAGGGCCGACACGCGCTGGCGCAGTACACCGCCAAGGCGCTGGAGACCGCCAACCTACTGACCGAGCGCGGCGCGGTGGTCTACCCCTACTGCCAGCTGGACGGAAAGCACTGCGAGGCCGACTGGAACTGCCAGCTGGCGCGGTGCTTCAAGTTCCTGTTCGGGTGGAGGTAAGCCATGGCAGACAAAAAGAAAAAGCGCCCCGCGCCCGCACCCGCGCTGGAACTGCCGCCCCGCCGCACCCGCCTGCTGGCCGCGCTGTGCTATCTGAACGTGCTGATACTGATTCCCGCCTGCACTAAATGGCGGCATGATGAATTTGTGAAATTCCACCTGAATCAGGGCCTTGTGGTGCTGGCGCTGGCCACCGTCTGCGCCTGTGTGGGCTTTCTGCCCCACGGCAGTGAGATGGGGCTGACATTGACGATGTTTGTGGACGTGTTGTCCCTTGTCGGACTGGTGCAGACCCTGCGCGGGCTGAAAACCCCGCTGCCGGTCATCTGGCGCATCAACCGCGCGTTTCATCCATTTGAGTAAAAGGAGATGCTTATTATGGCAAAGGCTGTTATCTTTTTTGCCCCCGGGCTGGAGGAATGCGAGGGCCTGCTCTGCGTGGATATTCTGCGCCGCGCCGGTGTGGAGGTCACGATTGCCGCCGTCGGCGGGGAGAAAATCGTCAAAAGTGCCCGGCAGGTCAACGTTGTGGCGGATGCCCTTGCGGAGGAGCTGGACTACGCGGCGTTTGACGCCTGCATCCTGCCCGGCGGTATTCCCGGCGTGCCGAACCTGAAGGCGGATGCCACGGTGCGCAGCGTCTGCCGTGACTTTGCCGCGCAGGGCAAGCTGGTGGCGGCCATCTGCGCTGCGCCCACCGCCTTGGCAGAGTTTGGCGTGCTGAACGGCAAAAAGGCCACGGTCTATCCCGGTATGGACGCGGCCCTCACCGCGGCGGGGGCCAGCTACACCGGCCTGCCGCTGACGATTGACGGCAACATTGTCACCGGCGAGGCGCTGGGCGCGGCGATTCCCTTTGCTCTTGCGCTGGCCCGCATCCTGGCTGGTGCCGAAGCCGCCAACAAGGTCAAGAGCGCGATTGTGTACCAGTAAGCCAATGCCGTAGGGGCGGGCATTGCCCGCCCGCAAGGGTGCCGGAAAGAGGGCGGCGGGAAGCAGCCCCCTCATCCGGCCCTGCGGGGCCACCGATAAAAACGGCCCGCAACCGGCCATACAAAAAACACCCTGCCTTTGTCACAAGGCAGGGTGCTGTTTTTACAACTGAATTATCGCCCGCGCTGGAGTTCAATCCACGCTAAATCGCCGCGCTCCAGACCGTGGATGAGCACCTCGGCGGTGGCAATGTTGGTAGCCACCGGGATGGTGTGCATATCACACAGGCGCAGCAGCGTTACATCGTTGGGCTCGCCGGGCTTGGCGCCGACAGGGTCGCGGAAGAAGAGCAGCATATCGACCTCGCCGCAGCCAATCATGGCGGAAATCTGCTCGGCACCGCCGCGGCCGCCCGGATACAGGCAGCGCACCGGCAGCCCGGTTGCGTCATGGACAATTTTGCCGGTCACACCGGTGGCAACCAGTTCGTTCTCCGACAAAATGCGCAGATAGGCTGTGCAGAACTGCGCCATCAACTCCTTGCGGGAATCGTGGGCAATCAAGGCAATCCGCATAACTGAAACTCTCCCCCAACAGGGCCGCCGCGACGGCAACAAGCATATATTTAATGATATACCATGTGTACAAAAAAAGCAAGTGCCGCGGCCGCAAAAATCGTCAAAAAATGCGCTTGGCCGGGTACACATTGGCGTATTTGCCAAAGCGCGCCGCAAAATTTTGGTGAAACAGCGCGCGGCAGTTGTGCTATAATGGAAAAAACGGACAGACACTGTATGTGATTCTGTCTAAAAGGAGGATCTACCATGAGGAAATCTGCCCAGACCGTCATCCGTCCGGATGCCTATTACACCATCGCAGCAGCCAACGGCCGCGTGCTGGAAGTGGCCGATTTCAACACTGAGAACGGTGCCTCGGTCCGTCTGTGGAGCTATGAGGGCCAGCCTTGGCAGCAGTGGCACTTTGAGGAATCGGGCGAGGGCGAGTACCGCATCAAAAACCGCTTTACCGGCAAGGTTATGGATTTGGCGATGTCCGGCGTCTGCAACGGCACGTGGGTGCACCAGTGGAGCCAGACCGCCGGCGCAGGCCAGCGGTGGGAGCTTGTGGACGCAGGCGGCGGCAAGGTCAAGCTGCGCAATGTGCTCGCGGATAAGGTCATCGACCTTGTAGGTATGCGCGTTGACAACGGCACGCAGGCCCAGATCTGGCAGGATGTATTCGGTGAGAACCAGCTCTGGAAAATAGACCCTGTGCCCGCACGTCTGCTGGACAAGGAGCCCCCGGCCCCGAAGCCGCGTGCAGCCGCCAAAAAGCCCGCCAAGGCCACCCGCACCCAGACGGAAAAGAAAACCTCCGGCAAGGCGGCGCGCCGCACCAGCAAGAACAAGTAACGCATCGGCTCCCGCTGCGGCGGGGGCCGTTTTTGCGGGTTGCGGGAAAAGACGAATGTTGTTATAATAGAGAAAAAACCGAAAGGCAGTACGACCATGCAGTTTACCGAGCTTACCAATGTTTCGCCCGAGATCATCCGCGCTACGCAGGCGATGGGCTTTACCGATATGACCGAAATTCAGGAGAAGGCCATCCCGCTGATGCTGGGCGGGCATGATATGATCGCCAAGGCCCCCACGGGCACCGGCAAGACGGTGGCGTTCGGTATCCCCATCCTGTCCAAGGTGGACCCCGCCAGCCTCAAGCCGCAGGCAGTCGTCCTGAGCCCCACGCGTGAGCTGGCCCAGCAGATCGCGCAGGATCTGCAAAATCTGGCGCAGTTCCTGCCGGAAATCAAGATCGTCTGCGTCTACGGCGGCGCAGGCATGGATAAGCAGCAGCGACAGCTCAAACAGGGCTGCCAGATCGTTGTGGCCACGCCGGGCCGCTTGATGGACCACTACCGCCACCACGCCATTGATGTCTCCGAGGTCAAGACCGTCGTGCTGGACGAGGCCGATGAGATGCTGAACATGGGCTTCTACAAGGATGTGAAGTACATCATCGACCTGATGAAACACCGCGAGAGCCTGTCGATGTTCTCGGCCACGATCAGCCGCGAGGTGCTGGACATCGGCTGGCTGTACCAGCACAATGCCGCCGAGGTCAGTGTCCGCCCCGTTGAGGATTCCAGCCCGAAGATCGCCCAGTACAAGCTGCTGACCACCGGCCGCGACAAGCTGGCGGATGCCGCGCAGATCATCATCTCCGAGGGCTATAAGCGGGTCATGATCTTCTGCAACACCAAGTATAACACCGGTATGCTGGCCAACCAGCTGGCGCGCCTGAACTTTAATGTGGACTGCCTGCACGGCGACCTGTCGCAGGCGGAGCGCAACCGCATCATGACGCGCTTTAAGGCGGGCGAGATCGATGTGCTGGTGGCCACCGATGTCGCAGCCCGTGGCATTGATGTCTCCGATGTGGACGCGGTCATCAACTACGATGTGCCCGAGGAAAACGAGCATTACACCCACCGCATCGGCCGCACCGGCCGCGCCCGCAAGCAGGGTGCCAGCTACCTGTTCTACACCAAGGAGGAAGCCAAGCGCGTTGACCAGCTGCTGCGCCTGACCCGCAACACCGACGACTGCAAGGCCGTCAAGTTTGATTTCAACCACGAGCACCTGAAAATCGAGGACACCGCCCCGGCGGATAAGTTCCAGATCAAGGCGTATTTTTAAGTAAGGCGTTTTTAAGAGTAGATAGCTAAAGTAGTATGTTTCGCCCCCGCCAGCTTCAACAGGCTGGCGGGGGCTTTGCTATGCCCATAGAAAAATTCTGTATGCCCCTCTTGACAGATACGTGTATTACGGCTATAATACGCTTATAGCACAGACATTCAACAGAAAGGAGGCAGCAGCTTGGTTAATTTCAGTGGCCTGCAGTTTGATGACAGCGCCCCGGTTTACCAGCAGATTGCCGAGTATCTGAAGCGGCAGATCCTGTTGGGCACCGTGCAGGACGGCGACCCTATGCCCAGCCGCCGGGAGCTGGCCGCGCAAACCGGCATCAACCCCAACACCGCCCAAAAGGCCTACCGTCTGATGACCGAGGAGGGCTATGTTGTCACCGACGGTAACAGCGGCAGCTTTGTGCACCTGACCCCGGAGCTGCATGAGCAAATCTCCGCCCAGCTGACCCGCGGCCTTGTACAGGCGTTTGTCAATCAGGCCAAGGCAAACCGCCTCAGCTACAAGAAAGTGCTGGATTTAATCAGTGAGCTTTGGGGCGATGAATGATTTTTTTACCCTGTGTGTATTACTAAGATGGTACACAGGCAACGTGCCGGAGAACATGGAAGGAGCACCCTATGAAACACACACTTACCCTTGCCGCGTGGAATATCCGTCTGGCGCGGCGCAGCCTGCTGGCGCTGTGGGGCATCTTCGCCGCCCAGCAGCTGGCGCTGGTAGTCTTTCGCATCTGCTGGCAGGGCGCTGCCGGCATGGGACTGGCGTCCCATTATTACGTTACCATGCAAATTTTTGCCTATCTTGGGTTTTATCTGCTTACCGGTTTGGCGGCGGGGCTGGCCACCCACAACAGCCGCCGCGCCCGCAGCGGGTACACCTGGGCCACGCTGCCCGGCACCCCGGGGCAAAAGTTCGGGGCCAAGGCCATCACCATCGCCGCCGCCGAGGTCGTCTTTGCCGCCTGGCAGTTTGTGTGGTACATCGTTGAATTTTACCCCATCACCGCGCTGGAAGTCCACCTGGCCTGCAAGCTGTACGGCGCGGCCCTGCCGCCCGCCAACCTGTACGAGCAGGTCGTCGCCAACAACCTGTTTTCCCGCCTGCTGCCGCGCCGCCCCCTTTGCAGCTGGTGATCTTGCTGGGCATCCTGGCCCTGTCCGCCCTGCTGCTGGCCGCGCTGGATACCGTGCGCGGTTGGCGCAAGCTGCCCGTGTTCGCCGTCGGCGGGCTGTGCGCCTGGCAGTGCTTCTACCTGGTGACCGTTGAGCAGCACCCCGAGTGGATGTTCACCTCTGCAAGCCGCAACGTTACCATGGCTCTCGCCGCCGTGCTGGCCGTCCTCACCGTGTGGTGGGCAGTGCGCAGCATCCGCCGCGGCGAAACCTGCTGAAAGGGGGAGTGACCTGCTATGAAAGAAACGAAAACTAAAAAATCTACTTATCTGCGTAACTTTATCATTGCTGTCACTATCGGCGGCCATCCTCGCCGCCGGTGCCCTGTGGGTGCTGCTGGGCTGGCGCAGCGCGCTGGACGTCACCCTCACCGACCTGGCAGGCGACCCCGCCGCCCTGCGCGGCTTCACGATGCGCGGCCAGAGCTACTTTGACTGCGCCCACACCTACTGGGACTTGCACGACGGCTACCTGGACACCAGCTTTGCCCTCGACCCCGACGAGAGCGGCAACCAGTACCACTACAGCGCGTGGGGCGCATCGATTGACACTTTGTACGCTGTAGCGCCGAAAAGCCGTGACGCGGTCAACGCCGAAGCCCAGCGCGTACACGCCTACCAAGACACTTATCAGATGCAAAGCACCGCATCCGATTTCCGCGTGATGGCCCAAATTGACATTGGCGGCGGCATACTGCGCATCGCCCTGCGGGATGTGGTGCTGGATGCGCCCATCTCGGTAAGCGCCAACGCCGAGGTGCCCACCTATCTGAACCGCACCAGCGCCAGCTATGATTACACGGCCGATTTCTCCGACGAAGTGGAGGATACCAACACCGATTACTGCTACATTGCCGGGCAAATTTTCTCGCTGGGCGACGGCCAGGGCCTTGCCTGGCGGTACACCGTTGCCGACCGCAAGGCCGGGCTGTACAAGGCCACCCCCATCAGCTATGACGACCTCGCCGCTCTGCCTGCCGACGGCAAAGTCGGCGACCGCGACGTGCTTTGCGCCACCACCGAGTTCGGCACGCTGGAACCGTTCTACTGCCCCGAAAACGCCCGACAGGTGGTTTGCGGCCTGCCAATGGATGACGGCCTGACGCTCTGCGTTTACCTTGACCCGCTGAACAAGGCCTGCGCCGACCTCGTCAACGCGGCGGGGGAGCAGGTGGATCATATCGAGCTGGGCATCGAGGGCGGCAACGGCGATTTTTCGGTGACCGCGCTGCCCCGCACCACCGACCGCGACGCCGTGCTGAAAGTCGACTACCGCAATATTCTTGTGGCCCTGCGTGTGCAGGACGGCAAGTTTATCTTGAACAAAAGCCTCTCCATAGAGGGCAACATCGACCTGAACAGCGTTGACCTCTACATGCGCAACGCCGAGGACGCCGTGCTGAACACCGCCGGTGACGCGCTGCTCATCGCCACGCCCGAGTACACGACTGTGGGAGAGGAAAAGCTCAACGACTCCTCTAATACCTACCAGACTGGCACGCTGCTGATTGTTTACCCGCTGGATGGCAGCGCCCCGCGCTACCGCGGCCGCCTGGACAACGGCGTCGACCGCGACTGGGGCGGGCAGCTGGGCGAAAGCTATTACAGCTGGCCCGCGCACCACTATATGAACTACGAACTTTACGAGAAGGACAGGGAGAAACGGCTATGATCGAGGTAAAAAATCTGCAAAAAACCTACCGCAGCCATGGCCAGACCGTGGGCCTGCTGGGGGCGGATTTCACCGTGCCCAGCGGCCAGATTGTAGGTATCCTGGGCGAGAATGGTGCCGGTAAAACCACGCTGCTGCGCTGTATTGCTGAGCTTTTGCCCCACAAGGGTACGGCATTGCTGGACGGTAAGCCCGCGAGCGCCCAGTATGAGCGCATCAGCTACATCACCGGCGAGGGCAGCTATTACCCTGCGCTGACTGTTGCCGCCTACGGCCAGCTGCTGGCCGACCTGCACCCGGCATTTGACCCGGCGCGGTATGCAAAATTTCTGGAGTTCTTCTCCCTGCACGGCAGCGATGTGATTGGCCGCCTTTCCACCGGCCAGCGCCCCGGGTGGAGCTGGCCGCAGGCTTTGCCAAGCGGGTGCCCTATTACCTGATGGACGAGCCGTTCCTCGGCAAGGACCCCTTCACGCGGCGGGACTTCCTCAAGCTGATGAGTGCCACCCTGACCGGTGAGGAAACGCTGCTGCTCTCGACCCATTACATCGAGGATGTGGAGCATTTCCTCGACCGCGCCCTGATTCTGCACGAGGGGCGCATTGCGGAGGATTTGTCGCTCGACACCCTGCCCGCGGGCGACAGCCTGCTGGCCCATATGGCCACCGCCTGCCACTGGGACCCCCAGCGCTATCTGCAATTTGAGGATGAATAACAGATAACAATAAAAAAGCCTGCAGCCCATACAGCTGCAGGTTTTTTGTGTAAAGCGGAATTGCCCCGGCGTTATACGCTCTCAATCATATGCGCCACGATTTCGGTGGCGGTTTTGACGTACTCCGCAATGCTGAACTGTTTGACCACAAGCACCTCATAGCCGCTTTCGTCGGCGTTGTCGCTCATGGCGCGCAGAATGACGCAGGGGACATCGTTGCGCCCGGCGATCTGGCTGACCGCAGCGCCCTCCATCTCGACACAGTCGGGATGGCACTTTTCCTCGATGGCTTTCTTTCGTCTCGGCATCGCCCACAAAGGTGTCGCCGGTGGCAATCTTGCCCGCAATAGCCTTCACGCCGCAGGCAGCGCAGGCGTCCAGCGCGGCGGCGACCAAGGCGGGGTCGCCGTGGTACTCGGTCTGGAACGGTGCACTTTGGGCAATCATGCTCAGCTCAGCGTCGTGGTAGACGACCGTCTCGCCGATGCAGACGTCGCCGATGCCGATCTTGCTGGTCATGTTGCCGGCAATGCCGCTGAAAATCAGCTTGTCAATGCTGTATTTTGTGCACAGCACCTGCACGGTGGAGGCGGCGTTGGCCTTGCCCATGCCCGCACAGCAGACAACCACCTGTTTGCCGTTCAGCGTGCCGCAGTGGTACTCCACCCCGGCGTAGGCCTCCTTGGTCACGTTTTCCAGCCGCGCACACAGCTGGTCCACTTCATCGGGCATAGCGCCCATGATACCAATAATCATAGCAATTCTCCCTAAAAATCAAACGTTGAAGAGGAACTCAATCACATCGCCGTCGTTGACAATGTACTCCTTGCCCTCGGTGCGCTGCAGGCCCTTGGCCTTGACGGCGGCATAGTTGAAGTCGGCGTCCTCCAGGTCCTTGTAGGCAATGACCTGTGCGCGGATGAAGCCGCGTTCAAAATCGCTGTGGATCTTGCCGGCGGCCTGCGGGGCCTTGGTGCCGCGCTTGATGGTCCATGCACGGCACTCTTTTTTGCCGTCAGTCAAAAAGCTGATGAGGCCCAGCAGCTCATAGCTGGCTTTGATGAGCTTGTCCAGACCCGTGGATTCGATGCCCATTTCCTGCAGGAACGCGATTTTTTCCTCCTGCGTCGAACCGGCGATGTCCTCCTCGGTCTTGGCGCAGATGGGGATGGCCTGTGCGTTTTCCTCCTTGGCGCGGGCGGCAACCAGCGGGTAGTAGGGGTTCTCGTCCAGACCGCCCAGCAGGTCATCTTCGCCCACATTGCAGGCGTAAATCACCGGCTTGGCGGAGAGCAGACCCAGTTCCTTGCGGGTGGCCTTCACGGCGTCATCGCTCTCGTCAAAGGCAAAGCTGCGGGCGGGCTTGCCACCCTCCAGCCACGCGGCAAGGTCAGCCAGCCATGCGGCCTCGGCTGCGGCGGCCTTGTTGCCGGTCTTGGCGGCCTTCTGCTGGCGGCCCAGACGGTTGCTGACAACCTCCAGATCGGCCAGAATCAACTCCAGATCAATGGCGTCAATGTCGCGGATGGGGTCAACACTCTCCGGCTTGTTGACGTCCTCGACCACGTGGATGATGTTGTCATCATCAAAGCAGCGCACCACGTGGACGATGGCGTCGCACTCGCGGATGTGACCAAGGAATTTGTTGCCCAAACCGGCACCCTGGCTGGCACCCTTGACCAGACCGGCAATGTCCACAAACTCTACGATAGCAGGCGTTTTCTTGTCCGTCTGCCAGATTTCAGCCAGCTTGTCCAGCCGCGCATCGGGCACCGGCACAATGCCGGAGTTCGGCTCAATGGTGCAGAAGGGGTAGTTCGCCGCCTGCGCGTTCTGCGTGCTGGTCAGCGCATTGAATAAGGTCGATTTTCCCACGTTGGGCAGACCTACGATACCAAGTTTCATCTTGACAGGACTCCTTACATTTTATGGCTCTGTGCCTGTTCCGGCATAATAACCCAATATAAAATCAATATACCATATTTCGTGCAGATTTTCAAGCCTGCTGCGGAGAAGCCGGGGCGGAGGGCGCCACGGCAGAAATTTTTGTGCAAACGGCGGCATCTGTTCTTTTTTTGTCCACAATTATGCGCTATAATATCTATAAATAATGCCGCCTTGCGGCGTAGGGAGGAAAAACAAGATGGCAAACGAGAAGATTCTGGTCGTCGATGACGATAAAAATATCTGCGAACTGCTCCGCCTGTATCTGGTAAAGGAAGGCTACAATGTGACGATGGTTCACGACGGCGCGGCGGCGCTGACGGAGTTTGACAAGCTGCACCCGGATCTGGTGCTGCTGGACGTTATGATGCCGGTGATGGACGGCTGGGAGGCCTGCCGCAAAATCCGCAGCAAGGACAACACCCCCATCATTATGCTGACCGCAAAGGGTGAGACCTATGACAAGGTGCTGGGCCTTGAACTGGGCGCGGATGACTACATCGTCAAGCCTTTTGACGCCAAGGAGGTCACGGCCCGCATCAAGGCCGTGCTGCGCCGTTCCTCCGCCAAGGAGGAGGAAAACAAGGGCGTATATGACTTTGACAACCTGCATCTGGATATGAACCGCTATGAGCTCAAGGTCAAGGGCAAGGTGGTCGAGGCACCGCCCAAGGAGCTGGAACTGCTGGCCTGCCTGGCCGGTCACCCCAACCGCGTTTACACCCGCGACCAGCTGCTGGACGAGGTCTGGGGCTTTGAGTATTACGGTGATTCCCGCACGATTGACGTCCACGTCAAGCGCCTGCGTGAAAAGCTGGAAGGCGCATCCGAGCAGTGGAGCCTGAAAACCGTCTGGGGCGTGGGCTATAAGTTTGAGGTCAAGGAATGAACCGCCGCAACACGATAAGCCGCGAATTTTTTGCCACGATTGCCGCCGTGCTGGTGCTGGGGCTCAGCGTGATGTGCGCGATACAGACGGCGCTGTCCGCGGCGTACTTCATCAGTGAGCGCAGAAGCTCGCTGACCGATGTACTCAACGGCGCGGCAGCCCTGAGTGAGCGTTTTGCCGACGAGGGCTCCATCGTCACAAAGCCCTTGCAGGGGGACGACATTCTGGAACGCGCCCACAGCGGGTACGAGCTGTTCAACACGGCGTCCGGCGCGCTGGTCTTTATCGCCGATGAAAACGGCCAGATTCTGCTGCACACGGGGGATGATGCCTTCACCGGCGAAAATGTCCCCCTTGCGTACATAGACCGGATGAACGAGGGCGATATCTTCGTCACCGGCACGCTGGACGGCGTCTACAGCGCCAAATACTATACGGCCGGGCGGTGCATCACCGTGGGCGGGCAGAAAGGCTACCTGTTTGCCGCCAGCCCGATGACAGCACTGGGCGGCTATATGCGGGATATGCTGGCCATGTTCAGCATTTCGGCTGTGGTGATTCTGGTTCTGTGCAGCATCCTGTGCTGGGTGCTGGCCCGGCGCATCACCGGCCCCATTGAGGATATCAGTGAGGCAGCCCGGCGGCTGGGCAGCGGGGACTTTACGGCCCGCGCCCCGGTGGACGGCTGTGTGGAACTGGCAGATTTTGCCACCACCTTTAACAATATGGCGGCGCGGCTGCAGACCATTGACAACTCCCGCGGGCAGTTTATGGGCAACATTGCCCACGAGCTGCGCACCCCGATGACCACCATCAAGGGCTTTATTGATGGTATGCTGGACGGCACCATCCCCGCCCGAGGAGACAAAGCACTACCTTGGCATTGTCTCGCAGGAGACGGGCCGATTGGCACGGCTGGTGCAGAATATGCTGGATATCACCAAGCTGGAGGCGGGCGAGGTGCCCATCCACGCCCAGACCTACGATTTGTGGAAAACCGTCACCGATGTGGTGCTCAGCGATGAACAGCGCATTGAGGACGGCAAGATTGACATTCAGGGGCTGGGCGGGGACCCGCTTCTGATTTATGCGGACCCGGACTTTGTGCATCAGGTTGTGTACAATATTGTGGACAACGCCATCAAATTCACCCCGGCGGGCGGCACTATCAGCTTTGCTGCCGAGCGCCGCGACAATATGGTGGAGGTGCGCATCGAGAACACCGGCGCAGGCATCGCCCCCGAGGCCCTGCCCTTTGTCTTTGAGCGTTTTTATAAAGAGGATCGTTCCCGCGGTATGAACACCCGCGGCAGCGGTCTGGGGCTGCACATCTGCAAAATCCTCATCAATCTTTCCGGCGGCCAGATTCACGCCGAGAGCGAGGAAGGCAAATGGTGCCGGTTTGTATTCACCCTGCCGGTCGGGCAGTGAGAGATTACGATTTATGAATGAACGTAGGGGGCGGCGTCCTCGACGCCCCGCAGGCAGAGCATAGCTATAAAAATAGGCGGACGCAGAACGCGCCCGCCTTTTTTGCGGGATTTTTGATTTTCTGTAAGATTTCCCTTCTCAACCCGGTCTATATTGTCAGAACCGCAAAAAAAGGAGGAACCCTCAATGAAAGACCGGGAATTGACCAGATTGCTGCAAACGCGGCCGGAGGAGGGGCTGGAGGCAGCCATGCTGGACTATGCGCCGCTGGTCAAGGCGGTGCTGAACCGCATCCTGCCCCAGAACCCCTGCGACCGCGAGGAATGTATGGCGGACGTGTTTGTCTCGCTCTGGCGCAACGCCGCCAAGCTGGAGCAGACCGGCACGCCGCTGCGCCCATGGCTGGTTGTCACGGCACGCAACCGCGGCATTGACTGCTACAACACCCTGCGCCGCCGCGCAGAGACCACGCTCGACGAGGGCCTTGCCGAAACGCTCGGCGAGCTGGCCGAGTTCGACCGCGCCACTGCCGACGCGGCAGACCTTGTCGGGGCGCTGGTAGCCGCCATGCAGCCGCCGGACCGCGACATCTTCCTGCGCAAATACTATCTGCTGCAATCCGGCAAGGAGATTGCCGCCGCGCTGCATATGAGCGTGGAAAGCGTCAACACACGTTTGAGCCGCGGCCGCGATAAGCTGCGCCGCGAACTGACCGAGAAGGGAGTGCATACCCATGCGTAAAGATTATTTTGATACCGACCTTTTGCATACTCTGGACGAGCAGCCTCTGCCCGCCAAACCGCTGAGCGATGCGGAATTTGACCGCGTGCTGGCCGCCGCCTGTGATAAGCTGCCCAAGGCTGTGCCCGCGAAAAAGAAGCATTTCCACTGGGGACGTGCGGCGGCAGCTGCCGCGGCCTGCGCAGTGGTGGCGCTGGGCAGCGTGAACCTTGCGGTTCCCGCCGTGGCCGAGCAGCTGCCCATGGTGGGCAGCCTGTTCAGCTGGCTGAACCGCGGCGGACAGGATGACTACACCTCGCTGCACAGTGAGCAGCTGAACAAATACGCCGAAACGGTGGAAGCCACTGCCGAGAGCGCCGACACCCCCTACACCCTGACGCTGGGGCAGGTGTTTAACGATGGCGACTGGCTGCGCATCAGTTTAATGCTGACGAGTGAGGATGACAGCTTGGCCGGGTTCAACGCTATCGAGCCCAGTCAGGATGCCGTGGAAAAAGCAGTACTGGACGCCAATACGCAGTACGGCACGCTGGTGGTGGACGACGGCAACATGCTGAGCGGCGCCATCGACTTTGAAAAGCGGGACGACCATACGTTTGTGACGGGCATCAATTATGAGCTGTTCCTGACACACGATGATTTGGCCGGGCACACGGCAACGCTGACGCTGTCCGATCTGGTGGCCTGCAACAAGAGCATCCTCGAAACCGATGGCCAGAGCTATTGGCACTACGACTATGCCGACCAGACCCCGCTGCCCGGCACCTATACGCTGACGTTCACGATCCCGGAGGCCAGTGACGCGGGCGTGCGCACGATGGATACACCCATGGAACAAAACGGCATCACGCTGCAAAGCGTCACGGCCACGCCCGCCGCCACAAAAGTTATGCTGAGCTTTCCGCCGGAGCAGCACTGGGTGAACGTGAAGCTCTACACGGCGGACGGTACCGAGCTAAAGCATGAGCGCGGCGAGGGCGGCTGGTGGACCGACGGCAGCTGGACGGCAGACCCGGCGGACTTCGACCACCCGGACCAATGCACCAAGGCCAGCTACGACTACTTTGATGCCGTGCCCGAAAACTGCCACAGCCTGACAGTAAAGGTCTACGATTTTGACACCGATGCGGAACTGACGACCTTTACCGTGGAGCTGCCGTGAGCTTTCCCACTTGAATGGCTGTAGGGGCCGGGCATGCCCGGCCCGCGGCCTTCCCATAAGTGCGATTCTGCCTTTCTGCTGCGGGCCGGACGTGTCCGGCCCCTACGGGGTGGCAAACAGCGGCGCGGCCTGCTTACTCCACCACCTGGCACCCCGGGAAGTACCACGCCAAAATTTCCCGCCAGCTCTTGCCCTGCCCGGCCATGGCCTTGGCACCGTACTGGCTCAGCCCGACACCGTGGCCGTAGCCGCGGGTGGTGAAAATGTCAGAAACCGGGCAGCGGAAGTCGTAAGCGAAGAGATTATCTATAAGTAAAAACTGTAATCGGAGGGTAAGGCAACGAGCTTTATCCTCCGATTTTTCAAAACCGCTTGACAAATCAGAATGACAATAATATAATACATTTTGACAATCATACTTGTCAGATAGACAAAGAAGATTGTCGGACGGAGGTGCTGTATGATACTGCGAAATCGTTTGAAGGAACGCAGAGCTGCACTGAATGTCAATCAGCAGGAAATGGGACGCTTATGCGGCGTATCACGGCAAACGATCAGCCTGATTGAACGGGGCGATTATTCGCCGTCGGTCACCCTTGCTCTGACGATTGCAAAGGTCTGCGGCGTTACGGTAGAAGAAGTCTTCTATTTACAGGAGGAAAACTGAAAATGAAAAAATGACGAAATCAAACAGGCAAATCGAAAAGCTCCTGCCTAAATTTTTTGCTTTTTGCGGTCGTATGTACGATTGTCGGCGGCATGGTCGGTTATTATTCCGGTCACAGTGCAGCAAAAGGCGGGTTGGATCAACTGGTTGGCATGATGAAAGAAGCGGGAGCGTTCTTCGGAACGCACATCGCTCCGTGGCTGATGCTGGCGTTGGCGGTCATCGTGCCGGTGGTCTGCATCCCAATTTATCGGAGTGCAAAGAAACTGGTTGCTGCGTGGGATGGCGAGGATGAGGACATCTCGGATACGGTTGACAGAAAGCTGTCTGCTGTGATTTGGACTACAAGCGTAGCCCTTATCGTCTCCTATTTTCTTATTGCCGCATCCTATTCCGGTGGCTTTGCAACATTTGACAGTAAGAACAGCACAATCATCTTTTTTATCGGCGTTGTTGCTTTTTTTCGGCATAATGGCTGAGGCGACGATTATTCAGCAAAAGTGCGTGGACACCGCCAAGCAGACAAATCCCGAAAAGAAAGCATCCGTCTATGATATGCGGTTTCAAAAAAAGTGGATTGACGACTGCGATGAAGCCGAGAAAACTATGATTGGCAAATGTGCGTTCAAAGCATACTCCGCAACAAATGTGGTCTGCACGGTTTTGGCGATTGTGCTTGCGGTCTGTGCGCTTGTGTTCGACATTGGTTTTCTGCCCTCACTTATGGTTTGCCTTGTCTGGATCGTCAACCTGTCGGTGTACTGCAAGGAGGCCATGCGCTACTCAAAAGCTGGGAATAAAATCTCCTAAATATAATTGTGGGAGGAATACGCAAATGGACAGTCTTTATCTCATTTTGCTTGCCCTGTTCCTCCTTGTGATTATCCCACGGATAATGCAGCGAAGGAGATTGGCGGCAATCAGACATATTTTGAACCGAAAAATGCGGAACAAGGAGAACATTGAAATGAAAGAATTGGCAAAACGGTTTATCGGAGAAGAGTGCATTATTTATACGATTATTTCAAATGACGGCAGCGTACAGGGATTGATAAAAGAAATTGATGACGGCGGTATGGTCATAGAGAAGAAAACAGGCGAACTGGAGATTATCAATCTGGATTTCGTCACTCGTATTCGGCAGTATCCGAGAAAGAAAAACGGGAAGAAAAAGGACATCGTATTGGACTAAAATCAACGAACCTGCTGAAATAGCACTGTATAGCACGCGAAAAATGCGTTTCGCTGCCTGTGGGTAACGCATTCGCTGTTTGTGGGGAAGAGCGGCCTTCCCATAAGTGCGATTCTGCCTTTCTGCTGCGGGCCGGACGTGTCCGGCCCCTATGGGGTGGCAAACAGCGGCGCAGCCTGTTTACTCCACCACCTCGCACCCGGGAAGTACCACGCCAAAATTTCCCGCCAGCTCTTGCCCTGCCCGGCCATGGCCTTGGCACCGTACTGGCTCAGCCCGACACCGTGGCCGTAGCCGCGGGTGGTGAAGCGGAAGGCGTTCTTCCCGGCGTCATAAGCAACACTGAACGCCGCACTGCGCAGGCTGAAGGCGCTGCGCAGTTTTGTCCCTGCAAAGGTCTGCCCGCAAATGGACATCTCCGCGACATACCCGGCATCATCCAATACACCCTCGCCGAACCACCCGGCGGGGGTGTTTTCAATTTCTTCGGCGTCCAGCCCCAGAGTGAGCAGCACGCTGTAGACCTGCTCGGCGCTGTAGGTGATGGTGGTCTCAAACCCCGGTGCGTCAGCGTCCCAGGGGGAGGCCACGCCCTGTAAGTACGGCACAGCGGTCAGCCAGACATTCTGGCTTGCCTCGGTGCGTCCGGCGCTGATGCTGTGGTAGCACGCCGCGGCGGGTGCGCCCTCCCAGCAGAGCACCGCCCCGGCGGCTTCCTCGGCCAGCGCGGACAGCCGGGCATAATAGCGGCTGAAATCATCACCCCACCGCGCCTGCAGCACCTCGGCGCTCGTCCAGCCCGCGCACTGGCTGCTGTTGCAGGCAAAGGCTGCGCCGCCAAGGCTCAGGGCGTAGCTGTGGGCCGCGACCATCTGGGCCAGAATCGCATCGTCGGGCCAGTCCGGCGGCAGCTCACAGGCGGCGGTGCCAATCAGGAACTCCTGCACTGTGACGGTGCGCGTGGCGCCGTCATCCTTTATAAGTATCTCCGCATCGGCGTCAAAGCTGCGCTGGGTGGGCGTTGGTGTGAAGATGGGCGGCGCTGTGGCGGCGGGCTCGGTGACGGCATCGGGGCTTTCGATGGGCGGCGCGGCGGGCTTCGCCAACGGCAGGGCGGCAAACGGCGCGGCCAGCGCCAGCAAACCGAGCACAACGGCCCGGCGGAATGTTTTTTTCAAGGGGCAGGCCCTCCTTGCAATTTGGGGCGCAGGGTTGTACAATGGGGATATCCCGCGCGGCTTGTCCCAGTATATGCGGCGGCCGCGCCCTGTATGAAATGAGGAAAATCCATGAAAAACAGACATCCGAACGCGGTTCTTGTGCTTGCGCTGGGCGTTTTGCTGGCGGTGCTGCATCTGGCGGATTTGCTGCTCTGGTGTGATGCGGACACGGGCTTTGCCACGGCGGGGGCGGTCTGGCTGCGGTATATTCCGTGGCTGGCGGCGCTGGTGCTGCCGTATCTGCCCGCCCGCCGCGCTGCGGCCCAGCCCGCCGGACTGCAGGATACCTGTAAGCCGCTGGCGGTCTGTATGGCACTGGCCGGGGCGGCACTGCTGACGGCGGGGGTGGCATCCGGCAGCGCAGCGCGGTACGCCCTGCAATACCCCGGCGTTTTTACAGGCAGCGGCACCCCGGTCTGGGCCGCGTGGGCAGATTTGCTGCTGCCGATTTTTTGCGGCGCTTGGCTGCTGCGGTACTCGGTCCGCGCATGGGACGGCTTTGGTATGCAACGGCAAAAGCTGGGCAGCCCGCTGGTGGGCGGTGCTGTGCCGCTGTTTTTCCTGTGGAAGCTGCTGTGGCGGTTCCAGTTCACGCCCGCCTCGGTCAACCGGTTGCCCTGCGCCCTGCGGGTGATCAGCGCGGCGGCGGCGCTGTTGCTGGCGGTGGTGCTGATTAAGATTTTTCTGGTACCGGGCTTGCCATGCGGCCATACGCTGTTTGCAGCAGGCACAGGTGCGTTTTTGCTCTGCACAGGTCTGGAACTGCCCCAGACCCTGTTTGAGGCGGGCCGCGGTATGCTGGCTCTGCCCGACCTGATGACCGGAATTGGCATCGGCCTGTTTGGCCTGTGCGGCCTTGTCTGCGCGTGGCAGGCGTGCGGGGCGGAGACGGAGTAAGAAAAGGAAGCGGCCCCTTCTGGCCCTGCGGGGCCATCTTCCCCATAGGGGAAGGCTTGGGGAGCCGTATGCCGCTTACAGCTTGCCGCCGTAGGGGCGCGGCGTCCCCGACGCCCCGAGAAGCTCCCGAGAAAATCGGGGGCTTATTTTTATGGCACATCCTCCACACAGTAACCGTCCAGATATACCCGCACGGCGCTGTAGCGGTCCTGCACCAGCTCTGCCAGCATGGGCGGCTCCCGCAGGGGCAGGGTGGGGGAGAGCGCCAGCCGCACCGCCGCCGCACCACCATCGTCCGCCGTCACATAGGGCCCGCACCGGTGCAGCAGTGCGGGCAAATCGCCGGGCATCCGCGGGGGCACTGCCCTGTAGAACGATAACCGCCGCACCCGGTTGTGAAACCACCCGCACCACACCCTGCCCGCGGCTGCGCAGCACCCCGCGCAAAAAGGTGAGCACTGTGCTCTGCAAAAGCCTGCGCGGCAGCCGGACGGCCAGCGGAGACTGCGCGGGGCAGAAATATAGCCACCCCGCCCGGCGTGCGGCCAGCTCCTGCGCGGCGGCGCAGAGAACCTCCAACTCGGCGTTGAGCTCCACGGCGCAGGGCGGGGGCGGGGCGGTCAGGGCCTCTGCCGTCAGCACCAGCCGCAGCGAGGGCAGAATCTGCGCCCCGCGGGCGGCTGCCGCGGCCAGCGCGGCGCGTGTCGGGCCAAAAACCGGCATAGCACTCCCTCCTTTATTGTGCAAATCTGCCCTTAGTCTGCCCATTTGGGGGCGTTTGTGCGCTGGTAAATGCCGGAAATGTGGGATTCCGATATAATTTTTGCAAAAATAGTGTTAAAAGAATAACAGACCCCCTTGCAGAATCCGGGAAAATGGGGTACAATAGTACCATACCGACAAGCGGGCAACCGCTTCTAAGGTGAAAAAGACAAATCTTGGGAGGATTTCACTATGGCTGTTAAAGTTGCTATCAATGGTTTTGGCCGTATCGGCCGTCTGGCTTTCCGTCAGATGTTTGAGGCTGACGGCTACGAAGTTGTCGCCATCAACGATCTGACCAGCCCCGCTATGCTGGCTCACCTGCTGAAGTACGACACTGCACAGGGCTCTTTCCTGGGCAAGATTGGCGAGAACAAGCACACCGTTGAGGCTGGCGAGGATTACATCGTCGTCGACGGCAAGAAGATCACCATCTACGCTATTAAGGATGCTAAGGATTGCCCCTGGGGCGAGCTGGGCATCGACGTCGTTCTGGAGTGCACCGGCTTCTACACCAGCAAGGCTAAGGCTGAGGCTCACATCCAGGCTGGCGCCCGCAAGGTCGTTATCTCTGCTCCCGCCGGCAACGACCTGAAGACCATCGTCTACTCCGTCAACGAGAAGACCCTGACCGCTGAGGATCAGGTCATCTCCGCTGCTTCCTGCACCACCAACTGCCTGGCTCCTATGGCCGACACCCTGAACAAGGCTTTCCCCATCGTCTCCGGCATCATGACCACCGTTCATGCTTACACCGGCGACCAGATGATCCTGGACGGCCCGCAGCGTAAGGGCGACCTGCGCCGCGCTCGTGCTGGTGCTCAGAACATCGTTCCTAACTCCACCGGCGCTGCCAAGGCCATCGGCCTGGTCATCCCCGAGCTGAACGGCAAGCTGATTGGCTCTGCTCAGCGCGTTCCCGTCCCCACCGGCTCCACCACCATCCTGGTTGCCGTTGTCAAGGGCAAGGACGTCACCAAGGAGGCCATCAACGCCGCTATGAAGGCTGCCGCTTCCGAGAGCTTCGGCTACAACGAGGATCCCATCGTCTCCTCCGATGTCATCGGTATGCGTTACGGCTCCCTGTTCGATGCAACCCAGACCATGGTTGCTAAGATCGACGAGGACACCTATCAGGTTCAGGTTGTTTCTTGGTACGACAACGAGAACTCCTACACCTCTCAGATGGTCCGCACCATTAAGTACTTCGCTGAGCTGTAATCTGCGAGTAGCTTGACTGCGAATTGAATAGCTGAAAACGCCCCTTCCGGGTCAAACCGGAAGGGGCGTTTTTGTGCGTCGTATATGACCGGCTTTAGGAAGTAGCACCCAAAGAAGTTTTGCGCAAATGTGCGCAACCGGTTGACGCCGAGCCTGCTATTTGTTACAATGGTAACGAACCCTGTATACAAAAGAATGGAGGAAAGTATCTATGCTGCAATCCCTGAAGCAGAAAACCCTGGTCGGCAAGCTGTGGGCCATCATCGTCCTGGCTGTGGCGGCCATCTTCATCGGCGTGGTGTTCGGGCCTGGTATCGCAAAAATGATCGCTGGGCCGACCCATTTCGCACCGCTGGATGACCATGACGTCCTTTCCCTGCAAGGACAGTATCTCGAAGCGGACATTGACACCCTGATTGACTACTATGCCGAGACCGTCGTGAGCGAGAGCGGCAAGCGCGATGAGGTCTCCGCGCGCGAGTACATTATGCCCATCAACACCCCCGACGCCACCGTCTACATCGGTGTGGAAGTGCCCGCGTCCAAAATCGACGACGCCGAGGCGGTCGTTGCCGATACCGAGCGGCTTATCGATGACGAGGACGGCAGTTATGAGTGGGACGGCTCCTACGTGTCGGTGCGCGGCACGCTGCAGCCCATGGATGATGAGACCCGGCAGCTGTGGGAAGATTACTTCATTGACGCCGGTTTTAGCTATGATGATATCGGTCTGTTTGACGACTGCACAGCCCTTCCGCTGGTGCTGACCGACGGCGAAATCGATGGCCAGGACACGTTTGTGTATGGCTTTATGGGCGTCATCGGCGTTTTGCTGGTGGTGCTGGCAATCTGGTTCGTGGTTCATTCCCTGACCGGCGGCTTCCAGAAGCAGATTCGCAACTACATCAAGGCTTCCGGGATGACCCGCAGGCCACCGAGCAGGCCCTCGACCGCTTCTACGAGGACACGATGCAGGAAGGCAAGGTCCGCATGAGCCGCAGCTGGCTGATGTACGACAAGGGCGGCAATTCCTGGGTGCTGGCCGGTGACGACGTGGTCTGGGCCTACCAGTACACAGTGCGCCACAAGGCTTACGGCATCCTGACCGTGAACAAAGAGCTGATGGTGCGCGTTTTCGGCGCGAAGGAGAAAAGAGCCTGCCACGATATCTACGTCCGTAATGAGGACGAAGCGCAGGAAATTTTGCAGCAGATGGCCCGCACCTACCCGGATGCGCTGATCGGCTACGACCAGGACATTGAGCGCAAGTATCACGCCAACCCGGCGGCGTTCCATCAGGCGGTTATCACTGCCCGCCATGCCCCAGCTGCCCCGGCCCAGCCCGCCGAGGCCCAGGCAGGGGTGACAGGCGAGCCGGAGAGCAAGCCGCTGTATACCTAAAGTAAAAATTGCCCGATGGCACTTGATGCCATCGGGCAATTTTTGGGCAAAATTTACTTCTGCGCTTCTTTTTTCGGCTTTCTCCGCAAATGCAATCATCTTGCTGTACGTTTCCTCGCTCAGGTCGTGCTCGACCTTGCAGGCGTCTTTGGCGGCAATGTCGGGGTCAACGCCGAGGGCCACAAAAAACGCGGTCAGCTTGCGGTGGCGGCCATAGATGCGCTGGGCAATCTCCATGCCGGGGGCCTCCAGCTTGATGTAGCCGTCCGGGTCCATCGAAATATAGCCGTTCTCACGCAGATTTTTCATAGCAACGCTGACGCTCGGCTTGGAAAAACCCATCGCCACCGCAATATCGATCGAGCGCACAGAGCCCTTTTGCTCCTGCAGCATCAGGATTTTTTCGAGATAGTCCTCTGCGGATTCGTGAATGTTCATAGATGCAGCCCACCTTCCGGGTTGAAAGTTTGTTCAACTTGTTATTGTATCTATCATACCACACCCGGCGGCGCTTTGCAAGGCTGAATCAATGCCGTTCCGCTAAATGTTGCGGCGGCATCGCCGGTCAGCAGCAGGGTGTCATCCCGCAGCACCTGCACCTCCAGCGTGCCGCCCGGCATTTGCACCAGAATCGGCACGCTGCGGGCGCAGCGCCCGGTCAGCACGGCGGCTGCAGCGCAGGCACAGGCCCCGGTACCGCAGGCCAGCGTGGCCCCGCTGCCGCGCTCCCACACGGTGACGGCCAGCCCGGTGGGGCTGACCTGCTGAACAAACTCGACATTGATGCCGCCGGGAAAGGCAGGGTGGTGCTCCAGCGCACGGCCATAGGCCGCCAGCTCCGGCCCGGCGGGCGGTGCGCCCTGCATAAAAATCACGCAGTGCGGGTTGCCGACGGCCAGACAGTTGACCCGCCAGCTGCGCCCGCCCGCGCACAAGGGCACATCCAGCAGCGGCGCGCCGCCCAGCCCCACCGCGCCCACATCCGCCCCGGCGGCGGAAAAGCGGCCCATCTCGACCTGCCACAGGCCGTCCCCGACCCGGCGCACGGTGCACTGCCCGGCGCGGGGCGTGTCAATATGCAGGCAGTCCCGCCGCAGGCCGTGCGTGTACAGAAATTCCGCCGCGCAGCGCACGCCGTTGCCGCACATGGCGCCCTCGCTGCCGTCCGAGTTGAACATCCGCATGGCCGCGTCACCACCCGGCAGCAGCGGGGGACAGAGGTAAATCACGCCGTCCGCGCCCACCGAATAGTGCCGCCGCGAAAGCTGCACCGCCCACGCGGCGGCATCCGGCGGCAGCCCCCGGGCGCGGCAGTCCACGTAGATATAATCGTTGCCCGCACCCTGCATTTTGGTAAAATTCAGCTTCACTTGCCCACCTCCCCCAGCCACTGTATGCACTTTGCAGGAAAATTAACACTTACCCCCTTGACATTGGGCCGCAGATACGCTATATATTAAATGTATATCTGTGTATAAAAAGGGAGTTAAAGTATGGATTCCGAAGTTTTTTTTAGCCGCATCCGTGACTATCTGGCCGACCAGCTTGAGGTTGAGCCTGAAAAAATCACCCCAGACAGCGATATCGTCAACGATTTCGGCGCAGACAGCCTGGATGTTATTGATATGATTACCACCCTCTCCGATGAGTTCGGCGTCGAGATTCCCGACGAGGACATCGAGAATTTCCACACCGTCGGCGATGTGGTCAACTATCTGGAGGAGCGCATCTGAGCGCTTCGGTTTGTAAGAAAAGTGTGAGGACAGAAAATGGCAAACGATAAGAAAAAGATGGTCGAAGCAATCACCGCGCAGGAGGTTGAAACTTCGCCCAGTGGTACACCGATATCTGCACCAAGGCAGAGCTGGTTGAGTATTCCAGCGTCAAAGGGCTTTGTGGTGCTGCGCCCCTATGGCTACGCCATCTGGGAAAACATCCAGAAGAATCTGGACGCCCGCTTCAAGGCCACCGGCCATGAGAATGTGGCCATGCCGGTGCTGATTCCCGAAAGCCTGCTGAAGAAGGAGGGCGAGCTGGTCAACGGCTTTGCCCCCGAGGTGGCCTGGGTTACCGCAGGCGGCAGCGACCCGCTGGAGGAGCGCCTTGCGGTGCGCCCCACCAGCGAGACGATGTTCTGTGACCATTTCAGCCATGTGCTGCACTCCTACCGTGACCTGCCCATGCTGTACAACCAGTGGTGCAGTGTTGTCCGCTGGGAAAAGTCCACCCGCCCCTTCCTGCGCACCCGCGAGTTCTGGTGGCAGGAGGGCCACACCATCCACGAGACCGCCGAGGAGGCCAAGGCCGAGACCGAGCAGCAGCTGAACTGCTACGCCGACTTTGCCGAGCATGACCTGTGCATCCCGGTGCTGAAGGGCCGCAAGACCGACAAGGAGAAGTTTGCCGGTGCCGAGGCTACCTACACCATCGAGGCCATGATGAAGGACGGCAAGGCCCTGCAGAGCGGCACCAGCCACTACTTTGGCGATAAGTTCAGCCGCGCCTATGACGTGACCTTCACCGGCCGCGACAACACCCTGCAGTATCCGTTCCAGACCTCCTGGGGTGCATCCACCCGCCTGATTGGCGCCATCATTATGACCCACGGCGACGATGACGGCCTGATTCTGCCCCCGGCCATTGCCCCGGTGCAGGTGGTTATCGTGCCGGTTGCCGCCCACAAGCCCGGCGTGCTGGACAAGTGCCGCGAGCTGGCTGCCGAAATCGGCAAGTATGCCCGCGTTAAGCTGGATGACAGCGACAAGCAGCCCGGCTGGAAGTTTGCCCAGTGGGAGATGAAGGGCGTGCCCGTGCGCCTGGAGGTCGGCCCGCGTGACATCGAGAACGGCCAGTGCGTGCTGGTGCGCCGTGATACCCGCGAGAAGCAGTTTGTCAAGTTTGAGGAGCTGGCTACCGCCATCCCCGCCGCTATGGACGCGCTGGCAAAGGATCTGTACGAGCGTGCACTGCAGAACCGTGAGAACCGCACCTACAGCGCCACCACGATGGACGAGGTCAAGCAGATTACCAAGGAGCACACCGGCTTCATCAAGACGATGTGGTGCGGTGATCTGGCCTGCGAGGAAGCCATGAAGAGCGAGGCTGGCCTGTCCAGCCGTTGTATGCCGTTTGCGCAGGAGCATCTGAGCGATGTCTGCCCGGTCTGCGGCAAGCCTGCCCAGAAGATGGTTGTCTGGGGCGTAGCTTACTAACAAAAAGGAAGCGGTGCCGCGGCACCGCTTTTTTGGTACAGGAATGAAAATTTTCGCTGCAACATTGCTGGTTTATGCGGCTGGCCTGCTGCTTACAGCGGTCCGGCAGCCGTCTGGCCGGGCGGTGCACCACATGGTGCTGCCCTGCTGGGGCTGCCCATGTGGGTTGTGGGCGGCACAGTCGCGCCCTTATGCCTGGCGCTGCCCCAGCTTATGCTGGCGTTTCTGGCGGCGGGTATGTCGGTTACAGCGCTGGCCGTGGGCACGGCGCTGGCGGGCGCTGTCACAAATCTGGGGCTGGCGCTGGCGGTCTGTCTGCTGAACCGTCACCGCCCCGCCGTGGCCGGCCGCGACGAGTTCTGCCGCAAGTGTGTGCTTTTGCTGGCCGCCTGCGGCGTGCTGGTGCTCTTTGTGCGGGATGGCGAGCTGAGCTACACCGGCACCGGACTGCTGATGCTGTTATTTGTGCTGTTTGTGCTGATGAGCATTGTGTTCCAGCACGAGTTCACCTACGGCGATATGATTGAAGCGGTCTCCACCTCCGAGGAGACCCCCAGCCCGCAGCTGGCCGCGCAGGACTACGGCTACACAGCCCACACGATGGCGTTCCCGGTTATGAATCTGCACAACTCGCTGAAGAATTTGGCGGGCGTTGTGGGTGGGCTGGTGCTGCTGGCGGCGGGGGCACAGGCGCTGCTCTACAGTGCCACTACGCTGGCTAACCTCACAGGCACAATACAGGCCCTCTGGGCGGCTTCGCTCATCAGCCTGGGATTCTGTGTTCCTTTGCTGGTGGAGGCGCTGGAGCACCCGCTGGGCTCGGTCTGGAAGTGGTTTGCCGTGCGCTGCCGCTATTACCCACCGGATTCGCTGCCCATCCAGCTGCTGAACAGCGCGATTCTGAACCTGACGCTGGCGCTGCCGATTTCCAGCCTGATGTACCGCCACAAACTGCCGGTGGGCGCGCAGTTCCGCAGCTATGAGGTGCCGGTCTGCGCGGCTATGGCGTTGATTCTGTTGCTGCCGCCGCTGCGCAGGCACAAGCTCAAGCGCTGGCAGGGCAGGCTGTGCATGGTACTGTATGCGCTGTACCTCGCCGCTGCTCTGTTTGTACCGCGGGCCGGCGCGTAAAAGGGATGCGGCGTGAACCTGCGGCGGGGTGAGGTCACCCCGCCCCTACCTAGATGCCCACACATTTGAGAACAAAAAATAAGCCGCCTTGTGTTTCCGATGTGAAACACAAGGCGGCTGTTGTCATTTCTGCAATTTTGCGCAGGCCTCTTTGATGATGTCGCGCTCAACAAAGTGCTGCTTTTGGCCGTGGATGAGCTGGTAATCCTCGTGGCCCTTGCCGGCAAAGAGGACAATGTCGCCCGGCTCGGCCATCTTTACCGCGGCATAAATCGCGTCGCAGCGGTCGGTGATGCAGGCGTAGGGCGCACCGGGGGCCATATGGCCCGCAATGTCCCGGATGACATCCTCCGGCGGCTCGTTGTCGGGGTTGTCGCTCGTGATGATGCTGTAATCCGCGTAGGCGCTGGATGCATCCGCCAGTTCCTTGCGGCGCACCTGCGTGCGGCCGCCGACCGAGCCGAACACACAAATCAGTCGGTGCGGCTGGTAGGCGCGCAGCGTTTTGAGCGCGCTGGTCAGCGCCAGACCGTTGTGGCTGTAGTCCACGATGAAGGTGCGGCCGGGCAGGCCCTCCACCACCTCAAAGCGACCCTGCACCGGGGTGTGGGCCAGTGTGGCGGCGGCCTGCGCGGGTGTCACACCGAAGGCCCCACACAGGGCAATGGCGCACAGCGCGTCCGAGGCGCTGAACGCGCCGGGGGACATAACCCGCACCGGGGTGGCCGCGCCGCCGTGCGCACAGACAAAATCAATGCCGAGCGCGGTCTCACTGCGGTACTGGGCCAGATTCCCGCCGTGGTAGTCAGACGGGCTCTGGATGCCAAAGCTGACCGGCTCGCCTTGGAAGCCCTCGCGCATAAAGGCGCTGTAGGGGTCATCGGCGTTATAGACCATCGTGCGGGCATTGTATTCGGCAAACAGGCGGCGCTTGGCGCACTTGTAGTCCTCAAAGTCCGGGTGCTCGCCGGGGCCGATATGGTCCTCCGACAGATTGGTGAAGGCCACTACCTCAAAGGGAACGCCGTCCACGCGGTGATGGCGCAGGGCCTGACTGCTGACCTCCAGCACACAGTGGTGCACACCGGCGTCCAGCATTTTGCGGAACAGGCGGTGCAGCTCCAGGCTTTCGGGGGTGGTGTTGGCGGTGGCCTCGTGCACGCCTGCAATGTCCACGCCGTTGGAGCCGATGTAGGCGCAGGGCAGGCCGGCCTCGGTCATAATGGCGGCGGTCAGCAGGGCGGTGGTGGTCTTGCCCTTGGTGCCGGTAATGCCAATCAGATGCAGCTCATCCGCGGGGTTGCCGTAGAAATCTGCACCGATGACCGCCAGCGCGGCGCGGGTGTCCTCGGTGACGATCTGCACGGCGTCGGCGGGCAGGACCAGCGTGCGCTCGACCAGAAAGGCGCGGCAGCCGTTCCGGTAGGCGCTCTCCGCATAGGTGTGGCCGTCCAGCCACGCGCCGACCAGACAGACGAACAGCGCCCCCGGCCCCGCCTTGCGGGAATCGTAGGTGATAGCGGTGATGTCCGCATCGGACGCGCCGGTGTGGTCAATGCGGCGGACAAGGTCGTTCAATTTCATAGAAAATTTCCTTTTGTTACTTCTTGACCGGATAATAGGTCTTGAACTTCTTGAACTGGCGGCGCAGCTGTTCCAGCACGCAGGCGTAGCGCACAGGATTCCACAGCAAATCGGGCTTGTAGAGTAGGGAGCAGGCCTCCTTGCCCTGTGCCTTCAGCGCTTTGGCGCGGGCCACAAGATCCTTGTCCTCAGTGTAGGTGAAGGCCACCTGCGCGGGCACGTGATGCCAGAACACCTCATTCTTGTTCAGCACGCAGTCGGTGCCGCCGTCATTCCACTTTTCCACAACAAGGCGTGCAATATTCATGCCGGTAGCGGTCACATAGTAGTTGCTGCGGCCCTGACGGAGGTTGATTTCAAACACGCGGTAATCGCCGGGCGTGCCGCTGTACTTGATGTCAAAGTTGGAGAAGCCGGTGTAGTGGCAGGCCTCCAGCATCTTGCGGATGTTCTCGACCAGCGGCAGGGGGAGGTGGTGTCCTCGCTGACGATGGCGGCGTGATTGCCCAGTCCGTGCGGGGTATGCTCCTCGACCATCGTGTGGCCTAAGCACATGGCGCGGACCTTGCCGTTCTCGTCCGAGAAGGCGGTCAGCACGCGCATATGGTCATCGCCGCCCGGCACCATCTTCTGCAGCACCATGCGGTCAGGGTAGCCACTGGCGTAGATGGTCTTGACGATTTCGGCGGCCTCGGCGGGGGGTGGCGGCAGTGTAGACCTTCTTCATCGTGTCGAAGGGGGTGCTTCCAGTAGTCAACGCTGGAGGACGGCTTGACGATGATGGGGTAGGCAAAAGCCCAGCTTCTCCTCGGTCAGTTCAGCGGCGTCCACGGGGGGCCGACAGAATTTTGGAGTCGGGGTAGGGGATACCGAACTTTCTCGCAGACCTCGTAGAACTCGGCCTTTTTCTGGATGGAGCCGTACAGGTCGGCGGCGGGGCCGGGGGCGATATACTCGGTCGCTCGGCCTTGCGGCGGATAATCATGGCGGCGTAATCGTCGGTGCAGCCGAACAGATAGAAACCGGTTGCCCCCGCTGTGCTGGGCGGCAAACTTTATGCAGGATGCGCAGCATCGTGTCCTCGTTGTCCATATCAGGCACGGTGGTGAAGTGGACGATTTTGGAATACTTGGTCGGGGCCATCGGGTAGCGGCCAAAGGCATATCCACGCCGTAGGCCTCATGGAAGGCCCGGGCAAAAGTTATAACAGTTGAGGTCTGCGCCTAAAAAACAGGGATAATATCAGACATTGGGGAACATCTCCGATTTTATAAAGATAATAGATAAAGATAATAGATAATAAAAATGTGGAGTTTTCTCCCTTTGTCGAAAACGAGATTTTTGAGCGAGCGCAGCGACGCGATCCACCATATTTTTATCCTTTATC
>VOFK01002984.1_pt1 | contig 35877 bp, 58 predicted proteins | sample 5384121 | NCBI WGS metagenome assembly VOFK01 (sample SAMN12384730, study PRJNA508395) | human gut metagenome | isolation source: healthy gut J | host: Homo sapiens | reverse complement strand
ATAAAATAAAAATCCAATTGCGGCTTCGCTGACGAGGTGTTGAGCTGGTTCACCAGGCGTCGCAGATAAGCGTCGGCAGCTTTCGAAATACGGCATGCGTCCCCCATGCAACGGACACGCATGCCGTATTTTTTCCTGTTTCGGTTGGACGGTGGCGTTATGACTTGGGCGCGTCGAAGTACAGGGGTAAGCCGAATACGGCTGAGACGGGCGACCGCCCGGACCCTTGACCTGATCAAGGTAATGCTTGCGTAGGAACAGTACCGGCAAAACACGTCGCGTCCCGTAGAGACGATCTCCGTTGTATTTCGGCTTGTGCACATACCCAATGGAAGTCGAGAAGGGACACCATGGCCAACGAAAAGCCATCGACGCAGACGCAGCCGCACGGCGATGCCGCAACCAGAAAGAAAAACCGAAACGAGCGTGGCGGAAGCCGGTTCGTCAGCCGAAAAGAAGGTCACGCCGAAGAACGCCCTGCTGGGATTGCAGCATGTGCTCGTATCAAACGTGTGGCTTGATCCGGTGTTCGTGGCGGGCGCCATCGGTCTGCCGTTGGCATTGTCGTCGAACATGGTGAACGCCATTTTCATCGTCTCCGGCCTGGTCACGCTTATCCAGGCCACGAAACTGGTGCGCCTGCCCATCGTTCAGGGTCCTTCCGCGGCGTTCCACGACGCGCTGATGATCGCCGCCGGCACCGCCGGATCACTTGCCGCGGCCGGCACGTCCATCTTCATCAGCTTCGCTGATTTTTTCCTGGTGCTGTGCCTGACGCGTGTGATCGAGAAGCTGCGGTTCCTGTTCGCCCCGATCGTATCGGGCGTGATCATCTTCCTCGTCGGCGTCTCCCTGTCGGGATTCACATTGAGCGAGTTCCTGGCGGCGCGCCGGGAAGGACAAGGGCTTCGCCGATCCGAAGACGCTGGCCGTCTCCATCATCACCTGCGTGCTGGTGGTGGTGCTTTCCCAGTTCGGCAAGGGGGCATGGTGAAGGCGCTGTCGTATCTGATCGCACTGGTCGTGGGCACCGCGCTGTCTCTGGCGTTCGGCATGGCCGACTTCTCCGCGGTGGCCTCAAGCCGTGGCTCGGCCTGCCCAAGTTCATGCCGTATGGCGGTTTCGATTTCAACGCGGCGATTTTCGTACCGTTCTTCATCGCCTATCTGGTGGCCATCATGGAAGCCCTCGGCGTGTATCAGGCGGCCACGGAGATCCAAGGCACGAAGCTCCAGGACCGCCAGGTGCGTTACGGGTCTTGCCGGAGAGGCCGCCGGTTCGGCGATCTCCTCGCTGATCGGCGGTTTCACCACCACCGCGTATCCGCAGAACGTGGCGCTGCTCAAAGTCACCGACGAAGGCAAGACCCGCACCCGCGTGCCGGTGATCATTGCCGTGGCGTGGTGTTCGTGGTGCTTGGTTTCATTCCGAAGGCGGGCGCAGTGCTGTCGCTCATCCCATCCCCCGTGATCGGCGGCATCTTCCCTGCCGGCCGCCGCAAGCCTCATCAGCACCGGCTTCAACACGCTGCGCAAGGTGGAAAGCGACGACCGCACCCAAGTGGTGATCGGCCTTTCCCTGCTCCTTGGCATCGCCCTGCCGAACGCGTTGAGCGGTCTTGAAGGAGGAGCGCACGTGTTCTTCTCGAATTCGATTCTGGTCGGCGCGTTCAGCGTCGTGATTCTCAAGGCCCTCATCATCGACCTGCCGAACTTTATCGCACGACACGCAGACGAGCGGACGAAACAAGCGGAATAATCGAAAGCATCCGAATAATCCGACAACCATACGACGGAAAGGACATGGCATGAGCATGGGGCAATCGCAGGAATCCACGAACATCGACGAGACGAAGGAAACCATCAAACGGGAGGTGCTCGACTTCATCGCACAATACGGCTGCGGCAAGGCGCCCGATGAGGCGTTCGACACGCTGGCGAAGCATATCTTCGCCTTTCAACTTCGAGCGCAACCTCCCATACCGCGCCTACTGCATGTCCAAACGCGTGACGCCGCAGACGCTCGCCAACTGGATGCAGATTCCCCCCATGCCGGTGGACGGCTTCAAAATGCTGACGCTCACCTCCGTGCCCGAACAGGATTGCGAAGCGGTGTTCACCACCAGCGGTACCACGCATCCCGGTCAACGCGGGCGCAACTTCCACCCCGACCTGCAGGTGTGGGACGAGTCGATGATCGTGCCGTTCAGGCATTTCATCATGCCCGACCGCGAGCGCATCCGCATCGCGGTCCTCCCCCCGCATGGGACATGAACGAGCATTCGTCGCTGTCCCGATATCTGACCCGCGCCGTGGAGCAGTGCGGCGCCGAAGGCAGCGGCTTCTTCTTTCATGCGGATGGCCTTTGATTTCACGGGCGTCGAGCGCTTTCCTCGACGAGGCCGCGGCCGACGGCGAACCGGTGATGCTTATGGGCCTCCTCCGCCTACCTGTATCTGCTGGATTATCTGGACAAGCAGGGCAAGACCTACGCTCTGGCCGCCGATTCCCGCGTGTTCGATACGGGCGGTTTCAAAAAGCACGCGCACCGACATGACGGTCGACGACCTGTATGCGCGCGGCGTTCGAACGAGTGTTCGGCGTGAAGCGCTCGCATTGCGTGAACATGTATGGCATGACGGAGTTGAGTTCGCAGATCTACGATCAGAACATCCTGTCCTATTACACGGATGGTTCGTCGAATTATCTCAAAAGCCACGCCGTCGTGGGTGCGTTCGGTGTTCCTCGATCCGGCTTCGCTTACGCCGGTCGCCGATGGCGAGCAGGGTGTGATCGCGCATTATGATCTGGCGAATTGGAATTCGTGCCTGGCTATTCTGACGGAGGATCTGGGTGTGCGCACCGAACATGGCTATGTGCTGAACGGTCGTGCGAAGGGCGCCGAGGCGCGTGGCTGTTCGATCACCGTCGACGAGGTGATGGCGGCCAACGCATGAGCGACGTCGACATTTTCCACGCGCCGCGGGATTTCGAGTTCCATGATTTCGACACACGCAACGTCACGGCGTCCGATGGCGGCACGGCGACGTTGCGTTTCCCCCGTCTCGACGCCGATGCCGTGCATGCGCTGGCGGCGTCGGTGCGGCGGCATCGCGCCGAAAACTGGCGCGGTATTCCACGGACGGGATCGTCGACGTGATCGCGCGCGCCGTAGAATTGTGGACGGATCCGGAATATCCGGAACGTCGGCTTGCGGAGCGGCTCATTCCCGCGGTCACCGGCTATGACGCGTCCATGGTGCGTATCGAATTGAAGCGGTACATGCGCATGTTCCGTCGGCGTGAGCTGCTGCGTTTCGTGGATGACGAGTTGAATTGCCCGCAGATGCTTGACGAGTATCGCCCGAACCGTTCGGGCGGATACACGCGGCTGTACGGTCCGGAATTGTCGTTCCACGTGTTTTCCAGCAATGTGCCGGGCATTCCCGTGTGGAGCATGACGATGGGTCTGCTGACGAAAAGCGCGATTCTCGGCAAATCGTCGTTCGACGAGCCGCTGATGCCGGTGCTGTTCGCCCGTTCCCCTGGCAAGCGTCGACCCCGATATGGCGGACGCTTTGGCGATTGTGCCTTGGCGTGGCGGCACCGTGGATTTGGAGGATGCCGCGATTGGCGAGGCGGATGCGGTGGTCGCGTACGGTTCGTCGCACACCACCGAGGCGATTCGCCCGCGCGTACGTGCCGGAAAAAGCCTTTCCTCAGCTACGGCGCGAAAAATCGGCTTCTCGCTGATCGGCCGCGAGGCGCTTCGCGCCGACCTGTATGCCGGCACCGTGCATCGTATGGCGATCGACGTGGCCACATACGACCAGCCAAGCTGTCTGGCGCCGCAAACCATGTTCGTGGAACGTGGCGGCGCGATGTCTCCGGCGCAGGTCGCCGAACTGCTTGCCAGCGAATTGGACGGGCAGCAGCGCAAATATCCCCGTTCCACACCGTCCGAAGAGGGAGTCCATGGCGATTCAGCGGTTGCGTTCCACCGCGCAGATGAAAGCGCTGATGCTGGGCGCCGGCCCGATGGCCGCCGCGGCCGGCAACGCGGATGATGCGCCGTCCGACGACCCGTTCGTGGTGCAGTCGCGTTCGGGCACCGACTGGACGGTGCTGTACTATCCGTCCATCGGCATGGCCGACTCGCTGTCCACACCACTGAACCGCACCGTCAACATCGTGGCGGTGGACCATGTCGAGGACGCGCTGCCCACGCTGCGCCCTTACGCGCAATGGTTGCAGACCTGCGGTGTGGCGCTCGCTCCGGACCGGCTGTTCGACGTGGCGCAACGCGTCGGCGAGACCGGCATCGACCGCATCTGCCCGGTAGGCGAGATGAATCGCGCGAAATCCGGCTGGCATCACGACGGCGGCTTCAATCTGCTTGATTCTGGTGCATGCCGTCGATATCGAACGCAATACCGACACGTATTGCGACGGCTTCGACATGGACGTCGAATGATCGCGCGAATTCTTACGAAACGTTTTTCCGAATCGAAAGGAAATCCTCATTATGCAGCAGTCTGAAAACGCGCCGCTTGCCGGACGTGTGGCGGTGGTCACTGGCGCAAGCCGTGGCATCGGGCGGCGATCGCACGCCGTCTGACGCGTACGGGAGCGTGCGTGGTCATCGATTATGTCAGCAACGACGAGCGTGCCCGGCAGTGCGCGCAACGGATCATGGACGATTGCGATGCGGCCGGTCGCGTGATCACATGCAAGGCGGATGTCACCGACGCCGAGCAGGTGCGCGGCATGGTGTCCACCACGGTCACCACGTTCGGCGGTCTCGACATTCTCGTCAACAACGCGTTCGCGCATTACTCGTTCGATCCGCGCAACCGCAAAACCTTCGGCTCGATCGGATGGTCCGATTACGCGGCGCAGCTCGAAGGCTGTCTCAAAGGCGCGTACAACACCTGCGAGGCCGTGCTGCCGCAGATGCGACGTCGGCCGGTGGACGCATCATCAACATATCCAGCAACCTCGTCGACTCCCCCATCGTGCCTTATCACGATTACACCGCGGCAAAGGCGCGTTGGTGGGCTTCACCCGGTCCTTGGCGCAGGAGGCGGGCGCGCTTGGGGCGTGACCGTGAACGCCATCGCGGCCGGACTGACCGTGGGCACCGATTCGAGTCGGGCCACCACCGAGGACATGCGCAGCGCATCATCGCCTCCACGCCGCTTGGAAAGGCTCGCCACCGCCGAGGACATCGCCGGCGCCGTGGCCATGCTCGCGGGAGACGATGCCGCGTTCATCACGGGACAGACCCTGCATGTCGACGGCGGTCTGGTGATGCGCTGACATGCCGCATACGCCATGCGGCATGGGAATGATGGGATACGCCGATTCCGACCATGGCCATGGCATTCTCAAGGACCGACGTTCCACCATATGTTTGGACAATGAAAAGGGGAAACCACACCATGTCGATAGGACAATCCGTTTCGAAGCATCGTTTTGCCTGTGTCACGGCGGTATGCGCGATCGCCGCCGCCTGCGGGTCGTTCGCGCTGGGCGTCGGCCGTTCCATCTGGTTCGACGAGGGGTATACGCTCATTGTGGAGAGCCAGCCATTCGCCCGAATGATGGATCTGCTGAAGGTCGACGTGCATCCGCCGCTCTATTATCTGCTGCTGCGCATGTGGATTTCGGTGTTCGGCTCGGATGTCATGGCATTGCGTGCGATGAGCTGCGTGTTCTGCGGGTTGACTGTTCTGATGTCGATGGTTCTGCTCCGTTTCATGGCCGGCGAGCGCCATGCCCTGTTGGCTTCGCCGTTTGTGGTGTTCGCGCCGCTGATGCTTCGGTACGGGTATGAGATTCGCATGTATTCGTTGATCCCGTTCCTGTCCGTGCTGGGCACGTATCTGCTGCTGCGCGCGATGCGCGAGGATGGGATGCGTCCGGATCGGCGTCGGTCGGGACGAGGTTCGACGGCCCTTCGCAGGATTGCCGATCGACGATGGTGGATCGCCTACGCCATAGTGGTGGCGTTGGGCATGTACTCGCAATATATGATGGCATTCGTGTGGATGACACACGTGTTATGGCTTTGTACGTCGCGTTACGCCGTCGCGCCATGCGCGTCGTTTCCCCACGCATGCTGATTCCCTACGCGCTCGCCGTGGCGCTGTACATTCCATGGATTCCTTCCGCGGTCGGCCAGTTCGCCTCCTCGACTTTGCCCCCGTTGAAGGAGACCATGAATCTGAGTGAACTCACTTCGGTGTTTTCCATTCTCACGACCGGCTTCGATGCCAAACGCTTGACTTCGGGGATGACTGTGGCGCTTCTGGCAATGTTGGCGGTGTTGATCGCAGGATCGTCGCGTTTGCGCGATACGGCCGGGTCCACGGTCCGGTCCGGCATGGAACCCGTCAGCTGCCGGGTCAGTGGCGGCCGCCGAAGATCGCGCCGACAGCGGACGCGCGGCACGGCATCTGGCGTTTTCGCGTTCGTCCCCATTGTCGCTGCTGCTGGTTTCGCGGCAGTCCGCGAACCGTTTACCGCACCTTATGGATTCTTCACCATCCGCTACGTGTGCCCATTCGCCCCGTTCAGCTATATGTTCCTGATTTGCTGTGCTCGCGCATCGTCCTTGGCACGCGGGAGACCGGTGCCGGGACTTTTGCGGCAAAGCCACCCGCTTCCTGCGTCATTGGAGCGCATGGCTGCTGTCGATCGCGTACTCGCAGGCGGTTCCATCGGCTTCGCGTTCCAAGGAAACTACATCTACGAACAGCAGACCACGCCGCAAACCGCGCGGACGGCACGCACCGTGGCCTGCGACGCGGATAACGCGGTGGTGGCATCCAGCGAATTCGACTATATTGAATCCCTATACTATTTCCGCTCATGCGGCAACTACCATTTTCTGAAGGACGGCGAGATGAGCACGCGCGGCACACGCCGCTGCACGGCAGTCCCGCGCAAAAGTACGTCATATCGATGACCTGGACACCGAAAGAGTGACCTATCTTGTCCGTGGCGGCGAGAAGATCCCCGAAACCAGGCATTACCGAATCGTCGGCACGACAGTCAACGGATCGAACAAGGCAATCACGTTGGAAAGGCGATAAATGAACATCACCGTATATCTGGGAGCCCATGAGGGCAACGACCCGTCGTACAGGAAGGCCGTCGAGGAATTGGGCGCATGGATCGCCGGCAATGGCAACCGTCTCGTGTATGGCGGCTCGGATGAGGGCCTGATGGCTGTGATAGCCGATACGGTGCTGGCGCACGGCGGTGAGGTGACCGGCATCGAGGCGCAGATGTTCGCCGACCAAGGCGTGGCGCATAAAGGCCTGACCGAACTGGCCATCGTGCCAAATATCACAGAACGCCGCACGCGCATGATCGAGCTGGGCGACGTGTTCATCGCCTTCCCCGGCGGTACGGGAACGTTGGAGGAAGTCAGCGAAGTGGTGTCGAAGATCTGCCTGGACCAACTGTCCCAGCCGTGCATCTTCTACAATCTCAACGGATTCTACGACGATATGAAAGCGTTTCTGCAGCGGATGATCAACGTGGGCTTCTCCACGTCCGAACGTCAGCACGGCATCTATTTCGCGTCGAATCTGACCGAAATCGAACACATCATCGCCAACATCAGGCCTAACGGACGGCATGCACGCCCGCAAGTCTAAGTCAGGCGACCGGCAGGACGGCGTGCAAGATCGTCATGATCGTCAATCCGATGACCGCGGTGACGGTCAATGAGAAGCCGGCAAGCTTGGCATTGCCCGTCAGCGAGTCGGTGAATTTCGTAGAGAAAATCGTCACCGGGGCGAATGCGGCCAAGACCACGATTTCGCGGACACGTTCGTCCAACGGCAACAGGAACCATGCGGCCAATGCGATGAGGACGCTGAACAGGAAACGCCATGCGATGACCTTGCCCAGTTCCGAACGGTCCTTGTGATTGTCGGGAATCTCCATCATCAGGCCGATCATGGCCATTGCAGCGAACGCGTTGGCATTGGCGAACGGCGTGATAAGCGTGACGATCCAATGTGGGACGCTCCACCCGGCGAACATGAATACCAGCATAAGCATGTAGCAGTCAAACGAGATGGACGAGTAGAAATCGTGCGCGATGTTCTTGATCTTAAGGCTCAACGGCCGATTCTTGGCGGGGCTCCCCAAGTGCAGCAACGAACGGGTGATGGTCAGGGATGCAGCGGTGGCGCGATGATGGCGTTGCCGATATCAAAGCATGATGACCGGCAGGCCGGCGCTTGGCCCCATGAAGGTCTGCACCACCGGCAGGCAAAACGCGCCGATGTTCAGTCCCGACGCGTTGAGCATCTGATAAGCACGGTAGCGTGGCTCGTCGCCGCGCGATCCGAAATACACGACGAACAACGGAATCAGGCAGGCAAATAAGCCGAATACGACAAGCCACAGCAGGTTCATCGGATGCTTGTTCGTGGCGAAGCTCATGATGATGGCGCATGGCAGAGTGAGGTTGAATACCAGTCCCTGAACCACTTTTATAGGATTTGTCGGAGAAGATATGGATGCGTTTGAGCAGGTAGACGCTGATGATGACGAGTAGCAAAGATCCGGCTTGGAACAACATACGGCCGAGTATAGGAGCGTAAACGACGCATTGCGGGATCAGCAGACACAATGTGACCGTTGCCGAAGAAAGAACGACGCTACTTTGTCATGTCCCCTGACCATGCGCGAAAAAGCGTCATCCGTAAGGAAGAAAATGACAACGCCGGATCACCCGGGAAAGCAGTGCGTACGGCCATCAAGCACGACAACCTCATCGCCCGGTGCATTCGTCGACCGAGCGTATCCGGCGGCGCGACCTGACGACTGGATCGCCGGCCTGTCCGAACGGCCGCGGTAAACGGAAAAGACACGACCCCCGCATGGCTCTTGCGAGTCGTGCGGGGGTCGTGTTTTCGGAATACAACTAGACCATAACTAGACCTGAGCTATACTGACAGGGTAAAAACCCAGTCGCCAGTAGGGCTCAGCGGTTATGCCCGTCAGATGTGGAAGTAGAGCTCGTACTCGAGCGGGGTCGGAGACAGGCGAGCCTGGTCGATCTCGTCGCGCTTGAGGCCAATCCAGGTCTCGATCAGGTCGTCGGTGAACACGTCGCCTGCGGTGAGGAAGTCGTGATCCTCTTCCAGGGCGTCCATAGCCTCGGCCAGGGAGCTTGGCACCTGCTTGATGCCAGCGTGCTCTTCCGGCGGCAGTTCGTACAGGTCCTTGTCGACCGGTGCCGGAGGCTCGATGTGGTTCAGGATGCCGTCCAGGCCTGCCATCAGCTGTGCGGAGAAGGCGAGGAACGGGTTGCAGGACGGATCCGGAGCGCGGAACTCGATACGCTTCGCAGCCGGGGAGGTGCCGGCCAGTGGAATACGGATGGCGGCGGAGCGGTTACGAGCGGAGTACACCAGGTTGACCGGAGCCTCGAAGCCCGGGACCAGACGGTGGTAGGAGTTCAGAGACGGGTTGGTGAAGGCGAGCACAGAGGAAGAGTGCTTGATCAGACCGCCGATGTACCAGCGGGCGAGATCGGACAGACCGCCGTAGTTCTTCTCATCGTAGAACAGCGGCTTGCCGTCCTTCCACAGGGACTGGTGGCAGTGCATACCAGTGCCGTTGTCGCCAGCGATCGGCTTCGGCATGAAGGTCGCAGCCTTTGCCGGCCAGAGCGGCGGTCTCGTGGACGACGTACTTGTACTTCATCAGGTCATCGCCTGCGTGCTGCAGGGTGTTGAAGCGGTAGTTGATCTCCTGCTGACCAGCGCCGGCCACCTCGTGGTGGGAACGCTCGAGAATCAGGCCGACCTTCTGCAGGTTGGCGACCATGTCGTCGCGCAGGTCCTGAGTGTGGTCAATCGGCGGAACCGGGAAGTAGCCCTTCTTGACGCGGTTCTTGAAACCGATGTTCGGGGTGCCGTCTTCCTCAACGTCAACACCGGAGTTCCACGGAGCTTCGATGGAGTCCACCTCGTAGAAGGAGCGCTGCATGCTGTTCTCGAAACGCACCTTGTCGAAGATGAAGAACTCGGCTTCCGGAGCGAAGGAAGCGGTATCGGCGATGCCGGTGGACTTCAGGTAAGCCTCGGCCTTGCCGGCAACCTGACGCGGGTCGCGGGAGTACGGCTCGTCGGTCAGCGGGTCGACGATGGAGAATGCCACGTCGAGGGTCTTGTGCTTGCGGAACGGATCGATGAATGCGGTGGAAACGTCCGGCACCAGCTTCATATCGGACTCGTTGATGGCCTGGAAGCCCTGAACGGAGGAACCATCGAACGGCATGCCGTCGGTGAAAGCGTCCTTCAGGAATTCGCTAGCCGGCACGGTGAAGTGCTGCTGAACGCCGATAAGATCGGTGAAACGGACGGAGACATACTCGATGCCTTCCTTGTTGATAAGGGCCTCAGCATCAGCCTTGGTTTCAAGTGCAGTCACGGGACCGCTCCTTTCGAATAAGTTACTTGCACAGGCTATTAGTCTATGGTCGCGAGTTTCGCTCACTCGCCATTTGGGTTACGAGAATGTTTCGTAATGACATATTCGAGGTGTGATTTCGTGGAAAATCGCGATTCGATTGTTACGAACAGCCACGTCCGCCCCTTCAGAAGCGTTCATTTAATGGACAGGCAGCATGAAAAGGTCCCGATCGTATGAATACGATCGGAACCTTCCGTGACATCATGCGGGTGCTATGACCGTCAGCGGCCGCGCATGGCGCGACGGCTGACGCGCTGCGGATGCATCGGGTCGACGCCCTTCGGCACGCTCATGCCGTTCTTCAGCTGCAGGGTACGCAGGCGCTCGTTGAGCACCGTGAGCTCGGTCTTGGTGAGCACGAAACGAGTCCTCGGATGGGATGGCGGCCATCAGCTTGTTCTTGTGATGGGTCGGCTGGTAGCTCTTGAACTTGAGCAGCGTCTTGCGCACGTCCTTGAGGCGGGTCTGGTTTGCGCCGGTGCCGACGTACATACGGTAGACCGGGATTTCAGGAGCCGGCGGTCACGCCCCTTGATGCGCGCTGCTCCTGACGATCCATGGCTCGCATTGACGCGATTGTAATCGCCTTCGCCCAGCAGATAGATGCCGTTGTAACCGGTACCGCGCCAGATGGCGTCCTTGGTCTTCGGGTCAATCCACACCGGTTCCTGGGGAAAGTTGAAGCCGGCCTTGCTGATGTTGCCGAGCACGCTTACTGCGGCACCGGGACGACCTTCGATCTTGGCGTAGCCGACCTTGTCGGCACGCTTGGTGAGCATCATGGTGGCGAACAGCACGCCCAGCATGACGGCAAGAATCATGAACAGGATCCAGCTGAACACATGCCACTTGAATATGACGCCCAGTACGACGAACACGATAATCGGTGCCACGAACACGCCACCGCACAGCCACGGAAAGCGCCTATCCTCAGCTTGGGTGTATTTGAAGATCTGGATGATCTGGCTGATGGTGCCTTGCTTCTTCTGCTTCTTTTTCTCTGCTTTATCTGCCATCGACTTCCTCGCTTGACGGTTCGGTTACACACTGGGACGATAGTCTATCAGGAACCATGCCATTTATGGTGCGACTGCGCTATTCTACTCCGCCTATCTCATGCAGCGGGCGTCCGTCCGCTTTCAGCAAGCGCCTCACCGAGCGTCTCGCTGAACGTGGGATGCGGGTGGATGAGCCGTGCCGCATCGGCAAGCGGGACACGGTTTGCCGACCAACTGTTCGGCTTCCGCTATCAAATCACTGGCGATTGGGCTGACGATGTGCACGCCCAACACCACCTGCATATCAGGATTGTTCGCAAACGCACCGCTGACGACGGTCATCGATCCGCCTTCACCGCTCATCAGCATACGCGCGTTGGACAGCATCGGGTATGCCGTCTCCTTCGGCTCGACCACGTCTTCGCGCGCTTTTGCCTGGTCGAGCGTCAATCCGACGCTTGCTGCTTCGGGGAAAGAGAACACCACCTGTGGCACGGTGTCGTCAATCACGGGTTTTGGATCGGCTCCGGCGATTTTCTCAGCGATGGTGATGCCTTGTTCAAAGGCGCGGTGGGCCAGCGCATGACCTGGAGTGATGTCTCCCAGCGCCCACACGCCATCAAGGTTCGTCCGTCCGTATCCGTCGACGGTCACGTATCCTCGTTCGTCGAGCTTCAGGCCGCTGGAGCGGAACCAGTCGGCGTCGGTATTGGGCACACGTCCGATGGCGGCAAGCACCACTTTCGCCGTAAGCGGTGCGGTCCTCATCGGGAATCGCCCTGCCGATAGTGCACGTGGCTAGGTTCGCGCCAGTGTCGACACGGTCCCACCGCGGTGCGTGCGATCACGTTCACTCCCTGCGTTTCAGCTCACGTGTCAGCGTCATCGAAGCACGGCGTTCCCATGTGGACAGCACGCGGTCCTTACGAATCAGCAGTGTCACTTCGCAACCGGCGGCATTCCACAGCGACGCGAATTCCAATGCCACCGCACCCGCACCGATAATCACCGCGCTGGAGGCAAGGTATTCAGCTCCAACGCCTGGGTGGAATCGATCAGCGCGCCGGCGAACGGATTTCCAGAGCAACGCAAGCGGACGCGATCCGGTTGCCAACACGACGTCGTCGGCATCGATCGCAAGTTCCGTTTCAACCGGTTTCGAACACGCCGGCTTCCACGGACCCGCGATACCTGCGTCTCCCCTCAGCCGGCGTGACACGTACTGTATGCGCGTTCTGCAATGCCGCGCAACCGCGAATACGGTGACGCCGCGATGCGCCACAGGCCCGTCAGCCCTTTTCGTCATCGTTTCCACGGTGGAGACGCGGAAATCACGCAATCTGCCGAAATCGATGCTCTGCAGCGTGGCGTTGATGCCCATGCGTTCGGCGTTATGGATGGTTTCGACGCTATGCACGGCGGTCAACAATGCCTTCGATGGGATGCATCCGCGGTTGAGGCATGTGCCACCGAGCGTACCGTCACGTTCGATCAACGCCACCGATTTGCCGAGCTCCGCAGCACGCAGTGCCGTAGAGTAACCGCCGGGGCCGGCTCCGATGATAGCGATGTCGAAATGCTGTTGAACCATATTGAATCCCAATTCGTTCCTCATTGATTCGTTTGCACGCACGTGAAGTGAGCTTTGTTCGATGCGAGCAATCGTTTTCCATGGTAATGGAAAAACCGTCAGTTGTTCGCTGACGGCTTGAAAAATCACCGGCGGTTCTCGATACCGATCACTCCGGCCAGTGTCCACGCTTCGGGTAACGAGGCTTCGGAAGCCTCAACGGCGAATTTGGATGGCACGGCTCCACGCATAGGAACCGGAACGCATGCCCTTGCCACGGACTGCTCACCGAATTTTTTTCGATGAGCTTCTTCTTGAGCTTGTGCCACATGACCGCCACGTCGATAATCACGGCGAACAAGTAGACATACATGATCAGCATGAGCGGCAACGCCAATGCAGGCCACTTGTAGGTGACGACCATGGATCCGATCAGGATTATGAACGCGACCGGGATGAAGAACTCGCCCAGATTGAAGCGGGCATCGACGTAGTCACGGATGTAGATGCGCCACGGCAGACGTTCCGACTTCGGCATGGTTGATGTCGCCACTTTGCATGGCATCGTATTCGGCGTTCTCACGTTCGCGCATACGAGCCTTGGCAGCTTTACGGCTTGCCTCGCGATCCTTGGGGACCAATGGACGGAGGTTCTGCGCCTGGGCGTCCTTGCGCTTCGTCGGACGGCCCTTGCCGGAGGTCGGCTGTGCAGCCTTGCTCTCGACGTTCTCCTGCGCCGGCTCTTCCTTCTTGGTAAACAAACTCATGTCTATAGAGCGTAAGGTGACGTATCGACGCTCGATGCCGCCCGCGATGCCATTTGCGTTGCGGTTCAAGCTGCGGTCGGACGGTCTGCGAAGAACGGATACAATGGACATTCGTCACACGATATTCAATCCGCGTAATACACGCGCATATATAGGGAGCATCAAGGATTATGACAGCTTTAGGAGCCGAAGAGATTCGCACGCGCGTCGAATCTGATTTCAGCCGCATCGTCGACGTGTTGAACCAGAAGACGCCTTGCAGTCGATTTCCGCGAAGGGCATCACCGCGGACCATATGAAGCGTTCCGCGCAATTCGTGGCTGATCTGCTGCGCGAGGTTGGTGTCGATACGAAGGTAGTGCAGTCGCACAATCCCGACGGCACGCCGGGCGCTTGGGAGGTCATCGGTTCCAAAAACGTCAGCGAGGACGCGCCGACGGTGCTGCTGTACGCGCACCATGACGTGCAGCCGGTGCCGGATCCGAGCGTATGGAACACCGACCCGTTCGTCGGCACTGAAATCGGCACGCGTCTGTACGGCCGCGGAGCCGCGGACGACGGCGGTGGAATCGCCATTCATTCCGGTGCGCTGAAAGCGCTTGGAGACGATCTGAAGGTGAACATCAAGGTGTTCATCGAAGGCGAGGAGGAGATGGGTTCTCCGAGCTTCATTCCGTTCATCGAAGAACACCGGGACGAGTTCGCTTCCGATGCGATCATTGTGGCCGATTCGGGCAACTGGTCCGCTGAGATTCCGTCGCTGACCACGTCGCTGCGTGGCAACACCGATATTGATGTGCATATCAAGGCGTTGGAACATCCGGTGCATTCCGGCCAGTATGGCGGCCCGATTCTTGACGCGAACACGCTGGCTGCGATGTTGATTTCCTCCATGTACGACGCCAATGGCGATTTGGCCGTGCCGGGCGTTGCGTCCGAGGAACCGGTTGGCGGCCTGCAGCGTGATATGGACGAGGCGACTGTGCGTGCCGACGCGGGCATCGTCGAATCGTATCGTCTTGCCGGCACCGGTTCGCTCGCCGCGCGTCTGGACGAAGCCCAGCGTCACCGTCATCGGGTTCGACGCGCATCCGGTGGAAGAAAATCCTTCAACGTCATCTCTCCTAAGAAACCACGTTCCGTCTGAGCTTGCGCACCGCGCCGAAGCGCCCGGAAGAGGCCCGGAGGCGTTGGCCAAGTTCATGGTGGAGCATGCGCCGTTCGGTGCCGAAGTGTGGGTCGACAAGCTCGACAACGGCATGGCTGGGCCATGAATCCGAACGCTGAGGCCACCAAGGACGCCATGGACGCCATGGAGGAAAGCGTTCGGTGTGGCTCCGGTCAACAAGGGCGAGGGTGGTTCCATCCCGTTCATTCCGGAATTGCAGCGCATCTTCCCGAAGGCGCAGGTGCTGGTCACCGGTCCGGATCGAGGATCCGAAGGCCAACGCGCATAGCCCGAACGAGTCCATCAGTCTGCCGGCGTTGAAGAACAACGTCATCACCGAAGCGTTGCTGCTGGATAAGCTCGCCAAGTAAGAAGCCGTGTAAGGCTTGCCGAAATAGGATAAAAGCTCTCTGTCATACGATTCCGATGGAACGTATGACAAGAGGCTTTTTCGACAACTGCCGATTGGGGGAATCATCATCCATTAGTTGGACGTTGCTGAACGCCCAATGCCAGTAGCCGGTGTAGTATGCGGTGGCCAACGCGATTGCCGGCACCGCGATGCAGATGGCGTAGAACAGCCAGTCGACCGCATGCAGTTTCGATTCGCGCGCTTGGCTTCGTGGCGCGTCGGATCCGAATCCGCGCGCTTCCATGGCGGTGGCGAGCTTCGTTTCCACGTCGGATGGATACGACGAGCAGGCTGGAATGCTTGCGAGAAGACGCGCGTTTGATGGTGCTGCGTCGCCGAGGCCACGCGACGGCGTGACTGGCCGAGTGCACGCCAATCGTCCTGCAGCAGCGTGAACATGCGCACGGCAAGGCCGCCGTATACGAAACGTTGCGGCAGGCGCAGAATCTGCACGAGTCCGTCGGCCAGATCGGTCGGGTCGAGTCCCAAAGCCAGAAATCACACCCGGCACGGCGATTGCGGCGACACAGGAATGTGGCCAACGCGCGCAGATAGAGCGATCCTGGGAGATGACGATGATGATGCCGCCCAGAGTTGGCCAGCACCGTGCCGATGTCTTGCCGTACAACGCCACGGAAACGAAGCTGCCTGTGGCCGCTATCCATACCGGCCATGTCTTGCGCAAGACCGTCCGGGAGCCACTCCGCCGATCCATAACAATAGCATTTCCAAACCAAAAACGCCACGGATGCCGAAACGACATCGAGGGTGAAGAACATCGGAATGCACAGGATCAACGCACCGATAAACGGCTTACCGGGTTGATTTTCGCCACGAACCATGACGGTGACGCCGGCTTCGTTTCGTTACGACGTTCACTTGTTGGCCACGGTAATGGTTTCGAGCTTTTCATTGCCGTCGCGCCCACTGTTTTTGTTGGTTTCGAGCATGTCACTCCCCCTCTCTGACCAAAATACGGCGTGCGCCCAGCGCTTCGATGAGCGGCTCATCGTGCGTAATCATGATGACCGCGCAACCTTGGTCGCGCACCGGCGATCAATTGACCATGCTGGTCCACGTGGTGAAAATCCTGTCCGAATGTCGGCTCGTCCATGACCAGCACTTTTTGGCGCGGCAGCCAGCATGGACGCCACGGACAGTCTTCTTTTCTCACCGCCCGATAGGGTGAATGGATTCGCTTTGGCGAAGCGGGAAAGATTCAGGCGTTCCAACAGCCTGTCGGCGATGGAATACGCCTCCTCGTCGGTGTTGCCCATGGATTTGGGGCCGATGGCCACCTCGTCTCGCACGGTGGATGCGGCGAACTGGTGTTCCGGCTCTTGGAACACCATGCCGATACGTCCCAGCAAGTCGCGGCTTTTCCATGTGATCACATTGTTTTCGCGATGGGGAGGTACCAGATCGTCCGCCATGCATACACGTCCTGCCATCGGTTTGAGCAGTCCTGCGAGAGTGAGTCCAAGTGTGGATTTGCCCACGCCGTTTCTGCCGGTCAACGCGGGTCACCTCACCGGAATGGAATTCGAGGTCGATATGCTCGCCGAGCGGGAAATCATAGCCGAAGCTCAGATCCCGCGTGAAAGCACGACGTCCTGCGGTTGCCGGATTTGTTCCGGTTTGGGCGCGTGGCTTTCGATGGTGCGGCCAGGCACCCACGCACCGCCGTCGGCAAAGCACCTGACCCATGTGGCCGAACACTTCAGCCTGAGTGCCGTCGGCGATTACGCCGCCGACGTTCGAATCGGCTTCGGGTTTGCCCAGCACGATGACGCGGTCGACCAGGTCGAGCCACACGTCGATATGATGTTCCACCACAACCAGCGTCTCATGGTTTGTTCGAGGACGTGGCGGACAGCGTGCACTTCCTTGACACCGTCCGGGTCGTAAGGTTGGCGGTCGGTTCGTCGCAGCAGCAGGCCAGGGTGCATGGCCAGCACGCCTCGCCAAGGCGAGGCGCTGACGTTGCCCGCCGGAAAGTCCTCGTGTGGAGCGGTCGAACGCCATGTAGTCGAGCCCGACGATGTCAAGGGCGGCTCGTGCCCGGTTCCAGATTTCATCTTTCGGCAGGTTCAGGTTCTCGCAGCCGAATGCGGTGTCGTCTCCGGCACGTTCGAGAATCGTCTGCGAGTCCGGGTCCTGAAGCACCAGCCCGCAACGTCCGCGCGCTTGTCTGGCGTCGACGCCGTCGATGAGCAGCTCGCCTTCCTGCTCGCCTTCGTCATCTCCACCGAGCACGCCAGCCAAACCGGACATCAGGGTTGATTTGCCTGCGCCGGAAGCGCCAAGCAACAGTACCCGCTCCCCCGGTTTGATGTCGAAGTCGACGTGTCGTAGCGCGAAATCGCTTATGCCGTGAGGCGTGTCTCCATCCCCAATCATGTGCGGTCACGCCGGCCGCTGTTGTGTTCTGAACGTCAGTGGTCATTCGTCGTTCTTTCTTCTGATTGTCATGCTGTTGTTTCGTATGCCGTTGTCATGCGATGCGCCATCACAAGAAAATCCCGCACCACCTTGATGTGATGCGGGATTTGCTTGCATCGGACAATCGACCTCAGTTCCTGCGTACGACCGGATTCGAAAGCACGCCGGTCTTGGCGATGGCCACCTGCAGGTACATCACCGCGCCGGCGAGCACCGCGCCGGAAATGGCGGAGGCGATCAGGTAGATGCTGACGCGTAGCGCGCTCCAAGCCGGATTGGTAAGGTAGTACAGGCCGCAGCCGACGCCTGCAAGTGCGCCGGAGATCGGTGGTGGACAGCAGGTCCCACTTCTTATAGGCGAAGATGGCAAGAGTCCGATTTCGGCGCCGAGGCCCCTGCACGATGCCGACGATCAGCGAGCCGCCGACGCCCCACTGGTTGCCCAGGGTGAGTTCGAGCGCGGCCGCGAGGGTTTCCGCGAACAGTGCGGCTCCAGGCTTGCGCACAATGATGGGCCAGAGGGCCCTGCGAACAGCGAGAAAGCGTTAAGCAGGCCTTCGAAGCCTGGAGTCACCGCCTCGAAGAGGCCAGCGGCGCGCGAGTGCAGACGATGTCCCCAGGCCCAGAAGATCACGCCGGATGCGACGGCGATGATGGCTGCGACGACGATATCGACCACACGCCACTTGACGTTGGGTTTGCGAACTGCGGAAGACTGGTTTTCTTCAGTCATATAGGTATGTGCCTTTCTCTTATGTCAAAGGCACGGGAAGTAGAGACGTCCGTGCGCCGGCATTACCCGGTATACGTTCATACGGTTGAAGCGGTTGCTTCCTCTCAGCCATTCGGCCCCCGTGTCTTCGCGCCTGATATTACAGGACCCACGATTTACGTCGGTTTTGTCTCATAACGGCTTCCGTATTCCGTGGCTGAGTCGCATTCCGATGTGTTGTTTTGGAGAACGCTCCAACCGTATGGTGATTTTATTGAGGCAGTCTCATCAGCGATTCGGCAAGATTCTTGAATGTTTCTCCGATACCGTCCGACCGCAACGCGCCCTCTTTGGTCAGGACTGCGGGCCGGCCTGCTTCGCCGGTTTCGCGCAGTTCAGGCTCCAATGGGAGTTGTGCGAGCAGTGGCACTTCATAGCCGAGGCTGTGGGTCAGCTGTTCGGATACGCGTGCGCCGCCACCTTCGCCGAAGATACGTAGCTTCTCGCCTTTGTGCTCGTAGTAGCTCATGTTCTCCACGACGCCGCGAACTTTCATCGGCACCTGCAATGCCACCAGGCCGGATCGTACCGCGATGTCGGAGGCGGATGGCTGCGGTGTGGTGACCACCACCAGTTCGGCGTTGGGCAGTGCCTGTGCCACGGAAATCGCCATGTCGCCGGTGCCGGGAGCCAAGTCGAGCAGCAATACGTCCGGCTCGCCCCACCATACGTCAGACAGGAATTGTTCCAAGGAGCGTTGCAGTCTTGGACCACGCCATAGGATGGCTCTGTCCGCGCCGGCGAACATGCCGATGGAGATCAGTTTCACACCCCATGCGGTGACGGGCATGAGCATGCCGTTGAGGTTCGTGGGCTGTGATTGCACGCCGAATAGCCTAGGCAGCGAGAAACCGTAGATGTCGGCGTCGATGGCGGCGGTATCGTAGCCGAGCGCCGCGAATGTGGCTGCGATTGGCGGTGACAGAACGATTTGCCGACGCCGCCCTTACCGGAGGCGATGGCGAAGATGCGGGTCTTGACACCCGGTTTGCTGAAGGGGTTCTGCTTGCGTTCGGCCTTGAGGTCGGCCACCAGCTGGGTGAGTTTGTCTTGGCTCATGGAGCCGACTTCGATGCTGGGAATCAACGTGGCATCGGGATAGAGGCGACCGCGCCGTTGATCTTTGGTGATGGTCTGGCGACAGCGGACAGCCTTCCACGGTCAGTTTCGACCCGCACCCGTCGTCGTACGTGTTGGTTTCGCCTGCCACTGGCGTGGCGTCAATGGCTGCGATCATGCCCAAGTCGGTGACGGACCCTGCCCAGTTCGGGGTCAATCACTTTGCTTAGCCGTTCGTAGATGCGCGCTTCGATGGTGTGCTCGTCGCTCATGCTTCCTTATGCCGCGTACCACAGTAGCGGTTCGCGGCACGGCTTCGCCAGATGGTGTGGCGATTATTCAACTGTTCCTGTGTCGAGCAGCTGTTTGAATTGGTCTTCGTTGAGCATGGGGATGCCCAGTTCCTCGGCTTTTGCTTTTGAGCCGGCATTCTCGCCTACGACGACCCAATCGGTTTTTCTTGCTGACGGATCCTGCGGCTTTGCCTCCGCGCAGAACGATGGCCTCTTTGGCGGAATCGCGGGAGAATCCTTCCAACGAGCCGGTGACCACGACCGTTTTGCCTGCCAATGTCTGTGGTAGTCCGCTGGCTTGGGCTTGTCCGACTCCTACGCCGGCGGCCTTCCATGCGTCAGCACGGCACCGCGCCAATTGCCCGGCTCACGGGCCGCGGTGAACCATGTGACTACGCGATTCCGCAACCGGACCAATACCGTCGATTTGGGACAATTCGTCCACGCTGGCATGTTCGATGGCATCCAACGTACCGAACGCGCGCTGGCGATGGTGCGGTGGGCGGTCCGAGCCTGCGGATGGACAGGGCCACCAGAACGCGCCGCCACAGGTCGGCATGGCGGGCTTTGTCCATTTCGTCGAGCATCTTGCGGGTGTTTTCCGCCGGACGAATGTACACCGGCTGCACGCTGGACGTGCCTCCACGGGATACCTTTGATTTCCCTCGCGGATCACCACGGCGTCATCCGGCACCACGTATTGCGGATATTCCGCGGTCTCGTCGTGTCGGCTTCCCTTGCGTTTGCGGGCGGCGGTAGGCGCGGTCCAGAATGCGGGCACCTGATGCCATAATCCGGATCCGCCCACACGTTTGCGCACTTTCTTGATCTTGCCGTTTGACCCGACGGTCTCGTGGATTTCGATGATTGGGGCCTCGCGCCAGACGCGCACATCCTTGAGGTCTGCGGACGTCAACGAGAGAACAGCCCGGCCTCGCTGGACAGCACAGGTGTCTGCATGGGCGGCAGTTCCAGTCCTGCCACCGGCCGGTACGGTTCAGGCTCCTCACCGGGTTTCACCACGATTTCGGTGATGTTCGGCGCATACGTGTCGATGGAATCGGGCCTGTCCTCTTCGGGATTCGTCAGCGCAATGGCTGATTGGTCGCCCGATGTCTTCGATATCGAACGCCTACGGGACGCCAGATTGATGATCCGCTCGGTCAGCTGCGCCGGGCAGGATTCCACGTTCGGGCAGCGTATATCCTTTTGTCCCCTCTTTGGCGGAGCGAGTTCCGCCGCAGCTCGGGCAACGCGTGGGCATCACGAACCGGCGGATCTGGCCCTCACGTCCCTTGCGTCGCTCCAGCACCCGGACCGACGAGCTCGGGAATCACGTCTCCCGCCTTGCGCACCACCACGGTGTCGCAAGCGATGAGCACGCCTTTGCGTTCCACTTCAAAGGGGGTTGTGCAGCGTGGTACGGGATACTGTGGAACCGGCCACGCATACACGGGTTTCAACACCGCCACCGGAGTCACACGTCCGGTGCGCCCCACCTGCACAGTGATGTCCAAGCAGCTCGGTATTGACTTCTTCCGGTGGATATTTGTAGGCGATGGCCCAGCGCGGCACGCGATGTGGCGCCAAGGAACGCTGCAATCCCAAATCGTCGACCTTCACGACGATGCCGTCAAGCGCGTGTTCGATGTCGCCTCGGTGTTCGCCGTAATAGTCGATCATGTCGAGGATTTCCTTGAACGACGTGACCTGACGGTTGTGCGGAGAGACGGGCACACCCATTTCTTATACAATTCGTAGGCTTCGGATTGGTCGTTGACCACATCATGGCCGTTGCCGGCGTGCCCCGCACCCCCAACGCAGCGATCCGATGCCGTGCGCGTAGAAGCTCAGGCGACGGGTTGCGGTGATACGCGGATCCTTCTGTCTCAGGCTACCTGCGGCCGCGTTGCGGGGATTGGCGAATGGCGCGCGACCGGCGTCCTCGTTCTCGGCGTTCAGCTTGTTGAAATCGTCCCATCGCATGAACACTTCGCCGCGGATCTCCACGAATTCGGGAATGTCTTCCTCCGGTCCGGCAAGGTTCTGCGGAATGGTGGAGATGGTGCGCACGTTGAGAGTGATGTCCTCGCCGGTCACGCCATCGCCTCTGGTCAGACCCTGTTCAAGCACGCCGTTGCGGTAGATGAGGTTCAGCGCAAGACCGTCGATTTTCACCTCGCAGGTCATGGGCAGTGGCTTCGATTCGGGCCAATCCAATCCCCTGAGCACGCCGTCGTACCATTCGCGCAGCTCCTCGATGGAGAACACGTCATCGAGGCTCATCATGCGCGATGGATGACGGCTACGGAAGCGAAGTCGTTGGAGAAACGTGCCGCCCACGCGATGGGTCGGTGACTGCGGTGAGTCAAGTGATGGGAACTGCGCGCCTCAAGCGATTGCAGGCAGCGCAATCTTGCGTCATATGCCGCGTCGGATGAGACGGGGGCGTCGTCGATATAGTATGCGATCTGGTCTGATTCCACCCATGCGGCCACGCGCGCCCACAGCCTGGCCGCGGCTTCGGCGCTCATCGAAGCCACATCAACCTTGTCGAGGCGCATGGCGTCGGCATCGGTCGGCTGCAACGCGGCAATCCAACGTTCGCTGCCCGAGTCAGCGAAGCCAGCCCCTCATCGGCCACGACGGCCGCGGAACTACCGTCGCTCTCCGGCGCGTCGAAATCCCATGCCAACTGTTCGGAATCATCACGATTCGTCATTGTCACCGCTTTCCCATCATTTCCGCCATGCCGCGCGGATGTCCACGCCAGCACCGATTATCGCACAAATGTTCGACCGTTTTGTTAGTTGTTCAGAGAGCGCAGGAACTGCACCTGCACCACGTCGGCACCGTCATGGTCTTCGTAGTCCATGCGCATCGCGGCCACCGACAGGGGTGCGTGCGGGCACGAACATGCCTTGTCCACGCAGACGCGGGCCGCTTGGTGCATCAGGGGCGCGACCGGCGTGTTCGGCCATACCGGCAGTCCGGCGTCGGCGAGCACGTGGATGGCTTCCTGCACGTTGGTCGGCACCGGAATGCACTGCGATTGCGCTCTTCCGATCAGTTCCTGCAGTTCGCTTTCGAGCATGGCGATACGTCCGGGGGCGATCTCCTCGCTCATGATGTATGAGGCGGCGGCAAGGTCGAAGTGGTCGCACATCCATTCCGCATAGGCGAGGCGATAGTAGGCGAATGAGGCGTCTTCCCGGTCAAGCGCGACGTTCAGCGCGTTGAGGCATGCCGCACGTGCCGGATCCCAGTCCTCGGCACGCCCCAGCTGCACGGCGAGCTTCGAGGTGCGACAGCGGGTATGCGGGGGCGTAACGCACCATGAAGCGTTCAGATGCGGCAGCGCGGCATCGACGCCTTTGACTTTGGGCGAGCAGGTCGGCAAGCTCCATGCATGTAGAAACAGGTTGTCGGGGATAGCACCGTTCTTTCGCCTTCGGTGGCGAACATGCGGTTGTAGATGACGCGTTCCGCAATGCGAATTGAAGTACCGCGGCACGCCCGGATTTTCAGCGAAGATCCGGTCCATGCGTTCGAGTGTGGACTGGGCGGATTCGATGGCCCGCTCGACGTCTCCGGAGAACAGCATGTCTCGTGCCTTCAGACGTTCGTCATCGAGGATTGTGCCAGTTCGAATGAGAAGTCGGGGCGTGTCTTCGCCGTCGATCAGCGCGCTGGGTGACCTGCGGTGCCATTCGGTCAATTCCGGATCGGATATGGAATTGATGATGTCCATGGCCTGCTTTGGCTTTGGCCACCGATTCGAGTCCGTGTCGCTTTGCGCAAGACGATGGAACTCCCCACGGCGCGCTGCAACAGGTCGACAATACGCTGGGATGGACAGGCCCATCATGTTCTCACAGCCGAACAACTGCGCCGTGCCGTCATCAAAACGAATGTCGGACAAGTTCGGGTTCTTCTTGGCTTCCCGCCGGTGAGAATCGGCTGTCACGAAGGTCGAAGGCCGCACGATGGGTTTGAGCGCTTTGCCGTCCACGTCCATTTCGGCGTCGAACATGCGGTATGTGGCGGTTGATGGGCCAACCGTCAGTGTCGAGCCGTCAGGAACTCGTCGCGGGTGAAAGGTGGACGGTCACCGTTGCGTACGGTTTTTCGCGCAGCCGCGCCATCGATCGTCGTCATCAATCGAGGTAGGTGTCGTACCGTTTTGTCGCTGGCGTCGTCCCGCATGGAGGCGTCGTCATCATCGGCGCGTCCGTCCGGTACCGCGAACGCCATTTCGTCGAAGTCGATGTCTTTCATCAGGTCTTCGAACTGGCCGTCCACCGTATGTCTCCAGTGCCAACGCTATCCGAGCCAGCCGAATCGTCGGAATCGATTGATTCGGATGAGATATCGGTGGTTCTCGGAGTGACGGGCCGAGCCGGACGCCATGGTAGTCTGCCGTCCTTGAGCGGCTTTGGATCCGGATGGCCTCATGTCTCCGGTACGGATGCGTTCGAAGGCGCTTAACGCCCGCTTCATCAACTGCTGATGGCGGAATCCTGTTCGGCTACGGCCTCTTCCACAATCGAATCGATGCATCGATCACGCGTTTGACATTCGGCGGCCCGAAGCTCAGCGCGGCCATCATGAGTCCGACGCGCAGATTGTAATCGACGCTCGCATACGCGTGCGTTCGACGTCGGTCAGGTCGATCCACGCGCGGCGCGATACGTCGTATCGGGTGAACGGCATCATGGACACTCCAGCAGAAGTGAAGCCGATTGCGACTTCGCCGTCGCTGAGGTCGCACCGAAAGTCAACGTCGAAACGGTATGGCAGACGCAGGCTGCGCAGCAGACGGGACATGGTCTGCCGGTACACCCATTCGGAACCTCCGTCGGCGCCGAAATCGCCTTCCAACACGTTGTCCTTGGTTGATTCGGCGACTTCACGCCGGGAAGTCGGCCGCGATATCCGCCAGTCGGCTGGCGGCCTGGATGCCGTCTTCCCGGTTCGGGTCGAGGATCGCGCCGAACCGGTCGTCCGGTTTCAACGCGATCAGCGCCGGATTCTCCAGCAGGGCGAAAGTCGATCTGCGCCGGGCTTCGGCACGCGTCACCGTGTCCTCCGTGGGAGAGCGCCGATGCGTGCGTTACGTTCCAGCCATGAGCTGACGGCGGCGAAAGCGGTTGAGGTTGCCCCTCGATGTTGAGGGCGCACAGCACTGCCGAGAACGGCAGGGAGGAATCCCATGCGAAGAAGTAGCATCCGGAATAGCTGGATGTGTACAGGCGCAGCGGTTCCGCCCGTGCACAGCTTCGAGCCCTTGATCGGTATCGAGCGCGTGGGCTTCGCGCATCCAGATCGGCGAAGTAGTCTTCCAGGCCGGAGGCGCGCATGCCATGCGACCGGGCGCTCATGGTGTCTCCTGATGGACCGTCGGATGGCGCCTATGGGCGCTTCGCGGTGGTGGGCCTGCGGAAAATGTTGCCGGAACCGAAGCCGACGAGCAGGCCGTTCATCTGTGGAAGCATGTAGGCGGCGAAGAAGGCGATGGTGATGGCGTCCCGGTATTCGAGGTCGAACCGCATATTCGCTGGCAGGTTGGCGCGCATTTGCTCAAGCGTGTATCGGCTGCCGGTTTTGAGCCATGAGGCGAGCCACATCATGCGACCGCCCGGCATGCGTCCCACGACGCCGCCTTGCGTGGCGCGCACCGTTTTTCGGATTGCGGCTGGCCGCATGGCCGAGTCTTGGACCGTCCGCCAACGTAAGGGGTTTCCTCTTTGACGAAGACGAACCGCGGTTCGAGTTCCTGCGTGTCCATGTCCGGATCGGTGCCGGCGAAGACACGCGCTTTGCCGTCCGCGAGCGCGATTTGGGCGAAGTGGTCGCTGTCGGTGAACAATCCGATGGAGAAGGCATGGCCGTGGGTCTGCGGCAGTTGGGCCCATCCGAGGCGGAATCCTCCGGCACGCCTTCGAATCCGTCGATGACGTGTCGTTTGATGAGCGGATTAAGCCGGATGGCGTTGCGGGTCAGTTCGTCGACGATGTCGTCGGGCTTGTCAAGCGCCTTGCCGAAGGGGGTTGGCGTGGATGTGGCGCGGCGTGGCCTGGTTGACGAGTCGCCGCACATTTTTGCCTGACGCGTTCGAGCATGGTCCGGTTATGTTCCGGTTGGCTGGCCGGGTCTGATGGTGTGCGGTGAGACATGTGTGCCATTCTTTCAATCCAACGCGACATGAAGCTATTAGAATAATGACGTGACTTTTTCGAAGCAGCGTTTTCAGGCACGTCGTCGTATGTGCGCAGCCATTGTAGTCGCTTTCGCGGTGATGGTGGTGGTCGAGTGCGTGTTGTGCAATATGCCGTTTTGGTTCCTTGGCCGCATCGGGTGATTCCGCCGCCGCGTACAACGTGCTGGGCCCTGGCTCGAACGTACTGACGAGGGGTTGTTGAAGGTCACCGATCCGACGCAGGCATATATGCAGGTCGATGCGGGCTGGCGTCGGAATATGTTCGTATGGATCCGGTGTCTTCGAAGGCGTTGGATAAGGCAGCCAGACAATCGGAGCAGGTGTTGCGCACGGTTCGTGTCCGTCCTGATGTCAATCGCAGGGCCGGTACGGTCAGTTCGGTGTCGGTGTCTTCGCCGTGTTCGCTGTATGTGCATGCGGCGGCTGCCGGTGGTTCGGTGTGCGTGCGGATTTGTCGAGCCGAAGGGGTTCGCTGATTCCGTTTGATGCGGTGCGTGCGAATGTGCGTACCGTTCGCGTTGAATCCGTTGCGTATCGGCGTGATGGTGGCCGTGCTGGCGATGGTACTGGTGTGGAGGCCTGGTTCGCGGTTGTGGCGGATGCCGTTGGATACGACGAGTGTGAGGCAGCGTGCGTGGCTGGGGGGCGCTGCTAGCGGTGCCTGGTTGTGGTCACTTGTGCCGTTGTGGTGTGGCAGCTGGTGGAGGCGGCTCCGTTGAGCTTCCATACGAAAGGCACGTACACGTATGATTTCGACCAGTACGATTACGTGGCAAGGGCGCTGCTTGATGGTCACGCGTGGTTGATTTGATGTGCCGGATGCGTTGCGTGACGCGGCGGATCCGTATGATTGGCCACCGGCAGCGGTTGCTTGCCGATGGCGTAAGCCCAGTGTGGGATTGGGATTACGCGTTCTATCAGGCACTGGTATTCGTATTTCGGTGTGGTTCCCGCGTTGTTGTTGTTCCTGCCGTATCGGGCGGTCACATCGTTGTTCGTCGATGGCGGGCTGATGATGCCCTGCGGTGCGGCCGTGCCGCTGCTGATGCTTGGTTTTCTGGTATTCGGATGTCTGCTGGTGATTCGTGTGATATCCCGAATTCGTCCGAATGCGCCGTTGGCTGCGGTCAGTATGCTGTGCGTGTTCATGCTGTTGGCTTCCAATGGTTTGTATCTGTGGTATCGGACGAATTTCTATTCGGTGCCGATCGCCGCCTCCCCTGTTTCTGAAGCGTGTCGGGATTGTGGCTGTGGTTGGGCGCCGCCAAGCGGGTGCCGGTGTCAGGCGATCGGATTCGTGAGGTTGATGGCACGCAGTCGTTGTCGTTGCCCCATCTGGCTGCAGGCTCGATGTGCATTGCGGCCAATCTGGGGTGCCGTCCGCAGTTCATTCTCGTGGCGTTGCTGGCTTTCGTAATATTCTGGCCGCAGATTCAGTCGATTTTCCGTCACGCCTCCAATGATTCCTCCATTCCCCATATGTCGGTCTGGCGTCTGATGCGCGCGCCGTTGGCCGCATTGCTTCCCGCGTTGATTGTGATCGTTCCTCTGCTGGCGTACAACGTGGTCCGGTTCGGATCACCGCTCGACTTCGGCACCTCATATCAGATGACGGTCACGGATATGACCAGTTATCGGCAGCCATTGTCGAATCTTGCGCTGACCGTCTCATATTACCTGTTCCTGCCGTTGCGGTTCACGGATGCGTTTCCGTTCCTCGCCGTCAATCCGGCGCCTCTTCCCACTGGGGATTTACCGAGGCAATGCCTGGCGGCTTATTCACGATAGCTCCGTTGACGTTGGCCGCGCTGGCCTGCCCGTTCCTCTACCGGCGTATGCGCAAGGCCGGGCGCACGAACACATGGCTGTTGTTGACATCCAGTCTGGCATTGGGATTGCTGCTTGTGGTGCTTGACTCCCGCATGGCCGGTTTGGGATGGCGGTACATCGCCGATTTCGGATGGCTGTTTGCCTTGGCCGCGTTGCCTTCGTTGCTGATCGTACTTGATTGCGGCAAGCCGCGTCTGCGTTGGGTATGTCGTGCCGGATTCCTCGCGCTGCTGCTGTTCACGCTGGTTGTCGCGCTGATGTCGTTGTTCCTGCCCGGGCGTGACGATGAGATGTTGCGCAACAATCCCGCCCTCTATCTCGACGTGCAGTCCTGGTTCATGTTGGGTTGACGTCCGACATAAGCCATCCAGTAAAAATTCAGGTTTCTTTCCTAGATTCATATAGCAGTTTTTCCGGTTTGCTCTGAGTTTCATCGGCAATCATAACGATTGTCATCATTGTTGCTTTGAGTTATGTTCCGGGGGTCGCCAACCATGAAACCGCTTTCGCCGCCACGCAACCATCCTCGGGCCGCACGTTGGATGCCAAAGGCGACATCGTGCTGCTCACCACCGAACTGGGCCGCGACGACAACGCCGTGCAGGACCAGGTCGTCAAACCGATGCCGAAACCAGCAGTGTGACGCGACTGTTGGATTTCGGCAGCCTGTTCGCCGATTACAAGGCGTCCGCCACGCATGCGGGCACGGACGATTCGGATGAACTGCCGGTGAACCTGCGCGCGGTTGCGCCTGCGGTTCGTTACAATCGGCGGTATGGGTTTCTTCGATTCGCTGTTCGCCGGTAAACGTTCCACACCGGCTTCGTCCGTCACGTTCCATCTCGACGACCAGACCGCCCACATGTACGAGGACGGCAATATCGGCTTGGAGGCCACCACGCTTGATATCACACCTGACAGCAAGCGTGTGGCGGTGATAGGTTTGAACGGTGCCGGCAAGACCACGCTGCTCAAATTGTTGGATGGCGCGTTGGCCGCCACGTCCGGAACGGTCCGCATCGAAGCGGACGGTACCGCATACGACCCCGCCGTGAAACGCGATCTGAAGCATGTCGAGGATCTGGTCGGCCGCGTGCGGCGCGAAGAGATTCCGAAACGCCTACTACAAAGGCGGCTTCGATTCGTGAGGCGATCGACCTGCCGTTGAAGAAGCCAAGGTGCCGGAAAGCGAACGTCGAGGCGATGATCGGCAACCTGTTCGCGCATTTCGACTTGGCTTCCGTGGCCCGCGAGCCGGCCTCCGCTTTGGATAGCGAGAAGCGGCATCTGCTGGCGATCGCGGCCGCGTTGAGCTTCTCCCCCGCTGCGATCGTCGCCGACGAGCCGACCAAAGGGCTTGGACGAGGTGGCGTCGGCGCGCGTGGCGAAGCCCTGTTCAGCTATGACAAGCAGGTGGTGTTCGCCACGCATGACACGGATCTCGATCGTCCGTCCGGAATATGCGATCGGCCGCGTGCTCGTTGTCGACGACCATCGTGTGGTGGTGTTCGACGGCGTGCCTCGTGAGCGGTCGATTTTTACACGGATTTGGTTCGTTCGAAGTATGAGGCGGCGAAGGGCGACAGGGCGTAGAAGAGATTTCCGGACTCGGCAGTCCGTTCAGCCGATCAGGTTCGTTGACGGTGTCGATCACCACGTACACGTTATGCCGGAAATCGTCCGGTTCGGGTAGTAGTGATGGCCAGATAGCCGTTGAGGTCAAGTGTCGAAGAAGTAGCCGGGCTGTCCGGATACGCCGTGGCGTTCGATCATGTGCAGCACCAGCTCGTTCTCGTCGAGCACGCTGGGCACGCGCAGCAGTACGTTCCATCCGCCTTCGGCACGCAATACGCTGACGAGACCTTGCTCGCCCGCGTCGAGCATGGCATGCAGTGCTTTGAGATTGCCGCGCACACGTTCCTGCACGCGCGCGGTCTGCGATGGCGCCGCTTCAAGCAGTGCGGGAATTTGTTTTGCGACGATCTCGCTCATGGGGGCAGATAGTCGTCGGCGATCACGTCGAGACGACGCTTGGCTTCCGCCACGTCTTCGGCGGGACCTGATACCTGGATCCAGCCGACTTTGGCATGCGGTGCGGCGAGCATTTTTTCGAAAAACCGTCCAACGCGAATGTGAGCGCGCCACGCTCCCCCCGAGTCGTGCGTTGCCTTCGAATGGTTCCAAATCGTAATCGTAGAACACTTCGTCGGCGATGATGGCCACGTCGTGGTCCCGGCACAGGCGGACGATCGCCTCGCGTTCCGACGGTTTGACGTACGAACCGGTCGGATTGTTGGGGTTGATGAGCACCAGCGCGCGGATGCGATTGCCGTCCGGGCCTTCCAGCGCGGTTTTCAGTTCGGCCACGTCGATGTACCAGGAGCCGTCGAATCGTTGTTGGTATTCGATCATGTCGACGCATTCGAGGCGTGCGATCGATTCGATGAGCGGATAGCCGGGTTTCGGTGCGAGCACGACGTCACCGGCATCACACAGCAGTTTGATAAGCCACGAGTAGGCTTCGGAAGTTGAACTGAGGATGTACAGGTCGTCCGGCGAGCAATGGCCGATTTCCTGCATGTCAAGGAACGCGGCCAGCGCCTCACGCGCGTAGCGTTGGCCGCGCGGGTCGGCGGAAGGTAGATGTCCGGCACAAGATCCGGAGCCAGCGCGTGCCGTGTCGGATTGGAGTCGTTGAGCTTGCCGAGCGGTCTGCCGGCTGTTTTTGGCGGTGGCTTCCGCCTTGGCGATGGGATTGGGCTCACTGATGTCGACTCTTGAGGAAAACGCATGCTCTCCACCCTACTCCATGGACTGCCGTCTTCCATCTGCGGCACATGGAACAACGAAAAAGCCGTCCGATTCGTCGGACGGCCTTGTGACAACCTAATCGGTCAACACATCACTTCTGCTTGGTTGCTCGCGTAGTATGCGGCGCCGATGATGCCGGCCTCGTTGTGCAGCTTGGCTGCGACGATCGAGAGATGTTGATGTCGATGTACGGCAGGAACTTCTCGGGAGACGCGGGACACGCCACCGCCGACGACGAACAGCTGCGGGTCGAAGTAGAACTCCATGAGGGAGTAGTACTTGGTCAGGCGCTTCGCCCACTTCTTGTAGCCCATGTCGAGCTTCTCGCGGATGGAGGATGCGGCGTACTTCTCCCGCGTCGCCCGCTTGCCCTTTGAGCAGTTCCAGATGGCCGAGCTCGGTGTTCGGAATGAAGCTCGCCGTTGAAAATCAGCGCGGTGCCGATGCCGGTGCCCAGCGTGGTGGCGATGACGAGGCCATCCTGGCCCTTCGCGGCGCCGAACTGCTGCTCGGCAAGACCGGCGGCGTCAGCGTCGTTCACCACGGTGACCGGACGACCGCAAGCTTCGGAGAACACTTCGGTGACGTCCACGCCGACCCAGGACTGGTCAGGTTGGCCATGTAGCCAAGCTTCTCGCCCACATGAATCGGGCCGGGAAGGCGATGCCGACCGGGCGGACTCCGGAACCTCGAAATGCTCGAGCTGCTGGCGAACGATTTCGCCGACGGCCTTCGGGTGGACACCTCCGGGGTGAGGATCTTCAGACGCGGTTCGGCGAACTCGCCCTTCTCGAGGTTAACCGGGGCGGCCTTAATTCCGGAGCCACCAATGTCAACGCCGAATGCCTGTGCAGTCTCAATCATCTTCAACCTCTCTATCAAGGTATGTTATGGGTGTATTCGAACCGGTACGTATTATGGTAACTCGCAACATGCCCAAAATCGCGCGCGACATGCACAAATGGTGAGAACGATTGCACAAATTGTAATACTTAACCGAGTAAATATTTCATCGCCTGTTTTGCAAACGATTCGTCCCACGTCGGTAGAGGCTCCGACGTGGGACGAATCGTCAATCGCGTCGCCGCGCGTTGGGAAACGCGTGGGCCACGGTGTTACTTCAGCGGCGGCATCGGCTGCCATTCCGGATCATGCAGCAGCTTGCGCGAATCCCACCATCCCTTGGCGATCTGAACGATGCCAGTCTTGAAATGCTCGCGGTCCACCATCGTCAGGTCGAATCACTTCCTTGACCGCGGTCAGCACCGTACCCAGGCCGAACAACAGCGGACGGTAATCGCCGTACGTCATGAAGTATCGGGCCATGTAGCCGCGGTTGCGCATGATGTGGTAGCGGTTCATGTCGGAAGTGGAGTTGAGCTGGCGCACGCCGGCGATGTCCCAATTGCCGATCTCGCGCGTACGGCGCAGCACCACGTCGGGCGACGATCGGATTGGTGACCTTGCTGGCACGATAGCCGTACATCGTGTCGTCCCAATAGATGAAGAAACGCGGGTCGGGCAGACCGATCTTCTCGACGATGTTACGGCGGAACAGGCCGCCTTCGAAGCACAACGTGTCCATCACGCGATAGCCAGCCGGGCCGAACGCAGCCGGCGCAATCGGGTTCGGGATGCCCAGCGGCACAATGAAATCGTACTGCCAGTAGAACGGACCGCCATCATAGTCGTAGCGGCTTCCCTGAATCACGTCGTGCCGATCGGTCCACTTGGCCAAGCGCTCGATGCCTTCCGGCATGACGGCGACGTCGTCGTCCATGACCCAGAACCATTCGGCACCCAGCTCGTACGCCTTCTTCACACCTGCGGAGAAACCGCCCGCACCACCGAGGTTGTCGGCCTGCGGCGCGTAGACCACGCGGTTCTCGTTGCCGGACAGGTCGGCCACGGTGGCGCCCCACTGCGCGGTGAGTTTGGCGCTGAATTCTTCGACCATGCCATGGGTCTTGTCGCTGTGCTCGTTGTCCACGACGATGATGCGCCACGGGGCGACGGTAAGCTTCTCGATGGATTCGAACAGGGTGGCGAGCAGCTGCTGGCGCTTGTAGGTTACCACGACGATAGCCAGCTTTTCGATGGTCTTCTTCGCAACTTGCTTTTCAGTCATACGTTCCATTCTTGCACCGGCCCTCAACCACATCGGCCATGTTCGATATGGAGCCGAGCACGGGCATAATCCGCGACAAATATGGACAGAACCTTGCACGGCACGAACTTGTTTGCCATAATGAACCGCGTATGCAGGGGAATCCGTATGACGGATTGAGATGGGCGTGGACGTCCGAACCCTTTGAACCTGATGGTTGACACCAGCGTAGGGAGGCATGGCCATATGGCTGATGTGATTTCCGTAACCAATTCCGATTCCGCGTTCGACGCTTCGAAGGGCGTCACGCGAACCAATCTTCCCCATTCGCGCAGCGGCTGCGCAAAGCCGCCGACCTCGTATGGGAGGAAGGCTACAGGCAGCCGTTCATCCGCGAGCTGGGCGAAGGCACCCTGCCCCGCGAAAGTTCGCGTTCTATCTGCTGCAGGATTTCCGTTATCTCAACGATTACGCCAAAAGTGCACGCTTTGGGACTGGCCAAAACAGACGATCCTGAGATCATGGCGTTCATGCTCAACGTGCAGAACGGCGCGTTGAATGGAGTCGACCGTGCACCGCACGTATCTGGCCAGCTACGGCATCACCGACGAGCAGATGAACAACGTGCGCCAGTCGGCGTTCGCCCGCGCGTACACGTCGAACATCCCTTTCCATCGCCTATGGCAAGGACATCCTCGACATTCTCGTGGCCGTGCTCCCCTGCGCCTGGGTGTACGCGGATTACGGATATCGTCTTGCCCATGAATTCGCCGACACGCTCGATGTGAACCAGTACAAGAGCTGGGTGGACATGTACAAGACCGACGAGTTCTGGCAGGGTTCGGCTTGGCTGATCGAGCATATCGAAAAACTCGCCGCCGAGGTGAGCGAGGAACGTAAGCAGGAGCTGGTCGATATTTTTGTGACCGGCGTTGAGAACGAGTACATGTTCTGGTCCAGCGCGTACGACATGCAGTACACGTGGAAGCCCGAATGGGATCAGGAGAGCTGATTCTCCGGCACGCTCTCTTCCGATTGTTTATTTCCATATGAAGCGGCCCGCCTTCCGATTGGTTTCGGAGGGCGGGCCGCTTCATATAACGTTCGGCTCGCTATTCGCGCACGAGACGAATGTGCTCCACGTCGTCACGCTGGGAACGACGGTAGAGCACGAAACGGTTGCCGATGACCTGCACGAGTTCCGCGCCGTTGTTCCGGCGAGACCTTCGCCGGCCTCCTTGGCGGTCAGACCGGAACCGTCGAGCACGGAGCATTTGATGAGCTCGCGCTTCTCGATGGGTCTCGTCCGCCTGTTTGACGGCGTTTTCGCTCAGATCGTTCTTGCCGACCTGGATGAGCGGATTGAGTTTGGTGGCCAGGCCCGCGCAGCTGCTTGACCTGCTTTTTGGTAAGTGCCATATGTGTTCCATTCCCTATCTACAAATACCCGCTCCAAGCCAGCGTGAGGACGGTATTTGCCCATCCGCCCGCAACGCACCGGTCAGAACAGCACGCCCAGCACGACCAGTGCGACGAGATAGACGAGCATTACCACGATCGCCACGGCCACGTCCATGCCGACGCGCATGACACGCCAATGCGTGCGCGTCGCACCTTCCTCATAGCAGCGCGCGTCCAAAGGCGAGGCTCAGGTTGTCGGCGTGGCGGATGGCTGCGGCGAAGACCGGCACGACGCCACCATCGCTTTGATGCGTACTACGAACGAACCCTGTTTCGACGCTCCCGCCGCGCGCCGACTGCGCGTCGATGATTGCTTTCGTTTCCACCACAGCGTCGGTAGGAAACGCAGGGCGAGGCTCATCACCAATGCCGTCTCACACTGCGTGTGCAGACCGAATCTGGCGAACGGTGACAGCAGCGATTCGAACGCGTCGGTCATGGCGGTCGGTGGGTGGAGGCAAGGAAACATCGCTCGATGACGATGACCACGGCGAACCGACATGCGTAGCGTAGGGCGATGCGGATGCCGTCATCCGGTGATGGGAATCGCCCGAGCTTCGCCACCGGTGCCGGTGCACGAAGAAGATGTTCAGCAGGCCGCAGAAAACGAACAATGCCAGAACACACGCACGGAAGCGCCAATCGGCCTTACATTGATGCGTCCGGCCGCGGCGATCACGCCGGTGAACACCACGGCAAGCAGCAATTGCCAGAGATGAGCCGATGGCGAACGCGGGAGAACATGAGCGCCAATGCGGACAGCATGCCCACGCGCGGATCGAGGCGTTCCAACCAGGGTCCGCTGCCCCCACGGTCGCGGTGTCCGAGCCGGCGGCGTCCACGGATGGTTCCGCATCCGGCCTCCTCTTCGCAGGTGGCTTTCACTGTGGATTCCGTGACCCCTTTAGAGTCCGCACGTTTCGCCGGCTTTGCCCAATATGATGGTACGGTCGGCAAGCTCGTCCACCTTCATCCTGCGAATGCGAGATGAGCAGTATGGTCACGCCGCGTGATTTGAGTTCGTGGATGCGCCCGTGCACAGTGCGGCGGCCTTCCCGGTCAAGACCTGCGGTCGGCCGTCCAGAATCAACGCTTTCGGCTCGCATGCAATCACGCCGGCGATCGCCACCAGTCGCCGCTGGCCGCCCGACAGGTCGAACGGCGAACGGTCTCGCAGATGTTCGATATGCGCGTTTTCCTGGCCTCGTGTGGCTTTTGGCGCGTTCCATCGCCCGGAATGCATCTTGGTAACTTGTGCTGGAGGCCCGTGGCGACGTCTTCGGCCACGGTGTCGGCGAACAGCTGCCGTTCCGATGCTGCATGACGTAAAGTTTCGACCGGTACGGCGCAGCCCTCGTACGGTTTTTGCGATTGAGGCTTCGTTCCGCCGTTCGCCTCGCAGTGGCCACGGCGATGCTGCCGGATGACGATCGAGAGCAATACGTAACTGAACGAAGTACAATTGA
>VOFK01002190.1_pt1 | contig 35956 bp, 46 predicted proteins | sample 5384121 | NCBI WGS metagenome assembly VOFK01 (sample SAMN12384730, study PRJNA508395) | human gut metagenome | isolation source: healthy gut J | host: Homo sapiens | reverse complement strand
TACCCGCCAGAGTGTACAAACAGTCGGTGCTATCCGCAAAGCAAAGAAAGCCATCCGCAAAGCATTCGAGAACTCCATGGCAGGCAAAGGCTCCAACCTGGTAGAAATCGTTTCTACTTGTAACTCCGGTTGGAAACAGACACCTGCGCAATCTAACAAATGGATGGAAGAGCACATGTTCCCGTTCTATCCGCTGGGTGACTTGAAAGACAGATAAATCAGTTAACAAGGAAACGAGGGAACAAGTTAACAAGGAGGAGATGCTTCCTCGTCAACTTGTCAACTGCAACCTCGTCAACTAAAAGAAAAGAACAATGAAAGAAGAAATCATTATAGCAGGCTTCGGTGGACAAGGCGTATTGTCTATGGGAAAGATTCTGGCATACTCGGGACTGATGGAAGATAAAGAAGTGAGCTGGATGCCCGCTTACGGACCGGAACAGCGTGGTGGTACAGCCAACGTTACGGTGATTGTAAGCGATGAGAAAATCTCCTCTCCTATTCTGAGCAAGTATGACGCTGCCATTATTCTGAACCAGCCCTCACTGGAGAAATTCGAAAGTAAGGTAAAGACGGCGGTATCCTGATTTACGACGGATAAGTGGCATCATCAACCCGCCGACGCGTAAAGATATCAAAGTGTATCGCATCGACGCAATGGATGCAGCCAATGAAATGAATAATGCCAAAGCATTCAATATGATCGTACTGGGTGGATTGCTGAAACTGAAACCGATGGTTACGCTGGATAGCGTACTCAGAGGCTTGAAGAAAGACCTTGCCCCGAACGTCATCATCACTTGATACCGATGAATGAAGAAGCGATTAAAAAAGGAAATGGAAATTGATTAAAGAGGTATAATTCCATTGACTCTTACGATAAATCAATAAGCCCTTGCAATAGTTTCTTTTTGCAAGGGCTTGTTTTATAAGTTACCATATTTATATCAAAAAGAAATAAAAAGTACGTTTGTAAAAATAGGCAAAAAGGCTGAATTCCGCAAGCGAATAATTTTTTATTGTATCTTTGCGCCTAATTATGAGACGCATTCTACTGACATATATACTTCTATTCGTATTGGGATTGCTGGCAGCACAGGCACAGCGGCCACTCAATACATTGGATAATCGTGACCGCTATGGGAATCAGGTTGACCCATCAACACAACCAGATAGCCTGGATACCAGCACCGACGTTCAAAGTATTCCGCCTAAACTCTATATGTGGCAATTAAGCGAGACTCTGGGTAACCGGACCATCGTTTTCATGCCGACACTCTTTCCTTGAATTTCAGAATACAAACCTGGTAGACGGTATGACGGGACAATATAATTTCCTGGGTAACCTCGGCTCTCCCCGTCTTTCACGTATATTCTTTGATCAAAGCACCGAAAACTATTTTTATGACACCATTCTCCAGTTTCTTTGTTCGTCCCGATCAGGTATTCTTCACCAACAGTAATGTTCCTTATACAAATCTGACTTATTATAAAGCGGGTAATAAGGTAAACGGTGAAGAGCGATTCAAATCTTATTTTTCTGTCAATGTAAACAAACGGTTGGCATTTGGCTTCAATTTCGATTACCTGTACGGACGTGGATACTACTCAATCAATCTACTTCGCTTCAATGCCGGCATATTCGGAAGTTATATTGGCGAACGCTACCAACTGCAAGCTGTCTACAACAACTTCTTCATGAAGATGAATGAAAACGGCGGTATAGCTAATGACGGTTACATTACCCGCCCCGATACAATGGCTGACGGTAAATGAAACAAATACGAATCCACTATTATTCCTGTGATAGCTGGAGCAAACTTCCAACCGTAACAAGGGACTTCTATATTTACCTTACGCAACGCTATCGGTTAGGATTCAAGCGGAGGTATTGAAAGAAGTAGCCCAAAACAATAGCGTTAAAAGAGAACTTTTGCTCCCACGGCAGCATCTACTGCCATGATTCCCGACACTGCCATTACAGACAGTTTAGGTATGGATCGTTTAGGTGCTGAAAGACAGTTTAGGCACCGACAGTCTTTCAGCAGAAAGGCTTTTGCAATGAAAAAAAGCCTGAGTCTGGATAGCCTTAACAACGCCACTGCCTTGGCAGAAGATACCAATTATGTTGAAGAATTCGTCCCTGTCACAAGTTTCATTCATACTTTTTAAAGTGGAGCGCTCACGCCATCGTTTCCAATCATACAGCGAACCGGAGGGTATGTGGCATGAAAACACTTACTTCAACAAAAACGGAAGTGTCAGTCGGGACTCCACCACAGCATTCAGCATAAAGAACATCTTTGGCATAGCACTGTTGGAAGGTTTCAACAAATATGCCAAAGCAGGATTAACCGCTTATATCTCTCATAAGTTCAGCCGTTATGACCTGATGAATGCAGATTCCATGACGGTAGACCGCTTCACAGAACAAAAATATTTGTGGGCGGTGAACTTGCCAAACGACAAGGTAAAGTCCTTCACTATTCCATAGATGGTGAAATAGGTATTATGGACAAAGCGCTGGGGCAATTCCGTGTACATGGTAATATGGATTTGAATTTCCGATTGGGAAAAGATACAGTAAACCTTATCGCACGAGGTTTTGTGACGAATACACTCCCATCTTTCTATATGCGGCATTATCACTCCAACCATTTCTTCTGGGACAATGATAATATGGAGAAAGAATTCCGTACCCCGTGTAGAAGGCGAATTAAACATTGACCGCTGGGGTACTAATCTTCGTGCCGGTGTAGAAAACGTCAAGAACTATACTTATTTCAACCAGAAAGCTGTACCGAGCAGTATAGCGGTAATATACAAATACTTTCAGCAACTCTGAAACAGAACTTCCGTGCAGGTATTTTCCATTTGGATAACGAAGTAACCTGGCAAAAGTCAAACAATGAAACAATTCTCCCATTGCCACAACTTTCACTATACTCAATTTATACATCCTGACCAAGTTAGCGAAGAAAGTTCTTACGGTGCAATTGGGAGCCGATGTGCGCTATTTCACCAAATATAATGCACCGGCCTATACGCCTGCCGTTCAGCAATTCCACCTGCAACCGGAAAACGATCAGGTAGAGATAGGTGGTTATCCTATAGTGAACATTTATGCAAACCTGCAACTGAAGCGTACACGGCTATTCGCTATGTACTCTCACGTAAATCAAGGCATGGGTACACGTAACTCTTTCCTCGTACCGCATTACCCCATCAACCCGAGCCTGCTAAAGATAGGTGTTTCATGGAACTTCTACGATTAAAACTCTTTCCACATGAGAATCCCGAAAGCCAGAATACTGAAATACGCTGCTATGGGTATAATAGCTGCCTTCATTGCTACCTTCTTTTTTTAAAGAAGGAGAAGCAGCAAGGGCATCCGCGTGACTATGCAGAAATCGCAGCCGAGAAAATAATCCGCGCTGCCACAGAATACAACTCTATCAGCTTCTATGTTGACGGAGATACCTTATCGGGCTTTCATTATGAACTGATAGAAGCGTTTGCCCGTGACCATGGCTGGAAGGCCGCCATCACTCCCGAAATGAGTTTTGACAAGCGGCTGGAAGGACTTGCAACAGGCGAGTTCGATGTTATCGCTTATGGTATTCTAGCCACCAGTGAACTGAAAGACTCTTTGCTCCTTACTACTCCGATTGTACTTAATAAACAGGTTCTCGTACAACGCAAAAGCCACATCTCCCACTGACTCTTTATTCGTTAAAAGTCAGTTAGACCTGGCAGGCAAAACCCTGCACGTAGTGAAAGGATCACCTTCCATCCTCCGTATTCGTAATCTGGGAAACGAAATTGGTGACACTATATATTAAGGGAAATAGATAAATACGGTTCGGAACAGCTGATATCACTTGTAGCTCATGGGGGATATAGATTATGCCGTATGCGATGAAAGCATCGCCCGTGCCGTAACGGACAGTATTCCACAGATAGATATCAATACCGATATCAGTTTTACCCAGTTCTATTCCTGGGAGTCAGCAAACAATCACCTGTTCTATTGGACAGCCTTAACAGCTGGCTTCAGACTTTTCGGAACAGTGATGAGTTTAAATCTATCTACCGTAAATATTACCGGACTTCGAATCAGAGATAAGTTCCTCTCAAACAAATACAAAAAACCGGAAGTTTCGCACAGGGAACTTCCGGTTTTATTCTTTTCCATTCTTAGTTTCATGCCTTGGAACTGTCAGTTTCATTGCTTGGAACTGCTAGTTTCATCCGGTGAAACTACTGGTTTCACACCGAGAAACTATTAGTTTCATGCCTTGAAACTAATAGTATCAAGCAAGGCTCTCTACTTCCCGAAGCCACATCTCTGATGATGATGATGATGCATCGCTTGGCATACGCCAATCCCCGCGCGGACTGATGGAAATACTACCTACTTTTGGGTCCGTCCGGCAGACAAGAGCGCTTAAATTGTTGATTGAAGAAGCGGCGGAAGAATGTCTGCAACCATTTCTTGATTGTCTCTTCATCATACACGTCCTTAAATGTACGCACTGCAAGGAAGAATATCTTGGAAGGACGGAAACCACAACGAAGGAAATAATACAGAAAGAAATCATGCAGTTCATAAGGACCTACCAGATCTTCCGTTATCTGTTTGATATTGCCGTTTTCATCTGCCGGAATCAATTCAGGACTAATCGGAGTATCCACAATATCCAGCAGCGTCATGCGCGAAGCTTCGTCCATATCATTCTCGGCTACCCATTTCACCAGATACTTAACCAAAGTCTTAGGCACACTTCCATTCACACCATACATGGACATATGATCTCCGTTATAGGTAGCCCACCCTAAGGCCAGTTCCGAAAGATCGCCCGTACCACTTACCATTCCCCAAGTCTGGTTGGCAATATCCATCAGTATCTGCGTACGCTCGCGTGCCTGAGCATTTTCATAAACTACATCATGCACATCGATATCATGGTCTATATCTTTGAAATGCTGAATACAGGCTTCCTTGATGCTGACCTCACGAACGGTGATTCCTAAAGAATTCATCAAATCCAGAGCATTCGTATACGTGCGGTCTGTTGTTCCAAACCCCGGCATTGTTACACCGATAATATCTTTACGAGACCATCCCAATTTATCGAAGGTTTTTGACACACACCAGTAATGCCAATGTTGAATCCAACCCACCGGAAATGCCGACTACCGCACTCTTGGCAGCAGTGTGTACCAGACGCTGAGCCAAACCGGAAACTTGTATGGAGAATATTTCCTCGCAACGCTCGTTCAACTCAACTCCTTGCGGCACAAAAAAGGATGAGGGTCAAAACAACGCGTCAGGTTCAGTTCTTTTGCTATTTACATATTCCTGTGGAAACACGTACCGCCTCTCCCGGTGCGCAATGCGCCCGACAAGCGGAAAAAGTTGTATTAACTCGACGTTCCGTACGCAAATGTTCCACATCTATTTCACTGATAATCACCTGTCCCTCGAAAGAGAAAACGCTTGCTGCGAGCTATCAGGCTGCCATTTTCGAAAATCAGTCCGTTCCCTGCAAACACCACATCCGTAGTAGACTCACCGAACCCACACGAACAGAAAACATAACCGGCAATGCAACGAGCCGACTGCTGGCTGATCAAAGAACACAAATAGTTGTGTTTACCAATCCCTTCATTATCCGCCGACAGATTAAACAGAATTTCCGCACCTTGCAATGCCAGTGAAGAACTGGGCGGAATAGGTGCCCATAAATCCTCACAAATTTCAATGCCGAACGTCGTATCCGCAGTTTCGAACAATAAGTCAGTTCCCATTGGAACCACCTGCCCGCAAAGGCGCACGCTCCTTTCACTTACATCCACAGCGGATGTAAACCAGCGTTTCTCATAAAATTCCTTGTAGTTGGGGAGGTAAGTCTTGGGCACTACTCCCAACACCTTTCCTTTTTGAATTACGACTGCGGCATTCAGCAATACTCCGTTCATCGCTATCGGCATGCCAAGTATGGCTATGATATCCAACTGCCTTGTATTACTTACAATCTGTATCAATCCCATTTCCGCTTCTTCAAGCAATAATTGCTGGGCAAACAAATCACCGCATGTATATCCCGTCACACACAACTCCGGAAAAGCAATGATCTGCACACCTTTCCCCTCGGCTATGATTATTTCCTTTTCAATTTCCCTGGCATTGAACTTACAGTCCGCTACCTTCACACGGGGCACAGCCGCCGCTACCTTTACATATCCGTAATTCATAAGGATGTCATTTAAAAATATGGCGGCAAAAATACGGTTATTTATCCATAAACACAAAATAATCACTTCATTCACCCCAGATATCCAAGATTATTTGTACGTACTTTTAGCAACATTTTTAAAGCACGCCATACAAAACTCATGAGAGCTCCTAATACAGTCCATAAATGGTTACTTTCCCTGATACTCCTAATCGGGTGCCTGTCAGTTTCCGCTAAAGAAAAAGAGTATATATTATTCCTCAGTTCTGTCAATGCAGAAGAAGCATGGATTCACGGTTTCCGGAACGAACTTCAAAAACGCTTCCCTTATGAAGGAAATATCGAATTACATGAATACTTCCTGGCAGTCCCGGTGCTTACCAATGCAGAAGAAGTCAAACAAGCCCAAGATAATCTTCTGCAAACATTTCCTACACCACCTAAAGTTATCATAATCGTAGGAGATCCGGGCTGGTTGGTTGGTCAGTGCGCCCATTTTCGACGGCCCCTGGAAAATATCCCTGTCATACTTTGCTATTCACGCGGACAGTTCCCTCTACTCTGCAAACATTATTGGCAAAAACTCCTTTGACAGAAGCAAACAGTATCCCTATCGAAAGAATTTAACAAAACTACAATATCACCGTACTGAAACAACCTTATTACATCAAGGAAACTCTGACACTCATCAAACAGCTTCAGCCGGAAGTCAACCGGATTGCTTTTATTTCCGACAACCGTTATATCAGCACAGTTACCCGCCAAGCCGTGAGTGCGGTGATGCAAAAAGATTTTCCTGATCTAAAACTGGAACTTTTATCTTCAGAGCAAATAAGTACAGAAGAATTACTGGATACACTTACCAGTTACAAGCAAACCACCGGCGTCATCTATTACGCATGGCTCCGGCAATATGGAAATAACAAGAATTACTATCTGTCGGACCATCTCAAAAAAAGATACCCCTAGTTTCCTGGAAGTTCCCCGTATTTACATTAGCTGACTTAAACCTGCAAGAAAATCTCTATGCTGGCGGACATTATATCTCTATCCGCGACTTCACGGATACGGTAATGTCCACAATCAGTCGCATCCTATCGGGGCTCAGCCTCTTCCATTCCTTACCAGAATGGCGGGTTGCACATACCTATCTGAACTTTGCCGACTTGAAATGGTGCAAGATACCGAAAATTTATATCCGAAAGACGCTATTTACTTCTTCCAGCCTCCTACTTTCTATCAACGTATAAGACTTACATCTGGATGACAATCCTATTTATCGCTTTATTCTTCACCCTATATATCTTCTATTATATTCATTCCCAAAAAGCATAAAAAGGAGCTGATTCTTGCAAAGGAACGTGCCGAAGAATCCGACCGTCTCAAATCAGCTTTTCTTGCTAATATGAGTCATGAGATACGCACTCCGCTCAATGCTATCGTGGGCTTTTTCAGTATTCTTGCCGAAACGGCTGATACCCCTGAAAGCCATGAATATATCCGGATTATTGAAGACAACAACTGCCTGTTGCTACAACTCATTAACGATATACTGACCTGTCCAGGATAGAAGCCGGTTTTGCTGGACTTCTGTTATACCGAAGTAGACATCAACGGCTGTATTCGTAAACTTGAAGATACTTTCCATTTTAGAATGCCTGCAAATGTGGGAATGTATTGCAGAGTTTGGCATGAAGAAATGCCACGTCTATACCGAAAAAGAATCGTCTGAGTCAAGTACTAATTATCTCCAATGCCATTAAGAGGCCCACAGGGGAAGCTGTCACTGATAGGTTACCATTCACCAAAGACGGAAACATGCGATTCTATGTGCGGACACCGGTTGTGGAATTTCTCCTGAAAGCAGTTTTCCAACGTTTTGTAAAGCTGGATAACTTCAAACAGGTACCGGCCTTGGCATCCATTTGCCAAATGATTGCTGAAAAAGATGCATGCCACCGTCGGGTTTCTTCCGAAATAGGTAAAGGTTCCGAGTTCTGGATAGAAATACCTTACCAGCCAATTCACACTGTTTAACAAAGAAGAGGAAAAAAAGAATGGAAATCTTTTTGGTAAAATCGAATAAGTCTTTATCTTTGCAAAGCGAAATAAAAATGTAATTATTACAAGTTTGAATTAAACGAATATGGAAGTAGTAGTAGAACGATTGCAAGGACATAACATTAAACCCTCGGTACAGCGTATTGCTATCATGAAATATCTTATGGAGCACCGCACACATCCGACGGTAGATGAGATTTATACGGCATTATCTCCTACTATACCGACACTCTCAAAACTACAGTCTACAACACGCTAAAGATTTTGAGCGAACAAGGAGCCGCACAAACGCTTACCATCGATGAGCGTAACACATGCTATGATGCCGACACCACTCCACATTCACATTTCTTGTGCAAGCGTTGCGGAAGAATCTATGACTTGCCGTGTGACGACGCAATAAAAAAGTGGTAGATACGGATATGGATGGACACGAAGTGCAGGAAATCCATTATTATTACAAAGGAATCTGTAAACAATGTAAAGAAGACTAACGTTTTTTATAAAACGAACGAATAACTAATTCAATTAAATCAAAAAGAAAAATGAAAAAAAAAATGTACTGTATGCGGTTACGTATATGAAGGTGATGCCGCTCCTGAGAAATGCCCGTTGTGTAAAGCTCCTGCCAGCAAGTTCGTAGAAGTTGTAGAAACCACAGAAGGCGGTCCTCTGTCTTTTTGCCGACGAACATGTTATCGGTGTAGCTAAAGGTTGTGATGATGAAATGATTAAAGACCTGAACAACCACTTCATGGGTGAATGCACAGAAGTAGGTATGTATTTGGCTATGAGCCGTCAGGCTGACCGTGAAGGTTATCCCGAAGTAGCTGAAGCTTTCAAGCGTTATGCTTGGGAAGAAGCAGAACACGCTTCTAAGTTCGCTGAACTGTTGGGTGACTGTGTATGGGATACCAAAACTAACCTCGAAAAGAGAATGAACGCTGAGTCAGGCGCTTGCGAAGACAAGAAACGTATTGCCACTCGTGCAAAAGCATTGAATCTGGATGCTATCCATGACACAGTTCATGAAATGGCAAAAAAGATGAAGCTCGTCACGGTAAAAAGGCTTTGAAGGTCTGTACAACCGTTACTTCAAGAAATAATCCTTTTTAGTATTGTATTTTTTAGGGAAAAGAGGTTGCCGTCTGGTAACCTCTTTTTTTCTATAATACGATTCATCCCCTCTCAAGTTATCCCACGAAATGTAACACATCATTTGCTATACGTTACATTCCCCTTTTATAAAGGGTTTTTCCCATCCATATTATGTTTGCGAGAATATCTGTTTTCAATTACTTTTGTATCACAATTGCTAACCCCAACGTAATTATGAAAACGCTATTATCCATCTTATTCCTTTTTCTTTGCAACCTACGGATACAGTCAATCAGAGAAACTATTTACAGTAGACCGTGAATTATCAAACAGCAATATCAATCAGATCTATCAAGCCAAAGACGGAGTTATCTGGATAGCCACCGAAGACGGACTTAATCGTTACGACGGCGCCAAGTTCAGTGTGTACAAACACAAAGAAGGGAAACGACAGTTCATTGGTAGATAACAATGTAAGAATACTCTTCGAAGACAGCAAAGGGAACTTCCTAATAGGTACTCAACGCGGGCTACAACTTTACGACCCGTCAACAGACCTCTTTAAAAGAAATCCCCATCCTGTATGAAACTGGAATAAACATGAGCGCACATATCAGTACGATCCTGGAGCGTAAGAATGGAGAGTTATTAATAGGAACGTCCGGGCATGCCGTTTATTCACTAACATTAGGAGGAACAGAACCTCTTATCAAAGAGGCGCAACTACCGGTTCCCAGTTTTTTCATCACCTATCTATTCGAAGACCAAAACGAAAATCTATGGGTTTCTACAGAAGGAAAGGGGTTATACCGCATTGACACGTCAGGTCAAATATATCACTATTTCATCGGAAAAGAGAATGCCTGGAATATAGTAACTTCTATTTGCCTGGATGAAAAAGGGAATATCTATGCCAGTAACATAAACAAAGGAATATTTGTCTACGACCAGCAGAAAGATACTTTTATCCCTATCTCCTGTCCGATACTTCCTAGCCTGCCTATCAATACAATATATGCTGCCGGGCAAGGAAAAATCTATATCGGAACCATAGGGTACGGCATAAAAGTATATGACATACATACACAGAAGATAAAGGAAAGCGAGTTCAGTTTCAGTACTTTCGATTTCAGCAAAGCCGATGTACATGCCATCACAAAGGATCGGGCAGGCAACTTATGGCTGGGTATCAACGGCAAAGGAGTCATGCTTCTTCCGGCTACAACAAACCAATTCAAGTACATGGGTTACAAGTCTGTAACAACCAATAAAATAGGTTCTAACAGTATAAAAAGCAGTATGTAAAACAATGAAGGAACCTTATGGCTCGGAACAGCCAATGACGGTATATATGGTATAAAAGGAAAGAATAAGCCTTCCCTGCACTTTGAGCACAAAGAAACATCTAATTCCGTGCCGTCCACAATCAACCATATCCACCAGACAGCAGACGGCAGATTGTGGCTGGCCTCACCTTTGGAAGGGCTGGCAGAGATGAACCCCAAGACCGGCCTGTGCCGATACTATAAATTACAGGACCATTATCAGAATGAAGTAAAAAAACATATCGTATCTGACTTCAGACAAGAACGGTGAACGATTATGGGTAGCCGTTATGGGCGGAGGCGTGTTTTACATCGATCTAAAAACCGGGAAAGTCAACAGATGCGATACTTTTGAAAGCGGAAAAGAATATCAGGAGAATTACAATGTACTCCACAACCGTTGGGTAGCCTCATTGCTGTACACCAGCAATAATAAGTTATATATCGGCACCTACGATGGCTTAGGATGCCTGGATATACCCACAATGAACTTCGCCTCAACCTATGGGAAAAACAGGATATTCAGCGGCAGTATCATACTGACCCTCTTTGAGGATGAACAAGGCGACATCTGGGCAGGTACCACCAAAGGACTCATTCATATAGACGGAAAAAATGGAAGCTCTAAAACTTATACTACACACGATGGATTGCCCAATAATACCATTTGTGCCATTCAAGGCGACAAACAACATGGATTATGGATAAGTACCAATTACGGTATCACAAACATGGACCCGGAAACAGGTACCTTTATCAACTACTATGCAGGCAATGGGTTACAAGGAAATGAATTCAGCAAAAATGCAGCCTGTACAGATAAAGATGGATATCTCATCTTTGGAGGTATCAATGGTATCACCTTTTTCCGACCAGCAGAAATCACTACAGAAGTCAAAAAGCCCGAGGTTAGAATTGCCGACTTCTACATCCATAATAAAGCTGTAAAGAAAGGTACACGTTCCGGTAACCACGAAGTTATAGAAACAACAGTACAGGAAGCCAGCCGGTTCCGTTTATGTCATAGAGACAACTCGTTCAGCATCGAATTCTCAGCCATGGAATTCTATAATCCGGAACGAATCACCTATCTTTATTCTATGAATGGGGCAACTTTGGATGGCATTAGCTCCGGGCGTCAACAGAGTTTCTTTCAGTGATCTGGCACCGGGTACTTATCACTTCAAGATGAAAGCCAAAGACTATACAGCCTACTCGGAAGAGAAAGAAATTATCATCCAGATAGATCCGGCATGGTGGGCATCGGGTTGGGCTAAATTAATATACGTCCTATTGATATTATCAATCATCGGATTTATTGTGATGCAGGTGCATCATCGTTACCGTATGCATCAAAAAGATGTTACAACACATCCATGCCGAGCAAATTAACGAAGCAAAGTTACAGTTCTTCATTAATATCTCTCACGAAATACGAACTCCGATGTCACTTATCATCAGTCCCTTGCAACAACTGATGGCAAAAGATAAGGATGCAGAATGTAGAAAGCTCTACAGTACTATACAACGGAATGCCGAGCGCATCCTGCAATTGGTAAACCAATTAATGGATATCCGAAAAAATAGACAAAGGACAAATGTCCCTCATGTTTAAAAAAAAGGCTGAAATAGTTAGTTTCACCCGTGACCTGTTAGAAAGCTTCGGAACAACAGACAAGGGTAAAGAAACTAGACTTAAAAATTCCACACCTCTGCTCCTGAAATAGAAATGTGGATAGATCCTAAGAACTTTGACAAGATCATCCTGAACCTACTGTCGAATGCTTGTAAGTTCACACCTGAAAACGGACAAGTGGAAATCAGCCTCAGCACAGGTGAGGATACCCACCTTCCCAAAATGCACCCCTGCGCCGATATGTTGAACTTACAGTTGCGGACAGTGGTATCGGCATTGCTTCCACTGAACGGGAACATATATTCGAGCGATTCTACAAGATACGTAACAGTCAGAACAACTCAAATATAGGAACAGGTATCGGGCTTCACCTCACACGCTCTTTAGTGGAGCTGCATTACGGAAATATTCACGTAGAGGACAATGGCGAAGGCAGACCGGGTTCCCGGTTTATCATACGGCTACCGCTGGGAAACGGGCATTTGAAAAAGGAAGAAATAGAAGAAGCAACAACCGCCGACACCCTAATAAACATCCCGGCGGCAGAACCGGCTACCATAGCTCCCCCGCTACCTTATGATGACGATGAAGAAGCCAGCGGTAAAGTCCGTGCCCGCAGTCGTCGCCATGTGCTTGTGGTAGAAGACGATGAAGAGATTCGCCACTACATTTGCCGCGAACTGAGCAATGACTTTTACATGACCGAATGCAGTAATGGAAAAGAAGCATTAGCATCGATATTATCCCATACGCCCGATCTGATAATCAGCGACGTGATGATGCCTGAAATGGATGGCTTGACACTCTGCCGCAAGATACGACAGAATGTGAACATCAACTATCTACCCATCATCCTGCTTACCGCCCGTACCAGCGAGGAGGACAATCTGGAAGGGTTGGATACCGGTGCCGATGCTTATCTGATGAAACCATTCAGCATTGAGTTGCTGAGAAAAAAACTGTCTTAAACCTCATCCGCCGCCGGGAACAATTGCGTAATGCTTTCAGTGGCCGTCAGAATCAGGAGGAACAAATCTCAATCCCAGAAGTAAAATCTCCCGATGACCGGCTTATGGAACGTGTCATGCGCGTTATCAATGAGAATTTAGGCAATCCGGCATCAACCGTCGAAATGATCAGTACGGAAGTAGGTATCAGCCGTGTACATCTGCCTCGCAAGCTCAAAGAACTCACGAATCAGACTACACAACAACTCATTCGTAACTTGCGTCTGAAGCAGGCAGCTACCCTGCTGGCCGACAAGCGGCATAGCATAACAGAAGTAGCCACATTAACCGGTTTTACGCATCCCACTTACTTCGCCACGGCATTCCGCGAAATGTATGGCATATCACCATCAGAGTATATGGAACGCCATATAGGGCAAGATAAAACAAAAGATGGCATCTTTTGATGTGAAAGATGCCAACTTATGCAACAAGAGATGCCAACTTTTTTGATGTAAAAGATGGCATCTTTTTACATAGCTATTTTAAAGTTCTTGTCCGAGGGCTTTCCGTTAGGTTAAGCCTGCCAAGCATATCGCCTCCGCAATCTACTATGATCTTATGCAATACTATCGCCGGACTGAGAGGGCGAATAGTCAGAGTATGTACCCCGGCCTCCAGAGTGACATCAGGAAAAGTTACTTTTGACTCTATTACCCGTGCCGCCCCCGCAGGATACATTTTTGAATAACAGTTGGCCCAAGTCAGGTCTGAATTGTAGTTCACGATTTGTTCCTCACCGTCATCTAAACGAATGGCATAACTATGCCCTCCTTTAATAAAAGGCAAAAGTACTATCAATATCAGGCGTACACGCACACCGGACAAGTCAGACTTTAATCGCATTTGATAGGTCAACGAAGCACCGGATACCGGCTTGGTATATGGCATCAAAAGAAAGTCCGGAGAGTGTACGTCCCAAGTCCGGTATAACAGTCCATTGTGTACCGGGTTCCTGCACGGATGTAGCAAAAAACGTTCCGCTTCCATTACCACTACCCCACTACTCTCTTCGTATTCATAACCACCCATTACCATATTTTTCGTTCCGGGAAGCATCCACACGGGTTACTTGCGGCATTATATTTCCTCCGTTCGGTTCATCCCATGAAGTATAGCCTATATGGGTCTGATCCATCATGTGTTTCCATTTGCCACCGGCAATATTATTATTATAATCGGCGCATAGCTCCGCATCTCTCCGGAAGCAATACTCTACGCGATCCGCCCAGGCATTGGCACGTACATCATTTTCAGCAGCCAACTGCCGGTTCATGGCGGTAGCACAGTACATTTCATAAAGATTGGCCATAGCTTGCACAGGGAATAATATCAGCTCCTTATAAGCATCGCGCCTATTCTCCGGTAGCAAAGCAAACTGACGGACAGCATGTGCTTCCAATGCCAGAAACTCATCGGCCACAGCTTTAAATTCACCACTTTGCAAATTATAGGTTTTGTGATCTAACATCTCTGCCGTCACACGAGCACAATACTTACAATAAAGATTTAAAATTCGTGCAGCTTCGTCAGCATATTCATTACCAAATTGCTGGCGGCAAAATTCTCTTGTATAATCCATCAGATTACCCGCATTAAAAAGCATCAGGATTCCATGCCATTTTCAAGAAGAAATCCGTAGGAAACTCATTCGGTTTCAAATCACCTACATTCAATATCCACATCTTATCCACACCATAAGCATACGTCAGATAAAGCTGTTCCCACATATGCTGGATTTGAGTCATATTCAACCACTGATAAGCACGCGGAGCACCATGCAAATCCACATGATAGTACATGCCATAACCACCGGGATGACGTTTAACACCCGGTTCGGGCAGACGGCGAACATCTCCCCAATTGTCATCACATAACAGAATCATTACATCATCCGGTATCTGCATACCTTGATCGTAATATTCCAGTACCTCACTATAAAGCGCCCATAATTGTGGAGTCTTAGAAGCAGATTTTCCCCGTAACCTCGGCTATGATACGACGCTGTTCTTTCACTATATTTTCCAACAGTTTTGTATCCGTATCAGGTCCCATCGGCGCATCACCGTCACCACGCATCGCAATGGTCACCACTTCTTCTTTACCCCGCATGCGCTCTATACCTTCACGGAAAAAAAGCGGTCGATACCATCTTTGTTTGTCTGATAGTTCCAGGCTCCATACACTTTACGATTGCGAGCATACTCCTGATGGTTACGCGCCATAGGCTCATGGTGGGAAGTACCGATTATGATCCCCATCTCATCAGCCAATGGACTGTTCATGGGATCATCCGCATAGAAAGCCGCACTCCACATAGCAGGCCATAGGAAGTTGGCTTTCAGGCGAAGCAACAATTCATACACATGCACGTACATTTTACTATTGAAGCCACCATAACGTTCCGTGGTCCAACCTCCCATGCAAGGCCATTCATCATTAATAAAAAATACCACGATACTTCACTGCCGGTTCTCCATCGGTATATACACCTTTTTTTTATATAGAGTTCCTCATGCCGTTCCACCGGAACATCCGCCCACCAATACCAGGGAGATACCCCTATCTGACGGGATAACTCATAAACTCCATAGATAGTTCCACGCTTATCGCTACCAGCAATTAACAACACTTCACCCGGTATTCCTTCCACCGGATCTTTTACTGTGGTGATTATAAACTTCTCATTCTTGCCTTTCAACTCGCGGGCATCCAGTTTCTTCGATTTCACCAATTGCTTTATGAATGGAGACTCGTCAAAAGAACCAATAAGAATACGTACATTTTGCCCATCCGCACTTCCCTTCTGTTTTGCATCGGCCACTAATGCAGGACGTATATCGGCCACTTTATAAAAATCCTCCTGTAAATTATGTACAGCCGTTAATACTCCTTTATGTTCCTCATCAGCACATAAAAATACTGAAACTCCTTTGTTGAGATGTTACAAGCTCCAACGTACCTTCTTCCCGGAATGAAAGAGACAAACTTATCCGCCGCTTGCAGTGTCGAAGCCAGAGTGAGACAAAGTTGCAGGCAGACAATCCGTGTTTTTTTAATGATATTCTCATCATGTAGAAATAAATTAGATTAATAATACTATGAAACAAAGGTACACGGCTTCCAGAAGCCTGCCAAAGATCACTGTTACAGATACTTTCGAGCATATTACGAGTTAAAAAGAATAAGGCTGTGTTACATCAATTAAAGTCTATGATACACCCCTAATATAGAATGCAACATCAGTTAATCTTTCTGCAATAGCAACATATTTATTACTATTATTATACTTCCTACTTTTGCTTCGGGAACAAAAAGGTTCTTTATCATTATTTATTAATCTTAAAACTAAAAAGAATTATGGAAAGCATGTATGACAACAGTTAATCCTGGCTTTTATGACATCAGAGAAAAACATAGTTATTAACTATCTTAAACTAATGGTAATGAAAAATGTAAAAAAAGAAAAATTCAAAGGATTCACTTACTTGTTTCTTTTGATGCTTTTTAGCCGCCTGACAGCTTCGGCACAACAAGGAATAACAGTGAAAGGAACAGTCGTGGACGCGACAATGGCGCAGACTATAATTGGAGCCTCGGTAGTTGTAAAAGGGAAATAATTCAATAGGTACGATCTCAGAATAGACGGTAATTTTGTATTGACCGTGCCCAATGAAAAAGTCGTTCTTGTCGTTTCGTTTGGCCAGGTAATGGAGCCTCAGGAAGTGAAGCGCTTCTTCAAAAAGGGACAATCAAAAGTAGTTCTGAAAGATGATACAGCAGTTACTGGACGAAGTTGTAGTAGTAGGTTACGGACAGCAAAAAAGAAAAAGCGTCGGTGGTAGGAGCCATTACAATAGACTTCCGGAAAAACACTAGAGCGGTCTGGGGCAATTTAGGAGCTGCCTTAACGGGTAACCTTCCGGGAGTCATTACTTCCAGTTCTACCGGTATGCCCGGTGCCGAAGACCCAGAAGATTATTATCCGCACACAGAGCTCGTGGAATAATAGCGAACCTCTGGTACTGGTGGACGGCATCGAACATTGAGAAATGAGTTCATTGAACATTTCTCGGTAAGAGAACATTTCTGTATTGGAAAGACGCATCCGCTACTGCTGTATATGGTGTGAAAGGTGCCAACGGGTAATCACTTATTACTACCAAACGCGGTAAGGAAGGGAAAAAACATTAAATCAAGGCCAATATGACCGCTAAAGTAGTATCAAAACTCCCTGAAAAGTATGATGCTTATGACACATTCTACTTGATGAATAACTCCATTGAGCGCGAAAACTTTGTCCAATCCTGCCGGATGGGCAAACTACACACCGGCAGCCATCATCGACAAAACCCATCGTCATCCGGCCAATGCCGAGTGGGGACCGGCTATCCTAATGTGGATTGGGGAGGATGAACTTTTCAAGAAAGTCGCTATATCCTATAATACCAAAGCGTCAACGTATCCAGGTGGTACTAAAGTTGTAAATTACTTCGCAGCTGTAGATTTCGTAAACGAAGGTGACTTGTTCAAGAGCTTTGAAAACGGACGTGGTTACAACTCCGGCTTTGGCTATAACCGCATCAACGTACGCAGTAACCTGGACTTTCCATTTGACAAAAACGACCAAATTCTCTACCAACCTGTTTGGTTCGAATGCACAACGTCAGCTGCCTTGGGATATGAGCGACAATGACACCGGTTTCTGAACTCAGCTTATAAATCCGCTCCCGACGCCATGCGTCCCATCTACTCAATGGTATGTGATGGTATGCGCGCCGCGTGATGCCGATACCCAACTCAGCCTATTTCCTGGCTGTAGGTGGTAAAGAAAACGCACCACCACCAAAATGACTACTGACTTCATTTTGGAGCAGGACTTAAACTATGTTGACCAAAGGACTGAGATTCAAGGCGAACTTCTCTATGGACTATACTTTTGCGGAGAACAAGCGTGGCCTCAGTGACCAGTACAACGTGCACAACGCATCTGGGTGGATCCGGATACAGGTAATATCTCTGCAAGTTTGACCCTGATACAGGAACCGGACTCGACAAAGTCACTAATCCTATCTATTGGTACAACAATCCGGTAGTGCAAAAAACATTGGAGCCACTTATCGCAAACTATACTACTCTATGCGGTTCGACTATGCCCGTACCTTCGGCAAACATGAAGTGATACGACCGGCCTTGGCGCTTTTTCAGCCGACAAAAGAGGCACAGGGGAGTGTGTTCCCATTTATCCCGGGAAGACTGGGTATTCCGTTTTTACTATAACTACGCCATGCGCTATTTCTTCGAGGCCAATGGTGCTTATAATGGTTCAAAAGTTCGGTCCTGATTATCGCTTCGCCTTCTTCCCTCCCTCTCACTGGGTTGGATGATCAGTGAAGAGAGCTTCATGAAAAAAAACTGAAGTTCGTCGATATGTTAAAGCTTCGCGCTTCTTGGGGACAGTGGTGATGATGCCGTAGTCGCTCCGTGGCAGAGAGATTTAAGCTAAGGTCGTTTCTTATACAAAAGATCAGTTGAGTTATGGTGGTAACTTTGTCATGGGTAGCATCAATCCGGACAACTCTCCTTATACCCACTGGAAAATCTCTTCTCTGGGTAACGGATGTCTCTTGGGAAACTGTAGAAAAGCGCAACATTGGTTTAGATTATGCTTTCTTTAATGGACTGATAGCAGGTTCAGTAGATGTATTCAACGATACCCGTACGGACATTATAATTAGCGGTGACAGCCGTGCCATTCCGTCTTATTTTGGAACAACGGCTCCCCGAACCAATTTAGGTAAAGTCAACAGCCACGGTTATGAACTGGAATTACGTTTGAACCATGTATTCAACAATGGTCTACGCGCCTGGCTGAACACCAGTATGACTCACGCCATCAATGAAATCAAGTTCAGAGATGACGCTCCTTTGCTACCTGCTTATCAGAAGGGGAGCCGGACATACAATTAACCAAGTATATTCATATATCGACCATGGGAATCTGGCTACCTGGGACGATGTGATAGGTAGTAGTAATTGGACAACTGGAAATGACATGAAGTTACCGGGCGACTACAATATTATAGACTTCAACGGTGACGGTATAGTTGACAACGACGACCGTGCTCCTTATCAGTATGACAGTACACCGCAGAACACCTATAATGCCTCTCTCGGTTTTGAGTGGAAAGGCTTCAGTTGCTTTGCCCAATTCTATGGAGTAACCAATGTAACCCGTGAAGTCAATTTCCCGACATTCCGTTCTACAGCCCACGTAGCTTATGCAGAAGGTTCATACTGGACACCGGGAGGTAATGCCACCCCTACCCACTCCACGCTGGGGGAACTACTGTAGACGCAGCTGCTACCGGAACACGTTACTGGTATGATGGTGCTTACCTTCGTCTGAAGAATGTTGAATTATCCTATACATTCAAGAACAATTGGCTGAAGAAAAATGGGCATCAATTCCCGCGTCTCTACTTGAATGGCGATAAATCTCTACATGTGGACCGACATGCCGGATGACCGTGAAGCCAACTACGGTACAGGCTCTTCGGACGGTGCCTACCCCTACGGTACGCCGCTTCAATTTTGGTATCGACATAACCTTATAATAACGAAGAGATAATTATGAATAAATATATAAATAAACTATTTATGATGTCGGCTATTGCAATGGCTGGCATAATGGGGATGACCTCATGTACAGACTATCTGAATAAAGCTCCGGAAAGTGACTACCAGGATAATGACCCTTATAAAATTTTATGAACTTTCATGGTTTCACTGAAGAACTCTATAATTGTATCCCGGTAGTTTCAAACAATAAAGATGCCGGACATACTTGCTTCAACTATGGTGAAGATGAATACTGGGAACCACAGGAAATGCGTATGCAAGCCCGTAGTGTGGACAACGGAGACTTCTGGGCCTGGACTACTGTTTACTATGGTTACCCGAACAATCAGGTTCGGCAGGTTCAAACAACCGAACTGATAAAGGTCACTTATGGGCCAACTCCTGGTATGCCATCCGTAAAGCCAATATCGGTATCGCCAACCTCGGCAATCTGATAAGCGCCACCGAGGAAGAACGCAATCTCATAGAAGGACAACTTTACTTCTTCCGCGCATGGTACCACTTTATGCTAATGGAATGGTGGGGCGGCATGCCGTATATTGATACAGTGTTGTCTTCGGATGTAGCTCCCACGTTAGCCCGTCTTACATGGCAAGAATGTGCGGAAAAATGCGTAGCCGACTTTGAACATGCAGCCAGTCTACTTCCTGTTGATTGGGATGCAACCACCGCCGGTAAAGTGACCTTAGGCAAAAACAATATGCGTATCAACCGTATTATGGCTTTTTAGCTTATAAAGGCAAGACCTTGCTTTGGGCAGGCAGTCCGTTGATGAATTGGGCTTCCGGAGGTGCAAAGGAATACAATGCAGAGTTGTGCAAACGAGGTGCCGATGCTCTCGGACAAGCCCTTGCACCCTCACCGAATCGACCAACCGTTACGAACTGGCCGACTTCTCCGAATATAACGACATCTTCCTGTTGCATAACTCAAGCGGTAAGCTGAACGGAGTAAAAAGAGTCCATCTTCATGGAGAATATCAAGGATTATAGTGGACGCTGGCGCTGGAATATGGTTAACGACTTCCGACCTCAATCCATTGAGTATTCCGGTATTAAATGCTATCCTACCGCCAACTACGTAAACTACTATGGCATGCAGAACGGTTACCCTATTAATGACATGACAAAGGCAGATGCCGAATCAGGCTATGATCCCACACATCCCTGGAAAAACCGCGACCCACGCTTCTATAAAACCATCATGTTCGACGGTGTGAAGTGGAAAAGCACCGGTGGTGCAGGTGGAACGGCAGAACTTTTCACCGGAGGTAGAGAGAGTGAAGAAGCAAATGAAAAAAAGAAAGGTTGCTTCACAGCCTATATGAACAGCAAACTCTGTCCGCAATTGATGAATACGGTTGACGGTTATAAAGAAAATAATATCATGATCCTCAGCCTTATGCGCCTAGCAGATGTATATCTAATGTATGCTGAAGCTACGGCTGTGGCTACAACGGTCCGAAAGGGTAAAGCTGCTACCTACTCACTTACAGCCGAAGAGGCATTGAACAAGATCCGCGAACGTGCCGGGGTAGCTCCCGTACTCGACAAGTTTCTGGGTAGTACTGCTGACTTCCTGAGCGAATTACGCCGCGAACGCGCCGTGGAACTGTCCTTCGAAGGTTTCCGTTTTATCGATCTTCGCCGCTGGATGCTTCTCACCCAATATCCTTACACACTGAAGACCAAGATTGAGTTCGACCGTGCCGATCCTAGTGACTATAATTATGACGAACCGGAAGAAAATGCTATCAAGAACTTACGTGAAGTAGTATTGCTTGAGCGTAAATATACCGACAGACACTATTGGTATCCGCTCCCTAAAAAGGATGTTAGCATGTATGAAGGGTTTCTATCAGAATCCCGGATGGTAATCTTGACGTATTAACTAATAATGACGCAAAAAATGAATAGAAAGTTTATATATATTGGCTGTACTGTTTTCGCCATGTCTCTGTTTCATGCAGGAGGTATCCAGGCGCAAGAAGAAAACAAAGATAGCCTAGTGAATGTGGCTTTCGGTACGGTTGCCCAGGAAGACTTGACGCATGCCATTTCTACGGTCAACACGTCCGAACTGACCAAAAAGTAAATAGTTCCAGTAGCTTAGTTGGACTGGAAAGTCTGATAGGTGGATACACCGGCAACGTATGGGGGCAAGAGCACTTGTCCTCGTGGATGGAGTGCCCCGCAGTGCAAGTAATGTACGCGCTTCGGAAATAGAGAGTGTTTCGGTAATGAAAGATGCTGCTGCCGTGGTACTTTATGGTAGCCGTGCGGCAAAGGTGTTATCCTGATCACTACCAAACGCGGTAAAAATGAACCGATGCGCATCGACGTACGGGGCAAATGCAGGCATTAATGTTCCCAAATCTTATCCAAAAATATTTTGGATTCAGACTGCCCTACATGACCCTTTACAATGAAGCTTGCCGTAATGACGGGCTGTCCCCAAAATACAGCGCATCAGATATCTACAACACTGCCATGGGGAACCAATCCTTATCGTTATCCGAATATTGATTTCTATAGTTCGGACTATCTGAAAAAAGGCATATTATAATGCAGATGTGACAGGTGAAGTATATGGAGGTAATGATCGCACACACTATTACCTGAATTTCGGTATGGATTATAGTAACGACCTGCTGAAATATGGTGAATCAAAAGAATGCCTACAATATGCGTTTCAATGTACGCGGTAACGTAGACATGACACTTGCCTCATGGCTAAAGGCTACTACCAATGCGGCAGTTGTCTTTACCAATCAGTATGCAGGTCGCGGAAACTTTTTGGGGAACCGCATCCACCTTGCGTCCCAACTGGTTTGCCCCGTTATTACCCATCGACATGATGGATACCAGCGTCGCTCAAATACAGGAATATATTACCAACAGTAATCACCTGATTGACGGCAAATATCTCTGCTTGGAGGAACTTCTTCCGACATGACCAATCCTTTTGCTGATCTTCTGGCTGCCGGATATGTTAAGGAAAAGGCACGTATGTTTATGTTCGATGTCAGCCTTGCCGCTGATCTGGGTTCATTCTGAAAGGTCTGACGTTTAAGACTTCTTATAGTGTGACATACTTACTATTCGGAAGCTTTCAGCGAGACCTACGCCGTTTATGAACCCCACATGGTCTCAGGTGAACGGCAAGCGATATGATTATTGCCTTTGAAGAAGCACAATGAAGACAAAAAAAGATCCCAATGAATATGTCGGCAAGTCCACTTACGATCAGACCATGACGTTCAGTGCACAGTTTGACTATGCCCGCACTTTCGCAAAATACCACAAACGTAGCAGCCACATTCATAGGTTAGGTTATCAAACGCGGGAATTCTGCTGACGAAAATCATGAAAGCAGTGATTATCACCGTACCAGTAATGAACTTAGGGGCCTTTACGGGCATCCTCCCACAATTACAATCATAAGTATTATGCCGATTTCAGTGGTGCCGTGATCCATTCGGCCAAATTACCCCGAAGGCAAGCGTAACGCTTTCTCCCGTCAGTCACTTTGGGCTGGAGGATCAGCAAAGAGAAGTTTATGGAGAATGTAAAAGTTTATAACGATCTGAAAATCACAGCTTCTTATGCCAACCTGCATCAGGATCTCGATATCACCGACTATTATCTGTATAAAGGCACTTTCTCCAAAAGAACAAACGAGGGCTTCTATGTACAATGGCATGATGGAACAGCCGGCGGATGGACTCCGGCTTCAAACGCGGTGATAACCCCAATCTGGGTTTCATCACACGTGAAGAGTTCCGTGCCGGCATTGATGCCACACTGTTCAACCGTCTGCTGAAAATAAATGCGAATTACTTCAGACAAGATACGAAAAGGCCTTGCTCACCCAAGGTTCATCTTCTATCTATCCTTCTATTTTGCTTTAAGCAGCAATTCCACTTTTCATGCCCTGGATCAATTATAACGAGGACAGACGCAGTGGTTTTTTTGACTTCGCGCTGAGCACCAACAAAAATTCGGCGACTTTGACGTAACACTCGGTTTCAATGGTATGGTGTACTCCTCTGAAGCTCTGAAACGTGACGAACTTTACGACGAAGATTACCAGTATCGCAAAGGTCGTGCACTCGATGCTTCCTACGGTTATGTATGCGAAGGTTTCTTCCAAGATCAGACTGACATAGACAATCATGCCCGTCAAACATTTGGTACTGTAAAGCCCGGTGACCTGAAGTACAAAGATATTAACGAGGATGGTGTAATCGACAGCAAGGACCAAATTGAATTAGGAAAGAACGGTTGGTCAGCTCCTCCTTTCTCCTTCGGATTGAACTTAACTGTGAAGTGGAAAAATTTCTCGCTATTTGCCATGGGATCAGGTCAGACCGGCTCTGTAGACTTTAAAAAGCAGTTCCTACTACTGGAACCGCGGTACGAGCAAATTCTCAGAAGTGGTATGGGGACGTTGGACCGAAGATACAAAAAGATGTGGCCACCTACCCACGCCTGACCACCACCAATGGTGACAATAACTACCGCAATTCCACTTTCTGGATGTATAAGCGTAACTATTTCCGCCTGAACCAAGTGCAGTTGACGTATGACTTCCCTGAAAATACTTTCAAAGGAACGTTTGTTCGTGGTTTAAGTGTTTATTGCGGAGGTAGCAATCTGCTTACCATCTCTAAAGAGCGGAAGCATATGGAGCTGAGTACCGGTTCCCCTCAATGCCGTAACTTCTATGCAGGTTTCAAGGCTGCATTCTGATTTTATTGATTAATAAAGAAGAAGATTATGAAAAAAGAAAATTATACCTTTTATAATAGGTGCCCTGATGCTCACCGGTTGTGATGATTTGTTTTCACCAGCCATCGAAAAAACTTCAAGGCGTGGAAAACATGTACAACGATGCGGAATACGCACGGGGAATATTGCACAATGTATACAGTCTGATTCCGGGCTATTACGATAACAGCGAGTATGGCACGGATGACGCCGTAACCAACCAGCCAAGTAATGTGTATCTGCAAATGGCCACCGGTGCCTGGACTACAAGTTCATATAATCCACAAAATCAGTGGACCAATTCCTACGGTGCCATTCAATACATCAACCTCTTCCTGGAGCATGTGGGAGGCGTAAAATGGTCGGATGATGAAGAACTGAACAAATTGTTTGCGCAACGCCTCACTGGCGAAGCTTACGGACTCCGTGGGATGTTCTATTTTTATCTGCTCCGTGCCCATGCCGGTTTTGGTGCAAATGGCGAACTGCTCGGTGTACCCATATTTACAGAACCTCAGACAATAGAGTCGGATTTCAATCAACCGCGTGCTTTCGTTTCAGGCTTGTGTAGAACAAATCTACAATGATCTTTCCAGAAGCAGAGAAAAGACTTCCTTATGAGTATGAAGATGTTTCAGGAAGCGTTCCTGCAGATTTCAGAGTCTCACACAAGACGTCGGTAAATACAACACCGTTATGGGTGCCAAAGCACGTCAGTTGTATAACGGAATCATAGCCCGTGCCTTCCGTACACGCACAGCCGTACTGGCTGCCAGTCCCTTCTTTGAAGATGCTTCCAACGCTGCCACATGGGCGGATGCCGCTAATGCCGCAGCTGCTGTAATAGACTATAAAGGAGGTCTATCAGGATTAGCATCCGACGGAGTGGAATATTACTCACCTACTATTATAAATACAATTAAGGATGGTGCCAATCCAAATGAAATCTTATGGAGAGGAAACAAAGGAAGTGGTGATAACGACCAGGAATCACAAAATTTCCCACCGAGTTTGTACGGTAATGGTTATATGAATCCGTCGCAGAATCTGGTCGATATATTCCCTATGGCCAATGGATACCCCATCAATGACGCAGCCAGCGGATACGATGCCAACAATCCTTATGCTGGACGCGATCCCCGTTTGGGCAAATACATCTTTTACAATGGAAGTACAATCAGTGAGAAGAGTATAACAATCAACATCAATGAGGGAAATCAAGACGGTGTTAACGTGACCGAAAACCGCTCGACCCGAACAGGCTATTACATGAGAAAACGCTTGCGCATGGATGTGAACTGTAATCCGGCATCCATTTCCAAACAGCCGCATTACACACCCCCGTATCCGTTATACTGAAATGTACCTGAATTATGCTGAGGCAGCCAATGAAGCTTGGGGACCGAAAAAACGCCAACGGCAGAGATTACTCCGCTTACGATGTAATCAAAGCCATCCGGAAACGTGCCGGCATAGGTGGTACCAATGATGCCTATCTGGAAGCATGCGCTGCCAGCAAAGACAAAATGCGCGAACTGATCCGCAACGAACGTCGATTGGAACTCTGCTTCGAAGGATTCCGTTTTTGGGATCTTCCGTCGCTGGAAAGCCGACCTGAACGAACCGGTATATGGCATTAGCTGGAATGGTAACAGCTATCAGAAGATAACCGTAGAAGAACGTTCGTATGAAGATTATATGTACTGTTGCCCTATCCCCAACTCTGAGATACTGAAGTACAGCAACCTCATCCAGAATAAAGGATGGAAATAAACAAAATTGTGAACACTATTAATAAAATAGCATGATATGAAAAAAAGAAATTAGCATATATCGGACTGACTTCATTACTCTTGTCTTTCACTGCGTGCGAAAGCTCTGACAATGAATTCTCCGACTTCGATTATCAAACTGTATATTTTGCCAATCAATATGGTTTGCGTACCATTGAATTGGGAGAAGACGAATTCCTCGATAACTCTTTGGATAATCAGCACAAAGTATCCATTAAAGCAGCTTGGGGTGGTGGTTATACCAACCGCAAGAATGTAATTATTGATACTCAGGTAGATGAATCGCTTTGCGAAAACTCCTCTATTTCAAAGGAAGTAACACTCCTGTTACCCCTATGCCCACCTCCTACTATACCCTGGCCGCCAACCAGATCAATATTCCCAAGGGGTGAAGTTATAGGTGGTGTAGAGGTACAGTTTACCGATGCATTCTTTGCCGATAAAAAGACTCTTGATAATTATTACGTGATTCCTCTGAAGATGACAGGCGTACAGGGTGCAGACTCCATCCTTCAGGGTAAGGCAGTCGTAGCAAACCCCATGTTGACAAATAGTGGCGACTGGAGTGTACAACCCAAGAATTTTGTACTTTATGCTGTAAAGTATGTCAATCCCTGGCATGGTGAGTACCTGCGTCGTGGGAGTGGATCAAGCTGTGATAAACGGCGTTTCTTCGCAATTGGTACGCCATCAGCAATATGTAGAGAAGGATGAGAAAGTAAATATTACAACTGAAAGCCTGAAAGACAATATTCTATCCTTATCAAACCAAGGATGCACAAGGTAATCTTTTTCAATTACAACCTCAGCTTGACTTTTTACCGAAGATGGTAATTGCACAGTAGGTAGTACTTCCGATGATCTTATCATTTCCGGTACCGGTAAATTTGTGAAGAAGGGCGAAAAGAACAGCCTTGGCGGTAAAGATCGTAATGCTATCTATCTGGACTATACAATTGACTTTAAAAACCAAAAACATGCAGTACGCCACCAAAGATACGTTGGTGTTAAGCAGTCGTGCCGTACAAGGTGGCAAGTCATTCGAAATAGAAATAAGATAGTATTATCTGGTATAAACGTTTAAACAAAGAAAACATGAAATACTTTAATCATAAGATAATCGGTATTGCCATGATGTGTGCAACGGTTATGGCATGCACCGATAAGTATGACTGCAACCTTCAGGTAGAAAAGCCTGAAGAAGTGGCCAATAAGCGAAATACCTGGCCAGCTTTGATTTTGCTGAAATCGTACATTACCCGCGATGCCAGTTCTCCGTTCAAGTTTACGGCAAACTTGTCTTCAACAGACTTTTTAAAGAAAGACATTGCTTTACAGCACCATACTTCTACAATTTGATGGCATAGATATTGGCGGTTCTATCACCCTGTCAATTCATTGAAAGAGGATGGTTCCTTGATTTTGGCGGAATGCAATTAGTAGCCGATGCCGTCAAAGGAACGGCTTTACATAACAACGCTTTATGAACTGATGCCCATCATTATTCCCTCAAAGTACGCTTTATGGTGGTACGCTTGTTCCAATCAGGGACAACGCACCGCTTATTATAATGAACTGATACAGCCCATCATTATTCCCTTCGTACCCGAGAAAAAAACTGTGATTTGTGACTTCGAGAATGATGAACTGGGCAAAGCTTACGGTATGACCGGAGTGAAGTCAGGCTGTGGTAGAAAACGACCCGGATGGGAAGAGTGGTAAAAGCACTGCATGTGGTACCGACGATAACAAAGCTGCCTATTCACATCCCTAAGTTCAACGTCAAGTTACCGGAAGGTCGAAAAACTGGTGATTACGTCAATCTGACCATTGATATGCGTATTGTAAACGAAGACGGTATATATGGAGCAGGTATGAGAGTCTTTATTAATGGAAAAGAGTTCAACGTTGGTATGAATGCTAAAACTTTTTTGGTTGTAATCCCAACACTTGGAATCGTGGGCGGCGGTCATCAGCTTAAATAGCGCTACAGCTCCAGGCTTCATATTGCCGGATGAAATGAAAAAAAGACTTACTGAATTTGAGCTTGCCGTTGGTTCCGCTTGGAGGAGCACAATATTTTCTCGATAACATCGTGATGAATTATGAGCTTCCCGGAACAGGTGTTACTAAAATTGACTTTGAAAAAGATGAACTTGGAACGTCTTATCCGATGACTAACGGAAACTCTTCCGTTGTAGAAAATGATCCTGAAGGCAGTGGTAAAGTATTACACGCACAGCTGCTACCCCTTGCACAGATCTTTATCCTAAATTCACAGTAAAATTGCAAAACGGAAGAACGTTAGGTGACTACATAGGTCTTTTTTCTCTCGACATGTAAAATGATAGATGGTAAAGGTGGCTGGGGCGACGGCATGCGGGTAGTGATTAATGGACAAGAATTAACTGCGGCCAAGGACCGTTCAACTTCGGTTGTGAAGCTAACAATGGGGACGAGACAAGATTTATATCACATTCCTGAAAGAAGGTGAAGAAACAGGTAAGGGGAAAATCGCTATACCCAATTCCATGAAAAGATCTGACCGAGATAGAAGCTGGCCAGGTTCAGGCTCGGGTGAGTGGCATGCTTACACGATAATATCAACCTCCACTGGAAGGCCGATGATACCATCATCGAAAGAGAAAATCCGGAAGAGAAAAGAATATCTTCACCGAAGAGATGAATAAATGGATCGGTGGTATAGGTAAATGCCGGTGGTGAATCTGGTAAGTACATGAAATATTGTAGGCGAACCACTTGACAAAAAAACCATGGATGCCAACACCTTCAACTGGGGTGAATATTTGGGCGAAGTAGAATATAACGCACAGCCGTAAAAACAAGCACGTGACACAGCAAAAATTGATCTCAAATCTCTTCGTTAGCAATACTTCAATCAATCTGTATACGAGATGGGACAGAAAGCCGATGAATTGATCGCATTGGTAAAATCCTGGGAAGCAGATGATGTAACCCGTATTGACGGATACAACATCCTTCTTCATGCGGTTTGGTTCCAAAGATGCCACTTCTCAGAAAGCCAATGAAGAGATGATTTCCGAATTGTTCGACAAGCTGGCACAGACCGGTAAACTGATACGTGTATCCGACCTCAGCATGATGGTGGAAGATACAGAGGGTGTTCATCCAGACCAGTAAACCGACCGCCGATGAACGGAGAAAGTGCCGCAGCCAACTATATAGCTTTCATCATGAAAGAATATCGGAAAACTATCGCATCGGGACGTTAACAATATGGCATATCCATTTTTGGTATGACCGAAACCAGTACCGGTAACAAGATTTTGCCCCTGGACTTCCCGGATACAATCGAAATGGAATGTATGAAGGAATAGTTGAAGGATTGAAATAAACCTGAAGTATAAATGAAACTATTTATTGGGAAATCTATGCATTTTTTCTGATGGGAATGTCATGTTGGGCATGCTTGATAATAATGGAGACTGATGATACGGAAGGGGCGTTATGCGCTCTTCCTAAAAAAGTCAATTACAGTGAGTGCCGGTGGTGAAACCAGACAGAGGTCAAAAGTATAGAAGGGGCAAAAACCTCCTGGGAGATAACCTTCGAACAGGGAGAGTACAAAAAGTATGCTAACCCGATGTCAGGTGGAAGCAATGATGGAGAAAAGCAGTACAAAAAATTCAAAGTGGTTTGCAATGCTAACGCTTCAATGAAACAACATTACACAGACTATTCACGTACTGACCTAACCAACAAGCAGACTACCGATTTATTGATAGAACAGGAAACAGCGTTCAAGTCTGTTACACTTAATATTGACCCTACAGTAAAATATCAGCTTATAGCAGTGATTCGTGGAATGTACAACTTAAAAATTTGGTGTGGCGGAAACCTCATTTCTGCCCGACAATTAGAGCAAATGTATGGTAGTTGATTGGGCTACTCCATCCCCTTCGCCTGATGGTTTATCCCAACGAATCTGATTGGAATGCTTGCTGATGTAGAAGCTTTGGCTAAAGCGGCACAGGCCAATGGAGCAATAGTTTTTGCATGTCCGTGGGACTGTACTGATGCTCTCTCCGAGCAAATCAAGGTGAACGGCAAAGAAGTAAAAACATCTCAAAAAGGAGAACTATGGAGCATACGCCGATCATCTTATCCGTTACATCAATTTCATGAAACAGAATGGGTAAAATCTTTATGCCATATCTGTTCAGAATGAACCGGATATGGACTTTTTACTTATTGGACTCCTCAGAAGTGGTAGATTTTGTGAAGCAATACGGTGCCAAAATCCGTGAAAACCGGAGTCAGACTGATGTCTCCCCGAAGCATGTGGTACACCACCCGAATACACGGATCCGATCATCAATGATGCCGGGCATTTGCACAGACCGATATTATTGCAGGACACCTTTATCAAGGTTTTACGAACCTGGATAATGGATACGTCAAAAATCGTCACGATTACATCTGCGGCTCTCTACCCTCGCATCCATGGAAAGACTTGGTGGATGACGGAACATCTCTTTAATGACGGAGAAAAATCGAGATGATCCGTCAGCATGGGAATTCAAAGTGGCAATGCCTCAACCATCTTGCTTAAAGAAATCCACATGTGTATGGAGGGCTATTGCAGTGCATACGTATACTGGTATTTAAAAGCGCTTCTATGGATTGATGGGCAATAATGACAAGCGCAGCCCGGTGGGTGAAGGTTTGATTGCTAAGAATGGTTACATCATGGCCCATTACGCGCAGTACGCCACAGGTACTACCCGTATTAAAGCTGTCACGAATAATACAGGAATATGTGCCACAGCCTACATCAAATGAAACAGGAAATGAAGTAACGGTTTGTATTGCTGAATTTCACCGGAGCCACCAGTGTATAGAATACCGTTGGCAGGGAATGAAGCGTGCAAATGCCGTTGAAACCAATGAAAACAAAAAAATATGGAAGTTATCAGTACTGAGATGCTGGAATCTGGTGAGGGTGTATATGTACTTTTTGTTGTCCGGTAACAGCATAGTCTCTGTCCGGTTGACCTTATAATTGCATGAAGTGATATGGAATCACTCAAGTAGTTCATATTCTCCCAAATGGTAAGTGTTGCCAAAGCAAAACAAAAATTGCTTTGTGCAACACTTTTTTTATTTTGATGTCACGTTCGCTTTACACGTTCGTCTTAGTAATGTAAATGGAACTCAAACAATTTAAAATATCCGTTCTACCCCTCCGCAATAAGCTATTGAATTATGCGCGGAAGTTGACCGAAAGTCCGGACGATGCAGAAGATGCCGTACAAGAAGTCCTGCTCAAGCTATGGAACAAAAGACTTGAACTGGAACAGTACCGTAACATTGAAGCATTCGCCATGACCATGACACATAATCTCTGCATGGATATGTGGCGCACCAGGCATACCGCCAGCGTACCGGGTAGAGTATGTACAGGATGCCACTCCCGGTGGAACACCGGAACGATTGCCGAGATAAAAGACGAAATCCGTCTGATGCATGAAATTATTAATTCATTGCCTACCTTGCAGCGCACCATCATGCGGATGAAAGACATCGAGGAGTATGAAACGGAAGAGATTGCCGACATCACAGGCTGTAATCCGGAAGCCATCCGAAGTAACCTGTCGAGAGCGCGAAAGAAAAAGTGAGAGAAATTTACCTGCAAACCGTACAAGAAAAAAAATAAGGAGGAAACAAGTATGAAGATAGAAGAATTAATAGACCGCTATTTCGAAGGACAGACCTCATGTGAGGAAGAACGCGAATTACGCAGTTTCTTCACGCAAGAAAATGTTACCGGAATCGTTACAAGTATATCGTCCCTTGTTTGTCTGCCTGGATCAGGAAGCAAAAAGCATTTCCGGCAAGAAAGTGCTCCTGTTAAAAAGCCTTCCTTCCGCCGTCGCTTTATTTACACAGCGGGAGGAATAGCAGCCGGAATTTTATTAGTGATCGGCATTGCCGGTACGCAGCGATACCTTCACCCCCACTCCGGAAAATTACGTCATTATCGACGGCAAGCAATACACGGATGTAAACCTGGTGCATGAACAAGCCCCTTGCTGCTTTCCGAGATATGCGAACTACGGAAGATGAAGTGCTTGATCTGATGTTTGAATAATAAAAAGAAAACTAATAGATACAATTATGAAAAAGTTCACTCATACCCTGCTATGCTGCCTGCTGCTCTTGTTCAGTACCGGCATGTACGCCCAAAAAGGACTGCAAATAGCATCCGTATTTCAGAAATACGGCAATGAGAAAGGGGCCACTTACGTGGAACTGTCCAAGATGTTATCCACGAATTGGGACATCACACATTACCAAAGCCTGAAACTGACAAAGGCAGAAAAGGCATTACCGGATATCTACCGGTGTCTGGAATCCGACCGGGAACATGCCAGGAAAATAAAAAGAAGTGGTGACAGACGAGGGCATATTCAATCGGGATACTACCAGTTGCCTCCGGTAAAGATAAAATAAACCGCTTCATACTATTCCGGCTCGGCAAGAAAGGAGAAGCCACAATTTTATCTATATCGAAGGCGAAATAGACAGTGACGACCTTGTTACACTGATATTCAGCAAAGACTAATTCTGAAATTTATAAATCACAAAATAATAAAACTTATGAAACGAATTTTCTTTTTTATTCACTTATCATGACTTCCATGACAGTCGTGGCACACAAGAAAAGCATCCCGCAAGATACAACTCTCTATCTCAACGGACGGAAGATCATCATTAAAGAACATGATGGCAAAATCAAAAAAGTGAAAATGTATGAGGCAAAAGCCGACAATGACACCATCGAAAACACCCAGGTATTTGAAGGTGTGTATCTGACGGCCGCAGCATTGAACGAACCACAACAACGGTTTTCCGTACCTTTCGTGAAGAAGAAAAAAAAGGCTATTACCGCTTTGATCCTCACTACCCTGCCATCTATTTCGGCTTTAACAAACTGGCAAAATAATACATTTCAGTACTCACTGCCAAAGTACCTCAACTTGGCTCGAAATCTTGGGAATGGGGGTATCAATCTGTTTAATACCGGAGTTGCCATAACCCGTAACAATCATTGGGGATTGACCACCACCCTCGGTTTAGCACGTATCGTCTATAAATTGGATGACAATTACGGCTTTGAGAAAGTAGACGGCATCACCGTTTGCCGGCAAGCCGAAGATGTGGATTACCAAAAGAGCTGGCTGCGCTATTGGGCTTTCCGTCTGCCTGTCAGTCTGGAATGGCAAACCAAATTCGGCAGTCGCCGTGCTTTCATTGCCGCTGGTCCGGAAGTGGAATGGCGTGTAGGGGTTAAATCCAGAGCCAAATATGATGATAAGAAACATACTTTGAGTAGCAAGCTGAATACCCATCCGCTTGGCATGAATCTGCTGCTACAGGCTGGTTACGGTTTGCTTGGGATTCAATGCCCGTTTCGCTCTCACTTCTCTGTTTGAAAAGAATAAAGGACCCGAATCTCTATCCGGCTTCTATAGGCATGGGTTGGTATTGGTGACAGCATAAAACTTTAATAATTCATTTCCACCTCACAACAAAAAATGTGGGGCCGGTTCATAGAATTGTATCTTTGTCATCGCTGGCCCTTTAACAGCAAGAAAGGAAAAATAGAATGAAAACAATAATGAAATTCTCGCCATCCTGCACGAGTTCAAACAAACAACCGCTGGTCAAAATTACGGCGTTGAGAGTCTTGCTCTCGTTGGTTCAGCTGCCGTGGCGAACAACGGGAGAACAGCGATATTGATGTTTGCGTAAAACTACGCAAAACCACTTTTTCGTGCCTATATGACGATCAAGGAAGAATTAAGCACCTCTTTCATACAAAAGTTGATTTAATAACCTTGCATGAGAACATGCGCCAAATGTTCCGGCATAATCTTGAACAAGATGCAATCTACGTCTAAACAAGCATTAATAGATATGCTTCGCTTTGTAGAAAGCAAACAGCATTCATCATCAAAACCACTGTTCGGATAAGCAATTATCAGGATTTTCTCAATTCGAACGATGGCATGGTATTATTCAATTCGACGTGTATGTGCCTGCAAACTATTGGTGAAACGATCCGACAAAGTAGATGACCGTACTCACGGATGCCTTTTCTCTCATTATCCCGGAAATGTGAGACAAATTATAGGAATGCGTAATATAATCTCACATGAATATCTCTCAATAGATCCGGAATTGATCTACGACATTACCAGCAAAAGAACTTCCTCCCCTACTCGCTAGTTTTACATCAGATTCTCATAGATATTGATGCCGGTCTACGAAATAAGGAGTTGGGGGAATAGACATCATTCGTATCATACAGAGAATTAAATAATCATTTTTATTATGACCAAAGAAAGAACTTTTTTTAGAAAAGCATTGAGAGCTCTCCACGGAGAATGTCGCTGGCACGGTGGTTATGGCCTATCGGTGCCACAAGCAAAAGATGGAGAAACTAAGAGCTACCGGAACGAATCGTGTGACATCCTCATGTGACCCGACAGCGCATGCCGAAGCCAGTGCCATTCGTGCAGCAGCCACGTCACTAGGTACTTTCAACCTCAGTGGTTGCGGAAATCTATACCTGTAGCCGAGCCCCTGCCCCATGTGCCTCCGGCGCTATTGGGCCAGACTGGACAAAATGTATTATGGAAACAACAAGACTGACGCCAAAAATATGGGTTTTCGACGACTCTTTTTCATATATGATGAAATCGCTTTAAAACCTGCCGATCGCAAACTACTCCCTGTAAGTATTACAATAACAATGAAGCCACCAAAGCTGGCCATGGGCTGAGAAAGAAGATAAAATAGAGTATTAAGAGCCTGTCGACAAGAAGTTAAGACTTTTTGCAAGGAGTTAACTCTCCTTGTAAGCAGGAAGTAAACTTCTTGTAAAGATATTTCAACCGCAGTGTCCGGTATCCGGAGGCCTTTGACCGGCTGGGGCCGCCGCTGGGCTGACGTCAGGCGGCCTGCTGGTGATGGACGAGCTGGCTTTCGGAAAACGACGCCCACCGGTTTCAGGGCGGCGGTGCTGGCGGCGCTGGACGGCTCCACGCCGGTGCTGGCCGCCGTTAAGCCCAAGGACACGGACTTTCTCCGCCGGGTGGCATCCTCGAGAGGTATTTAACATCACACCGGAAAGCCGTGAGGCACTCTATCAGCATCTGCGGAGTCGGATCCTGCAATGGAACAAGGAGAGCTTATGAATCAGATTTTGCAACAGCTGTTTTATAGATGGAGAAGCACCGGGACACGGTGCTGGTGACGCTGATCGACGCAGTTGGCAGCGCCCCCGGAAGAGCGGCTCAGATGCTGGTGGGTGCCAACGGGCGGCTCACCGGTACCAT
>VOFK01001368.1_pt1 | contig 35972 bp, 45 predicted proteins | sample 5384121 | NCBI WGS metagenome assembly VOFK01 (sample SAMN12384730, study PRJNA508395) | human gut metagenome | isolation source: healthy gut J | host: Homo sapiens | reverse complement strand
ACGCGCCATCCCGCCAACCGCGCCGAGCAGCGCTGCCGCAATGCCTGCTCGTTGCGGCACAAAGCAGGCGGCGCTTTTTACTTTTATCGTACTGATACTTTTCATTCACCATACGTTTGCCGGCGAAATATTTTTTGCGACACCTCTGCCCGACATTGTTTTTTGTGGGACTCTATCTATTAACGATACTTCTATTTCCTGATGTGAGGATCTATTCGGTGGATGAGTATATAGCGAATATCACGAATCCGGTTCTTTTGTTAAGAACTGTATTTGCGGCTACTTATCTGACGCAGATCGTGATTTACGTCCGTTTATTCCGGCGTGAGCAACGGAATTATATGGCCAAGATTGAGAACTATTTCTCCGACACCGACAAATATGAATTCCGGTGGGCTTCGAGACTGTTCTACGAGGCTGCCTGTATCGGCATTGCCGTTCTGGTGTTCAGTATATTCCCTGCCCCCCGTTATTCGACGGAATAATTACGGTGGTGGTTACAGTGTACTACTTTAACTTTGGAGTGAGGTATATCAACTACCAATACAAACTTTACTATGAGGCTTTGCCCGCGATAGAGGAGAAGGAAGAATCGCAGCCGACAAAGGAGAGTGAAGGAGACAGGGAACTGGAAGATGAAATGGCAAAAAACTATTATTGTATCTCCAGCAGGGTGTTGTGCTGGGCGACTATGCCGAGGCTCTGCATATTCCGGAACGGAAACTATCTGTATTCATCAATTCGACTTACGGGGTGAGTTTCAAACGTTGGGTGAACAATAAACGGGTAGAATACGCCACAGAGCAAATGGCGAAACATCCGGATTATACAATGGAGAGAATTGCCGAGCTTTCGGGTTTTGCCCACAAAAGCCATTTCTGTAAAATTTTCCGGGAGATAACGGGGGGATCTTTTACCGAGTACAAAAATAGATAATACCTCCAAGCTGTTGTATATTTGGCGATACAGCTTGTTCCAACATACAATAAATCCACAAAAAACACTTGTGTTGCACGTTTCGACGTCAGATATGCGTAAACGTGCACCAATCATCCAAAATTTTCATTATATTTTTTTGCTGCGTAGGGCATAAACCGCTCTGCGCTTTTTGTTTTCCCATGAATATTAATCAAATATAAAACAACATGAAAAAGATTTTTTCTTTGTTAGTGCTATGTGCAACAGTAGTCTTTGCTTCGTGCAGCAAGGACGATCCGGTAACGGATCCCGTGCCGGAAGGTATCGTCGTCACCACCTACGACGCCCTGCTCAACGCCCTGCAGACGGGCGGCACCTCGGCCGATGCCCCGACACTCATTACGCTGGGCGGCAACATCACGATACCTGCGGGAGGTGACTACGACACCCCTCCCATGAACGGCAGCGGCCACTTCAAGATAGACGGCGGGCACCACACCCTCACTTGGGATAACACCGCCAGCAACCGCCACCTCCTCGGCAATTTCAGCCCCGACGCCGGTGCCGTTTATATCGAACTCACCAATATCAATCTGGACCGACAAGATATGAACGCCGCAGTATGTGTTTACAACGGCAAGATTACGCTGGGCAAAGACGTGGCATTGAGTGGGCAAGATGATAACATGATTCTGGCTTACGGCGAGAAAGCGGAATTGGAACTGGGGGACGGCTGCGAATTGGCTTACGAGACAGGCAGCAGTCCGTGCTGTGTAAGCGTCTGGTATGGTGCCACCCTCGTGCTGAACGGGGGAAAGACCGCTGCCGGGGCTTACATAGGCCTGGACTGCAATTTTACCCGGCCGCCTCCCATTCCCTTATCTCCGTTCCAAAAGCCCTCACGGGTGATGTGCAACTCCTTCTCAAAATGATCGGTACAACCCCGTCGCCCAAGGCATTGGCAATTACCAACTGACGCAGGCGGACTGCGACCATCTGAAAGTGAATCCGGAGTCAACGGTCGGCGTCTATGCGGGATGGGGTGGGAAGTACGACGGCAACTTTGAACTTCACCTCGACCCTGCGGCGGATTATCAAATCAAGCTGCGCCTGAAAAATTTCACACCCCCCCTCCGGCACTATCGACGTGACCGGCATGACCGACGTCGTGGCGCGGGCAACCATCTGTGCAGCCCTCGAAGCAGGCCACACCGAAATCGAGCTGAAGGGCGAACTTTCCAAGATAGGAATGGGCGGGCAGTGGGGTGTATTTGCCGATAATACGCAAATCACGAAATGCGACCTCACCGAAGTGACGGGCTGGGGTGCAACGCCAACTTTGCCCGAACTCGCCTTTAAGGATTGCACTGCCTTGCAGGAGGTGACGCTGCCCGATGACGTGCGGGTAATCGGAGAGTATGCCTTTATCCGTTGCGCTGCGCTGACTACGGTGAATCTTTCGCAGGTCACCCAGATTGATGAAAGCGCATTTCGGGGATGCACTTCATTGAAGACGCTCACTTTGGATAATGTGGCAGCGATAGGCCTGGATGCTTTCTACGGATGCACGGGCCTCGAAACGCTCAAAATACCGAAGTGTACTCGGTTCGGCAATTATATCGTAACGGGCTGCAAAGCTCTCACCCGGATAGAAGCCATCGCAGCCGGAGATTTCGTTCACATAAGTGATGGTAGCAGCATAGAGCGCACCGCCGTTTTTCACAACAGAACCGCTCATTCCGGAGATAACGTATTCAATCCCGCCAAGTGCGACCTCGTGCTGAACGCCGACAAGCACGAGGGTGGCGGGGCCGTCCCCACAGTCTCCGCCAACAATGAATGGACTGTGGCGCAGTACGGCGGCCTCATGAGATGGAAGAGTATCACGCCACCGTAATCCGCGCCTTTCCTGAAGTTGAACTTCAAGGCGGTCTGATTTATTTTTTGAAATCAATTTTATGCCTGATGCGGTTGACGACATATGTTGTCGTAAAAAGATTATATCTTAATTAGTAGTCGATTAAAAACGCTCTGTCATCGGCAGATTACAAAATAGAATCTCGCCCAACTTACAAAAAAGGGTCCCCACTGTCAAATTGCAGGGATCCTTTTTGCTTTATACAATTTACTCCGCATGACTTAGGAAAGCTGTCCTCTGTCAAAGGAAGATCATCGAATAACGGAGTTTTTTATTGTCGAATTGTATAAAAACCGGTCGTGAGTTTGTTTCCTGAGAGAATTTTGTTACTTTTTGTATTCGAAAGAGTTACTTGAAGATACAACTCTGCAAATCGCTAAAATGCGCACAGTTACCAAATTGTTATCTCTCAATTCCCCAAATTATGCAAAGTGTTTATTCTTCAATTGGTTATCTTAACCGCGAATAATCTAAAATAAAAAAACGATGTTTCAGAAACTTGTAGCTATAGAGCCGGTCAGTCTGGTTCCGTCGGCCGAAAAAGCGTTGTATTCATTTGCCGGTCAGGTGGTGATGTATCCTGACATACCCGCGAATGATGATGAAATCATTGCCCGTATCGGAGATGCTGATGCGGTGCTTTTGAGTTATACCTCCCGTATCAACCGGTATGTACTCGAGTGTTGTCCGAATGTGAAATACATTGGAATGTGTTGCTCGCTCTATTCTCCCGAAAGTGCCAATGTCGATATTCGCTATGCTAATGAACGGGGTATCACGGTGACAGGTATCCGGGATTATGGTGACGAGGGAGTAGTGGAATATGTAGTCAGTGAATTGGTGCGCTGTTTGCATGGCTTCGGGCAGGAATCGTGGGAGGAGTTGCCTCGTGAGATTACCGGATTGAAAGTCGGAATAGTCGGACTGGGTAAGTCTGGCGGCATGATAGCGGATGCCTTGAAATTCTTTGGTGCTGAAATTTCATATTATGCCCGCAGTGAGAAAGAAGCGGCTACTGCCAAAGGATATCGCTTTTTGCCATTGAGGGAACTCCTGGCAGAGAGTGAAGTCATTTGTTGTTGCCTGAATAAAAATACGATTCTGTTGCACGAAGAGGAATTTAAGCAGATGGGTAACCGGAAGATCTTATTCAATACCGGTTTGTCGCCGGCATGGGATGAGGCTGCTTTTACTGAATGGCTGGAAGGTGATAACCTTTGCTTTTGTGACACGATAGGCGCATTGGGGGGTGAGCAACTTCTCAATCATCCGCATGTACGTTGTATGCAGGTGTCTACTGGCCGCACGCGTCAGGCGTTTGACCGCCTGAGCGCAAAAGTACTGGCCAATCTGTCAGAATACAATGGGTGAAGCGATATTAATCAGGGTGCTCACTACTGACCACCCTGCAATATCCGATGTAGCACTATAAATGTCTACTACGGCATGCACCTGGTCGTTCTTGATTTCTACTCTTTGCGTATCTCCCACAAATCCGGGGTAGACTGTATGGATACCTGCATGTTCTCCGGACCGACAGAAGCCCGTGAGGCGGCAACTGTAACATTCACTTTGGTTGGAAAGAGGCGAATCGCTTCCGCAGCACTACCGGAGAAAACAGTACGTTGTTCCGTTTGCAAAGAATCATCATAAACGGGAGTTCCTTTGAGTCCGTTAGGACCTTTTTCATTGAAGAAGCGGGCCGTCGTATTTCCCATCAGAGAGGCAGTTCTTAAAACGTCGAATCCACCGGTAGCTCCGGATGCGATATAGACCCGTGTACCATTTGCTCTGGCGGTTTCTGCCACTTCCCGATAGAATGTCTTCGTCTGCCAAAGCACCGATAGACAAGGTAATGACAGACGTTCCGTTTTTCAATGCCGGCAAAGCCAATTCCCGCATAGCGGCAGGAGAGGCCGATTCCACCAGATAATCTGGTTTTAATGCTAATAACTCTTCCAATGTGGCGCAAGCAATGCAAGGCTTGCCATGTTGCTGCATTTTATGAACGATGTGCGCTGCTTTTGAAGCCGTACGCGAATAGACACCTACCAAGTCATAATCTGGTAATGAGCCTTTGACAACTGCATCCGCAACGATTTCTGCAAGTCGTCCACATCCTACAATGACTAACTTTTTCATGCAACAAAGATAATACTTTTATTGGTAAGAGCTTCGGTTGGTAATATGGTATTTATTTTCATCAGGTATGTATCCGGGAATGGATTTGTCTGATAGAGTAAGACTCATTTTTATTAATGATAATGTAACATATACTCTGTTTGGCTCCTGTTTTTTCTTTATAATAGATTACTTGTTCCTTTAATTTATGAGCCATTTATAGTTAGGTTACGAAGATTTTCTATACATTTGTCCGGTTAATCTCTATCATCTCATACTCACTAAAGTCTATCCGCCCAATGAAAAAAGAACTGTCTACTCTGCTTTTTGCTCTTCTTTTTCCTGCCATTCAGCTTTAGCTGGTGAAAGCTTGGACTCATTGTTAAATGTGCTTGATAAAACGATTAAGGAAGCCGATACTTATGTGCAAATTAAAGAGAATAAACTCCATGAACTGAAAAAAGAAGCCCGAAAGACACCTCCCTTTTCTGTCGAACGCTATAATCTGAATAATGATATCTATCTTGAATATAAAGCATACAGTTCTGATTCTGCACTCCAACTATCTGAATGAAAAATATGCTGTTGGCACGCCAGTTGAATGACAAAAAGAGCGGGAACTTAAAATTCAATTGGAGCTATCCCATATCTGTTATCCTCCATCGGAATGTATATGGAAGCAGCGGATATACTTAACTCGATTGATCGTCAGACATTGCCATCGTCTCTTTTGGGACATTACTATACTTGTTACGAGCATGTATATTTCGAAGCAGGAGCGGCACAACCCCGATATAAGATGTTTGCTTCCCGCTATGTGAAATTGAGCCATGCATACCGTGATTCCATGCAGATCACTTTAGATCCGTCCTCGGCTACATACCTGTGGTTGCGTGAGACTCAACTAAGAGAAGCCGGAAAATACGATGAGGCTATGGAATTCAGTGACCGCCGGCTCGCAGAAGCTTCTTTCGGCACTCCCCAATATGCATTGGTGGCTTATCAGCGTTTCCGTCTTTTTGAGAGCATGGGCAAGAAAGACGAGCATTTGTATTATCTTATCTCTGGTACTTTCAGCCATATCAGATGTTCGTTCCGCCATTAAGGAGCAATCTTCTTTGATGGTATTGGCACAGGAACTGAATAGTAAAGGAGATTTGAAACGTGCCTATGACTATATCAATTTCTCATGGGAAATATCACAATTCTATAAAAAACGCGGTTTGCGGAGCTGGATGAACATCACCCCGCTATCCATGATTAATGGAATTATCAGGATATTATCAAGCAACAAAATCGGGAACTGCTGATCTATATTACCTGTGTAGCTTTGTTGGCATTACTGTTGGTGATTGCATTAATCTATATCTACCGACAGATGAAAGCCCTTTCCATCGCCAAAAAAGGATTGCAGGAAGTAAACGAACGGCTCTTCTCGTTAAATGAAGAACTCGAAGAAGTGAACCGTCATCTTCGTTCCACCAATCTGGAACTTTCCGAGTCCAATCTCATTAAAGAAGCCTATATCGCCCGTTTCTTTAAATTGTGTTCTGTATATGTAGACCGTTTGCAAGCGTACAGAAAGCTGGTAAACAAGAAACTGCAACGTGGGCAAGTGGCAGAATTGCTCAAAATGACACACCTTAGCAATGACATTGTAACCGTTGAGGTGCAAGAATTATATGCGAACTTTGATTCCGCTTTCCTGCATCTCTTTCCTAATTTTTGTGGAATCTCTCAATGCCTTATTATTACCTGACGAACAAATCGTTTTGAAACCGGATGAATTACTGAATACCGAATTGCGTATTTTTGCCTTGATACGGTTGGGAATAAAAGACAGTTCGCAGATTGCGGAACTTCTGCATTATTCGGTGAATACAATCTATAATTATCGTTCGAGAGTAAAAACAAAAAGCACGTGTTTCACGAGACGATTTTGAAGATTTGGTGGCAAAAAACCGTTAATAAAATCTGTGCCCAATCTACCTTTTAATGTGAGCTTGTTTAGAAATAAAATATTAATAATCAGGTGGTTATTTCTTTGAGAGAATTGTAGATTTCCACTTATATTCCCTTTGCTATTTTTTATCGGGGCATTTCCCTCTATTTTTTGTCATAACCGAACGGAACGAACAGGTTCCGCCTTCGGGAGTTCCTTTTTATTAACCTTTATAGAAATACAAATGAAAAATGAATTACTGCATTTTTTTGTTCCGGAAAAAAGGAAGAAGAACAAAACGCCAGCCGATAAGCTGGTTATGCTGTTGGGCTATTCTATTGGGAATAGTTTTCAACGCTTGCTCTGACGATGATCCTGTGAAAAAGAATCCTTACCTGCAAGTAAGTACCCGTGCCCTGCTGAAAGAAGTGGTGGAGGTCAAATTCAACAACATTGATGGAAATACCGATATTACTGTCGATTTTGGTGACGGGACGGTCAAGGAGGGAAAGGCTGCTAATCCCATCACTTATGCCTATACCCAAAGTGGTGACTACACACTGCATGTTACGGCAGGTCAGTATGAGGTGCAGAAGAGAATCCGCATCTATAATCTGTTGGCGTTGACGGAGGCAATGAAGCAATTCAGAGAGCCGGACAACAAAAAGTGTGGGTCATGACGCACCGTGCGCACACGTCGGACAGGACTGTTCCCCGAAAATTCAGTCTCTTCCGTAGAAGATGCCATTGATTCGGGCGCTGAAGTGATCGAGTGTGATACTCACGTGACAAGCGACGGAGTGGTAGTGGTATGCCATGACCAGACCGTCAATGCCACTACGAATGGCACAGGCGACATCACGAAAATGACCTATGCGGAATTACAGAAGTACAACCTGAAAGACCGGAATGGCCGGGTGACTGATGAAAAAATGCCTACTCTGGAAGAGTTTCTGAAAGCAGGCCGAGGTAGAATCTATTACAATCTTGACTACTCTCCGCGCACGGCGACCTCGCAGCAAGTGGTGGATATTGTAATGAAACTGGATATGATGGAATCGGTATTCTTCTACTGTAACAGTGCGCAGAAAGCGGAAGAAGTATTGGGCATTACTCCTAAAAGCGCATGTATATACATGGACAGGAAGTCATAAACCGATGATGGGGCTACCGGGCAATTACTTTGTGCAATACAGCTACCTGACAAACGGGAAAAGTACTCCTTTGGGAAGTTCAATCAATGACGGAATGTTGGCTACGGTAAATATGCTTCCGGCAAGTGGCAGTAACGTATCAGAATGGACACTGAACGAGGGCTATCTGGATGAACTCTTGCAAATCTATCCGATGGTATGTATGATACAGACCGATTTACCGGACTTGTTGATTCCGGCCTTACAGGCAAGAGGGCTTCGTTAACTTTATCATCTAATATAAAAATCATCTATTTATGAGAAATATTCATTTCAAAACGTGTACCTGTCTGTTAGGTATATTGCTGATGCTGTTTTCCGGCATCCAGGCAAGAGGAGCTTCTTTAGAAGTGCAGCAGGAACGCAAGATATCCGGTACGGTGGTCGATGAAAAGGGTGAACCTGTCATCGGAGCTTCGGTGGTAGTTATAGAGACAAAACAAGGTACCATTACCAATATCGATGGTAAATTCCAGGTGAATACCCCGCAGAACGGACATTTAAAAGTCTCTTATATCGGTTATGAAACACAAGAAGTGGCTGTCAAAGACCGGCAATTACTGAAAATCGTGTTGAAAGAAGAATCCACTGCTTTGAATGAAGTGGTAGTGGTGGGTTATGGTACGATGAAACGGAAAGAAATGACCTCGGCTATTTCGCATGTCGGTGCGAAAGACCTGAATCAAATCTCCAGTCTCGATGCTTCCATGCTGTTGCAGGGAAAAGTATCCAGTGTGTCTGTTTCCAATACGGCTTTGGCCGATCCGAACAGTACGGGAAGTATCCAGATTCGTGGTATATCTTCGCGTAATGCCGGGCTAGGTCCGTTGATTGTTGTAGACGGAGTGCCGGGAGGGATATGACAAATATCAATCCTGCCGATATTGAATCGATCGATGTGTTGAAAGACGGTGCCGCTTCCGCTATTTATGGTACACGCGGTAGCAATGGTGTAATCCTTGTGAATCTGAAAAAAGGAACCCGTGACGGGGAAGTGCATACTACTTATAGTGCTGCCGTCACCTTCAATAAAGCAAAGAAAGAGCTGGACATTATGAATGCGGAAGAATATCGTGCTTACCGCACGGTTTCAATCCACTTTCCGATATGGGAGCAAGTACGGACTGGTTTGATGCCGTTACCCGTTTGGGAGTGACACACATGCACACGTTGACCTTTTCCGGAGGTAATGCGAGAACCAATTATCGTGTAACAGCCGATTATCGTAAAGCGCAGGGAATTGACTTGCGTTCCGACCGTAGGGAATATGGTGCGCGTGCTACCATCAGCCGCACAACGAAAGACGGCCTGTTTACCTTTTGCGGCTAACATGACTCCCGTGTCATCGACCGGAACAAGTCAGCCAGTGTCTATGGCAGTGTCATCAAGAATAATCCGACAATGCCGGTTTATGATCCTGAATCAGCTAACGGATACTATCGTTTTCCGTCCGGAGGTGACAGCTCGAATATTGTCGAACAATTGAATGAGGAAGAGAATGGCACAGAGATTAAATTGCTGGAATGGAATGCTACTGCTGCCGTTAATTTGCTGCCGTTGTTCAATCCTAATAATCCGAACATGGTCTTGAAATCACAGGTTACTGTTTCACAGTATCAGGTAGATAAGTTCAATGGATGGTTCATCCCGTCTACCTATGGTCCTAATGTCAATTCGGGGGTTGCCGGAAAAGCGAGCCGTGACTTTGATAAAAACACCAACAACAATCTTGAATGGGTGACCAACTTCTCTACACGCATCAAGGATCATCAAATCCGTGCAATGGTGGGGTATAGCTATAATTATGGGGGTAAGTTCGGGTATGGGAGCCGAAAACTGGGACTTCTCTTCCGACGGATTGACGTATAATAATCTGGGTTCCGGTCTGGAAGCAGCCAAAGAAGGAAAAACCATGATGAGTTCTTATAAAAAATGACCATAAATTAATCAGCTTCTTCGGACGTGTCAATTATGATTGGAAAGAGCGCTATTTGTTCACTTTCTCTTTTTACGTCACGAAGGTTCCTCCCGTTTCGGTGAGAATCATAAATGGGGTAATTTTCCGGCTGTATCTGTCGGCTGGCGTATCTCGGATGAGAAGTTTATGAAAGGACTCTCATGGATTGACGATTTGAAGATACGTTATGACTATGGGGTGACAGGTAATCAGGAAATAGGTAATTACCAGTCTTTGGCTACTTATAAAGCTTATGGCTGGTATCAGTATGGCGGCAACAACTTCCATGTATGGGGACCGAGTAAGAATGTCAATTCGGAACTTCGTTGGGAGAAGGGACACAATCAGAATATCGGTTTGGACTTCTCGCTCTTCAAACACAAAGTGGCCGGTTCATTTAACTATTTCCACCGTAAACAAAGCGATTTGCTCGGTAGCTATTCCGTATCGGTTCCGCCCAATTTGTTCTCTACCATCTATGCCAATGTGGGTACATTGCGCAATACTGGTTTCGAGCTTGATATAACTGTAAATGCTGTCCGGACAAAGGATTTCACTTATAGTTTTACTTTAGTGGGAGCCACTAATAACAATAAGTTTGTCAGCTTCTCTAATGATGTATACAAAGGGGCAGAAATATTACTCCACCTGTAACATGGCGAATCCTAACAATCCGGGATATTTGCAACGGATTGAAGAGGGAGAACGTATCGGTAACTACTTCACCTACCGTTATGCAGGAGTCGATAAAAAGGGTGACTGGCTGATTTATGACAAGAAAGGAAATGTGATTCCTGTAGCGCAGGGTACGGAAGAAGACAAGGCGGTGACCGGAAACGGTTTGCCGAAATTCACCGGTTCTATGACGCATAACTTCACTTACAAGAACTTCGACTTGACTGTTGCCCTCCGCGGTGCTGCCGGGTTTGATATATTCAATGTGCACGACTTTTATTTCGGCTTGCAGAGTATGAGTACCAACCAGCTAACGACTGCCTATTCGAAGAATTCGCATATCACGACGGGTAAGAATGTGATTACCGACTATTTCATTGAATCGGGTGATTACCTGAAGATAGACAACATCACTTTAGGATATACCATGAACCTGAATAAGAAGTATATTGAGAAGATACGTTTGTTCGGTACGGCCAACAATCTTTATACATTCACGAAGTTCACAGGTGTAGATCCTTCTACATACGAAGTGAATGGACTGACACCGGGTACTTTCGGAGGAGGATACAACTATTATCCGTCTGCCTTCCAGTTTATTTTAGGTTTACAAGTTAGTTTTTAAAAAAAACCATTATGAAAATAACAAAATATATCATAGGATTGAGTATGATGGCGGGCACAGTGTTAGGCTTACCGTCTTGTACTGATCTGTCGGAAACGGTGTATGACCAGGTGATGTCCAAAAACTATTATAACACGAAACAGGATGTTATCAACGCTGTTTTCCGTCCCTTTGAGCACATGTATTGCTGTATCTGGATACGCCATGAGAACGAGGAACTTCCGGCAGATCAGTTGATTACTCCCACTCGTGGCACTTGGTGGTACGATGGAGGTTTGTGGAAATGTATCACCGTCATCAATATGATGATATCAATCAAGGCGACTGGTTGAGCGAATGGGAAAACTTTTATGTAGGTATCGGCCAATGCAATATGGTATTGATGACTTGGCACAGTTGAACCCGTCTAATTTTGGTTTAAGCGACAGTGAATTTGAAAGTTTTAAAGCACAGCTGCACTGTATGCGTGCCTGGGGCTATCTCCGTCTGTTGAATACCCATCGCAACTGTATTCTGACTACTACATCAGACCAGGCTGTGAACGAATTGCCGGAAAACCGGAAACAAGTCTCTCCGCAAGTAATGTTCGATTTCATCGAGTGAATTGAAAGACTACTGTCTGGCAGCTTTGCCCTCCAAGAGTGGACAATCCGGAAACGGTAGCCAACAGGGACAGTTTACGAAAGCTGCTGCGGCATCCTTATTGGTGCGTCTCTATCTGAATGCGGAGGTATGGATCGGTCAGGCGAAATGGCAGGAATGTATCGATATGTGTAAACGTATCACGGGAGGAGAGTTCGGATATTATGCGATTGCGGATAACTGGTATGAACCTTTCGACTGGAACAATGAAATGTGCAATGAGGTGATCTTCGGTTTTCCCGGTTCTTACGGGCTGACCAGCTGGCATCTGCAAAATGACAGAAGAACGGTTTACGGACGTGGTTTGCCTTATGGTAGTGCGTATTATCTGAAAAATAGAGGGAAATGGCGAACGGAATCGAAATACGCGCTTTCACCGAGCTATGACAATCAGCAGCCACGAGAACTGTTCGACTATGGATTGGGAATGGTTACCCGGAAGTTTGCTAAGTATCAGGGAGACATACGTTATAAGCAATATGTAAACACTGGTAACAATACCCGTGAAGGTATGTTCTTTCTCGGAAGGTAAGATTGCCAACTCCGCTGTCAGCGGAGGATATGCTAAGAATCCGGACAATCAATATGTGATTTATTTGCGTGACCAGGTCGGACGATTCGAAGGGAATGCAGAGTCAGGCTATATCTCCAATCCGGCTTATAAGGAATCTAAATTGGGTAATGGTGACTTCAACTCCGGACTTTACTGTGTGAAGTATCCTTTCTATCCGTTTACCGGAGGTTATTATATTGAGTCCGACTATACAGAGATTCGTTTGGCAGAGATTATTTATTCTCAAGCTGAAGCTCTTCTCCGTCTCGGACAGGCGGGTGAGGCTGGTAAATTGTTGAACAGCGTGCGTAAGCGTAACTACGAAAACTTTACAGCAAATATCGCTTACCAGCCGGAAGGCAACGTGGTACTCGATCGGAAAGAAATGCTGGATGAGTGGGGACGGGAATTTCTGGCGGAAAGCCGTCGTCGTACAGACTTGATTCGTTTCGGCAGGTATCAGGAAGCATGGTGGGACAAACCACGGATGCGGACAATCATTATGAGCTGTTCCCCTTGTCGCAGACACAACTGGAACAGAATGAATACCTGAAACAGAATCCCGGTTATCCGGATATTGCCCGGTGAAATCGGTGAATTTGCGATTATTCTTATCTAATGTACAAGTTAAAAAAGAAAGAAAATGAAAAATAGTTTATTCATAATATCGAAGCTATGTATGCTGGCTTTCATTCTCCTGTTGGCACAGGGATGCCAGGGAAGACTATGAGATGATAGACCCGCCGCTGATGACCGACTACGACGATGATCTGGACGAAGAAGTGATTATGCAGAAAGGGCTGGAGAGTTACTTTGTGACTCAATTCGGTGAAGGTGAGATGGATGGTAGTTCCTGGGAACAGGCGTTGGATGTGGCTGGTTTCCGTAAGCTGTTGAGCGGTTCTGTCGATCTGTCCAAGAGTACGATTTACATGAGTCAGGGGAAATATGTCATGTCCGAAGAAAGTGGACTTGGTGTAATCGTTCGTAAGAATGTAAAGGCGATTAAGGGCGGATATAGTCAGTTTAGCGAAGGGACCGATGTTTCGGCACGTGATATAGATACATATGTGACTGTTATCAGCGGCGATGTGAACGGAAATAAACAGGCGGATGCCGGTGATTGTGGTTTGTTATTGGTGAAGAAAGGGCATATTACCATTGAGGGAGTTACTTTCCAATATGGATATGTTTCTGAAGCGGATGCCAGTACAACCGAATGTGGTAGTGGAATTTATGTGAGCGGCGGTGCCGGTGATACTTCCATCGAGTTGACCGACTGCGTGATTAGAGATTGTACATCAGGAGTAACGACTTCTGCCAAGCAGGGTGGTCCGGCAGTCTTTGTCTTGTCGGGACAGGTACGGCTGAATAATGTGAACTTGCTGGATAACACGGCTGTCGGTCGTGGAGGAGCTGTTCGTTGTAATAGCAAGACAGCGGTGGTGTTTATGAATGGTTGTCTGCTGAAAGGTAATTCTCATAACGGTTCGTGGGGAAATGGTATTCAGATGTCGGAAGGACATATCTGTATTAACAATACCACGTTGATAGATAATATGGGGACAGGTGCCGCTTTGAACGGAGGAGGAAGTATCCTGCTGACCAATAATACAATCATTGGAAATACGAGCGATAGTCATGGAGCAGTACGTTGTGAGACAGGTGTCGGCGGTGATACGAAGTTTATTAATAACCTATTGCTCTCTGAAAATCCTTCGGCTCCGAGCTTTAATCTGAACGGCAGCAATTTTGAAGCCTTTTCGAAGGGATATAATGTGTATCAGCGCGTGACGGAATAACGATGAGTGCGTCCGATACGGCTTATCCCAATCCGGTGAATGGTACGCTGGATGAAAAGGGAGTGTATGTGTGGGATCTTAATCAGATTGGTTCGGTAAAAGGATATGCTACCAAACAGGCGGTGATAGAAGTTGCGAAAAGTTTTAATCCGGTGGCTTCGCCTATTGCTAATTTGGGAGAAGTGTTTGTGGAATGGGTCGGTGAAGATGCTTTCGGTATAGACCAACGCGAAGTGACTCGTAATGCGAACAAGATGCAAGCCGGTGCTTATGATGCGGTTCTGACAAATTAAATTCTAAAACGACTGTAACATGAAGAAGATATTTTATATGATAGCTTTGGGTATCGGACTAGCCGGATGCTCAAACAACGAGGATGAGTTACTATCAATGGGCAGTTTCCCCGAAGATCATGTCATCCGCGTCATTACCGAAGTGAATGAACCTCTGTCACGTGCAGGGTATGACGCCATGAATCTGGAACGTTTCGGATTAATGATCCGTAATAGCGAGAATGCTGCTTATAACTATCATAAACAAATGATTGGTTCCGGCAGTTCCTGGAGTACATCCGACGGTCAACAGATGCTTTGGGATGCGGAAAGAACGCCGGTGACGATGATAGCGTATGCGCCATTTATGAGTGAAGCTACTCCGGATGCTTCGTTGACGGTCAATGCGTTAACCAACCAGTCTACCGAAGAAAATGTGAAATCCTCCGATTTCCTGTTGATGAAAGCAACAGTTGACCCGGAGCAGGATTTGACGGCGGATGGGGAAACTGAAAATCTCTTTGAATCATGCCATGAGCAAGCTGATTATAAAAAATCACGGTCAATGGTACGACGGATGCTTCCATGAGTAAGTTAGGAGATATGGCCATCAATGGGGCTGTTGTCAATGCCACTTGTGATTTGTCGGCAGCGGCTCCGGTAGTTGTTCCTGCTGCGGATGCGGTAGTGGCAACTGTGGCTCCCTATAAAGGGACGGAATCCTGCGAATGTATCCTGCCTCCGCAAAAAATAGCAGAGGGTTTCTCTGTCAATTTCAGCTATGACGGGAAACTGTATATCTGGACTGCAAAAAGAGGCCATTGAACTGGAGAAGGGCGTGGAACATACCTTAACTCTCAATGTAAACACAACAGTCCGACTGGCTGCTAAGGTGGCCAGAAATTGGGCAACCGGGCAACTTATCGACCGGAATTAAAGAAGGAGGAGATAAACTATGAAGATTACAAAACTGATATTGGCTGCGTATCTACTAATGAGTATGGCGGCTTGTGATACGGATAAAAATATAGCTGTATACGGTGAAGATTCCGGTGCTATTCAGATTGAAGCCGCTATTAATACTGCCTTTACCCGCAGTAATCCCGGTGCGGCGGGAGATCAGCAGAAACAATTTAATGAGGGTGATGAAATTCAGTTAAGTTGTGCGGATGGGTATCTGAATTATGTACTTGCCGGAGGAAAATGGGTGCCGACCGATAACTATTATTTGAGATGGGGTGCAGAGCCGGTGACTTATTCGGCTTTCTATCCAGTGGTAAGTGGAGCCAGTACGACTAATTTTTACGCTTCCCACGAATCAGCAACGTCTCGAAAATCTGGCTAAAGCAGATTATATGACGTGTACTGTGGAGAATGCAACAGACGATGGTTCCCGTATTCTTCGTTTGGGCATGAACCGGAAAATGGCAAAAGTAATCATGACGCTTGCAGATGTAGGCGGACAAGGTAAGGTGCAGGGGGTAAAGATCGGTTCTTATCAGGGATATACGAATGGCGAAGTGGTATCGGGTACTTCTTTGATATCGCCGTTCATTACAGTTCCCGAAGGTGGTAAGGCAGGACAGAACGGTTGCACTTATACTGCCATCGTAGCCCCCGGAAAAGCCGGGACAACCGATACGTTTGTCTCCTTGAATTATTTGGGAGAAGATTTGGTATTACCCGGTATCCCGGAATTGAAGCCCGCAAAGTGTTATGAATTCACGCTGAAAGTGGAAGGTTCGATTATAACCATTAGTGAACCCATTGTTTCTCCGTGGGATAGCGGTACTTTGCCGGGAGGAGATGCGGAAGAATTGCAGCTTGCGGCTTACTACGTAAAAGAACAGCCTGCCGGAAACGCAACCGGTATGGATTGGGATAATGCAATGGGAGTGGATGCGCTGCGCAACTTATTACAGACGAATGGTAACAGCGACATTTCCAACGCTAATGCAGTCAAACTGGATGGCAAGAAGATTTATGTAGCTGCAGGCTCTTATGAGATGGCGAAAGAAAATTCCGGCGTGAAGATAGAATATAGCGGTTATAGCAAGCAAGTGGAAATAACGATTGAAGGCGGATATGATCCTTCAAGTACGGGAACGGACTTGACTAAGCGTGACGTTCGTAAATATACGACTGCTTTTTGTCAGAAATAGCGGCAGTGGAGCGTCAGCAACATCCAACTCTTTATTAGTGCTGGGTAATCAGACAAATATTATTTTCGACGGTTGTACTTTCAACGGACAATATGGATTGAGCGATGCAGGAAGTGTCCGTGCCGTATTTGTTGCGGCAGGTGGAGGTGATGCAACCCTGCAACTGAATAATTGTGTCATCAAGAACTTCAATCGCGGAAGCGATGGTGGAACAGATGGTGGAGCAGCCGTTAAAGTATCAAAGGGAAGAGTCCTGCTAAATGATGTAGAGATGGTGAATAACAAGGCGACAGGGCGGGGAGGAGCCATCACTACCACCGCAGCAAACAGCTTCCTGTTTATGAATAATTGCTTGTTACATGAGAATTATGCACCGACCGCTTGGGGAACTGCCATTCATGCCGGAAATGGATATGTCTGTATGAATAATGTAACCGTACTTGGTACCACCGCTACCGGAGGAAATAGTATCACAGTCAATGGAGATGCCTATTTTATGCTTGCCAATACTACCATTGTTGGAAATTCAGGTAATCCGAACGGTGTCTTCCGTGCAGGGAAGAACGCGTCTCTGGTGGTCAACTCTTTATTTGCCAAAGGAGCCGGAAACAGGACGATTTATGCAGGTAATATCACTTCCGGAGGATACAATGTCTATCAGGCGGCGGATGCAGGTTGGGGGAGCTGTTGCTACAGACACAGACTATTCATCCCAAACTCTTCTCCCGCTGCAACTTTGACCGATGGTGTTTACCAATGGACGGTAACCGGTACTATTGATGAATTTGCGACGAAGCAGGCTGTGATTGATGCGGTGAAATCTTTCGATGCAACTGTGGGACAGCAATTTATCAATTGGGTGGGCGAGAACGGCTTTGGAGTAGACCAACGAGGAGTTGCCCGTAATGTCAACAAGATGCAGGCTGGTGCTTATGATGCCGGGTTGTAGCAATAAAGTAATAGGTCGTTGAACAAAATTGAGTAGAAAGATTAAATAATGATAGATATGAAGAAAAAAGCAAGTTTATAGTGCTTTTTGTTACTTTTTCTGTTTGCAGCCAGGTTTCCTATGGCTGCACAACGGGCGGAGGCCATCCGCAAGGATGTATTGAATCCGCACCTGGATAAAGTATTGGTGGTGGCGCACCGTGGAAATTGGAGTATTGCCCCCGAAAACTCCCTGGCGGCTATTGATAGTGCTATTCGGATGAAAGTGGACATTGTAGAGATTGATATCCGTAAGACGAAAGACGGTCAGCTGGTGCTGATGCATGATGATACGGTAGATCGCACCACCAATGGTACAGGAAAAGTGAAAGATAAGACATTGGCTGAAATAAAAGCAACTTCGGTTGAAAGATAAAGACGGCCGTCTGACGGAACATACGGTTCCTACTTTGGAAGAAGCTTTGCTGGCTGCCAAAGGCCGATAATGGTTAACCTGGATAAGGCTTACAGTATTTTTGATGATGTGTATGTTATATTGAAGAAAACCGATACTGCCGATTTAGTGATAATGAAAGGTGCTCAACCGGTGGAGACCGTGAAGCGGGAGTTCGGCTCTTATCTGGATAAGGTAATCTATATGCCCGTCGTAACGATTGATGAGGAGAAATCGATGAAGGTAGTCGAGGACTATATGGAACAGTTGCATCCGGTTGCTTTTGAGTTGTGTTACCGGAATGTATCAAGTCCGGTACCTGCCCGGATGGAACGCAGGCTGGCAGGGAAAAGCCTGATCTGGTATAACACTTTGTGGGCTTCTCTGGCAGGAGGGCATGATGATGAGGCTGCCAGGGAAAAGACCCGGATGCAAGCTATGGGGTATCTGATAAACAAAGTTGGGAGCAAGAATCCTCCAAACAGATAGTCCGGCTTTTATGCTCGATTATTTGAGAAGTAAAGGATGGCATGACTAATCACTAAGACTAAATTTATGAACGATATAAAGTTTTCTTTATGGGCAGCGGGATGGTTGCTCATCCTGCTCCTTGCAGGCAGTTGTAAGTCAGCAAATGAATCGAGAGCTCCGGTTGCTTTAACCTGGGAAATGGGAAGCTACGATGGGAATGGTAAATATTATGAGAATTCTTTTTGTATTGAAGAATGTTTCGGATGCTCCTATAGGAAAGGATTGGGAGATTTATTATTCGCAGTTTCCCCGTTCGATCCGGCAGGATGCTTCGTCACCGGTTAGGGGTAGAGGAAGTAAATGCGACCCTTTTTAAAATATATCCGGGAGAAGGATTTATTTCACTGGCTCCGGGAGATTCATTGAAAGTGATATTCCAGTGTGACGGAGAAGTGCCGAAGAATTCACATGCACCCGAAGGGAGTTATTGGTCAGTCAGTCGGGGGCGTTGAAAGGTAAGCCGCTGCCTGTGACGTTGCATACCATTCCATTGCCTGTTACGGAATGGCAAAAGACGGCCGCACGGAAGACGTACGAAACCAACCTTCGTTTACTGAATGTGGAAACTCCGGAGTTCCGGACGACGGATATCATACCTTCCGTAAAGAAGGTGCTTGCTACCGGAGGAGAAACGGTGTTGGAGAAACAACTATCTTTGACTTTCCATGAAGATTTTGCCAATGAAGGAAAACTGTTGAAAGAGAAGCTCACCGCATGGTATGGATTGGAAGTTGTGTCGGAAGCACCGGTTACCATTGTCATGGATTATCTCTCTGACAGGAAAAAGGCAGTCAATGAGGAATATTATGAACTGTGCATTGACGGTCAGCAGATCAGGATTAGTGCCGCTACTCCACATGGAGTTTTTAATGGTACACAGACTTTGTTAGGATTGCTGAAAGGGCAGGAAAGCCCGTTCCGGTTGGAAGCAATGTCTATACAGGATTATCCGGACTTATTATATCGGGGACAGATGCTCGATATTGCCCGAAATTATACAACGGTGGATAACTTAAAAGAAGCTGATTGATATGCTCTCTTCTTACAAACTGAATGTGCTCCAGTTCCATTTCTCAGATGATGAAGGCTGGCGGTTGGAAATTCCGGGATTGGAGGAGTTGACTGCAATCGGATCGCGGCGGGGACATACAACCGATGAAAAAAGACTGGCTGTATCCGGCTTATGATGGTGGATATGATCCGTATGCCGCAACATCAGGAAATGGTTATTATACCCGGGAGGAATTTATTGATTTATTACGATATGCGGCGGAAAGACATGTGCAGGTAATCCCGGAAATAGAATCCCCCGGTCATGCACGTGCGGCGATTGTGGCAATGAATGTACGTTATAAGAAATACATCGATACCGATCCGGAGAAAGCGAAAGAATATCTTTTGAGTGACTTGCAGGATACTTCCCGATATGTTTCGGCACAAGCCTATACGGATAACGTTATGAATGTAGCCTTGCCCCCTCCACTTATCGTTTTATGGAAAAGGTGATTCAGGAAATAGTGGCTATGTATAAGGAAGCCGGTGCACCGTTGACTACCATTCATTTGGGAGGTGATGAAGTGGCTAAGGGTGCATGGATGGGATCTCCTTTATGCAGGGCGTTAATGGAAGAGCAAGGCATGGAAAAGGCGCATGACCTGGCCGAATATTTCATTACCCGGTAGTTGATTGCCTGCAACAGCATCATTTGTCTTTTAATGGCTGGCAGGAAGTAGCTTTGGGGCATCAGAAAGACACTCATGCTTATTTATCCCAACGGGCAGCCGGTATCAATTCATGGAAGACTGTTCCGGAATGGAAAGAGGATGAGATTCCTTATCAGATAGCCAATAACGGTTATCCGGTCATTCTCTGCAATGTGAATAATTTCTATCTGGATTTGGCTTATGATGCTCATCCCGATGAACCGGGACATTTCTGGGGAGGATATGTGGATGAATCCAAAGCATTCTCCATGCTTCCGTTCGATGTCTATCGTTCCTCACTTACGGATATGGCAGGCAATCCGGTGGAAATCAGTTCCGTGGGAAAAGGAAAAACGACATTGACCGCATCCGGCAGGAAACAAATAAAAGGGGTACAGGCACAATTGTTTGCCGAAACAATTCGAGGATTTCAATGGGTAGAATATTATACATTCCCTAAAGTGATGGGATTGGTAGAACGTGGCTGGAATGCGCATCCGGAATGGGAAACCCTTTCCGGTGCAATGGAGCAGCAAGCCTTTGACCGCGATCTGGCACTGTTCTATGAAAAAATCAGTGTAAAGGAAATGCCTTGCTGGAGCCGGATGGGGATAAACTTCCGTTTGCCTCATCCCGGACTCTCCATTCAGGATGGACTTCTGTACGCGAATACTTCTATCGAAGGAGCACAGATACGCTATACGACGGATGGGACTGAACCGACGGTTGATTCGGAATTATGGGAGACTCCTGTAGCCTGTCAGTCTGCGGTTGTAAAAGCAAAACTGTTTTATAGGGATAAGCAAAGTGTGACTAGCTGTTATTGGCAGTAATTAGTGGAATAGTATAATAGATTTACTTTTAATTTCTAGCCGTTTTTATTCTTTAAAATACGAAGATTTTCTCTACATTTGTCTTTATTAGTCTTGTAATCTTCTATTAAAGTTTAATACTCCGATGAAAAAAAAGTACCTGATATTTCTTTTGCTTCTCTCTTTTCCACTATATACCTGGGCTGATAAGACCTTGGACTCACTGTTGAATGTGCTTGATTTGACGATTCAGGAACATGAAATTTATGTAGCTCAACGTGAATCACGTATCAGACACCTTAAAGAGTTGACACACGAGATAGAAGCAAGTTCTGCGGAGCATTACAATCTGAACAGTCAGATATACAAAGAATATAAAGCCTTTATCTGCGACTCTGCAATCCACTATTTGAATGAAAATATCCGGATTGCAGAGCGCTTGCATGATACAGACCGGAAGATAGAAAGTCAGTTGCAGCTTTCATTATTATTATCTTCAACGGAATGTACACGGAGTCTATTGATGTTTTAGAATCAGTAGACCGACAGAAAGTTGTCTCCCCTGTTTAATTGCTGATTATTATACCTGCTTTGACCATGTGTATGGCGAGTTGGGCGTTTATACACAGGATAAAACCCTTTCGGGACGTTATTGGAGTATCTCGCAGGCATATAGAGATTCATTTATATGCTATATTGCCTCCGGAATCGGAAGAATACCTGCTGATGCGTGAAGCATCATTTCGCGATCAACGCCAGTATGAGGAAGCCCTGAAAGTGAATGATCTCTCCGGCTGGCAGAAATAGAAGTAAATACTCCACAGTATGCATTGGTCACTTATCATCGTTCTTTGATTTACAAGTACAGTAATGATAGTCTGGGAGAAAACGGAATCTTTGTCTTTCTGCTATATCGGATATTCGTTCTGCCATTAAGGACCATGCTTCGTTGTGGATGCTTGCCCAGCTACTTTATGAAGATGGTGATATGGAACGTGCATACCAATATATGCGCTTTTCCTGGAATGCGACAAAGTTTTATAATGCCCGTTTGCGTAGTTGGCAGAGTGCTGACGTGCTTTCATTGATTGATAAAACCTATCAGGCAATGATTGAGAAAGCAGAACGACCGTCTTCAACAGAACCTGCTGCTTATCACTGCACTGTTGGTGTTGTTGATTGTAGCCTTAGGATATATCTACCGTCAGATGAAAAAGCTGGCGGATGCAAGAAATCATCTTCAGGTAGCCAATGGACAGTTAAACGGATTGAATGAGGAGTTGAGGCAAATGAATAGTTGCCTGTCTTCCACCAATATTGAACTTTCGGAGTCCAATCAGATCAAGGAAGAGTATATTGCCCGTTTCATCAAGCTGTGTTCTACTTATATCAACCGTTTGGACGCTTACCGGAGGATGGTGAATAAGAAAGTATCTGCCGGACAGATTGCGGAATTATTAAAGATAACGCGTTCGCAGGATGCTCTTGATGAAGAACTGGAAGAATTATATGCTAACTTTGATACAGCTTTTTTTGCATCTCTTCCCCCTAATTTTGTGGGGAAATTCAATGATTTATTGCAGGACAATGAACATATCCTGCCGAAAAAAAGATGAGTTATTGAACACTGAACTACGAATCTTCGCTTTAATACGTCTGGGTATTGAAGACAGTTCGCAAATTGCGGAATTTCTTCGTTATTCAGTGAATACAATCTATAATTACCGGGCGAAAGTAAGGAATAAGGCCCGTGGATCGAGAGACGATTTTGAGATTTTAGTACGAAAAATTCGCTGATTAAGACTGTAAACTAACCACTTTTTTGGATATGTTATATGTGTGTAAATGGTTGATAATCATTTTGATGATGTTTTGTGTCATCCACTTATTGACCCCTCCCTGTTAGCTCACTTTAATTTCTTTATACTTTTGATCTGTGCTTCGAAGGTAATGAGAACAGCTATTACGGACGAGCATCTATTATTAACTTTAAAATTTTAGTACGCATGAAAAAAGAACAAGCGAAAAATCCTTTCTTTCGGGGAGTCGCAAGATTTTCTTTGCTATCTTGGCAATGTTTTTTATCTTTGAGTGCATCTGCACAGCAATTTACCGCGTCCGGTCAGGTCCTGGATGCTCAAAAAGAACCGCTAATCGGTGTTAGTGTACAAGAGAAAAAGGTACGTCTAACGGAGCAATAACCGATTTAGATGGCAACTTCACATTAAACGTTAAGCAAAACGCCATTTTGATATTCTCTTACGTGGGTTACAAATCACAGGAGATAAAGGCAGCCCAACAGATGAAGATCACACTTCAAGAAGATAATGAAGTGCTCGATGAAGTAGTGGTGATCGGTTATGGTTCGGTGAAGCGGAAAGATGTGACTACCGCTATCTCTTCCGTATCTACCAAAGATTTGGATATGCGACCTATTGTGTCGGCAGGACAGGCCATTCAAGGTAAGGCAGCCGGTGTTTCGGTGATTCAGCCTAACGGTACGCCGGGCGGTGAAATGTCTATCCGTGTTCGTGGTACTACTTCTATGAATGGTAGTAATGATCCGCTGTATGTGGTGGACGGAGTGCCTGTAGACAATATCAAATTCCTTTTCTCCGAACGATATTGAAAGTATGCAGATTTTGAAAGATGCTTCTTCAGCATCTATTTACGGTTCGCGTGCTGCCAACGGAGTCATTCTTATTACTACGAAAGCCGGTGCTTCCGGAAATGCAAAAGTTTCTCTGACAGCCCAATTCGGATTGAACAAAGTGGCTGATAAAGTGGAGTCCTTGAATTCGGCACAATATAAAGAACTGCAGGATGAAATCGGACTGGTATCTTTGCCGGATGGATTGCCTGACCGCACCGACTGGTTTGACGAAACGTATACGACCGGAAAGACTCAGAATTATCAGGTAGCTGTATCCAATGGTAACGAGAAGATGAAATACTATCTTTCTGCAGGCTATCTGAAAGAACAGGGAGTGTTGGACATCTCTTTATTACAAGCGTTACAACTTCCGTGTAAACCTTGAAAATCAGGTCCGTAAATGGTTAACGATTAGTGCCAATATCTCTTACTCAGACTATACAAGTAATGGAGGTGGAGCAATGGGAACAGGTGCGAATCGGGGTGGTGTTATTCTGGCTGTTATCAATACACCGACTTATGCGCCGGTGTGGGATGCTTTGAACCCTAATCAGTATTACAATAATTTCTATGGAGTCGGTAATATTACAAATCCATTGGAAAATATGGCACGTGCGAAAAATAACAAGGATAAGGAAAAACCGCTTACTGGCATCGGGTAATATATTGTTGACTCCATTCCCGGAGCTGAAGTTCAAGTCTACTCTTACTCTTGACCGTCGCAACGCTGTTAATACCACTTTTCTTGATCCGATTTCTACTGCTTGGGGCCGCAATCAGTACGGTGAGGCTTCGGACAATCGGAATATGAACACAGTGCTGACATTTGATAATGTATTGACTTATAATAAAAACTTCAAGAAACATGGCTTGGAAGTAATGGCCGGTTCGTCATGGACGGATTCAGACTATTCAAATAGCTGGATCAATGGCTCTCACTATCGTAGCGACCTGATTCAGACATTGAATGCTGCCAATAAAATATCCTTGGGATAATACAGGTACGGGTGCGTCTCAATGGGGGATTATGTCATTCTTCGGACGTGTAGCCTATAATTTCGACAGTAAATACCTGGTGACGGCTAATCTCCGTGCTGACGGTTCTTCTAAGTTGCATCCCGATCATCGTTGGGGCGTATTTCCTTCATTCTCTGCAGCCTGGCGTATTTCTTCGGAGAAGTTCATGGAGAACCTGACATGGATTGACGATTTAAAGTTGCGCGGTGGCTGGGGACAAACAGGTAACCAGTCGGGTATTGGTGACTATGCATATTTGCAGCGTTACAATATTGGTCGTATCGAATGGTTCAAGAAAGGCGGTGAAGGTGATTCTACTGATTATGCAAATGCTGTTCCTACCATTAGCCAGGCCAACTTGCGTACATCTGATTTAACATGGGAAACCACGACACAGACCAATATAGGTCTGGATCTGACCATATTGAATGGACGGTTGACGTTTAATGCAGACTATTATTATAAGAAGACCAAAAACATGTTGATGAATGTATCATTACCTGCTGGTGCCGCGGCTGCTACGTCTATTGCCCGTAACGAGGGTGAAATGGTAAATAAGGGTTTTGAGCTTTCTATTAGTTCGAAAAATCTTCGTGGAGGAGCATTTACATGGGATACAGACTTCAATATCTCTTTTAACCGGAATAAATTGACAAAACTGGAATTACAGAAAGTTTATTACGATGCTAAAACAGCAGATGTGGTGAATGATTATGTGGTACGTAATGAACCGGGACGTGCTTTGGGAGGTTTTCTACGGTTATATAAGTGATGGGGTAGACCCTGAAACTGGTGAATTGATGTATCGTGATTTGAATAATGACGGTAAAATATCATCTTCCGACCGTACTTATATCGGTGATCCGAATCCAGACTTCACTTATGGTATGACTAATACGTTTTCATGGAAAGGCTTTTTAATTTGAGTATCTTTATCCAAGGTTCTTATGGTAACGATATTTATAACGCTTCGCGTATTGAAACGGAAGGAATGTATGATGGCAAAAAATCAGTCAACCCGTGTCTTGAACCGATGGAAGATTCCGGGTCAAATTACAGACATGCCTAAGGCTAATTTCAAATTACTCAATTCTACCTATTTTGTAGAAGATGGTAGTTATCTAAGATTAAAGGATGTTTCCTTGTCATACAACTTTAAAGGTAAACTGTTGAAGAAATGGGGAATTACCCGTTTGCAACCTTACTTCACGGCTACTAACCTGCTGACATGGACCAGCTATTCGGGAATGGACCCGGAAGTAAACCAATGGGGTAACAGCGGTACGGTACAAGGTATCGATTGGGGTACTTACCCCATTGCAGATCATACGTGTTTGGTATTAATGTTGAATTCTAATGAAAGGAAAGATTATGAAACTAAGAACTATATTTTACGGATTAACCTCCGGTTTGCTATTGGGGCTTTCTTCCTGTTCGCTGAATTATGAGCCATTAGACACCTATTCGGATGTGACGGAAGGAGTGACAAGTGATGGTACGAAAATTGTATTCAAGGATAAAGCGGCAGTTGAAAGCCATTTGACAACGCTTTATAATCAAATGCGTGACCGTCAGGAACATTGGTATGTGGATTTACTTTTTATTTCAGACTCCCATTCGGATAATGCTTATGCCGGTACCACCGGAGCGGAAGTTGTCCCGTTTGAGAATAACTCTATTGAAGGTTCAAACTCTGTATTGGAACGGGACTGGAACCGGTATATGGAAGACGTTGCCCGCGCTAATATCTTGATTTGTAATATTGACGCAGTGACAGATAATTCGTTGACTACTGCCGAACGTGCTCAATACAAGGCAGAAGCAAAGATATTCCGTGCCATGATAATGTTCGACATGGTACGTCTGTGGGGGGATTTTCCAGTGATTACCACCGTAGCAGAAGATATTACTTCTGAAAACATTGATGAGGTATATCCGCAATATTTCCCCAAACAAAATACGGAACTTGAAGCTTATCAGCAGATTGAAAGAGATTTATTGGACGCTGTGCAGTATGCTCCGGACAATACGCCGGGGAATAAGACGTTGTTTTCCAAATCTGTAGCTCGTACCTTATTGGCTAAAATATATGCCGAGAAACCTTTGCGTGATTATACGAAAGTTATCCAATATTGTGATGAGGTGAAAGAGGACGGTTTTGATCTGGTAGATGATTTCAGTGATTTGTTTGGAATGAATGCTGCGGGAACAGATGCGAAGATGCGTAATACAAAAGAATCGATTCTTGAAGCACAATTTACATCCGGAGCAGGTAACTGGTGTACATGGATGTTCGGGCGTGATCTCGTGAACTGGAATAACAATTTCACGTGGGCGAAATGGGTGACTCCGTCCCGTGACCTGATTAGTACTTTCAAACAGGAAGGGGATGAAGTTCGTTTCAAAGAATCTGTTGTTTATTATGATTGTGGTTGGAGCAACTATTATCCGTCTGATAATTATCCGTTCATGTATAAATGCCGTTCGGCGAATAGCAGCATCATTAAATATCGCTATGCCGATGTACTGTTGCTGAAAGCAGAAGCCCTGATCATGCAGGATACACCTGATTTGGAAGGAGCAGCCGATATAATAGATGAAGTGCGCGACCGTGCCAAATTGGGAGCACTTTTCTTCTTCTACCCGTTCAAATAAAAGATGCATTGCTGAATGCTTTGCTTAAAGAACGTCGGTTAGAACTGGCTTTTTTGAGGGACAACGCTGGTTCGATTTAGTCCGTCTGGACAAGGTAGAAGAGGTGATGAATGCTGTGCATGCGAAAGATTCAGGACGCAAAGCGCAAGTTTACACTTATGATAAGAATTCCTACCGTTTGCCTATTCCACAATCGGTAATCGACGCGAATGATAAGATTCATCAGAATCCGGGTTATTAATTCAACTAAAAAACATAGAAAACTTAAGATTATGATAGACATGAGAAATATAGCATTGACCTTTTTAGGATGTTTCACCATATTAGCTGCATGCAGCAACAGTGACGATGCGGAGAAACCGGTTACACCTGTTCCGACCGGAGATGTGACTATTTATTCCACCACCAATAGTCTGACTCGCGATTTGACTCGTGATGCCGTTAATTTCAGTTTGAAAGATAACTTGGCGCCTACTTCCATTACATTGAACCCGACTGAACAATATCAGACAATGGACGGCTTTGGCGTAGCTATCACAGGTGCTACCTGTTTTAATCTTCTGCAAATGAAACCGGAAGACCGCCATGCTTTCCTGACGGAAACGTTCTCTGATGACAAAGGCTTCGGATTTAGCTATATCCGTATCTCTATTGGTTGCTCGGACTTCTCATTGAGTGAATATACTTGTTGTGATAAGAAAGGTATTGAAAATTTTGCTCTACAGAGTGAAGAAAAAGAGTATATTCTGCCTATTCTGAAAGAGATTCTGGACATCAATCCTTCTATAAAAATTATTGCCGCACCTTGGACATGTCCAACATGGATGAAGGTGAAAAGCCTCACAGACCTTACTCCATTTGAGTCATGGACAAACGGTCAGCTCAATCCTGCCTATTATCAGGATTATGCCACTTATTTTGTAAAATGGGTGCAAGCCTTCAACGCTGAGGGTATTGATATCTATGCCGTAACTCCACAGAACGAACCGTTGAATCGTGGTAATTCCGCTTCACTTTATATGAGTTGGGAAGAACAGAGAGACTTCGTAAAAACAGCACTTGGTCCTAAATTCAAAACAGCCGGATTAGCTACGAAGATTTATGCATACGATCATAATTATGATTATAGCGATATTGAAACAGAAAAGAACTACCCCGGTAAGACGTATGAAGACCCGGCTGCTTCCCAATATCTGGCCGGAGCTGCTTATCACAACTATGGCGGCAACCGCGAAGAACTTTTGAATATGCACAAAGCTTATCCTGAAAAAGAACTTCTTTTCACGGAGACTTCTATCGGAACCTGGAACAGCGGACGCGACTTTGTCGAAACGATTGCTGGAAGATATGAAGGAAGTTGCATTGGGTACAATCAATAACTGGTGTAAAGGTGTTATCGTATGGAACCTGATGCTTGATAATGACCGTGCTCCTAACCGTGAAGGCGGTTGCCAGACTTGCTACGGAGCAGTGGATATCAGTAATAGCGACTATAAGACAATTATCCGCAACTCACATTATTATATCATCGCTCATCTTTCAAGTGTAGTGAAACCAGGAGCCCTACGTATCGGTGCCACAGGTTATGCCGACAGCAATATCATGTATTCTGCTTTCGAGAATCCGGACGGAACATACGCTTTTTGTCCTGATGAATAACAATGAAAAGACCAAGAAGAATAACCTTTAGTGACGGCAAAGCGCCATTTTGCTTATGATGTTCCTGGCAAATCTGTGACTTCCTATCGTTGGGCAAAGTCGGAATAAGAACTTTAAAACGATCAAGACAATGAAAAAAAACTAGTTATATTATATTGGCTTTGGCAGGAATATTATCCATGAATTCCTGTAATGATGACGAATTCTTGCCCGGTAATCCGAGTATGGAAATCAAAGCAGAGAATGCAGATGCTCTTTTTGGTGACAGTCTTCCGTTTACGATTAAAGCTTCGGATGTGGATGTGCCTCTTTCTACGTTGAAAGCACAGCTTTTTTATGGAGAAGAACAAGTGTCTGAAACGGTCATCCGTACAAAGACAAGCGGAAATGACTATACTGGTAAAATCTTTGTTCCTTATTATGCTAATATTCCTAATGGAAAGGCAACTTTGAAATATATTCTTCAGAACATTCACTTTACTACCACAGAAATGACGAAAAAGAGCTCGCTCTGGCACGACCGGAACTTTCCCTATCTGACATTAGTGGATGAAGAAGGGAAAAGAGTACCGGATGGAACGGCAATCCATGTACCAGTATAGCGTGACAGGAGATTTTTCTCAAAAGATGAAGGCATATATCAAAACTCCGAAAGTGGGAGAGAATGGCAACGAATTGACTTTCGGCTGGGAGAATGGAACGATTGAAGCCGGTTCTACTAATGCTATCTCATTTTTTTCTAATACGGAACCGGGGGAGCTATGCTATTAAATTTAATACGTTGACTTTATGAAGCAGAGCCATTTGCCAAGTTAAAGGTGAACGGTGAAGATATGGAATTGGTAGAGAATGATATCTATGCAATCAAGTTGACTTTGAAGAAGAATGACATTCTAGCGTTTGAAGGGGTGCCTGATTATGATAATTGGTGGATAGACCAGATTATTTTTGAAAAGCAGGAAGATGGAACATTGAAATTCCTTCCGATTGACGGAAGTTACCAAATAACAGCCAATGGTAAAATGAAGTATTTCTCTGTCATTGCTTTGAAGAATGGTGAGGCTGCCAAGTTGCAGGATGATGGAACAGGTGCTATCTGGGCTATTGGAACAGGAATCGGTAAGCCATCGGTGGCACTTTCTGAAGTAGGATGGACTCCGGAAAACGGTCTGTGCATGCCGCAGCTTACTGCGAAAAAGTATCAACTGACATTTATAGCTGGCGTAACCATGAAAGTGGATGATATCAACTTTAAATTCTTCTATATCAATAAATGGGACAATGGCGAGTTTAAGGGTGATGCTATTTCTACAACGAGTGAATTGGTTAAAATAAACTCTTCAGACGGAAACTTGGGATTGGAAGAAGGGCAAAAGTTCGAAAGAGGAGGTATTTACAGGTTTACAGTTGATGTGACGAAAGGCAATACCAAGGCTGTGTTGACAGTGGAGAAAGTAGGGAAGGTAGATTTACCCGCACCGGATATCTTCTTTGGTAATAGTAAGATGGAGGTGACAGATACTGATATATATAAGTCGGATCAGGTGTTTACACGTGGTCAAATGATAACTGTCACTGGCATTGATAATTTGAATGAGTGGTGGATTGATCCTGACTTCTTTGAGAAACAAAGTGATGGGACATTGAAGTTTCTTCCTATTAATGGAGATTATCGGGTGACAGCTAATGCTGTTTTGAAGTATTTCTTCTGTAATGGCTTTGAAAGATGGTAAACCGGCCAAATTGCAAGATGACGGAACAGGTGCAATTTGGGCTATCGGGAAAGGAATCGGTAAACCTTCTGTTACATCTTCCGAAGTGGGCTGGGAGCCAGGTAAAGCGCTCTGTCTGGCACAAGTTGCTCCTAAAAAGTATCAGCTAACCTTGAAAGCCGGGGAAACACTGAAGACTAGTGGTGACTGGGAGGCGATTAGTTTTAAGTTCTTCTATCAAAATGATTGGGGAGGAGAATTCAGTAATTATGCAAGCTAATACTTTTAGTGGAACAGCTTAAACTTACAGATTCCGGAAACTTGGAAATGCAGGATAATAAAGCATTTGAAGAAGGAGCTGTCTATCGATTTACCATTGATGTAACGAATGGCAATGCAAATGCTGATCTGAAGGTTGAGAAAATAAATTGATCTGAAGATTGATGCCGGATTTTTATTGAACCTATCCTGAAAGGGTGTGAATTGTACCCTTTCAGGATTCATCTTAGACTGAATAACGTAAAAAACATTAATAAACTCATCATCCGCAACTAGGAAATATTCCCCATTTGAGAGTCATATATATAAATAAAGTATGAACTTATTTCTTATATCATAAATAAACATGAAACTCAAAAAGCAATGTTACTTGGCTTGTCTGTGATGACTGCGTTGCCTGCCTTTGCGCAGAAGCCCGTGTATCTGGATACTGGTAAGCCTATTGAAGAGCGAGTGAAAGATGCATTGAACCGGATGACCCTTGAAGAAAAGGTGAAGATGATTCATGCACAGTCTAAATTTAGTTCGGCAGGCGTTCCCCGCCTCGGAATCCCCGAAGTATGGGCTACCGACGGTCCTCATGGTATCCGTCCGGAAGTGTTGTGGGATGAATGGGATCAGGCTGGATGGACAAACGATTCCTGTATTGCCTATCCGGCACTGACGTGTCTTTCTGCTACATGGAATCCCGAAATGTCGCATCTTTATGGAAAAAGTATCGGTGAAGAGGCACGTTACCGCAAGAAAGACATCTTGTTGGGTCCCGGTGTGAATATCTACCGTACTCCCTTGAACGGACGTAACTTCGAGTATATGGGAGAAGACCCGTATCTGTCCGCCACTATGGTGGTGCCTTACATCAAAGGTGTACAAAGAGAACGGGGTAGCTGCCTGTGTGAAGCATTATGCCTTGAACAATCAGGAGTTCAACCGTCATACCACCAATGTGCAATTGAGTGATCGTGCTCTTTATGAAATATACCTGCCTGCTTTTAAAGCGGCTGTCCAGGAAGGTGGAACATGGTCGATTATGGGCTCTTATAATCTCTATCAGGGAGAGCACGCCTGTCACAACAAGCGCCTGCTTCGAGATATTCTTCGCGATGAATGGGGCTTTGATGGCGTCGTAGTGTCCGACTGGGGAGGTGTGCACAACACCGAACAGGCTATTCATAATGGCATGGACTTGGAGTTTGGTTCTTGGACGAACGGACTGTCTGCCGGAACGAGAAATGCGTATGATAATTATTACCTTGCTTTTCCTTACCTGAAACTGATAAAAGAGGGTAAAGTAGGGAACAAAGGAACTGGACGAAAAGGTTAGCAATGTCCTTCGTCTGATTTTCCGTACTTCAATGGACCCGCACAAACCATTCGGCTCTTTAGGTTCTCCCGAGCACGGACAAGCCGGACGTGAGATTGGAGAAGAAGGAATTGTGCTGTTGCAGAACAACGGTAACGTATTGCCTATCGATTTGAATAAAGCGAAGAAAATCGCAGTGGTCGGTGAAAATGCGATAAAGATGATGACTGTGGGCGGTGGTAGTTCTTCTTTGAAAGTGAAATATGAGATTTCTCCATTGGATGGACTGAAAAGCCGTGTGGGTTCAAAAGCGGAAGTGGTGTATGCCCGTGGATATGTCGGCGATCCGACAGGAGAGTATAACGGTGTGAAAACCGGTCAGGACTTGAAGGACAACCGTTCGGAAGATGAACTGCTCGCAGAGGCTTTGCAAGTGGCTAAAGATGCCGACTATGTTATCTTCTTTCGGTGGCTTGAACAAGAGCAATCATCAGGATTGTGAAGATTCGGACCGTGCTTCTTTAGGTTTGCCTTACGCGCAGGATAGAGTGATAAGCGAACTGGCAAAGGTGAATAAAAACCTGATTGTTGTCAATATCTCCGGCAATGCAGTGGCTATGCCTTGGGTGAATGAAGTGCCTGCTATTGTTCAGGGTTGGTTCTTGGGTTCGGAAGCCGGAACAGCTCTTGCTTCTGTATTGGTGGGAGACGCTAACCCTTCAGGGAAACTTCCTTTCACCTTCCCTGCAAAACTGGAAGATGTAGGTGCTCATAAACTGGGAGAATATCCGGGTAATAAAGAAGAACTGGCACAGTCTAAACATAGAGGGGACACCATTAATGAAATCTATCGGGAGGATATTTTCGTAGGTTATCGCTGGGCGGATAAAGAGAAAATCAAAACCGCTGTTCCCGTTCGGACACGGATTGAGCTACACTACTTTCGCCTATGGAAAACCCTCGGCCGACAAGAAGACAATGACAGCAGATGATACCATCTCTTTCACAGTCAATGTGAAGAATACAGGCACTCGTGAAGGTCAGGAAGTTGTTCAGCTTTATATCAGTGATAAGAAATCCTCTCTCCCTCGTCCGGTAAAAGAGTTGAAAGGTTTCCAAAAAGTGAAACTGGCTCCGGGCGAAGAGAAAGCGGTAACGTGACGATTGATAAGAAAGCATTGAGCTTCTTTGATGATGCCAAACACGAATGGGTGGCCGAACCGGGCAAATTTGAGGCAATCATCGGTAGTTCATCCAGAGATATTAAAGGTATTGTACCATTTGAGTTGAAATAGGTAGATGTTTGGTTAGAGATCTTTTTAGGAGATGAAGGCGGTTCCGGTACAGGAGCCGCCTTCTTTGTTTATAGTCGGGATAGAACTTACTACCATTCACCCTTAATTTGTATTATCTTCCCATATAGGAAAAAGTAGCTTTAAGTTTGATGAGAAAAGGATAAAATCAATTTGTCCACAAACTGTGTGGACGATTTGCCAGTTCCGTACAGAATCGAATAATTTTTCCCACTGGATATTTATTTCCCACCTTTTCAACTCCCTTTCACCTTTTCTCTGTTTCCTCGATGAATAAGGAGTTTACGGGTGAAGGGCAACAACTTCACTATCTCTTCACCAGTAGCGATTAGTTTCAGGGTAGACAAGGCTTGAAAACAATCCGTTCTCGGTGTGAAAGCTTGTTTTCCTTTGAAACACTTTGTTTCAAGGCTTGAAACTTTTAGTTTCAAATAGGGTTGAAACTAATTGCGAAATAAAAGCTTTATTAATCTTGCTCAATGGTGTACGAGTTTGAGGTGTCATCGGTACATCCAGAGATGTGAAAGGTACTGTGCCGTTTGAATTGAAATAGGTAGATGTTTGGTTAGAGATTCTTTTAAGGAGATGACAGAGAGTCTGGGTACTCGGAAAACGCTAAGTGATTGCAACAAATTGACTTAGCGTTTTTTTTTATTACTTACATTTTTCTCTGTGTTTGCAAAAAATAGTAAGAAAGTAGTCGTTTCTGCTTGGTAAGTGTTGTATCAGAAGTAATTTTGGGAAAAATAACAATTAAGGTAACCTATTATGGAAAAAGGTATTTGGCAGGAAATAGAGGAACTGTATATGGAGTTTCAGCAACTCGGTATCAGTCAGTCGGTGGACTATGAGAAGTACTACCTCTATTCTCTTATTACCCATTCTACAGCCATTGAAGGTTCTACACTAACCGAAATGGATGCACAGCTTCTTTTTATGAAGGTGTAACAGCTAAAAGGAAAGCCGTTGGTATATCATCTGATGAATGAGGACCTGAAGCATACGAGCTTGCCAAAGAGTGAAGCGCAATGTAATACTGCTTATAACTCCTGCTTTCTTGCAGAAGTTAAATGCTACTTTGATGCGGACAACAGGGGGAATACATAATACAATAGGCGGCTCTTTCGATTCTTCCAGAGGAGATTTCGTTTGTGATTGGCGTTACGGCTGGTGTAGGTGGGCGTTCTTATATGGGTTATCAAAAGTATCTGCTAAGTAGAGGAACTTTTGCTTCTGTTGCAGGAGCGGCAAAAAGTGTGGAAACATTTTCGTGAACAATACGAACTAAGTTTTTAATGCTCACCTCAATTTAGTGACTATTCATCCTTGGGTGGATGGCAACGGGAGAGCAGCTCGTTTATTGATGAACTACATTCAATTCTGCTATCATCTTTTTCCCCCTAAAAGATTTTTAAGGAGGATAGGGCAGATTATATCCTTTCTTTACAACAAGCACAAGATGATGAAACCAACCAGCCTTTTTTTGATTTCATGGCGGTGCAATTGAAAAATCACTGTCTTTGGAAATTCAAAAATATAAAAGCTTTCTCACAATAAAGGATTTATTTTTATGTTTTAATCTTGTAGGGCTTCTTTTGATAAGACTTCCACTTTCATTTGTATATTGTGTTGTTTTAAGTATTATGCTTGAGGTTATAAATATTAAAGCACTTTTTGTATCTGGAGTTATTAATAAGCTTGAGTTGTTGGACATATATGCAAGACGCAGGATATATATATCCAACTTGCAGGATACTTAATATGCCCAATACATTGGAGATATATACCCAACAAATTGGATGTATACACCCATTAATCTATATGATGTAAGCATCTCTATAGTGCTATCTTGTCATTTATCCTTCTGTTTTTTTTTTTTATCTTGTAGCGTCTGCGATGTCGTATTGTTTTTATTTTGTGAAGGAGGTGAAGGATGGCTCTTTCTGTATTTTTTGCATCCTCTTTCACCATAAGTTTTGATTTATAGTCATTCAGCTAAAAGCGAACCGAACAAAAATGAATCTTATAGTTGCAATTTGCAATCTTTAGACGGTTCTGTCTTAAGCTTGTGCTGTAAACTTCAATTAATACTGATTTTCTTTCTTTTCTTTCTGATTTTATGTTCTATCTTTGCAATGCTTTCTTTGTCAAAATCGCTTGAAGCCGCAGCATAT
>VOFK01000267.1_pt1 | contig 36000 bp, 60 predicted proteins | sample 5384121 | NCBI WGS metagenome assembly VOFK01 (sample SAMN12384730, study PRJNA508395) | human gut metagenome | isolation source: healthy gut J | host: Homo sapiens | reverse complement strand
ATACCACAGTTTCCGACTATTTACTATTCTCATTGCATTCAATACATGGATAGGATATAATGAATTTACATTGACACGAAACAAGATAAGGGTATGAAAATGAAAAAAGACTTATTGATGAATCAGCTGCTTTAAGGCCTTTCATAACCTGCTTTTTTCCTGAAATTCAGGCATAACCTGCCGGATCATGGAGGCTGCCAGTTCCAGTTTAGATTCTTTTTTCTGCCACATACGATAGCCAAGAGGACCGGAAAGGAAATATTATGTTACAAAAATTATATGTTTTTTTCAGGAAAGAAACCGTTTTGTCAATTGCAGTGATTCTGGCGCTTCTTTCTATGTTCTGGGTCAGACCGGATAAGGCTTATTTTACTTATATCGATTTCAGGACTCTCGGGCTCCTCTTCTGTTTGATGGCAATTGTAGCTGGTTTGAAGGCTGTTGGTGTTTTTGATATACTTGCCAAAAAATTGCTGATGGGAACATCGGGAACTGTGGGTATGATCAGGCTGTTGGTACTCTTATGTTTCTTCCTGTCAATGGTGATCACCAATGATGTGGCATTGATTACTTTTTGTTCCTCTTGCACTGATCATTGTGCATAAACTGCCAAAGGAACTGGGCAATTACTGGCTTCTTAAAATAGTAGCCATGCAGACAATCGCTGCTAATCTCGGAAGCATGCTCACACCAATCGGAAATCCGCAGAACCTTTATCTATATGCCAGAGCAGGGATGTCCGCGGCAGAATTAATAACCCTGATGCTTCCCTATTCCGCCACAGCACTTATCCTTCTTCTGATATGGATACAGGCAGCCGCTGCCAAAGCACCTCACGTATGCGGTTCCGAAAAAGATAAAACTCTTTTGGGGATTCTCGGACAGAAAAAGAACTTAACATGGAATACCTGGCCGCTTACCTGATCTTATTTACAATCTGCCTGCTCACTGTTGCACGTATCATTCCATACCAGATTCCTCTTGTATTGGTTCTTATATATACGCTGCTAAGAAACAGGGAAAATATAAGCAGGGTGGATTACTCCCTGCTTGCCACCTTTATCGCATTATTTATTTTTATCGGCAACCTTGGAAGGATTCCGCAATTCAGCAGTTTTCTGGAAAGAATCATGGCAGGAAGGGAAAACACTTACTGCTGTTCTTGCCAGTCAGATTATGAGCAATGTTCCCGCTGCGCTTCTTTTATCCGGCTTTACAGATCATTACCGGGCTTTAATTGTCGGAACCAATATTGGAGGTCTCGGCACTCTGATTGCATCCATGGCAAGCCTGATAAGTTTCAAATATATTGCAAAAAGACAACAGGAATCTGAAAGGGAAGTATTTGGGAATATTCACAGCCTCCAATATTATATTCATGATATTCATGTTAATATTGTATTTTTTTCTTAGATAAAGGTTTTCCCGGAATTACAAAAGCTATAGCAATTCTTTCTTCGCAAAAAAATTCTCCGCGGCACTCTCCCATCCTGGAAGAAAAGCCGCGGAGAAATAAATATTTTTCGGTGCCAATACAAAGATCATTAATCTTTACACCACTTTGCTTTTTTTCCAATGAAAAGATCGGAGATTACTATACAGAAAAGCGACAGGCAATGGTATCCAGTATTTTTCTTGGCGAGGATAGATTAGATGGTTACGAAAGTGGAGATAGAAGCTCATGCGTATAGCGAATTTATTTGGGTAAGGTTTCTGCAAAAAATCACTAAGCGATATATCCAGTGCCTCGCAGATACGCTCTATGGTATCCACACTTAGCTGATTACCGCGTTTCTTAGCAGCGCGGATAGTAGATTCGGACAAATCACATATTTTAGAAAGCTGGCAAAGGGTAAGTCTGCGTTCGTCAGCAAGTTCCTGCACACGGTTAATAGTATTCAAATCAAGACCTCCTCTGAGGTTAATCAGAATTAGTTTAGTACAAGACCAACAATAGAAAACCTAGCTAATGGAGATACGAGCTTCGGCTCGTATTTTTTTATTGTACGAAATCAGAACAGACTGCATATGGAGTGTGCCGTCGCTGTCAGTAAAATCGTAACGTTTCGGCTTATATCGTGAATTCAAAAGGTTGTCGCTGCGTTCCGGCGAAGTGTCGCTATTTCTCCGGCAAGATTTCGCTGAAAGTCCGTGCAGGCGTCGCTATATGGGCGGTTTATGCAGTAATGCCGAGTTAATACAAAATCGTCTCATACTTTGGTTCGATTTACAGCTTCGGACAGATGTGCTATACTGATAATATACAGGTTCCAAACGATAAGGGTACCCTTATCTCTTAGCCATACTGCCTAAGAGATAACCCTTTTCCTAAGAACCGAAAATAAAAATTGTGTCCGGCGGGCGCAGGGTAAGGAGGAAAATATATGAAAAAACGGATGACAAGTTTGCTGCTAGTGCTGGCAATGTGCTTTGCTATGCTGCCGACTGCGGCATTTGCGGCGGAGAATACGCAGGAGCCAACGGAGTCGCAAGAGCCACAGGAAACGCAAGACGCGAAAACTTGGGGTGACAAAGCAGACACAAGTTGGTACGTCCATGAGACGGAGTCTGAGTACCATATCAAAACCGCTGAAGAGTTGGCCGGTTTGGCACAGCTTGTGAATGCTGATCCGGGAAAGACTAATTTTGCAGGGAAAACTATCTATTTGGATAATGACATTGATTTATCTGGGCGTGAATGGATTTCGATTGGTACGGGTAAAGGCGGTTCCGATCCTGACTACAGCTTTTGCGGTGTATTTGACGGACAGGGTCATGTGATCTCAAATCTCTACTCTCATGAATCATACATTGAGGGCGCGGATGAGTCCCATAATTTACTTAGAAACGCTCTGTTCGGCAGTGTTTACAACGGCGAAGTCAAAAACCTTGGTGTTGAAAACGCCGATATTTGGATAGATCCGAGTGATGATAGTGCCGCCGGTAAAGGCATTTTAGTTGACTGGATGGGTAAGTCCCAAATCACGAACTGCTGGACATCCGGCAGCATTTACAGCGGCACCGAAATAGAAAAGAATATTGGCGGTATCGTTGGCGTTACCGAGCAGGGCTGCACCATTTCCGGTTGCTATTCTACTGCAACGCTTACCGGCAATTTCACAAATTCCGAGGGATATTATCCCCCTGATGCTTTTACCGCCTGATACCATCGGCGGTATTGTCGGTGCGAGATTTGATGGCAGTTTAACTGTCACGGATTGTTGGTTCGGCGGTAAAATCATTGTCAATTCTACTCTGGCTGCTGTTGGCGGAATTGTCGGATATACGGATACCGAGCTTGGATCAGCGACTATTAAGAACTGTATGGTTGCCACCACTGATATAGGCGTAGATAATGATGGAAATACTTGTTGGGTGGCTTATGCCCTCGGCGGCACAGTAGAAAATTGCTATTGGCCGAATGACGAGAAAGCATACAAACCGTCTCCGCTTGAAGCGGATCAGGGTACTGCTTTCTCCGACTTCACCTCCACAGATGTCCTCACGGGCCTTCAGAAAAATGCAGGTACAGACATTAAATGGGTTGCCGGTATCAAGCATCCGACCTTTGTATGGGATGATGCTAATATTCCTGCTGACTACACCGCAGTTAATGAAGCGATTGCTGCCGCTGAAAAAGTTCGATAAGGCGCTGTATTCAAATTATGCCGCCGTTGAAGTTGCTATCAAAGCTGTTGACAGAACCAAGAGCAAGGCAGAGCAGGCCGAAGTTGATGACATGGCGAAAGCCATCGCAGATGCCATTGCCGCCCTGCAATACAAGGGTGCTGATTACACCAAAGTAGACGCAGCCATTGCCAAGGCAAATGCACTGAACAAGGACAACTACAAGGACTTCTCTGCTGTAGAAGCTGCTGTCAAGGCTGTTGTCCGTGACAAGAACATTACCAAGCAGAGCGAGGTAGATGCCATGGCAAAAAGCCATTGAGGACGCTATCAATGCTCTGGTTCGGAAAAGCTCCGGTGGCGGCAGCAGTTCTCCCAGCTATTCCGTGACCATCCCTAACAAAACGGAGAACGGCACTGTGACCGTTAGCCCGCGTTCTGCGGAAAAGGGCGATACTGTGACCATCACTGCTAAGCCTGACAGCGGCTATCAGTTGGATGACCTTACCGTGACCGACAAGAATGGTAAGAAGCTGAAACTGACCGATAAGGGCAACGGCAAATATACCTTTACCATGCCCGCCAGCAAGGTAACGGTTACGCCGACTTTCGTAAAAATCGCACAGCAGCCGACCGGAAAAACATTTGTTGATGTGGCAAAGTCGGACTGGTTCGCTGATGCGGTTGCATACGTCACCGACAAGGGTCTGATGAACGGCACCGGCAGCGATACGTTCTCCCCGAATGCATCCACCACTCGCGGCATGCTGATGACGGTTCTCGCACGCTACGCAGGCGAGGACACCACCGGCGGCGCTACCTGGTACGAGAAGGGTATGGAGTGGGCAAAGGCTAAGGGCGTGTCCGATGGCACCAACCCGAACGCCAACATCACCCGTGAGCAGCTCGTTACCATGCTGTACCGCTACGCCGGTTCCCCGAAAGCTAACGGTTCGCTCGACAGTTTCTCCGATGCCGCAAGCGTAAGCAGCTACGCTGTAAACGCAATGCAGTGGGCAGTTGCCAACGGCATTGTCAACGGCTCGAACGGCAAGCTGAGTCCGCAGAATAACGCAACCCGCGCAGAGGTTGCCGCAATCCTCATGCGCTTCTGCGAGATGAGCAAGTAAACCTCATACAGACAAAAAGCACAGCTTCGGCTGTGCTTTTTCTGTTTTTCTTCATTTCAAGCTATATATTATAGAGGTAGAAGCTCCTGAGATATTCTCAGGAGCTTACTTTTTTGTCCGAAAGGAAAAGTAGAGTCTGACCTTCGGGGACGACCGTATCCGCGAAGCCGTGGAGAAGTACAACGCCAAGCTGCTGATCCTCGACCTGATGAGTTCTTATATCGGCGGCGACTGCTCGATGAACAACGCCAACGAAACAAGAGCTGAGTTCAACCACCTGATTGCTGTTGCCAAAGACACCGGCTGCGCCATCATTATCATCGCCCATATGAACTCGATGTACCGAGTGACGATGTGGTAGACGCGAAAGTGTTTGTCATTAACGATTTAACGCATTCGAAAAACACTGGATATCTCGATGGTATCCAGTATTTTTTCTTGGCGAGGATAGATTAGATGGTTACGAAAGTGGAGATAGAAGCTCATGCGTATGGCGAATTTATTTGGGTACGGTTTCAGCAAAAAACTCACTAAGCGATATATCCAGTGCCTCGCAGATACGCTCGATGGTATCCAGGCTTAACTGATTACAGCGTTTCTTAGCAGCGCGGATAGTAGATTCGGACAAATCACATATTTTTAGAGAGCTGACAAAGGGTAAGTCCGCGTTCGTCTGCAAGTGTCTGTACACGGTTAATAGTATTCAAGTCAATGACCTCCTCTGAGAGTGTTAAGGATTAGTTGAGTACACGACCTACAATAGAAAACCTGGCTAATGGAGATACGAGCTTCGGCTCGTATTTTTTATTGTACGAAATCAGAACAGACTGCATATGGAGTGTGCCGTCGCTGTCAGTAAAATCGTAACGTTCGGCTTCGCAAGGTTCCTGCTCATCATACATCTTGATATAGCCGTCGCCGTCATACATGAAGATGCCGACCTCACCTGGGGACAGTTCACTGCATTCCTGAATCCATGCGATTTGACCATCGTGATAAACTGGCTCCATACTATCGCCACAGACACGAACACCAAAAATCAGCTCGATCAGGGACCGCACTCTTAGGGAAAGAGATAGTTTCAAAATTCTCTTCATCGAGGAATGTACCAGTACCAGCCGAAACGGAAAGCGTGCTGATTGGCATATCAATGCATTCTTCTTCATAGGAGTGCCTGGCAACGACTCTGTATTTTCCGGTAGCTACCAGATCGTCACGATACTCGCGCAGCTTCCGCAATCCTTCTGGGTTCAGCTGTGCGGCAGCGCGCGTGAAGAAGGAGATATTTTCGTTCTATGCCAAGAGCCTGCATAACGGCAATGAACTGATAGATGTTCGGAACAGAAGCTCCGGTTTCCCATTTGCTGATAGAAGCGTTGGTTATAGATATACCATGGATTTCAAGCAGTATACGCAGATCTGTCAGACTCATTTATTTGCCGCACGGAAATCTGCAATTTTTGCCCGATGATATTATCTTCCCTTTCAGAAACAGCATTATAGCCGGTATTGAAATCTTTGAAGTTGATAATCTTGCTGGAACGGTTAGCCTTTTTCATGGTCTGTTCCTCCCTCTGTGTTTATGCTTATATTATATAAGTCGGAAAGAGTAGTGTCAAGAAAGAATTGAATAAAACGATACAAATGCACGATTGACATATCGTATAACGAAATGATATGCTTAAAAGCACAGAAAGCGAGGTGAGTGGCAATGAGTGCTGACCGTGCGATACTGCATAGTGATATGAACTCGTTCTACGCATCGGTTGAAATGATGCTTGATCCCAAACTGCGAGGCAAAGCGGTTGCAGTGTGTGGATCAACAGAGAACCGGCATGGAATCGTTTTGTGCAAAGTCAGAGCTTGCAAAGCGAGCTGGGGTCAAAACCGGCATGGTAAACTGGGAGGCAAGGCAGCGATGTAAAGATCTGATTCTTGTTCCGCCGCAGTATGACCAGTATTTGAAGTATTCAAAGCTGGCACATGAGATCTATTACCGTTACACCGATTTGGTGGAGCCGTATGGAATGGACGAATGCTGGCTGGATGTGACCGGCCGCGAGATATATGGCAAACCATTGGAGATTGCAGAGGAGATTCGGCAGTCGGTGAAGGAAGAACTGGGGCTGACGGTGAGTATCGGCGTATCATTCAATAAGATATTTGCCAAGCTGGGCAGTGATCTGAAGAAACCGGATGCGATTACCGTAATCACAAAGCAGAACTTCAAAAGGAGAACATTTGGCCACTGGCCGCATCAGAGCTGCTCTGTAGGGCAGCGCCACAACGAAGAAGCTGGCCAGCTACGGTATCAAGACGATCGGTGATCTGGCTGCAACAGAGCCGAGCACGCTGAAATATATGTTTGGTATCAACGGTCTGAAGCTCTGGCGATATGCAAACGGTACGGACGAGTCTCGCGTGATGCAGAAGGATTTTGTCAGTCCGGTCAAGTCCGTAGGACATGGCATTACCTGTACGGCTGACCTTGATAACGAGGAAGAAGTATTTCATGTGCTGCTGGAATTAAGCCAGGATGTTGGCCACCGCTTGCGCGTACATGGGCTGGCAGCTACCGGCGTTCAGATTTTTTTCCGAAACAAGAGCCTTTACAGTACCCAGTATCAGTACAAACTGCCGTTCAAAACGCAGCTGCCCTCTGAAATAGCCGCAGCAGGCTTCCAGCTATTCAAAGAGCATTATATAGGACTGAAAAAGTTCGCGCAATCACCATTCGCGCAATCGACCTGATACCTCAGACAACAGAAGAGCAGCTTTCACTGATGGTCGATTATGAGCGGAGAGATCGCAGAGTTCGGCTGGAGGATGCGATTGAAGATCTGCGTCGTCGTTTCGGAAAAAAATCTCTAACATATGCCGGCCTGCTTGGCAATCTGAAGATGCCGGATGATGGACGCGATAGCGTAAAAATGCCGGGACTGATGTATCAGTAGAAAAGATAAATCTTTGGAGTAAAGACTATGGAACAGACAGTTAATTGGGAAAAGGTCTATGTAGACACCCTGGTACGCCATACGAAGGATGGCGGCAGCATACCGTTATCCATCAAGTTCTCCGATGGCAAGACCTATGAGATCGACCAGGTGTTAGGCAGAAAGAGAGCCGCCGCCAGTAAAGTCGGAGGAACCGGCATTCGGTATTCCATCCGGATCGGACAGCATCGTACATTCCTTTTGAAGATGAAGGCTTGTGGTTTGTAGAAGCCAAAAACCTTCATGTGTAGGAGGTGCCGGTTATGTCCTACCTGACGGTTCAAGAAATCGAAACGATTGCCGAGCGCATCGTGCGGGCATATCACCGGTACTGTGCGCAGCAGAATCAAACGGTAAAGAGAATCGACCCTGAAATTGTTACAAGCAATGTGCTTGGCCTCCAGATCGCATATCATAAATTATCGCGGTTTGGGCATGTGCTGGCCTGACTTGTATGCTTCCGGTTCAGATTCAGGTGTTTGATGATGTTGAGCACCCGGTATATGCGCCCTGGACGGCAGGACGGTTTTCGTTGACGAGTTTGAGAAGCGAGAACGCAAATATCGGGCGTCACAATTTCACGCTTATGCACGAATCCTGTCATCTGGTATACGGAATGCTGTATCCAGAAACCTATTTAGGCGTTCAGCTGCGCAGAGTCTATTACAGCCTGCGTTTTGCACCACGAAACGTGACGCCAGACTGGGAAGAATGGCGTACCAATATGCTGGCTTCAGCAGTGCTGATGCCCAAAGACCTGATCCTGCAGTATATGCAGGAGTATGGCTTAGGAAAAAGAAAATGCGTATGGTCAATCGAATATTTGCGGCAAGGCAGTATGAAGCATTTTCGCAGATTGCAGATAAGATGGGGGTCTCTAAAACGGCGCTGGCAATTCGAATGAAGCAGCTGGGTCTGGTAGATCGAAACGACCTGAATAATCCGTACAGTTTAATCGATATTTGCTGTGATGAAACAGATAGATAGATTCTCAGAGGAGGTATTTCAATATGGCAAGACTTGATGTAAAGACGCAGGACCCGGAACGCTATGCGCAGGTGAAGGCGGAGCAGGAAGAACTGAAACTTCAGTTCAGCATGGCGGCTTTCGGCACCAGCGTTGCGCGGCTCTGCCCATACTGTGAGCATAAGATCGAGATTTTGTATCGTGGGGCACACGGCCCTTCGAGAGCAAAGTGCCCGAACTGCGGCGAGGAAGTAGTGTTTCCGCCGATTGCCTTTCGGCTGTATACCGCATAAGCCGATTGAATTGAATATGGAGTAACAAGATTGTGCCCCGGAGCCACTTGATGTGCTGACTTCCATTGCGCCACTTGATTTGCAACCTGTGCTTTAGAAAGCACGGTTCGATCATTGTGGCGATAGGTTAGCAGATCAAGTGGCTTTTTGCGCTCATTTGGTTCCAGAAAGGAACGAAATGAGCGTTTTTTACTGGCTGGCGCTAATCGCCGCATATCCGTGATCACCTTTGATTTTTTCAAAAAAATTTCAAAGGAGATTGCAAGATGAAAAAAACGACTGTGCTGGTCTTTGTTGATCGAGAGAATACAAGTATGGGAATGCGGATTGCCTCTCAGGAGGAATTCACGCAGATACTGATTAAGAATAAGGAACTGCCTTTACAGGAACGCAGGCTGTTTACCAAGGATGTAATTGCTGATACGGATGGATTGGATGTCATGTACATCGAAACAGGCTTGCCGGATTATCAGAAGTGGAACAGCAAGCAAACTTACAGAAACAAAATTCAGAATGAAAGAAGAAAGTATAAGTTTCTGTCTACAGACACGCTTTGTGCAAATGAAGATGCAGGCGATTTGACTGACTTTATTGCAGATAGCTTTTGCGTAGAGAAGGCTGTAGTTGAGAAAAAACTATGCGCCAGCTGCGTGCTGCGCTTGAAAACTGGAAGCCATGGGCGAATGAGGTTCTCAGATTCTATTTGAATGGCAGAAAACATAAGGCATGCAATTATTTAAGGGAGAAATATGATATTCGGAACATCAGGCAAGATACCGCGTAAAGCTGTTTGAAAAATTTATTTTGAATTTTTTCAAAAATGATTATCAGTTTTTGGACTCGAAGGTTGTAGTTGATTAGTGAGAGGATAAATTTGAGGAGGGTCGATATGAATACTTACAAGAGAAATCTCATCTTGCGCGGAGATATTCTCTATGCCGAGCTGGGTATGGCGGCTGGCTCTGAGCAGGCTGGCTTTCGTCCAGTAGTCGTCATTCAGAATGATGTTGGTAATCGTTATAGTCCAACGGTTATTGTTGCACCGCTGACCAGCAATATCAGAAAAAACATTTTACCGACTCATGTGCATGTAGGTCGAGAGAGTGGTGTACGTCCCTCTCTGGTCTTGCTGGAGCAGCTGCGGACGGTCGATAAGTGCAGACTGGGAGATAAGATCGGCCATGTAAGCAAAAGCGTTATGCACCAGATTGATGCAGCAGCGGCTATCAGTCTTGGTTTGCGCTCGTTGCAGAAAGACGAGGTGTGACGATGAATGTCGAATTGAATACCGCTGTGGTAATTGATGACTGGCAGGCTGTTGTAAACCGTACTGTGGCGAATTACTTCGATTCGCTTGGCTTTGAACATATGGATCAGGTCCTGGATATGCGCGTCTTTGATCTGCTGAATATGAACCTGCTCGATGCAGTACGAGTCGAGGAAATTATCGTTTGCCTGTATCGCAGTCTGAATCCGAATATCACAGTAGACGAAGCGATGTACTGTGGGGCAATGAATCAGTGCTTCGACTACACACCGGCTGGAGAAAGATTCACAGACAGCTTGAAAAGATTACAGTCAGGGATTTAGTCCTTACGAAAGACATCAACCTCAGAGCGATTCAGCATTTTTATGATGCTATCCGAAAGAAGTTTTTCAAGTCGAGAGAATATGACTGGTGTGAATACCGCTACACAAATTATCAGGACTATGCGGAGAAACGAACAGCAGGAGGTAAAAAGAAAATGAATAGAGAAGAAAAAAACAACCTGGTTCCCGTATGGGAACGGGCAACAATCACACTGGAAGAAGCTGCTGCCTATACCGGCATTGGTGTCAGAAAGCTGAGAGAAATGACAGATGAGCCGACCTGCGATTATGTCATGTGGGTTGGCAACAGGCGAATGATTAAGCGCCGGAAACTGGATGAGTATTTGGAGAACGCATACTCCGTCTAATGCAACTGTGTGATTTGCTTCCGACCACTGCATTTGTACATTGGGAAAAACGGGACGTCATTGTTTATGCTATTCCGTAAGAGAAATTTGATGAAAGGAAGGGAAAAACAATGGTATCGAAGAAGAAAGTCAAATCCAAGAACGGCGTTCGCTTTGACAGTAAGCATATCAGGCTACGCACAGGCGAAAGTGAAAAAAGATAATGGCACCTATGTTTACCGCTGGACGGATAAAGTCGGGAAACGCCATGCAGTATATGCTCCCACGCTGGCTGATTTGCGAGAGCAGGAAGAACAGATCATCGTAGACCGGCATGACGGTATTAAAACGAATGTGAAGAACATCACCGTAAATGACCTCTTTGACCTGTGGGTTCAGGTGAAAAGAGGCGTTAAAGACAGTACGATGAAGAACTACATTTATATGTATGAGATGTTCGTGAAGCCAACTTTCGGAAAGAAAAAGCTGACACAGGTTAAGAAATCAGATGTACGCCGGTTCTACAATCAGCTTGTTGATGAGCGCATCTTGAAAATCTCTACTTTGGACGGCATTCATAACGTGCTCCATCAGGGTCTTTGCAATCGCTGTCGATGATGATATGATCCGGAATAATCCGACAGACAATATGCTGCGTGAGCTGAAATCGGCACATGGTCACGAGGTGGAAAAGCGAAAGGCGTTGACCGTTGAGCAGGAAAGGATCTTCCTTGAATATCTCAGGAATTCGCCGCGCTACAATCACTGGTATCCAGTGTTCTATGTTATGGCAAACACGGGGATGCGTGTTGGCGAGATTACCGGCCTGCGCTGGTGTGATGTGGATTTCAAGACAGGACTTATCAACGTGAACCATACGCTGGTCTATTACAATCATCGTGATGAGCATGGCTGCTATTTCTCTATCAATACACCCAAAACCAAAGCTGGTATCCGCGAAATTCCAATGACAGAGGGCGTTGTCGAAGCATTTAAGATGGAGAAAGAGTATCAAGAAGAAAATAATATCATTAGTGTCAGTCATATCGAAGGTTATTCTGATTTTATCTTCGTCAACCGATTCGGAGAGGTACAGCATCAGGGAACACTGAATAAGGCACTGCGCAGAATCATGCGCGATTGTAATGGCGAAATCCTTGAAAACAATGACATTGACGATGAGCCGGTGCTCCTCCCATGTTTCAGTTGTCATGTACTGCGGCATACTTTTGCAACGCGTATGTGCAGTCTGACTGAATGTAAAGGTCGTACAATCAGTGCTAGGCCATGCGGATGTAACCACCACTCTCCAGATTTATGTTACGGTGTCGAACGAAATGAAAAAGAGGGAGATTTTTAACCTACAGTAACTATATCCGGACGGGAGAGCGACAGGTACAAAATATATAGCACAAAACGGGATCTGCCAGGACGATGAAAAATCGCCTGACAGGTCCCTTTTCAAATTCGCACATTTCTCATATTGAATTTTTTTCGTCTATACTGAATCTCGTTAAAGGAAAGCGAGGTGAGAAAAATGAAAAACAGCCTGGAAATTATGTTCCCAGAGGTCGCAAAACAGTGGTCAACTCCGCGCAATTTTCCTTTGCTGCCGAAGGATGTCAGCTATGGTTCCAATAAAAAGGTTTGGTGGCGTGGAGAGTGCGGACACGAATGGCAGGCAAGTCCTCATAGCCGAACCGGAAAAATTCTCCCGGTTGTCCGTACTGTTCCGGAAACCGTGTGCTTGCCGGTTTTAATGACCTTGCATCGAGGTTTCCGGAGATCGCGGCAGAATGGTCGGAGAAGAATTATCCCCTAAGACCAGACGAGGTAACAGCATTCAGCAATAAGAAAGCGTGGTGGAAAGGAAAATGCGGGCATGAATGGTATGCTCTGATTTCAAGCAGATCGGATGGGCATGGCTGTCCCTACTGCGAGGATCATAAACTGCTGAAAGGCTTTAACGACTTTGCTTCACAGTACCCGCAGCTTGCTAAGGAGTGGTCAGAGAAGAACAAGGTCGGAGCAGATGCAGTTACATCAAGCAAGGCGGGGCTTTTTCTGGTGGCATTGCCCATCCTGCGGAGGAGAGTACAGCGCGTGGATTTCATCAAGAATGGATGGCAGCAGATGCCCGTACTGCGCTGGACGAGTGGTAGAAGAAAACCTGAACAGCCTGTCAAAGACCCACCCGGCAATAGCAGTAGAGTGGAATTGCGAGAAGAACGGAACAATTACACCAGATCAGGTTTCGGCCTTGTCAAAGCAGGAATACTGGTGGAAAAGCAGCTGCGGTCATGAATGGAAAGCAAAAAATCTATGATCGAACGGTGCGAAAAGTGCCATGTCCAAAGTGCGAGCAGGAATTTGTTTATGTACTCCCTCAATTACTTGTCATGCTGTATACAGGACAAAACCATTTGAAAGTGGAGTTCGACACAGATGACTTGACGGGAATCCGCATGGAAATGTATATCCCGGAGTTGAATCTGGCTATCGAAGAAAGAAGTACCGATGAGCGAAATCATGAGCAGAAGGTTAAGAGGTATATTTGCGAGCTGCAAGATGTTCGCTATATCTTGTATGAGCCATTCAAGTCGGCAGAAGATGCGGCAGCATTTATCCGAACGATTTTGAAAGAGCATCATGTACATATTAAAACGGCTGCGGCAGACGATATAGCGCTGTGCAGGGAGAAATATAACTTGCTGAAGAGGAGAAAATTAAGATGACAGATGATATGAGATTGTTGTTGCGGATTCTTTTGGAACAAGAGCTGAGGGAGGCAGAACCAGAGATGCTGCGCCCCAGAAAGGAACGGGCAGCAGAGCGGGAGGATGGAATCGATTATGCCCCGGCTGAGAGCAGAGGAAAAACGAAAAGAACAAAAAAGATACCATGAAGGAGGAGAGAGCTGAGGATCTTCAGCAGGCGAGAAGTGATATGTATTCCACTCATGAAAAATGTCGCTTATAACATGAAGAAGGTTCCAATCTGGGAGAAATACGCTTTGTCATTATCCGAAGCAGCTGAATACTTCCAATCGGTACAAGAAGACTTCGACAGATCATTGCAAAGGATAAGTATGCCAAGTATCTGATCTGGAACGGCGGACGGGTATTCTTCAAACGAAAAATGTTTGAAGAATATTTGAATAATGAGGTTCAGCTGTTTAGTAATAACAACACTGAATCGTGAGGTGCTGAAATGGCCAGGGAACGAAGAGATAATAAGGGACGTCTGCTTCTGACCGGAGAAGCTCAGATCAGAAACGGCAGCTATACATTCCGATATACGGACGAGAACGGGTTCGCAAAAGCATAACCAACTGGAAGCTGCTCCCGGAAGATCAGCCGCCCAAAGGGGATACAAATCCGGAATGTCTGCGTGACATGGAGAACAGGATTACCGACCGGCGCACAAAAAAGCAATGCCTAAGAAGACGAAAACGGTCAATGCGTTTTGGCAAGAATATATTTCTATGAAATGCGAGATTGCGGAAACAACGCTGGTCCGGTACATTTATCTTTATAACAAGCATGTAAAGAACGAGTGGGGAAAAAGACCGATCCAATCTGTTCGATATTCTGATGTGAAGCAGTTCTATATCAGCAGGCTCAAACATGGCTTGAGCCTTTCTACGCTTGGAAATCTGAACAATGTAATCCATCCGGTGTTTGAGCTGGCCTGTCGAGAACATTATATCGCCGCAAATCCGGTTGACGGTGTTTATCAGGAGTTCAAGAAAAGAAAGGACTGGGAGCCGAAACGCAGAGATGCCTTAAGCGAGGAAGAACAGGATAGATTGCTTTCTTACGTTGCTCATACGCTGGATTATCGTGAGTTGCTTCCTGTTTTGACCGTATTTCTTGGAACCGGTATTCGTTCCGGCGAACTTGCGGGCCTTACCTGGGATGATATTGACTTCAAAAAGAATACGATCAACATCAATCATACGATGAACTATACTGCTACCCTGGACGGAACGTGTAAGTACACTGTGACTGTGCCGAAGAGCAATACAGGAAAGCGGGAAATCCCCATGCTGACAGAAGTGAGGGACACGCTGCTGGCGCTGTATGAAAAAGAAGAAATGATTTCAATGCAGATAATCAGATTGTCATTGATGGCTATATGAATTTCGTCTTTCGTGATCTGTACGGTCGTGTTTACTCGAATCATCGAATCAACCGTCAGCTTAAAAAGAATTACGGCGAAATACAATCAGGAGGAACACGCCGAAGCAGAACAAGAAGGCCGAGAGGAAAATCTCCTTCCGCCAATCACCTGTCATATGCTGCGGCATACATTCTGTACGAGGATGATTCTGGGCGGAATAGACTTGAAAACAGTTCAGATTATCATGGGGCACGCAGATGCCGAAACAACCATGCGCGTTTATGCAAACGTGACCAAAGCGCAATCCCAGAATGAGATGATGCGAATGGAGGGAAAAGATGAAGCTGAAGTAGAATTATGCAACTCAAATCCTGTTTGAGGACACTTGGTTTTCTGCAACCAATGATATTTTTGCAGAAAATGCGTGGTATTTCAGAAATGCACTTGTCCGTGCAAACTATACGGAACTTGCAAAAAGGTATTCACGAAACAACAGAGTATCTGGAAGCATTTCTCAGGAATCTGCTTTTGAACGAGAAAAATGAGCTTCATAATCGAAATCTTCATATAAGTGGACTTTTGAACGAAGAAAAAAAAGTGGACATTGGAGATTCAAAAGTGGATATTGAGAATAAAAAAGTGGACATTGAAAGCGTGCTTTCCGAGAAAGGCAGTAATTTCTCAGTAAAAAAACGACGGTTCATATTCATAGACTCTTTTTGTGAATGCTACCCTAATAGTTGGCCACAGGAGATGCGGGAGGTTTGACGGTTACGTTATAATTTGAAAAATACGATTGACATACGAGATAAACAGGGCTATGCTTGTATTGCAAAAAAAGCAAGCTCTTGACAGTGCATGAGGAGGAATTATCATGGCATCACTTTTTTCCAAGAGAGGAACACGCCGAAGCACTGTTCCACAGAATTCTGAGCAATCCGGGTGCAGAGCAGCAGTTGTACGAAAAAACCTTCTGCATGGAGCAGGAGAATGCATCGTTTGAGGATGGCGGCGGTGCAGAGTGCAGCTTTGCGAAAGCGCTTTTGCAGGCTTACGAGAACCGCGATATTTCCGCGCTGACGATTGCGCTATGCAATAACACGATGTTCGATCTGCTGCGCACAGCCTATCTTATTCCGTATCGCTTTCATGGCAAAAAACGGCGGGAATCCCAGACTGCTGACCGATGCGAACGGTGAGGTGCGCGAGGAATACCGCAATGCCGTCTCGGCACGAGAGCTGCGCAAGTTCCACGATATTTACCGTCAGCACCTGTCTGTACCGCGTGCGGCGCTATACCTGGCCGATGGCAGTCATCTGCGCCACAAGTACACCAAGGACATGCAGGTGCGGGAGATGTATTCGCCGTCCCGCCGCGGCGTGCTGACGCTGTACGCGCTGCCGGATACGGTCGAGCAGGGTCTGACCGAAGCACAGGCGTACAACATCGTCTGGGACGCATTCAATGAAAATCCAGCAGAAGTGTCCGACCGCGATGGTATTCTACGGTCAGGACACCGGCTACAAGTTGCAGAAAAGCCACGATGAACTGGGCGTTCTGCTGCCGCTTAAGGAGTTTGAACATAACATCCTGCACCATCTCGAGCAGGTGGACGGCATTGTGCTGCGCTGTCGTGAGGAGATGATCCATCAGGCTGGCAAGGACTCGCTGCCGCTGTAAAAAGCATAACAAAACCGCTGCTATGAGGAAAACTCACAGCAGCGGTTTTGGCTTGTCTGCAGAAAATCAGGTGCAGTAACGGAACATCTTATCCGTCATAATGCGGGCGAAGATCAGTCCGAGCGGAAGCGCGAGAATGATCAATGTGGCAGACGCGAACCACGAAGCGGAAATGCTCAGGTTCATCATACCGAGATTGTAAATTGCGCGGTAGAGATACAGGCCGGGCACCATAATCACAATAGACGGCACTGTAATCGCGATGCGCGGAAAACCGGAGTGCTTTTTGTACGCAGAAGCCAGCAGTCCGGCGATCATGGCCGCGAAAAATGCGGCAGCCGCAGGCGGCAAAGATGCAAGGTCAACCAGCTCCAGACGCAGCGTGTTGGATATTGCGCCGATAACCGCGGCGGACATCGCCAGTGGTACCGGGCTGTTGAACATGATTGAAAAGCCGAACACACCGCAGAAGCTGGCGAGCAGGCGGAATACGATATACTGCAGCATGCTGAGGTTCAGCGGCAGAAAATCTACCGGTTTGAGGTGCAGCGCGAGCGCCATCAGCCATGCGGCCATCGTGGCAATCAATACGATCATTACCGCGTAGCTGAGCCGTTCGAGACCTGACCGCATATCCAGCTTGGCCATGTCGATGCCGCTGGTGATGAACGGAAATCCGGGAATGATGAACAGCATGGAGCAGATGTAGCCGGCTTCGTGCTGGACATTGATGCCGCAGGTCATCTCGGCAATCTTGAGACAGCCCGCGTACACCAGACAGGCTGCTGCGACCGAAACAGTCGTGCAGAGCACAAGCGTCAGATGGTGCTTGGACAGCTTGCAGCGCACGGCGTTGCCGATACCCGCGCCAAAGAATGCGAGTATCATCTCGACCCAGCCGCCGCCGAGCAGAAACGTAAATGCACCGCAGGCGAGGGCAGCCGCCAGGCCGAGCATCAGTGGCGAATATAGTCCGTGCACCTGCTCGATTTCGTCAAGGTGGGTGTGCAGCTGCTCGCCGGTCATACGGGAGCAGATGTCGGCAAACTCAGCGACGAACTGCTCGAGTCGGTTGAGCTTTGAGGTGTTGACGCCTGTGCTGGTCAGCGTGAGCGTTTGCGAAAATGCCTGTTCACCGTCAAAGCAGGTGTATTCGATCGAGGTCAGGCCAATGTCGGCTGCACAGACCAGCCCCAGCTCCTCCGCGAGCGTGTTCATCGAACTGCGGACACGCCATGCACCGGTGCCGCATGAGAGCAGCATCAAGCCGGTGCGGCCGATGACGGAGGCCTTCTCGCGCAAGGGCGCGGCAGAGATCGGTAGAGTAGTATCATGTGATGTGTAATCGTGCCATGCAATGTGCATGTGGTTGGGGCGAAAAGCAGTTTGCTGCATAGTAATGCACTTCCTTATATGGCTGTATTGTAGTCGTTCTGTGCAGTAAAGTCAATAGATGAATGTAGAAAAGGATACCAAGAAACACGAATGCGTAATTGAAAAAGTGCAGAAAACGTCGTAACCGCTACAGGCTGTTGTTAAAGAGGTCTGTTTTTATACTCTCGTATTCTTGATGCCTGTAAACGGATCCGTCTATTCGATCGTCATTGTCTGGTCGCACATTTGTAAGCGTTAACCGGAGGATTTGTCTATCTTAAGCGCCAAGAAAAAATGGGTTCTGTGAGCGTTGATGCCACAGAACCCATTTTTTATTGTGTAGATAAGTGATTATGCGGAAAAGGCAGGACGAATATCTTGCTTAATACCTGTCAAAGATTCCTGTTCTTTTGCCCAAGTGACACGAGTAACTTCCTCTACAAATGCCTTTATCTTTAGGCGTAGCAGAATAATACCGGATGCCGAATTGCTGGCAGATGTCGAACAACAGGTCAGTATAAGCCATGTCGTATTGGAAAGGCATAGCAAAGTATCCGCCAGCCTGCTCTGCTAATTCATCAATTATATACAGGGGATCATTTTGCTTCATCTTCGTTGACCTCCTCCACAAGATACTTTGAGAAAAGTTGCCAAAGCTGCCTCATCAGCAAGCATAAAGCGCTTCGGACCACCGTTGGTTATGCTCGGAATACGCATAGCACCAAAGTCTTCTGCGTAATGCTTCGCAAGTTCATCGGTTTATGCATCGAACACAACATCACCTCGGCAACCGTTGTCTATGGAATACTTGATGCCAAATGCAATTAGTGCAGCGCCGATACCGCTGTATTTGCGCTCGGATTTTTCGGTGAGGCCTGGATTGCTATGCGGAGCGCTTTCTGCATACAAGACATAGACATATGGTAGACAACAATAATGTCTGCCGTTTTACTTTTTACTGATACCGCGTCCAGTCGGGGACGCTCGTCAGCTTCGTCCAGCTTTCGCCGACCTCGCCCTGACGGTTGAAGTCATGGCTGTTCGTGGCCTCCTGCACGGCGAGATAGTGCCAGTCGGACGGCTTGTTGTCCGGCCACGTTACCATGCTGTCCAGCAGGTCGCTTTTGCTCTGCGGCATACGGCAGAGTACGCGGTTGATCATGGTCATAGCCTCAGCGCGGGTGATGCGGGCGTCGGGGCGGAACGTGCCGTCCGGATAGCCCGAAATCCAGCCGAACGCCGCCGCTCTCTCGATCTCGCTTTCCGCCCAGTGACCGGAAATATCGGAGAAGCTGCCGCTGTTCTCGACCGGTTTGGTGTTGAAGCGCGCGCAGATTGCCGCAAACTCCGCACGAGTGATCGAGGCATCGGGGTCAAAGCGGTCCGCACGGCGTCCCTTAACGACACCCAGTTTCGCCATCGTGGAAATCGCCTTGTTGTGCCACTGGCCGTCCGAAACATCGGAAAATTCGTTGTCGGCGGTCAGATTTTCGTCGCGAATGTCGGATTTGAGCAGTCTAAAGAAGATTGTTGCCGTTTCCGCGCGGCTGATATTGCCCTCCGGGTGTACCTTTCCGTCCGGACAGCCGATGACATAGGCGAAATGGTCATCGCCGTTGAGCTTGTCCGGCACGCCGGTTGCCTCCCAGCCTGCGTAGACCGTCTTGTCGCCGTTCATCGTCACAGTCGTGATCTTCTGCGTCAGCGCCTTGTCCGCATACCAGCCGGTAAAGGTATAGCTCTCGCGGGTCGGGGTCTTGTCGAGCGTCACCTTCGTGCCGGAAGAACAGCGCTCATCCTTGTAAGCCGTGCCGCCGTTCGACTCGTAGTGCAGGGGTGTACCGGGTCGAATGATGGGAGGAGGAGCTGTTTCGGGTGTTGGTAAAGACCGCCGCTGCGGTGTTATTCTTGATGATACTGCCGCTGGCGTTGACAGACGTTGTGGTGTAGCCGTCCTTATCTGCCTCCGCCTCGGTTACGGTATAGGTGATTCCTGCAGGCAGGCCGACAGCAGTCTTGCTCTCACCGTGCTTCAGAACGAAGGTTGCGACTCCATTGGCAAAAAGTCATTTCACCAAATGTGCCGTTGATGCCGGTATCACCGAGCGTCACGGTGAAGTTGAACGCCTTTGAGGTATCTCCGTTGTTTCCGGCTACGGTCTTGGCAACGGACAGTTTGCCGTGCTCCGCCTCCCCAGAGACCGTAAAGAACCGTATCCGTATTCAGAACAGTACCATCCACAAACGGCTGCGTGCATTCCTCATCCTTGTACCAGCCATCAAATTTCAGGTTCAGGTCCTTCCTGTCCACTGCGTTCTGCAGCGGCGAGGCAGGCTTGTACGTCGTTGCGCGCGCGACGTACTCTGGCTTGGGCGGATTAAAGTCCGGCGTCAAGGGCTTGACCCATTGATAGCTGATGCAGATCGGGCCGGTGATGGTGATGACGACCTTCTCGCCGTAATTCGCGCCCCTGATCTCGCCCGCCGGCGCCTGCGGCGGAATCGGCAGAATGTTCAGAGAGGTCTGGATGGCGTCGTCGTTGTCGTCGTCGTTGTTGTTGTTGTCGTCGATGGCCGCAAGGTTCTGTTCGGTATGGCGGTAGGGCGTCGACTTGAACTGCGGCGTTCCGCGTTGTCGTCATAGCCGGTGAAGCGGTAATAATCCACCGACGCGACCTCGGGATGCTGCGACAGGATATGGTGGCCGTCCTTCAGCTGGCTCCAGCTGTAGCTCTCGCCCGCGCCCTCGGTGAATCTGTCCACATCAATGCTCAGCTCCTCGGCTGCGCCCTCGCCGACATTGGCGTCGATTTGGGTCATCAGCTCGTTGAGCGCCTCGTCGATGTCGTGCACCTGACTGAGTCCCTTGAAATAGTCCGCGCCGTGTGTTGTAGACGCATTGCCGCAGATGGACGCCATGGTGTCGTTGAAGTTGTCCCGCTGCTTGTCGGGGTCGTGCAAAGGCTCACTGTCTTTCCAGGTTCAGCTTGTTGAAATCGCCCAGACCGAAAATGGTCGCGCCATAGGTTTCCTTGAGCGTGTTCGCCGCCTTTTCGCCGCCTCCGGGCGCAGCTGCTGATAAGTGCCGTTGTTCTGGTAGGGGAGCGAGCTGGCGGCGATGCAGACGATCAGATTTCGCTCCTCACCGGCTGCCTTGTGCGCCTGGGCAATCTTGGCAAGCTGCTCCGTGATGGTCAGACCGGCGTCCATGCGCGCCGCACCGGCGTGCCACGGCACCATTGTATTGGCGTCGATGACCTGCTTGGCGTTGTCGACCGACAGGAACACATCCTTATAGTCATCTGTCAGATAGCCCGACGGCAGCTTCGGCAGGGACGCGTCATCTTGAAAGTCGCATTCCGTCCAGCCGCTCTGCGAATGAAAGACACCTTTGGTATCGTCTTTGGGTATAATAGCCGGTGTTCAGGCTGGCATTATCGCGATTGCTCAACAGCTTGCCGGGGTAGAGCGTGGCATCATAGGTGTCGCCGATGCCGTAGTTGTTGATGCGGCCGTAGCCCGCGATCGCAATGCGGTGCTCGCCGCCGGTGGTCGGCTGCGGCATCCCGTCCAGCAGGCGGTCTATGGCGCTCAGGATTTCCGCGCGCTCGTCGCCGGAATTGGCCGAGCCGTTCTGCGTATTCATGAATTTTGACTGCTCGATCAGAAAAATGATGTCGCAGGGCTTGACCGTCCGGGTCTTGTTGGCCGGATCGGTCATGTAAGCCTCGATCTGCGCGGTGATCTGTCCGGTCTCCGCGTGCTGTACGGTGGCCGTGATGGTCGGCGTCGCGTTTTCTGCGTTCTCCTGCCGCCTGCGCCGGTGCCGGAAGCAGGGCGAAGATCATGCAGAATGCCAGAAAACAGGATAAAATACGTCTTTTCATATCCATATCATTCCTTTCTCAGCATGAAATATACTGTGTATTTTCCCAATTATAGCACTGGAGCGGAGCGTATTCAAGGAATAAACTGGAACGAAACGATGCAGAAAACCGCAGAAAGTGTATTTTTCTGCACAAATTTTATATTGATGCTATATTCTAATTTATCTGTGCGCTTTGTGACTTGACGATGATACATTACTTTGTTAGAAAGTAATGTGAATGTTGAGCGAGGTGATAGCATGAACAACATATGCTATATTGAAGACTGCATGAAAATATGCTATGATAAAATTGGTAAATTAGGATTTAGAGGATGTGAATGAGCAGCATGAAGCAACCGAAAAAGGAGTTAATTTGAAAAAACTCCTTAGGCTGAAGAATACAGGCAGTATCTTTGTGATTGCTGGGCTTTTGATCATTTTGTAATAGCGTTGTACACATTTATTCTGCAAAGTTCTTACACTAAGACCGCCCTTGAAACAGAAATCACACGTGACACAGCGAGTGCAGATGCAGTACACAAACTTGTGGATGGAAGAATCGGCAAAGAAGATTTTGATCAAATCAAAGATCAATCTGATGAAAAGAAGCAATTATATAAGGATATTTCTTCATATTTCAATGAAATCAGAACGCTGAATTCTACGAGATATATTTACACCGCTAAAAAAAATGAAGAAGGAAAACTCGTTTATGTGGTAGACGGTTTGGACCCGGATGCGGATGATGTAAGACACCCCGGAGATTATATTGAGGACGAAATGGTTCCGTATATTAATAGGGCTATTTCTGGAGAGAATGTGTACTCTCAGGATATTGTTGATACAACATGGGGGCCTATTTTTACGGCTTGCTATCCTGTAACCGCAAATCATGATGGAACAGGAGAAATCATTGGCGCATTTTGCATTGAAATGGATATGCAGTCAGCTTATGGAATGGTTGAAAGACGAATCATATTTCCATCATCTGCGGTTTAGTCGCAGGAGCTGTATTGCTTTTAATTTGTCTATATAACTGTGCCATTATGTTTACCAGAAAAGCAAGGCAGAAGAGCAAAAACAAAACAACTATTAATGAACGCCGCTGAGGAAGCAGATGCTGCCAACAAAGCAAAATCTGCGTTTCTGCTTAGTATGAGCCATGACATCAGAACGCCGATGAATGCCATTATTGGATTTACAAACATTGCGCTTCACCAGAACATGGTTTCAGATATTCATGACAGCTTGAAGAAAGTTCAACAAAGTTCGAATCATCTTCTCTCTTTGTTGAATGACGTTCTGGATTTTAGTCGCATTGAAAGCGGAAAAAGTTACTATTTCGCCCGAGCCAGTGGACATGAATCAATTGGCAGATAACGTCCAGGCGATTATGAATGGACTTCTTTATAATCGAGATCTTAAGTTTGAAGTACATCGAGAAAACCCAAAGAACCCATATGTCCTTGCGGATGTTGTGCGTATCCGAGAAGTTTTGGTGAATCTTCTTGGCAATGCTGTCAAATTCACAAAGGACGGCGGAGCGATTACTTTGGATATCAGCAGTTACCCAGGAGCGGATGAGAAACATATCATAATTCGTTATGTTGTTCGAGATAACGGTATTGGCATGAGCGAAGAGTTCCAGAAAAAATTATTCGATCCGTTTTCACAAGAAGATGATGCTAATGCCAGAACCCAATATAAGGGAACCGGTCTTGGTATGGCCATCACAAAAAAATATGTGGATATGATGGGCGGTTCAATTGCTGTTGAGAGCAAAAAAGGTGTAGGTGCTACATTCTACAGTGGAGATCCCACTGGAGTTGCCAGAACAGGTTATTCCATCAGAACAAAAACAACATCTGCATAGAGATTTGACGGGTATTCATGTTCTTATGGCTGAGGATAATGATCTAAATGCTGAACTTGCTACGATAATGCTGGAAGATGCTGGTATGATCGTAACACGCGCATCAGACGGAAAAAGAAGTTGTGAATTTGTTTAAAAATAATCCACGAGGCACATACGATCTTATTTTTGATGGATATTATGATGCCAAACATGGATGGACACCAAGCAGCAAAAAGCCATTCGAGCCTTGGGTATAGAGCGGTCCGATGCAGTTACGATTCCAATTATAGCTTTGTCTGCAAATGCTTTTATAGATGATATTCAGGAATCCCTGATTCAGGCATGAATGACCATATTTCCAAGCCGATTAACATAGAGGAATTAATCGATACGATCACTAAATACATTAAACGCGATTAGGGAAAACAAAGAAGTTAATTCTGATGAAAAGTTGCACAAGTATGCGGAATATTTGCTCGATAATGATTTACGCAGCATTTGCAGTTATATTGGATACTTTAGCATAATTGAGCTGAAATAATATCAAGGAGGTTGATGGTATGAATATGATTAGACCGGTTTCTGATTTGAGAAATAATTTTGCGGACATTTCAAAGACTGTGCATGAAACCGCTCAACCTGTCTTTTTAACCCCAAATGGCTATGGTGATATGGTCGTTTTGAGCATGGAAGCGTTTGAAAACCTGCAATTTGAGAGTGAGGTATATTTCAAGCTGCAAGAGGCCGAGAGAGAAGCAGAGCTGACAGATCAGCGATATTCTTCCAAAGATGTGCTGAAAGCGATGAAAGTTGCTATTGGAGGGGAACAGGTTGTATAAACTGGAGTACCTGCCTGTTGCCCAGCGAGATATGGTTGAAATCGTGCGCTATATCAGTGGAGAGCTGCAAAATCCTGCTGCGGCAGATCGTTTGGCTATGGAACTGGTGAACGCTGCGGAAAGCGTACTCACATTTTCGTATGCGCTTCCGGCGTATCAACCAATTCGCCTGTTGAAGCGTGAGTATCGAAAAATCTTAGTTCAGAATTTTTTGATGTTCTACTGGGTGGACGAGGAAAAGAAGTTGGTGACAGTCGCTCGTGTGGTGTATGCTAAACGAGATGTTGCCAGATTGCTGGAGTGATGAAAGGTCGAATGGCTAAGACGATTAAGGAAATTGTGGGATAACTGTGGAGTGCCTGAACAGACTGTACGCGGTTGGTGTAGGTGAAACCATGTTGCGAAAGACAAAAAAAGCCCCAAAGCTTGATATAGTATCGGTCATACGGGAAGCGGTTTTTTGCAATATTGAGCGAATGGGGACAGTTGAAATTTCAAGTAGCAGAGCGCCGAAAAAGTGGTATAATGAATAAGTAAAAGAAAGACAGATGCGAACAAAGCGTGAGGTGCAGGCGGTATTTCGCTGTGTATGCCGCGTATGCCAAAGCGTGTGCCAGTGAGAGGATTGTAAACAACCAAGGAATCGCAGACTTTAATCGAGGCCGATTTAACCGCTGTTGAGCGACTGTAGAGGGTCAACAGGGGGTTGCAGACCTTTGTCCGTTCAGGTCATAATTTCCCGACTTGGTTACTGTATGGTGTATATTTTCTTGTGATAGTAGTGCTGCTTATTGCTCCTAAGATGAAGAAGTGAGAAACTTCAAGTTTGTCAACTTGCTCTTTGAGAGAGGAAAAATCCTTTTCTCAAAGGGCTTTCTATTTATCGGATATTCGCAAACTGCAAGATCAAGCTAAAACTTCATATACTCTAAGCACAAGGAGGTTGAGGTTTGGCTATGAATAACAGTTTAGCAAAAGTACACCCGGAGCTTGTTTCGGGTGGTCGGAGAAAATTTAACGCTTACGCCTGTAACATTACGTTCGGTTCAAATCAAAAATGAAATCCAGCAGAGGTGCCCGACAGCGATGGTATTCTACGGTCAGGACACCGGCTGCAAGCTGCAGGAAAAATCACGATGAGCTGGGCGTTCTGCTGCCGCTTAAGGAGTTTGAGCATAACATCCTGCACCATCTCGAGCAGGTGGACGGCATTGTGCTGCGCTGTCGCGAGGAAATGATCCATCAGGCAGGCAAGGACTCGCTGCCGCTGTAAAACGAATAACAAAACCGCTGCTATGAGGAAAAACTCACAGCAGCGGTTGTGGCTTGTCTGCAGAAAATCCCAGGTGCAGTAACGGAACATCTTATCCGTCATAATGCGGGCGAAGATCAGTCCGAGCGGGAGCGCGAGAATGATCAATGTGGCAGATGCGAACCACGAAGCGGAAATACTCAGGTTCATCGTACCGAGATTGTAAATTACACGGTAGAGATACAGACCGTGCACCTGCTCGATCTCGTCAAGATGGGTGTGCAGCTGCTCGCCCGTCATGCGGGAGCAGCTGTCGGCAAACTCAGCGATGAACTGCTCGGAGTCGGTTGCGTTTTGAGGTGCTGGTCAGCGTAAGCGTCTGCAAAACGCCTGCTCCGATGTTCCATCTGACAACATCGGAGCAGGCGATTAAAAAGGGGAGTCAGGGTAGCCTTCAGGCGTGCCATAGCACGGGCCAGAGCCGCTTTGGAGAGATGATATTCACGAATACTCTGCTTCTGGCGCAGCCGTTCTTCCGCGCGCTCTTTGGCGCGTTCGGCACGCGCACGGTCGATTTCGTCAGGACGTTCGGCGCTGGATACCAGAAGAATGCAGTAGTCCGGCATAATTTCTGCGAAGCCGTCGCTGACAACGACCTCGTGCGGTGTGCCGTCTGTCTGGAACCGCACCGTACCCGGACGGAGTGCGGTAACGACCGGCTCATGCCCCGGCTGCACGCCGTATTCACCGTCGAGCGCGGGCATGAGTCAAATTGGTTGCCGGTCCGGTATAGAACTGACGGTCCGGCGTGATGATCTCCAGATAGAAGGTGTTTTCCATCAAAGCGCCCCCATATCCTTGGCCTTTCCGGACCTCGTCCACTGTACCGACCATGGAGAAGGCAGCCTCCGGATACTGATCCAGTTCTCCGCCGAGCAGGGCTTCAAAGCCGCTGATTGTGTCCTCCAGGGTCACATAGCGGCCCTCAAGGCCGGTGAACTGCTCCGCTACCGAGAACGGCTGCGAGAAATACTGCTGCATCCGGCGGGCGCGGTCGACGATGCGGCGGTCGTCTGCTCCAAGCTCCTCCATGCCGAGGATGGCGATGATGTCCTGAAGCTCACGATAGCGTTGCAAAAGCTCCTGCGCGCCGCGCGCGACCTTGTAATGCCGCTCGCCGACAATGTCCGGCTCCAGAATGCGCGAGGTGGAATCCAGCGGATCTACCGCCGGGTAGATGCCCTGCTCGACGATCTTGCGGGATAGCACGGTCTTTGCGTCCAGATGCGTGAAGGTCGTGGCCGGAGCCGGGTCGGTCAGGTCGTCCGCCGGGACATAGACCGCTTGAACGGACGTGATTGCAGCCGTCCTTTGTGGAGGCGATACGCTCCTGCAGAGCACCGACCTCTTCGGCCAGCGTCGGCTGGTAACCGACCGCCGAGGGCATGCGGCCCAGCAGCGCGGAGACCTCGGAACCGGCCTGCACATAGCGGAAAATATTATCGATAAACAGCAGCACGTTCTGCTTTTTCACATCGCGGAAGTATTCCGCCATGGTCAGACCGGTCAGTGCAACGCGCATACGCGCTCCGGGCGGCTCGTTCATCTGTCCGAACACCAGCGCGGTCTTGCTCAGCACGCCGGATTCCGCCATCTCGCGCCACAGATCGTTGCCCTCGCGGGTACGTTCGCCGACACCGGTGAAGATCGAGTAGCCGCCGTGCTCGGTGGCGATATTGTGGATCAGCTCCTGAATCAGCACGGTCTTGCCGACACCCGCGCCGCCGAACAGACCGATCTTGCCGCCTCTGGCATACGGCGCGAGCAGGTCGATGACCTTGATGCCGGTCTCGAGAATCTCGGTCGTCGGGTTCTGCTGTGCAAAATCCGGCGGCGCACGGTGGATGGACCACTTTTCCTGCACCTCGACCGTTCCCCCTTTTCGTCGATGGCCTGCCCCAGCACATTGAACATTCGTCCAAGGGTCGCTTCACCGACCGGCGCTTCGATGGTGCGGCCGGTGGACAGCACCTCATCGCCGCGGCCGATTCCCTTCACTCGGGGAGAGCATAATGCAGCGCACCGTGTCACCGCCGATATGCTGTGCGACCTCCATCATGCGCACCTGCCCGTCCGGTGCAACAGACAGAGCCTCGTTGATCTCCGGCAGACTGCCGCCCTCAAAGGCAACATCTACGACCGGGCCGGTCACCTGCACTACGGTACCTTTGCGTTTCATAGTAATTTCCTCACTTTCTATGCGCGTCTGCCGTCTGCGAGAAAGCGGACGGTTCGCGTCGGAATCGACGGCGGGGCTGCGGCGTCTCTGTCGCGCTGCCCTGCGTGCCGCCGACGATCTCGGTGATCTCCTGCGTGATGGCGGACTGCCGTGCGCGGTTGTAATGCAGCGAAAGCGATTTGAGCATATCACGCGCGTTGTCCGTCGCGGCATCCATAGCCGTCATGCGGGCATTCTGCTCGGCACAGAAGGACTCGACCAGCGCGCCGAACAGCTCGCCCTTGACGTAGCCGGGCACGAGATGCTCGAGCACCCGGTCTGCCGAGGGCACATACTGCACCATCTGATGATACAGGCCGTTCTCGCCCGGACGCGGCTCCCATGGGAATGCGTCAATGTCGAGCGGCAGCAGCTTCTGCACGCGCGGCTCAAGCCGCATAGGCGTTACCATTTCGGTGTAGACAACGACATACACGTCGTCCAGCTGACCTTCGCGGAACAGACGGATGAAAATATCTGCAATATCCCGCGCACGGGCAATCGTCGGGTCCTGCACCGTGAACATGAACTCGCCGTCCACGCGAATGTCGCGTTCGGCGAAGTACGCGCGGCCCATCTGACCGATGAGGAACAGCGTTGGATCGTCCTCCTGCGCAAGATGCTTCTCGGCCAGACGGAGCACGTTGTGATTGTACGCGCCGGCCAGTCCCTTGTCGCCCGTGATAACGATGTAGCCGGCTTTGCGGCGCTTGACCTCGGGCCGCTTGTCGAAATAAATATGCTCGATCTCGGGAGAATGGTGCAGGATATCCGCGATTGTGGAGCTGATCTTGAGAAAATACGGCTGTACATTGTTCAGCTGCTGCCTTGCCTTGCGCATCTTGGAGGACGAGATCAGATACATCGCGTTCGTGATCTTGAGCGTCTGCTGCACGCTGTCAATACGGGTTCGGATCTCGCTTTATGCCTGCCATGCTGCGCTCACCTGTTCTTTATAGGTCTCCAGAGGCCTCCCGGATCTGCTCGGCGGCCGTGCCGGTCAGGGTGCCGGTGGACTGGATCTCGGTCAGCAGCGCATCCGGCAGGCTGTCCGCGAAGTCCTGCACAAAGCGCGCACGCGGTCGAGCGGTACATCGCGGAGCAGGCCGTTGGTGGCCGCATACAGAATGACCGCCTGCCTCCATACCGGCATCGGATGACACAGCGGCTGCTTGAGGATCTCCATCAGCCGTTTGCCGTGCTCGAGGGCCTGCTGAGTGTCCTTGTCCAGATCCGAGCTGAACTGGGTGAATACCTCCAGCTCGCGGAAGCGGGCAAGATCGATACGCAGCGTACCGGCGGTCTTTCATTTCTTGATGGCCTTGGTCTGAGCGGCGCCGCCGACGACGGGATACCGACAGACCGACGTTGATTGCCGGACGCTGACCGGCAAAGAACAGGTCGTTTTCCAGATAGATTTGACCGTCCGTGATGGAAATGACGTTGGTCGGAATGTAGGCGGAAACATCGCCTGCCAGCGTTTCGATAATGGGAAGCGCGGTCATCGAGCCGCCGCCGTACTCCGGCGTCAGCCGGCACGCGCGCTCGAGCAGGCGGGAATGCAGATAAAATACGTCGCCCGGATATGCCTCGCGGCCGGGCGAGCGGCGCAGCAGCAGCGACAGCGTGCGGTAGGCGACTGCGTGCTTGGACAGATCATCGTAGACGATGAGCACATCGCGGCCCTGACTCATGAAATACTCACCAATAGCGGCGCCGGCATACGGCGCGATATACTGCTGCGGCGCACCGTCTGCTGCGGTGGCGGAAACGATGATGCTGTAATCAAGCGCGCCGTATTTCTCCAGCGTGCCGCGCAGACGCGCGACCGTGGACGCCTTCTGACCGATGGCCACATAGATGCAGATCATGTCCTGTCCCTTCTGGTTCAGGATGGTGTCGATGGCGATGGAGGTCTTGCCGGTCTGGCGGTCGCCGATGATCAGCTCGCGCTGACCGCGTCCGATCGGCACCATCGAGTCAATGGCAAGGATGCCGGTCTGCATAGGCTGGTTTACCGGTTCGCGCGATACCACACCCGAAGCCTCTCGTTCGATCGGACGGCGCTCGGTCGTTTCGATCGGGCCGAGCCCGTCAATCGGCTCGCCGAGGGCGTTGACCGTGCGGCCGATCAGCGCCTCACCGACCGGAACGTCAGCCGCGCGTCCGGTGCGCGAAACGGTCGAGCCTTCATGCAGGCCGTCCTCGCTGCCGAGCAGCACCACGCCCGCGCTGTCGCGCTTGAGGTCGAGCACGATGCCGCGCACGCCGGTATCGAACTGCACCAGTTCGCCGTAGACCGCGCGGTTCAGTCCGTATACGGTGGCGATGCCGTCGCCGACCTCGATGACCGTGCCGGTTTCGTCGCAGCGCGTGCGGTTGTCATATTGTTCAATCTCCTCGCGGAGAATAGATAAAATCTCGTCTGAATGGTTCAATGGTTTTCACCCCTTACAGGTCATGCGCCAATGCGCGAAGCTGTCCGCGCACGCTTTTATCGTATGTTACGCCGTCGATCTCGGCGGTAAAGCCGCCGAGCAGCGTTTCGTCCGTCACAATCTCGAACGTAACCGCGCGGTAGCCGTGCCGTGCGCACAGCAGGCAGGGCCAGTGCGCCGAGCGACTGCTCCTCCGGCTCACGGGCGCTGCGGAATACGCACAGACCCTCGCCGTTTTCGCGCAGCTCGAGCAGACGGAACTGCCGGACGATCTCGGGCAGGAGCGCAAAGCGGTTTTTGTCCGCCAGCAGCAGATAGAAATGCCGCAGCTCTCCCCGCGCGTCAAAAGCGGGCAGACGGGCCAGCACGGCCTTTTTCTCCCGTGCCGACACGGCGGGCGAGCACAGGGCGTCCCACAGCTCCGCACAATCGGTCAGGCAGTCGGCGGTGTGCTGCAGATCGCTCAGCGTGCACCCGGCATGGCGCAGCGCCCCGGCATACTGTACGGCGGTCGAATTCATCGTGCAGCCTCCGTTTCTTCGCGCAGGAAATCGTCGATCATGGCGCGGTCAGTGTCGCTGTCGAGCGTCTGCCGGGATACCTTTGCGGTGGTCAGCAGAACGAGAGCCGCGAGCTCCTTTTTCGCCTCGCGGAGCATCTGCGCCCGCTCGGATTCACGGCGCTGCGCCGACTGCTCCTCCAGACGCTGCACGGCGGTGCGGGCCTCCGCGACCATGCGGTCGTATTCCTGCTGACCGCGTGCGCGGGCGTCCTCTATGATCTGCGCGGCCTCCGCCTTCGCAGAGGCGAGCTGCGCCGCATGCGCGGTCTGCTGCTGCTCGGCCTCGGCCAGACGCCTGTCCGCCTGATCGAGCGTGTCCGATACCTCCTGTGCGCGGTCGTCCAGCATTCTGGTGATCGGCCCGAACAGGAACTTCTTCATCAGCACGAACAGGATCAGCAGGTCAACAAACACCCAGATGATCTGTGCATTTAGATTGAGGATCATTCGATCTCACCCCGATCAATTCATGAAAATCAGCAGGATACCGATCAGGAAGACCGTAGATGGCGGTTGCCTCGGCCAGTGCACAGCCGAGGATCAGGTTTTTGCTGATCTGGCCGGAGGCCTCCGGCTGACGCGCAATGGCTTCCGAGGATTTCGCGGTCGCGTAGCCGATACCGAGACCGGCGCCGATGCCGGTCATAACTGCAATAGCTGCACCAATTGCAATACTCATTTTTTGTGGTCCTTTCTCAGATAAAACAGTGCTTATTCAAGCGATTCCGACAGGAAAAGCGTTGTCAGGAAGACGAATACAATCGCCTGTATCATGCCGTCGAATACATCGAAATACAGGCTCAGCGGATAGGGACAACGACCGGAACGGCCATCTTGACCAGCTCCATGATAACGAAGCCGGCGAAGATGTTGCCGAACAGTCGCATGCAGAGCGACAAGGGCCGAATGCCGATCTCCATAATGTTGAGCGGCGTGACGACCGAAACCGGCTCGCTGAACTTCTTCAGACCGCCGCGCAGACCGTGGAAGCGGAACTGCGAGCCGTAGATCAGCAGGGCGCTCATGATCGCCAGACCGGCGGTCACGTTCAGGTCCTTGGTCGGCGGGGTAACGCCGAACAGCCCGGCCATGTTCGCCAGCGCGAGATACAGACCGACCGTGCCGAGATACGGCGCGAACGCACGCCAGTATTTGTCGCCCAGCGTGTCGCGGCAGAAGCCGTTGATGAAGCCCACCAGCATTTCGGCGGCCGCCTGCCGGCGTCCCGGCACGTTTTCGCAGCCCGTGCGTCAGCCAGACGGCGAGCAGGGTCAGCACCGCTATGATGACCCAGCTTACCACGGCGGATTCCGGTACCGGTATCCCGCCAAACAGCGGAATCTCGAACGCAATGTGGGTTTGCAGCTCGGCATTCAATTCCGCTTTGATTTCTCCCAAAGGGCATCACCTCGTTTGTTTTGCTTTGCGTTCCTATTGTAGAAATCCGGCGGGTTCTTCGCAAGCTTACGAAAATAAAAAAAATAAACCCGCGCAATTTGACGGGTTTCATAAAATTTCCGAAAGAGATTTGATGAACTTTTGACCAGTGTGCTATGATATAAAATAGCTTTTCCAAGGGGGAATGAAATTGACAAATGCACACTCATCCGGCTCGCTGCACCGGCGTGTGCGCCGGATGCTGATCCAGTGCATCGCCATCGTGGTGCTGCTCTCGACCTCGGTCGGGCTCGGCATCGGCCTGTATCCAGGATGTGTACGCACGCGATCAGCTGCTGTCCAACGCCGCGCAGATGGTGGCCGACGCGCCGCTCCTGACGGATACGATCCAGACCGATACCGCGCAGCAGTATCTCGAACGGACCGTCCGCCGCGTAGCTGCGGTGGATATGCGCGGCAGATATGACGTACAGGGCAGGCCTTTGGTATTCTACGATCTCGCCGCCGGCGAAGGAGAGGCGTCCGTGCTGCCGACCCTGCGGGCCGATACGGTCCGCCGCCTGTACAGCGAGCAGAAACCGCTGCTTTCCAGCGATGAGATGCCGGAGGGCGCCGACCGCTGCGCCTACGCCGTGGTGCGCGATGAAAACGGACAGGCGTTAGGGCATCGTGATGGCGGGTCTGTATCTGCGCTCCTATCGCCGGACGGTGCTGCGCGTGCTGCTGTTCTACTGTCTGATCACCCTGCTCGCGCTCGGTGTCGGCAGTCTGCTCAGCGTGCGCTTCTCCAATCATATCAAGCAGGAGCTGCTCGGCTATGAGCCGGATGCGTTCCGTCAGCTGTTTCTGCAGCGCATGGATATCCTCGACGCGCTCGACGAGGGTCTGCTGGCCATTGATTCGCACAGCACGATCACCTATATCAACCGTGCGGCGGCGGACATCCTCAGCATCCGCACGAAGTGATGCGCTCGGACAGCCGCTCAGGGCGATCTATCCGCGTTCGACCATCGCGCGCGTCATGCAGACCGGAAAAAGCGAGTACAACATCAGTCTGGAATCCATCAAGCACGTTTCGGTCATATCCGACCGCATGCCGCTCTGGCGCGACGGGGAGATCGAGGGCGCGATCGCTATTTTCCGCAACCGCACCGAGGTCACAAGGCTGGCGCAGGATCTGACCGGCGTACAGCATATCGTGGAGGCGCTGCGGGCGTATACGCACGAGTTCACCAACAAGCTACATGTCATTCTCGGTCTGCTCCAGCTCGGGGAAAACAGGCAGGCCGAGGAATACGTTCTGCGTCTGACGAAGACGCGCGCACACTCGATCAGCTATATCTCCGAGCGTATTCGGGAGCCGTCGGTTGCGGCGCTGCTGATCGGCAAGTCATACCGCGCCGCCGAGCTGGGCATCCGGTTCGTCCTCGACCCGGCCAGCGAGCTGCGCGGGGACGGACAGTACCTGCCGGCCAGCAGCCTGATCACCATCCTCGGCAATCTGACGGAAAATGCGTTCGACGCCCTGCGCAGCGCACCGGAGAATGCGCAGAAGGAAGTGACCGTCAGCATCCGCGAGGGCGAGCACGGCATGCTCCTCAGTGTGGACGACAGCGGTGCAGGGCATGCGCCGCAAGCTCGACCGTATTTTTTTTGAGCGCGGCTTCTCGACCAAGGGCGAGGACGCGGCACGGGACTTTCGCTCGTCAAGGAGACCGTAGACGCCTTCGGCGGCACGATCCGCGTGGAGTCCGAGCCGGGCATCGGCAGCTCATTCATCATCACGTTTTTCCGACGCGGAAAGCCGCGCACAGACCTAAGGAGGAACGATCTGTAATGTATACAGTGGTCATTATTGAAGATGATCCGATGATCACGCGGCTGAACCGCCGTTATGTGGAACAGGACAGCCGTTTTGCCGTCGTGCAGACGTTTTCGGCGGCGCATCCTGCACTGTTCTGGCTGCGGCGCAACCCGATCGACCTGATTATTTTAGACGTTTACATGCCGCAGATGAGCGGCACCGAGCTGCTGATGCAGCTCCGCGCGAAGGGCGTGGACGCAGATGTGATCATGGTAACGTCTGCAAACGATGCCAAAACAGTCAATGACGCGGTGCGGCTGGGCGCCGTGGATTATCTGGTCAAGCCCTTTGCCTATGAACGGTTTCAGCAGGCGCTCGAGGTGTTCTGCCGCCGCCGGAAAAGCGTGCAGCGCGACAGCTTCAGTCAGGATGTGCTCGATCACACGCTGTTCCGGCAAACGGCGCCGGCGCCGTCTGCTGCTCCCCGAAGGGTCTGCAAAAGCCAGACTCTTGCGCGGATCGAGGCCTATCTGCGCGCCGCGCCGGACGACGGCACACGAGCGATGAAATCGCCTCGCACGTCGGACTGTCGGTCGTAACCGTGCGCCGGTACATGAATTATCTGACCGACCGGCGGATCATCGGCAGCGAAATGGACTACCGCACCGGCGGCCGGCCGTGTCTGGTGTATTTTCTGCGGCAGTAAGCGGGCGGTCTGCGCGCGGATACCGAGGAATTTCAGCGAAAAAATCGTAGAAAGAAAAATTTTCAATTACTTTGCCGCCGGATGGAACCGGGACGGACTGGCTCTGCGCATGGCAGGAAAGCTGTTGGATACCGCCCGGCAGACCATCATCTGCTGATCCTCTCTTCTGAATTTTGCCGAATTTGTCCCTCTGCTAATCAACTACAACCTTTGCTCTCAAAAACTGACAAAAACCGTTTTAGAAATTTTTATGAACGCCAATCTAAGCAGCAAAAACCGGAGCGTACAGCCTGAAATTCAGCTGTGCGCTCCGGTTTGTTTCGATGGTGTCAATATTGAGTTTTTGGGGTAGAAGATGTCGTAACAAGCAGCGGATTTGATTGTTCAAATCCAGCCCCGCAGGGAATTTTACGGTGATCCTTACTGCCTTTTTGCAGCGACTCGATATTTTTCTTCATCTTGCGCGACGGCACATCGGGTAAAAAACGAAAGAAAGCAGCAATGCGGCCTCAAATACGAGGCGCATCACCGCTTTGGTTTTCTGTTTTTGAAATTCGGTGTGGTTTACAGCTCTTCCACCGACACAATTCCCTCGCGTCTGCCGACAAGTGTCAGTAGCTTTTCTCGCGCAGCGGCAGGCGCAGCGTAAAAGATAGCGCAGGCGTTATGCTCACCGTTTTCTGCCGAGCGCGTAATCTGGATGTTCAGCACTTTAATATTGTAGCTGCGGTAGAGCTGAAGCACATCATCCAGACAGTGCTTGTCCTCGTATTCCATATACAGATTGATCTCCGGCACATTTTCGAGCACGCGGTACTCGATACGCGAGAAACAAGCTCGGCGAAAGCATGATGAACACGGTCGCGAGAATACCGAG
>VOFK01000253.1_pt1 | contig 36000 bp, 73 predicted proteins | sample 5384121 | NCBI WGS metagenome assembly VOFK01 (sample SAMN12384730, study PRJNA508395) | human gut metagenome | isolation source: healthy gut J | host: Homo sapiens | reverse complement strand
TTATATCTCCTCCATATTTTATCGTTCACTTCCAAGGTCAGCACCTGTATATCCTCCGCCTGATGATTCACTTGATGAACTTGCTTCTGAATAAGAAGAATTGCTGTTTGAATATGAATCATCACTATAAGAAGAACTTCTGCCAGAATACGAATTGCTCCCCGATGAACTATAATTATTAGAATATGAACTACCGCTTGATGAACTACTTCTTGAAGATTTGCTACTTGATGATGAACTGCTTTGACTCTCGCTGTTGCTTTTTGTCTGTTTACTCTCTTCATTCGCTTTTTTATTCTTTTCTGCCTCTGCTGCAGTTTGTTTTATTTTCTCTTGCTCTTCATTATATTGCTTTTACCAAAGTCTCTAACTCACTCTTCAATTTTTTCACATTTGTTTTTTACTTTGCTTTTTATTGCTTGATATTTACTATTTTGGATTAACTGTTCTTCGCGATTAGCAACAGAGAGTGCCGGTGAATTGTATATGCCCCTCTGCCTCACTTCCAAATTCTTTTTGCCTTTGTTTTTTTAAGTTCTGAGCCTCTGAAAGCAATTCTGCTTTTTTGCCTTAATCGCATCATTAACATCCAATGTATCTGAACATAATTTTATATATGAATCACATATATCATTAACCTGCAAAGTTTTTCTAATATCAGCCATTACTGTGTCCAATTTCTGTTGTTCTTCTAATTCTATCGCAAGCTCTTCCGGTGTTTTTCCTTGTGAGCGAATTTCAGGCTTATACACTGTAGTAATAACTGATAGTATAATCGCCAGTATTGCTATAGTTACAGAAAAGATTTTCAATTTTTATTAATCTCCATAAAATACAAACCCCTTAATTTTTAATATTGTATTATTCGCCACCTAGTCCGTCATATGAAGACTTTCCAATACTTTGTTCTGTTTGACTATCGCCGGAAGTATCTTCACTTTCACTTACAGATGTGCCAATGTCACTTGACGCACCGTTTTCGCTCGACGTATTATTTTTGTGAGTTGATGTATTATTATTTGAAGTTGAACCGTTTGAGCGGCTGCCGGAAGTACTTTGCTTAACCGATCCACGAATTAGAACTTGATGATCCTGATGATGTTGTTGAATTTTAACAGGTGCTTGACTGTCGCCTTTATTACCGTTATTACTTTGACTTTGACTTTGGCTATGTCGATTTGCTTCTTCATTGCGTTTATGCCAATCATCTAATGCATTATTCAGCTCTGCTTTCTTTCCTTCGCATAAATCTATATTTTTCTGAATATCATTACTGTTTATTAAATTTGTTATATCATTCTTCTTAGTCTGCTCATCGCTTTCACTGTTGTTGACAATATCATCATACTTTTTCTTTTTACATCTTCTATTGAAACATTAAGAGCTTGAATAGCGTCTTTGAATTCTTTATTTTTTCCTGCTACATTATTATCAGATTCATCAACGGTATTTGTATAATCATCATAACTTTTGGCATTATTAATTGCATTGTCAATATACTGATTCATCTTTTCACATGCTTCAGACAAATCTTTTGCATTTTTTATACCATTGCTTAAATCGTTTAGCGATATTCCGGATGTTTGACTTCTGTATACGTTAAAGCAACCCAAACCTGCACCAACTAATACCGCTGCAATTATTATACAAATAGTCAACTTATTCTTTAATACAGCATTAAATTTATTAACAGGTTCTGCATCAACAATCAAAACCGTAATGTTATCACGGCCACCGTTTTTTCTTTGCAGTTTCAACAAGTTTATTCGCCGCATTTATATTATTTTTTTTTTCTTCTATCAGAATGTCCCTTATCATCGAATCATCTACCATATCGGTTAATCCGTCTGAACACAATAAAAATCTTTTTCTTTAATCCTAAATTTATTTTTTTTTTGGCTGATACATCCGGATAGACATTTCCGTATTGATATGACATACCCAAAAATCGTGTTAATGCGTGTTTATTATCAGCGTCGGTATGATCTATGGTAAAGTTGCTGTAACTTTTCATTTTCTAATTCATATACTCGACTGTCACCTATATTTATCGCATATGCACCATCTTTAAGAAAATATATTCCCGTCAAAGTAGTTCCCATAGATTTAAGCTCCGGTTTTTCTTCTGTAGTATTATAAATGCTATCATTGATCGAAGATATAAACGACTTCATAACATTGGATACATCTTTTTCGAATTTTATTTTATCTGTTATTGAGTTATAATTTTTTTTGCACTTGATGAGTTGCTATATATGATGCAACTTCACCGGCACTGTGTCCACCCATACCGTCACATACGCAAAAAACGCTTTTTCATTCACAAATTCACCATTACATGAATATATGTTATTCTTTGGATTTCGATTTTCTTCACCAAATACAAAAAAAAGTTATCCTCATTATTTTTCCTTAAATTTCCGACATCTGAAATTAATGAGTATTTATATCTTATTTTCATATACCATATCCCCTTACTTAATTTGCATTAAAATAAATATTACATATATTAAATATTTGCATTATTGATTACATTTCCATTATAACACATTTTACATTATAATTGCAACTATATTTTAATTGCAATTATAACTATATTTTTTATAAAATTTATTTTATACTTTCAGATTATCATGTAAATGACGTGCTTTCAACACTTCTGCATAATTAACGTATTTTTTGACATATTTAGCATCAAAAAAACTCATTACAATGTATTTGCATCGTAATGAGTTTTTAGGTAGCATTATTAATTTTTAGCCGCGTTATAAAGCATAACTGCAACATCAATGCGTTTAACATCTGTGCCTAATCTGCTTGATGTTACATTATCAAACAAATTATACTTTTGAGCAGCGGACATAAAACCGTCGGGATATTGAGTTTTACTGTTTGCATATCCGTATGCACTTGTCAATATTTTAACCGCCTGTTCCACGGTAATATGATTATCCGGTGCAAATTTATTATCACCGATACCATGTATTATATCTGCTTTTACGCACGCATTTACATATTTACTGCTCCAATGATATTTTGTATCTGTAAATGTGCTATTCTCACCAACATTATACCCCATCATTCTGCATATAACCGCAGCAAATTCTGCTCTGGTTATGGTTACGTCAGGTCTGAATGTATTATTTTCATAGCCTGTCATAATATCATTGCTTATAGTGTAATTTACTGCATTTTTCTGACCGTTATTAAGATAAGATGTATCAGAAAAAATCCTCTGCTTTTTCTGCCGGTGCATAGCTGACAAGCTGATATTCACGAGTCATAGAAACCCCATTATTTCCGTTTGCAACCACTCTTAAATCATGCGTCCCCTTTATGTCGCTTAGTTGTACGGTATAAGCTATTTCGTTTGTTGATTTAACGAGTTCACCGTCAAGATAATATTCAACATTTACCCAATCCGATCCGTATATATGCGGATATGCGTACAGTGTTGTATCTCCGTTCATCGTTATTGTACTGCCCGCCTTTTTTTAAGAATTGTCCGGCGCTGTTTGTATTATTATTTTGTATAAACCACGGTGACTCTGTTACATCATTATATGCGTTTTTGAAGTTCGCTGTCTCCGTCGAGATTATAGTAATTCACCTCATAATTCATTTTAGCGTTAAAATACGCTATAAGCTTTTACTTGAGGATATACCATAGGAATGAATGTATATATTTGTTTTTAAATATTTTGCCGCCCATTCACTGTCGGTCTCATTTATATCACCGTTAGTTCTGTATGCACTTCCACATTCAGAAATCATTATAGGTTTTCGACCGCCGTATTTTTCAACAGCATCCTTTATCATCACAACAGGATCGGAACTGTATCCTGTTTTTAAAGTAAACTTCATTATACCTGCTTTCTCCCCTGCCATACTTTCTGCCTTGGAAATACTTACTTGCATAACAACACGCCTACCCAATCAACATATTCGTCACCGGATAGAAGTCATCAGCCGTATAAGGCCAATCGTTTGTTTTTCCATGAAGATGTGTGCGCCATACCCAAACAGTAGCAACGTTAGACAATCCGCTCACACTGTTTGCAACAGCTTTGAATGCAGATACAAATTCATCGGGTGTACATTTATCACCCCAAACATTAAATTCAGCACCTATTCTCAAATAAATCGGCACGTTTTTGTAACTTGACAACATAGAGCGTAAATTGATAAAAAGAATCCGAACTGTTTATATTTCTTGCCGTTGTGCCTTCCTGTGGAAAGTTTAGAGCAATTTCTACCGCTTTGTTTTGTGTTTCTGCTTTATCAAGCATCGCACGCGTCCAACCGAATGTACTTTCATCACCGTATTCCAAATACAGCAATGTCATTGATTCATTACTTTTTGCCTGATCTGCCACTTGTCCGTATAAAAACACCGTTCGGCTCATTTTTCGCACCATACACCTTTTGCGATTGTTCCGTAGCTTGATATACGTCAAATGTATTTGTAAATTGCTTAACGCAATTTTCTGCCTAATAATTACGCCGTCAGTCCACCCCTAATTGCTTACCGTATGGAATATACATTTCAAAATACTTCGCCGCATTTGTATAATCACCGTTCATAAAATAGGCAAATGCAACATCATATGTTCTTGAGCCTAAAAATATTTATTGTCTGCTCATTCTTTGGCTCTGATGATATTAAATTGATAATTTGTACCCGTAATTTATCGTTTCATCATAATTTTGCTGCTTGTTGCATTTGAATAACCAGCGTCCAAGCCCCAAAATGCGTGCGGCAATTCATATGCCATTACGCTTAAATTACTTGAGATTATCAGACCTATCATCGCAATTAATATTATGCTTATTCTTCTTTTCAATTAACATCACTCCCAAGATTATTTTATATTCAGTATATCATACTAACAATAAATTTACAATTATCACTCTATGTTTTTTAACAACAAAAAGCCACTGTTTACATTTTAGCAGCGGCTTTCACTCTTAATATTTATTATTGTAATATAATATAGTCTTTATACGAATATCCGCTGATTCCGTTATACTTACCCAACACCAATTTCCGGACATTCTGTCCGGATACACTGTACAACTTGCACCTTCAGGAATTGCTCCTATAGGATAATCTTTTACTTGGTCTGCTGTTAATTGCAAGTGAACCGTCTGTATTGAATACATATGCCGTATATGTTCTTTCTGTTGCGTTGCTTTGCGGTTGTAAATGATTTTACATCTCCACACGTTTCATTACCGTTTTGTATTCCGTATACTTTGTAATAATATGTAGTTCCGGCGTTCAAATATTGTCCCGCCTCACTGTTTAAGTCATACCATATATCAAACGGATTTTTGTTGTGGCTGATAGTATCTCTTTGCAACCTTGTTCATATTATTCGGCGATGTTCCGAAATATAATCCGACTTCACTCGGACGTGTACCGGAATATGCCGCTGTACCTCTGACGGTTGCATTATTTGATGTAACCGAATCCGCCCCTGCCTGTTGATATTGACAAACCGGAATTATCTGATTCTGTTGTAAATGAGCTAATTGAACCTCTGACTTCTTTTTCCGTTCTGTATTGCATAACACTGATAATAATAAGTTCTACCCGCTGATAGATATTGTCCTGCCTCACTATTCAAATCATACCACATATCAAACGGATTTTTTATTGTGGTTTATCTTATCACTTGCTACTTTTTATTCAAATTGTTTGAATCATTGCCAAAAATAAATTCCGACTTCACTTGGGCGTGTACCTAAATATGAAATTTTTCCGTATACAGTTGCATTTGTTTGTGAAATCTTTTTTTTTGCCTCAAGTGTATTTACTGTTATATTATTTTCAACAGGTGTCTTTGAAACCAAATTTTCTAAATTCGGTATTCCTGCACCGTAATATGCACTACTACCGAGATTGCTTTGCTGAAGATTTCATCGCATTTATAGCATCTGTTGATGAATAATTTGGATTAGCACTTCTGATAAGCGCCAACACGCCTGCAATATGTGGTGACGCCATTGATGTTCCGTTCATCGTAACAGTACTACCACCTTTGCCGCACCACCTATTTTAACTCCGTTGCCGCAATATCAATTATTCCGTTTCCATAATTACTAAATTTTTGCTTTTTGATTATTGTCTGCTACCGCGGCAACAGTTACTACCCATTTATACAAGCCGGTGAAAAAGAATTTCTTTGATATATCAACATTATCATTTCCTGCAGCTGCTACCACTGTTACACCGTGTGAAAAATTCCATTCTAATCAAAATGTCGTATCCGATTCCGTCTTCGTGCTGTTTTATATCGTGGTCTTCATACGAAACTATATTGCTATTTCCTTTTAATGATGACATAAGCTGAAATTCCTGCATTAATTTCTTGGTTATTTCACCATAATAATCTGACACGCTTTGCTCATCACCCAAGCTTTCTTTCAATGAATCCACTTCTGTTTTAGAATTCGGTACACTTATTATTTTTAATACGGAGATATATTTACCGCTTATGTCCTCTCGTTCGATGCGAAATACCTTTCCGTAGCTACCCTCGCCTAACAATTCTTTTTATGTACCACTTTCCATCTATCGGCTCATACCTTTTATAATAATTTACTTCCATTTATTCCGCTCCTTTGTTTCTATATTTATTATTCATTTGTGATTTCTGACATAAAAATACAAAAACTGCTATACTGCCAAAGAGTGTTAAATACAACCATTGCCAATGACCGCTTTTTCCGACATCATGCAGTCTGCGCGTGGTAAGTGCAATATTGGGAATTAATATAGCCAAACACATTATAAATAATAGTATATTTAAAACAGGTAATATATCTGATAGTATATTTACAATATTTAAGATTATAAAGTTAATCAATACGATCTTCCAATAATTTATTCTACTTATACAACCCTTAAAATCAAAAATATCCTGTCCAAAATTCCTTATATATATCTATGATATTTTGTGTTTTTTCTGTTTTATTTATGATTTTTTTCTTCCGATTGTTGTACACTTTTCCCTTTTTAATACCAAAATCAAATAACCCTACTGTTTCATCATAACTATCATAATCATTTTCTTCAGATGTATACAGAAGATTTTCCAATTCTTCTCGCATTTGTTTCGACTGCTGTATCTGTCTTTTAAATCATAAGCACACGCCTTTAATATTATTCTTGCCAATTTTTCATCACAATTTATCGGCTTTGGAATACCAGCATTACTCATTCGTTCTTTTTCAGTGCATTTTTCTAAGTCCTGATATGTTCTTTCTTTCCTGAACGGTTTCAAGATTGTTATTTAAAAAATTTATACATCACAATTCCCAAAAGAATATATATCCACACTCGAATCATATTCTTCACCTCTGTATATCTCAGGTGCCATATATGTATATGTTCCTTTTTCTTGACAGTCCGATATTGGTTTTATCCAACACTCTCGCAACACCAAAATCACCGAGTTTAAATTCACCTATATCCGAAACAAAAATATTACTTGGCTTTATATCACGATGTATAATGTTATATTTTACCGCAAACCTCCAATGCCTTACATATGTCTATCCCGAGCTTTATAATATCTTGCTGTGTCGGTGCATTATCAGTAAAATATTGTACTATCGGTATAAGTAATTCCATTCGGATAAAAATATCCCAACCAAATTCACCGTCTTGCTTTTCAATCACATTATGATCTTCATAACTTACAATATTACTGTTTCCACGAAGTTTAGACATTAATTGAAATTCCTTTATACAATCATCAACTAACCCACTATAAAACGAAGTAATGCTTTTATTATCTATATCGTAATTCTCTTCTTTTTAATCTTTGTAATTCCTCCGATGATTGAGGAATTGATATTATTTTGAGTGCTGATTTAATATCAGGTATGTTCTTTTCGGGCAATCTCAAAAAAACAGTGCCAAATGCACCGTTGCCTAATTTCTTTGTTATTAACCATTTTCCGTCTATCGGTTCATATTTTTTTTGTAATAATTTATGTCCATACTGACCCCTAAATATTAAAATTTATCCATATCATCTAACGATTTCATTCTATAGTTTTGAGAAATTTCGTTTAAATCATATTTTCTGTTTTCTCCATGATTTTCGTTACTTTTTTATTTTCTTTTAATTCATCCTTGTCTTTACCAAATGTTCGCATTTTATACGTTCCGCATATTTCACTGACTATTTCTTTTACAACTTTTTGTTTGTATTATTGGTTATGTTTGACTTTTCAGGAACATTATCATATACAACATTATTTTGAACATTAGATGTTGATTCTGTATTTGAATTTAAGTAATAATCAAAAAGTCCAACCGTTTCTTCATTTTTATCAAATTCATCATTTTCGATTAAATTATAATTATCATAAGAATTCGCAGTATCTTCTATTATATGTTTTTCTTTTTTGTCCTGTATACGATTTAACGCATCATACATTTCTGACGGTGATTTATATCGTTCATTAGGATTAAAGCTACATGCTTTTAGTATAACCTTCGACAAATCCTCACTTGCCTGACACGGATTAGGCAAGCCATCTCCTTTTCATTCTTCGCATTAACGCATTTTCTTTTTGTTCAAACGTAAAACGCTCCGGAGGAGTCGGCAAAAATGGTTCACGATTATAATTCAGTAATTGATACATAACCATTCCCAACGAATATATATCAACACTTGCACCACTTTTTCACCCTTATACAGTTCCGGCGCCATATATGTATACATTCCTGCCTTTGTCATAACAGTTTCGATACTTTTCATCGTTTTCGCCACACCAAAGTCACCTAATTTAAAAGAACCGCTCTGTGATACGAATATGTTTTCGGGCTTTATATCTCTATGCACAATTTCATATTGCTGACATATTTCTAACGCTTTACATATATCTATTCCAAGCCGTATAACATCTTTCTCGTCAATCCCATTTTCAAAATATTCAGATAACGGTGTAAGAAGTTCCATTCTTATCAAAATTATCATAACCGATTCCGTCCTCGTGAGGCTCTATATTATGATCTTCATAAGATACAATGTTACTGTTACCTTTTTAACTTCGCCATTAAATTAAATTCGTTTAACAGCTTTCCTGCTATATCTTTATAATACTCCTTAACACTTTGTTCATCACGCAAGCTTGCTCTCATTGTCGATATTTCTGTTTTGATTGAGGAATTGTAATAGCTTTTAAGGCGGCACTTTTTTTACCACTGATATCTTCACGTTCAATTCTAAAGACTTTTTCCGTAACTGCCCTCACCGAGTAATTCTTTTATGTACCATTTTCCGTCTATCGGCTCATATTTCTTGTAATAACTTTCTTCCATTACCATCACCCCTACTATTGTCAACAATACTTTAAACAAAATGCTTTTTTTACTTTCTTCCAAACAGTTTCTTTTGGCTCTGCATTTTTTTATAACGCCTACTGTTATATTATCTTTACCACCATCTGTAAAGCGGAATTTACTAATGTTTTTCTGCCATCTGTTCAGCAGACATTTTGCTATTTAATATATTCTTAATATCATCATTACGAATCATGTCCGTAAGACCATCACTGCAAATCAAAAATATATCTCCTCTTTTTAATATCTATAACATCAGATATATACGGAGATATAACCAATTCATCGTTTGGTATTCCCAAATGTTGAGTCAATATATGACGATTGCTGTATGACTGCACATCTTCTTCCTTAATCATACCCATTTTTCAACATTTGTGCAACTTGCGTGTGATCTTCCGACAGCTGTGTCAATTTTTTTATTACGCATAAGATACGTTCTGCTGTCGCCAATGTTATAGCTGATAGCTTTTTCATCTTTTATATATATAAGTGCAATCGTCGTTCCGGACTTTACACCATTATTTTCAAATCTCAAATCACAAATTCTTGAATTCACCATATCAAAATATTTTTTCGTGATATTCATTAAAAATCCTTTTCTTTAAAATTATTTAATTCCTCTACTGATATATAAGCGACGCTTTTTTTTCGCCGAATTCTTCGCCACCCATACCATCACAGACAGCAAAAAATTCCACCTCTATAAACAAAATCTTTTTTTTCTGTATCGAAGTTCCTCCGGTGTTCTCTTATAAGTTCCGCAAATAAAAAAATTGTCCTCATTATTCGTTCTTATTTTTCCACTATCTGTAATAAAACAGCAATCAAGTTTAAGCATAAAAAATACTCCTTATTCCTAATATTACGGCAGCACAATAATAAAATCGTGCTGCCGTAATGAATTGATATAATTTTTAGCCACGAGATCTTTGAGTAGCAGCTGCTTCTGCTTCTGCATATGTCTTTGCAGCATCGCTAAGATTTAATGCATACTCTTCAAGAATTTGTTCAAACTGAGTAAATGTACTCTTCATTCCGTCAAATTTTGCTTGAAAAGCTGTTTGAGCTTCACCTTGCCAAATTTCAGTCAAGCCATTTACCATAGCAGTAAGCTTTTGAATAGTGCTTTTACATGCTCTTCCTTATACTTTCTAACCTCGTTTGATTTTTTCGTTTAACACTTCAGGTGTTACTTGAATTCTTGCCATTAAAATGACCTCCTTTGTAAATTTTATTATAAATGCGTCTGTTCGCATCTATTACTTATGTAAGACCGTTGATTTTTGAGGCTAATGATTGGTCTGTTTCTTGCATAATATCTGCTGTTTCATCCATATCAACCGCATATTTTTCCAAAGCCTCATCAAATTTATTAAATTTATCTTTCATACCTTGATATTTTTGCAACAAATGCTTGTTGTGCCTCACCTTGCCAACTTTCACTGAGATTCAATACTAAATTGTTAAATCTGCTCATAGTATCAACGTGCTGCTGTCTGTACTCTCGTACCTTTGATGCTCTCTCCTTTAACTGCTCCGGAGTTATCAAAATATAATCAGCCATTTAGTTCACATCCATTCTATCTAAATTAATCTTCTTGTAAACCGTTTTCTTTTAAATATTCTGCATATTTAATTCTAAATGCCTGGGATTCTGCATTGACATATCCGACAAAATTAACAATTTCAATATCCTTAGCCATAAACAGAAACATATTTTCGCTATCGATATATCCTTCTGAAATGGTACTCCTATGTAGTCATATATTGTATCATCATCTTCTTGTACCAGCGATTCTCCAACTATCATTAACTTTTTCTCTGCACCTTCCAATGTAACAACGCTTCCTATTGGTAATAATTTATTATTCATAATTATATTCCTCCTATTTTTATATATTTTTTATTTTAAATTATACAAGACTTTTACCAAGCGAATATGCTTTTTCTCCTGTTTTATATATATACTTTTAGCAGCATCATACATAATTTTCATAAATGATTTATCTTTTATATCATCAAATGAAGTTTTTCCCAAAAATAAATGCACTTCCTACTTTTCCGGTAGCTATCATATTTGCCTTTCCTAATGATTTTAACATTTTATCTGCACCATCCAAGAAAGTAACTAAATCAACCCCTTTATACACTATATCTCCGAATTGTTCACCCAATTCTTTATTTCCTAACTGTTCTCCTATAATTCCACCATTTTCAACAAGCTTATCTTTTAAGAAATTTGTCTTTCCAACCATATCATATTGTTCGTTAGATGCGTATACTATATCACTTGCACCATTTATAATATCATTTCCTGCTGTAATAATATCCATTATTGCCAACGGAGCTGAACCACCGGCTGTTCCTGCTAACACTGCGACGGCTCCTGCAATTTTTATAACCCTTTTTCCTATTTTCCATGCCGCTTTTCCGTATGCATTTATTTTTTTCTTTGTTTTTTCTACATACCAGTTTTTACTTTGTTTATTTTCTTGCCAACATTTGATACACAATTTTTACCTTTTGAACTACATTGCCGTATTTTTTCTTTAGTGACTTCGCGGCTTTCTTTGCTTTTATTCTTGCTCCAATTTACAAATTTTTTTAAATTGGAAACATCTGTTTTTCTTGGTTGTTGTATTTTTCCTGCATTTTTATTAACTTTATCAAGCTGTTCTTTTGACACCCAACCATTTAAGGTGTTTTTTTAACATAGCTCCGACCATACCGGCAGCTACAACTGTTGTATTTTTTCAAAAATGACACTGCATCTATATTTGTTTTCTTTTTTGAATCTGCGCTGACAAATTGATTCATAACGTCATTAAGCACGTTTGAGTATGCAGTCAACTTTTGTGATTGTTTGTTTAAATCATTTTTAATTTTTTGAAGTTGTTCTTCAATATTTTGTCTTGCTTTCACTTCCATATCCAAATTTGATGCAATTCTCGCTACGGCCGTTCCGTTTGATTCAGTCCGTTCTGCTAAACTGCTTATTTGGCTTTTCACATTACTCATTTCTGAAAGTGTAAGTTTTATCAATGCCATTGTTTTCTCACCTCACTAAACTACATTTTCAAGGTACTTGCGGCAGCTGCTTCATCAGCTGCTTTAATTGCTCTTTGCAACTTCTTTTTTATTGCATTTGCCGTCTTTTTTATTTCCGCCTGAGTTTTTTGATTTTCCTGTTTATATTCCTGCAACTTGTTGCTTAAATGCATCGCTTGCCGCTCCTTTCCACATTTCATCAATGAAAGAAAGCTGTTTGTCAATATCTTTGATTATATTTGAACATTCATTCGCGATATTTTCAAGTTTTTTTTTTTGCTTTCATTATTGCAGCAGCATAATCTATACTAATAAGTCCGCTTGACAATCTACACACCTCCTAAAATGATATTGTTATAATACTTCCATCCCAAATACCTTGAGAATATAGAGTCTGATTATTTTGTAAAATTCTATTGTTATATCTTATTTTTTATATCTGATATACCTTCATAACGTTCACTGTCTATAGCTTTCAAAACATCAACAAACTTCTTTGATAAATCTTCAACAGGCATTTTTATTGGCAACTCAAAATCTCAATTTCATAACCCGAAAATTCCTTAACAGTTATAAATCGCTGAATTAACCATTTAAACCATCCTCACCTACAATAGTTCCTACAATCTTCACATAATTATCAAGTGTATCATTTATTTCAGCTACAGTTGTATTATCAAATTCTGTTTCATCTATTAAATCTATAACAGTCGGTGTAATTTTTATTAATGACGTGTCTGTCACGAATACCATCATATTATGAACAGAATCAAGCTTATCTTTAAATTCAACTTCCGTAATCGAATAAAAATCATTAATATCCAGAGCATTCGCAACAAGTTCTGCTGTCGTAGTGTTACAATGCTGTTTGAAACATTCAACAGCGGCTTTTTGTCTTTTTTTGCAAGACTTTCTTTTGCTCGTTCCACTTCATTTTGAGGAATATGAAATTTATCTATATTATTATTTCTTTCCATAGGTAATATTTTAACTAACCCTTTTTATATATCGGAATACAGCATTTCCTTTTTTCAGCCATCCAATAATATAAATATCATCTTTTCTTTTCCGATTTAACTACTTTTTTCATCCTGTATATAATACACTACATTTGTTTGACCCTTGTTTCCTTGAGCGTGGTCTACAGATATAACATTATTACATTCAACACAACAGCTTATCAATTCCATTAAATCATCTCTGATTTCGGAATTGCCGTCAAAAATCAGACTGTATGTAATTTTTTTCTTCCAATGATTTTTGCGCATTTCTTACTTCTTTTTCTACATTGTCTTCGGTAAGGTTCTCGTACGCGTCATCTACGCCATATACTTCGTCTGCGTCGGTTGCCGTGCATAAAAGCAAAAACTCTTTTGCGGTAATTTTAAAACTTTCCATTTGCTTTTTACCTGTATTGATTTATCAATACAATCCTCCTTTTCTTTTTTTGATTTAATTTTCTAAATTTAAAATTCATACATAGTTTTAAATCTGACTTTCTCCTCATTTTCCACTTTGTATGCTTCAAATTCACTCAACTGTTCATTTAACTCTGAATATTCCGCCTCGATTTTAAAAAAAGCACCGTGTTGTTTTAATGTTCCGCCTGTAAGAATGCCGATACCGTCAGATATTATCATTTTCAATATTGGATCTACAGAGCTTAAACTGTATAATTTGGCCGATTCCTCTGCAACAACAACAAATACCTTTAATCCTTTACCCATTCTCACAATAGCCGATAATCTCGTTGCTGTTTTATCATCAATAGCGTCATACATATCTTTATAGCCGTCTATTCCTATGACTATCGTGTCAAATTCAGATAAATCTTCGCTGTTTTTTCGTAAATTCAATTTCTCAGCAAGTTTTTTCTATGTATTCATCTAATTCTACAGCAGATTCTATATATTTTTCCGATATTCTCGCCAGTGTAGAAAGTGTTTGTCGTCCACTATCATATAAAAATAAGCTTTGCGTTCGCTTTATCGACAAATTGCTTTTAAAATTACATTGAGAATATTACTGCTACCCGATTTCTTTTCTCCTGAAATAAGTATACAATGAGGTGATTTTTTTTATATCAACAGTTACAGGCTCAATCGTTTCCGTTGATAATCCCAACACTATATCATTACTCATTATCGAATTATACGATATAACGTCAGGCATAACCGGTATTGGCTTAGCGCTGCCGTCTTTATTGTTTTCACAAAGAATACTGACTTCACTTTTTATATTTTTTAGAACTTCATTATCATCTTGTCCCACAACCGGAAGTGCCGTCTGAAATTCCAATGCAAACGGTGTTCCTTAATATTAAACCACGTCCCTCGTTGTTTTCAGGTTCCAGTCCGTCCGTTTTACCTACAACAGCCGAATATTCCGATTTATCTTTCAGCTGTAGTGAAATATTATTTTTAATGTTGTTTATTATTTTATAGCTCACACCTGAAATACCGCTGACTGTTCCTATCATATATATTCCGTAAGCCGCGCCCTCTCTTTGATAACTTTATAAAAAATTCGTCTAAATCCGGATATATTGAAAATAATGCATTGAAATTATCTATAAGAAGTAGAATAAACGGTAATTTTTCACCGGTTGTCTGTTCATATATCTTTATATTAATAATTCCGTTCATTGCGAAATTTCTTTTCTCGTATCAATTTCTTTTTTCAGCATATTTACCAGTTTGTAAATTTTCTCCTCATCATTATCGTTTGCAACGCCCCTACATGAGGAAGACTACCAAACAAATTCAAGCTCCAGCTACCAAAGTCCATTGCATAAATATTTATATCCATTGAGTGTAGGTTTTAGCGGCAGACATAATAACCGTCTGTAAAAAATGTTGTTTTACCTGTACCCGGTGCACCCCATACTAAGCAATGTCCGTCTGCTGAGAAATTAATATCAAGCGGATATTGCATTTGCTCATATGGATCATCTACCAATCCGACAGATAACACTAATTCTTGTTCTTTTGTTATTTTCTTTCAATATGTTGTCCAAATATATTCTGTTTTTCAACCGTTCTTGCCATATCTTCGGAGCTTTTTCAACGTTATGTTCAATAGCAACCTTTTTCTATATAGTCTACTACTGCGTCAATTTCTTTTATTTTTTGCTTTCCTTTTTTTCTCTGAGTTTAACGTTTCGTATTGATTACGCTTTCCTGTTATATCTACTAACGAAATAGGAATTTCCGCATTCATTCCTTCTTCTCTGTTTGGTTCATATGGTGCGCCACTCCAAAAAAGATTGTACCTGTTCATATATGTCGTCTTCACCGACTTGAACATATGCACGCCCTGCATTTGAAATTTTTGCCGCGTCAGCATGGCGTAGCATTTCCTTACTGTCTGCACTGCTCGCAACTCTGCAACACCATCTGAATTTACTGTTTGCATACATTTTATCTGTAACAACACCACTCGGTTTTTGAGTGGATACCACCGCAAATATTCCCAAAGAACGACCTACTGCAAACAAACTTTCCAATACCGGTACAAACTCAGGAAGATTTTTCTTTATTTCCGCAAATTCATCAACAACAAGTATTGTAATCGGCAACGGTTTGATACGTTTTATGAAAACCACGTTTATAATATTCTTTTATATCCTGAGGAATAATTCCCACTTTATTAAATATTGCCTGACGTCTTTTCATTTCCTTGTTTAGTGCAATAATATTACGCTTAACATTACCATCCAAATTTGAAATTTTGCCTGCAAGATGTGGCAAATTTTGAAATGGCAACAACATGCCTGTACCTTTTATAGTCTATTATTATAAAAGACAGTTCCTGCGGTGAAAATTTTGTAGCTAAAGATAAAATCCACGACTGCATCATTTCAGATTTACCCGAACCGTTTGTACCTGCAACAATTCCAAAAGGTCCGTGGTATCTTAAAAAAGTCAGAGCCATACATAATATTAAAAACAAACTTTTCTCCATTAGATTTTATACCTATAGGCACTGCCACTGCTTTTGCAGGATTTGTATTATTCCAATTTTTCCATATGGGTAAATCCTCAGCTTTTTGTACACCATAACCCTCTAGGAAAGTAATGCAAATGTAGGCATTTTTTCATCAGACTTTTCTCAGCCAGTCGTACAGGCGCTAAGCTTCTTGCAAATTTATTTGCTTTTTTCTATTGTAAACTTATCAATTTCAAATTTTTTGCTTTTCACCTATATTTGATTTATCAAAAAATACATTTTCTTCCGATGTTGTTTCTATAATCAGATTACAACTCTTAGGTAACTCTTCTAACTTATTGTAGACGTATATTACGCCTATGCCCATTCCGACTTTATTCTCGTTCAAATATTTTTCAATTTCCGAGTCTTCAACTAATTCGGGATCTGAAATTACAAATAAATAAAAAGGAATATTCTCATTCTTTTTTTTTCTTTGGTCTTTTTTGAGGTTTTTCTTCCTTTTTAATTCTTCATCAACCTTTTTATCCAAAGCTGCCGCATTAAATACATCATTTGCCATATATCTTGATTCTCGTTTTTTTCGTCAAACGAATGTGGCAACCATTTTATAAAATCCCATTGTTTTTGTTCCTTTCTTTGAAAACATAGTGACAAGTCTGACGTCTGTATATGGATGTGTTGTTGCAATTTGTACTATCATATTTTTGCAATATTTACTGCATTCTCACGATTGCCTATTATACCAACACTTAAATTATTTGCTATGTCACATAAAATAGGAGCACCCTCTATAACTTGATTACCCTGACCAAGATTTTCGCCTTGTTCTTCTAATTCATCATCATACATTTTCAGAACATTATCCGAAATTTAATTTTGAAACTGGTAGTTATATCTCCCTTTCCGATTCTCACTTTTAAGAAGTCGTCGTCTTCCGGATTACGTTCCCACATTGTACGTTCACGCTTTGTTGCTATATCATAGCACACCCTTGTTTCATGATTTGATTCTTCAAGAGATATAAATTGGTCATCTCTGTTTTCTCAATCCTTGCTTTAACATCTGCTAAATATTTTTCGTACTTTTCCTGTCTTACTTCACGAGATTTTCTATATTTTTCTTTTGCAAAAAGTAGAAAAGACAGATGTCAACGGAAAAACTGCCGAATATGCACTACGAGTTACAAGCATAGGCAAAAATGACAACCAATTAACCATTGGCATATCTCCAATATTCGGCGGTTCTTGGATTTCTATAATTTCCGAAGGCATTTTATGTCTTAATCTTGGTGACAAGCTGAAAATCGGATACTGTATTTCATCATTGTCTATTATTTCTTGGTTTTCACACAATTCCAATGTATTATTTTTAAACAGTATATTAAATTTACCTATTGAAATTATATCGCCATCTTTAAGCATACTTTCGGATATTTTTCTTGTTGTTTAAAAAGTACCGTTTAAGCTATGTAAATCTTTAATTGTACTGCCAATTTCATCAGTTATTACCATGGCGTGCTTACTGCTTACACTTCGATCCGATAAGTGAAATGTTGCACTAAAGCTACGACCCATAGATACAGTTGTTCCTGATTTTAACTTTACTTTCTGAGGAACATGTTCTTCTACACAAAAACATAGCGGCTTATATGATGTTTTTACGCTTAATATAAAAACATCATCCATCCTTTGCAATACCTCTTTCTTTTTAAAGCGTCAAAATATGTCCATCTGTTATTGAAAAAATCAAAAGATAAATGACTTGCGATAATATCAGGATATGTAATTTTCAATGTATCTTCATCTGATGAGCCTATTGTTATATATGTGCATTCTCCGCATTCAAATATAAAATCTTTTATCTGCTCATTAATATATAATCTTATCTTGCTCGTCATTTTCATTCACCTTTCCAATTTTTCACCTATTATGTAGTTATAAAAAATACAGTTGTTTACATATTATTCAATATCTACAAAGCTTTATGGATGACAGACTAATGCAGTATCAATATATACAATTTATTATTCTTGTATATATTTTTTATAATTACAGTTTCATTATAGCACTTTTAGTTTAAATATGCAACTACTTTTTTAATTGTATATATGAGTATTATTGTATAATTTTAATACAAATATTTTTTAATTTTCTATTTATAGTCATTTTGCAACTTATTTTTAAATTAATTATTACTTTATATTTTGCTTGTATATTTTCTATTTAAAATGGTTTAAAATTATATTATAAAAAATTCAACACACGGAGGTGAATTAGTTATGGGAGAATTTGAAATTCATCAACCAGAGAAGTCATCTAATCGCACCATAAGAATGCCTGATGAACTTATCGAAAGAATGGGTAAAATTGCAGCATCAAAAGGAATATCTTTTAACCAGCTTGTAATTCAATGCTGCAGTTATGCCCTTGACAATTTAAAAGTCTGATGATAATGAATAATTTGCGTATATTTAATCATCGACCTGTCAGAAACTGAAGTCTTTATATAGGACTTCAGTTTTTTTATTTAGGATTTTATCCTAAAAAACATATTAGCATAATTTTAAAATAACTTTCAACAAAGTGACATTTTTAACGTCTTTTTACCATAATTAACATATTATATAGACAAAATAATACATTTTATGATAAAATATATGTATCAATTCAGAAAAAAAGAGGGATGTTATTATGGCACAATGGCAAGTAAGTCTTGTTGACGGTTTAATGGATTTCAGTTTCAGTATATTAATAGCTCTGTTTTATGCAAGCGTACTCTCCGCAAGATACGGCAAAACAAATTTTCGTGTAATTGTTTCGGCAGTAATGATTATAGCTACTATAATCACAAACATAATACATATGCCTCAAATGCCTATGTTCTTTACAGGGATAGCTATACTTATGACTTGTATATTCATACTCAGCGATGACAAGCCTTTAAAAAAAATATTATTCACTTTTATTCCATATGTATCGGATATTTTATTGTCGCTCGTATATCTTTCACTGCGAACAATACTAATGCCAAACTTTGATTCGGCTTTCGGCGGTCAAACACTTGCCGGACTTTCAAGTATTCCAAACGCAGTCGAACCTTTGCTTTTTTTATTTACGGTTGAAATGTTGATACTGTCTTCAATCTCAAAATGGATACAACATAAAAAAGCCAAAAATAAGTGACCTTTACTATTGTATATATACTTTCAATAATAATTGTTCAAATATTTATACTGACGTTCTTACTTTACATTTATTATGCAAAAAATAAGTATATTGAAATTTGTATTGGTCTTAATTGTTTATATGATTATTTCAATTTCGCTTACAGTTCTTGTTATACGTTACAGTATTCGTATCAGTAAAGAGCAAGCAAAGCAAGAATTTGTTGTTAATCAGTACAATCTTTTAAGCTCACAATACGACCAACTGAGAAACAACTATGTAAACTATAAAAAATTGCGTCACGATTTAAAAAAGACCACATTAACGTTATTAACGGTCTGTCACAAAAAGCAGACAAAGAAGAATTAACCGAATATACAAGTAAGTTATTAAAAAATTGGGATTCACTTTCGGCAAAAACATATTGCGATGTTCCGGCGATTGATATTATATTGGCTGAAAAATACAATATGGCTACAGCCAATCATATACGAACCGATTTCTTAGTCGGCGGTATTAAAGAGGCTCAGCTCGACAATGTTTACTTATGCAGTATCTTCTCCAACCTATTAAATAATGCTTTAGAGGCGTCTAAATACTGTACGACAAATCCTTATATTGAATTAAAAAGCAGCATACAACTCGGCAATTTAGTTATCACCTGCCGCAACAGTATGCCACAAGTTATTCGTAAAAAAAGACGACCCTAATCACAATCACGGGTACGGATTACATATAATTAAAGATTTATCCAATCTTCTTGGCGGTAATTTCGTTTACGAACATGATGAGTACAATTTTACCGCCATTGTAACAATTCCGATTAATGACAAGGAGGAAGTACATAAATGATTAATATCGCGATAATCGATGATGATAAAACTTTCTGTGATGATTTTAAAGAACAAATAGAAAAAAATTGATAACAGCTATAATACCTCCTGTTATTATTATATAAACACTTTTTTAGAATCGGTTTCAAGCTACAATATCGCTGTTATTGATATAATGCTCGGAAAAGATAACGGAATAGATATAGCGTCAGCAATCACTGAAAAATACCCTAATATAAAAATTATATTTATATCTGTTGAGCAAGACTTTTTTTTCAAGACGTCTATTCCGTCAATCATTTATACTTTTTGGTAAAACCAATATCGAATGAACAGTTAAAAACAAACAAGCCTTGTCAGTGTGTTGCAGTGAAATAAATAAGCAGACTCTTTTATACAAAGCTCGGCAGCGGAACTACTGCTATAAATCTAAATGATGTTTCCTATTTTGAAGGGATTTTAAAGAAAACTATCGTACATTATGTCAATGCGCCAAAGCAAACCTTAAACGAACCTCTAAAGGACATCGAAAAAGAAATTCTTAACACCAACTTTATACGCATACATCAAAGTTACATTGTAAATCTTACATACATAACTCAATTCACCAAAACAAAAGTCAATATTCAAGACCTTTGAAATACCTATAAGCAGAAAAATACTCACAATCAGCCTTAAATGGTATAAGCAAGTTTTTAGGTAACAATCTAATTTAAAAAAGTCGGAGTCGGGCTCCTAAAGGAGTCCAACTCCGACTCTAAAATTAACCTTTTCGGCTTATTTTTTAAAATTTATCTGAATTTACATATTGCGTTATACTGCTTAAAAAGCTGTTTACATTCGGGATAATCTCCGTCTAAGTCAAAACCGCAGAACAATAGCTTTGCTTTGCCTATTTCTGTTTCAAACAGCGGTGATGACGCAGTATTATCAAAGAAATTCGGTACTGTTTCAATTATAGGTTTTACTTCACCTGCAAACTTCGATATATCTGTACCGATCGAGTTATCAAGCAGTCTTTTCCACTGATAATCGGGATATTTTTCTGTCGGAAAATCATCAAATATTCTATGATTATTATCAATTATTGCACCGCACGGTTTTTGTGACGGGAAATGTACCGGCGACCAAAATACAAGGTATAAAACTTCCATGTATCGGATTTTTAAAACACTCTTTCGTCACAATAGCTTTTCCGCCGTTTTTGATTATATCATCAAGTTCTTCTTCCGATTTAATCATACGAACATTGTTTTTCAATCTTATTTTCGGCAAAAACAAATATTCTCCAAGTATTTTTTGTAACCGTTCACTTCAAGTATAACACTAAGCATTGTTGATTTTGTTATACTGTTTAGCGGTATGCTTACCTTACTTTCTGTTGTTGACGTTTTATAAAATACTTGCTTACCGTTTTGTACCGTCAAATTATAAACAGGGTTGTTGATTTTCTTTTTCGCCAAAATCATATAAGTCCAATTCCGCCTCCAATGTATCTGTATTTTTAAATATTCTCTTTGCCTTAAATAACGGTACTGCCTCACCTGCAAAATTTTTTAAATTCATCGTGTGAAATCAAGCCTTTACTTTCATAAAACACATCAAGTATGCCGACAGTGGCTGTACTTTGTCCTGTGTAATCCGATAGCGACAAAAAGTTCAAAACCGCCGAAATCTTTTGTCCTAAGTGCCGCCTCAATATCTTCTTTATAAAGCTTAACAGCTAAGTCGCCCGACGCTTTAATATAATCATTCAATTTATGATACACATTCTTTTCAATCATAAATTTTTTAATCGCGTCAAGGTTTACCGGCAGAATATTGCCTGTATATTTTTCAATTAAGTCAACATCAGGATATACACAATACTGCCCCACTTCAAACGAAATTATCGGTACAGGCACATCTTTTACCGCCGAGGAATAATCAAGCGATGTATTTTCAGCCGCCTTATCCTGACAGTTCTGTATTCTGACATTGTGACCGCCTGCCTCATATGCACACAAATAATCTTCACACGGCATAATCGGGTGGTCGAAATTCGTCGTAAGCGTATAAATTCTTCTGTTGTCATAAGCCTTTTATGCAAGTGGTTATGTCGTTAAGCATATCAAAATCGCCCATATTTTCATTACCGTTTGAAAACATTATAAACGAAGGGTGATTGCCGTATGTTTTTGAGATATTAATAGCCTCCTGCATAAAATATTGACGGTGTATCGTGTCTTCACCGTTTCAAGTGCACATACATCGTGATTAAGCCATAGCGGCATTTCGATAGATATGTACATTCCTATTTCGTCAGCCGCATTAAAGGCACATTCAGGCGGACACCATGCGTGAAAACGAACGTGATTTAAACCATAGCTTTTGATAGTCTTGAAATTTTTTTTCGCCACACCTCAATATCCATAGGCGGATAACCTGTAAGCGGATATATAGCACAATCTATTGTACCGCGCAAAGAAATTTGTCTGTTGTTAAGCAAAATCTTTTTTTATTTTCCGTTTTTTATCGTTCGCATACCGAACTTTACGGATTTTATATCGGTATGACCGTTACATTCATATTTAACTGTTGCCGTATATAAATTAGGATTAAATTCGTCCCAATAATCTATTTTGGAAATATCGTAATCTGAAATAATCAACTTGTTTTGAATTAAACACCTTTATTTCAAATATTTTTTCTCCAAGTAAATCTCCTTTTGGTGAAGTAACATTTACGGTAACAGTCGCTTTCTCCGTTTTAAACGGAGAATGTACATCCGATGTTTCAACAACTTTAAGCGTTATGCCTTTGTCATCTGTATATACTTGAATGCTGTCAATATGTTCTTTTTTCTTCATATTGCAGTTCAATACGTCCGATAACACCGTTCCAATATCCTTGCGTATCGACACTGTATCCGCTTGCCATTGTATCAAGGTTTAGCAAATTTCTGTTGTCTATTTTCAGCGTAAACGTATGTCCGCCCGGTGTTATTTTTCCTGTTAAATTGTATATGTGAGGTGTGGACAGCTCAATTATTTGTCTGTCTGTTTTCACACCGTCTATCCATAATTCAGATGCTATATTAACTCGCTCCATAAACAGACTGACAGTTTTACCGTCTGTATCATTCGGAATGTTGAAGCCGTTTTTTGCAGCCAAAGAGGAGCGATATATTCATATCGCTCTCTCGGTGCACGTACAGCCTCTTTTTGATATTTTGTCAAAGTATTCTGTTTTTTTGCCTATCCTATTATCACAAGTTGAACCCGGAAGATTAAAATTATTATTTTCAAATTTTATGCTGTCTATTGTCTGACTATCGTCAATATCTGTTTTATAATTCCATTTTCCGCTTAAATCTATTGTTTTCATTGTATCACCTATTTTACTATATCTCTGAGTTCTGCGTGGCATTGATTTAATTCAAGTCCTTGTTTTTGCATACTTTTTGGGCATTATCATTATCACCTATACCCAAATATCCAAGCGCCGCCATAAGATTACAATGTACCTTATTGTTTTTTATTTAAGTCACCTTCGAATATCAAGAAATCCGGTAATGATACAGCAAAGTAATCAATTTTCATTTCATCATTCATATGATTATTTGCATACTCAATAAATGCGTTAAATCTCTTTTTTTAAGCCTCGTCTTTATCGCCCAGTGCCTCAATCGCTTATTGCAGAATAATACATCATCTGTGGCGGTTGGTCGTTATAATACATCGCCGAAGAAAGATTAAATTCACCCCTTGCTGCAAGTCTGTATGCCTGTTCGGACTTTTCCTTATCTTCATACAAGTTACCAAGCATATAATATATATCGTTATCCATATTACCGATTAACTTGCCCTCACCTAAATTATACGGATAAACGAGAGCTTTTTCAAGATATTCTATTGCTTTTTTCTGTATTGTTTTCTGCTTTAGCCTTATTAATAAGCGCAATTCTGTACTGAGCAGGTATCTTACCTTCACCGCCCTCCCAAGGGTGGAAGTTATGGTTCATAATACGATTGTATGCGTTATCATATTCGCCGTTCATATTAAGCAACGTGATATATTCCGTATATAAATCGTCACGCTTTTCTAAGTAAGTCGGAATTTTCATTCATATTTTCCAATCTCTTTTCAAGAGAGAAATTAAGTGTTTTGTACAGTTGATCAAGTTCAAAAGAATATTCTTGCGTCACTCTTATCAATACTGAATGCTTTTTCCATTGCTTTTTACCGCTAAGACACCGTCTTTTAATTTATTGTAATAAACAAGCGAAAGGTTTCTATACACTGTCGGAAGTTTTATATTATCCGCACACTTTTCCCATAATTCTTTTTTTGATTCTTCCCATCTGCCTTTGTCATAGAACAAACAGCCAAGATAATAAGCAGCATAATTACCGCCGTTATATATTGCATTTTCCAATACAGCTATATCTTCAAGTCTGTTCGGGGAAACAATACAGGCTTTCAGAATTTTCAGCCGTATCAAGTTCTGATTTGTCATTTGTCAGTGCATACAGATAGTAATGTACCATAGGCTCATTGTCATTCGGTGCAAGTTTTAATATTTCGATTGCGTCATCTGTCAAATATGCTGACATATAGCTAAGTGCAAGTTCAATATAGTTATGATTGTCACCACGCATAACAGCTTGCATTTCGTCTAAGCCGTTACCGTTTAGTTTGTAAAGTTCATAATATGCACTGTGATCTAATGCGTCTATATTGCGTGTTTCTTTTTGCAAATTCTGTTGCCTCTGTATTTTTTCCGAGTTTTCTGAGCAACGCCGATTTTAAAGTTCTTGCCTTTAAATTATGCATTCCCTTTACAAGCGACTTTTTCTATATATTCCAACGCATCATTATAATCACCTCTGCCCGATGCAAAACAGGCTAATTGATAAAATGCTTTATCCTGCATATTTCCGTCCCAAACAGCTTTATAAAACGCGTCAAATGCAGTATTGATTTTACCCTGTTTCTTTTTAATGATAATCCTAAATTATAATACGGTTCACAATCATATGGATTAGGATTTTTCCAAGTTGATGATTTAATAGCCTGTCTGAAATATTTTTCACTTTCTGCAAATCTGCCCTTATTATACAAATACTTTCCGTATCCGTTGTTAAGACGAATATCTGTTTCGTCTCGCTTCAATCCCTCAAGGTAATAATCTTCAGGCGAATATGTAGCATGGCGGTATTGCTCTAAATGTGTAGCCGCAAGGAACAGTTTTTCGGTTGTCTCCACAAATTGCGGTTCAGGCAATGCCTCTGCCGGATTAGGTGTTTCCTCGTTATTTTCGCCCATAGGAGTGTAGCTTAATAATTCGTTTCCGTCTTTATATACGGCAAGTGTAAAGCTTTGTTTCATCAATGTTAGGCATAGGAACACTCTTTGTAAATATATCGGTCGGTGATATGTTTGCTTTTTTTCTTCAAACATCTTATTTCCGTCATAAACAAATTTGATTGTTACATCGTCAAGTTGTATCGGCGAATATACAGTTATATTAGCCGTATCGTTATCTAATTCAAGATTCATAACAACTTCTGTTGAAGCATTTTTTAACCGCACCGACATTTTTGTATGGCATAAAGTATTGAACGAAAGTCTTTTCTTCATACGGTTTTTTAAGAACGTAAAGTCGGGCTGATTGTCTGTAAACATACCTGTCATAAGTTCAATATACGGACCGTTTTCGTCTGTAAGATTTCTGTCCCACGCTTTTCCCGAAATCACCGTTACCCCAAGTCCATTGCTTTTACCGGGTGAAACGTGATGGTCGGCTATATGAAGAAGTCCCGCATTTTTGGAATAATCGTAATTGCCTATAAAATTATAATCCGAATGATATGCCATATACGAAGTCGGTACAGGAATATTTTTGTATCTTGAAATATCCGTACCCGGTGCATAATCAACCTTATAATAAACTCCGTCGGCAATAGGAAACTTTGATACATCACGTTTGCCGTGATCCATTACCGCGTGAACATCCGGCGGGAATATTGATTGTGTATAGTCATTTACCGCAACGGCAGGATTTGCCCACCATAAAAATGTTTGAGGTCTGTCTGTCGGATTGTATACCTGACCTTTTATTTCAAGATATGCCTTGTCTGGGTATACAGTAAATCCACCGCCATACCTTTCGTATGGAACATCTTTTTCTGTTTCGCCTACCCATACCGTAATCGAACCGTCATTGTTTTCTTCGATTTTATAGTCAACAGGATCAAATGTGGACGGTCTGTGATGTTGCGGCCAGTTAAACTCAATACCTCCCGAAATCCATGGACCTGCCAAGCCTACAAGCGCTGGTTTTACAACTTCATTATAATAAACAGCATCATATCCGTTTGTTTTATCGTATAATCTTTGAATTTTACCGCCGATTTCAGGTAAAATCATTACAAGAATATAATCGTTTTCCAAGAAAAAATTGCGTTGTATTCTTTATCAGTCTTAACGTCCGAAACACCCTCGCATACAGGGTGCGGATAAACTCGTCCGCTTGAACCTTGATATACACGTTTTTCAAGAAACATAGGATTTTTGTCGTAATCAGAAATTTCATATGTAGGTATTGTAACTTTTCTTGCTTTAATATAACCTTATCCATAATAATTGCTCCTTCGCATATCGTTTTATTTATGATTAGATTATACACCGCCAAATCCAAAAATCATTAAGCATTATTGCTGTAAAATATGAAATTATTGCTTTTTTTTATAAAGAAGTCAATGTTTTTTCGTCTGCCGACGCTGAAGCTTAATCTTGATCTGCGATCCATTCAATTTGTACCGTTCTGCAATATTTCATATACTTCAAATAACATTTCTGCCGCCACAATAATACTTAAAAATTTCTTTTGACATTTTATTTACATCCGAAATATATTTTATATGTATATCTTACAATATTTTTTATATAAATCATTCAATATATTGAACAATAGAATTTATTTTTTAGATATATTGACTTTTTAATACACAATGATAAAATCATCAATGTTAGAGGGAATATAACGCCTTTGCCATCGCTTTCTCTTTGTTTATTTTGTTGAATTTATTATAGCAATTGAACGTATTATGTTATAGTATACTCTGCACAAAAACCGACACTTTATTTAAACATTTTCATACAATGATAAATGTTTTATCATTGACAGGTACATTTTTTTGATACACATTGGTAATAGTTCGCATATAATAATTTTCTCACATTTTGTCGTATAATTCAATCTAAATCATATATATGTTCATGTTCACTTTTATAAAAAAAATAACCGTAGCATAAGCTACGGTTATCTGCTTTTAAATTATTACTTTGAAGCCAAGAAGTCATTAATCTTCTTTACAAGTTCGTCAGCGTCAACGCCGTGAACCATGCAAGCTTCCTCAAGTGATTCGCCCTGTGATGCCGGGCAGCCAAGGCAGTGCATTCCGATACCCATTAGTATTGAGCGATTTCTTCATCTATGCTTAAAGCCTCACCGATTAGAGTCTTTTTTTGTTACTTGTGCCATTATTGTTTCCTCCTTTTTTATATATTAAAACATTCTTCAAATTCTTGACCGTCAATAGTTTCCTTTTTCAAGAAGTTTTTCAGCCACTCGTGTAAGTACAGCCATATTTTCAGTAAGAATTTGTTCAGTTTTCCGGTATTGTAAAGTCATTATATGCTTTACTTCCGCGTCAATATCTGCGGCTGTTTTTTCGGAATATGCTTTTGAGTGTGCAAAATCACGTCCGATAAACACTTCGCCGCCGTCATCATACGATACAGGGCCGATTGCCTCTGACATACCGTATTTTGTAACCATTTGACGTGCTATGTCAGTTGCACGCTGAATGTCACTTGACGCGCCTGTGCTGATGTCGTCCATTGTAAGTTCTTCGGCTACTCTGCCGCCAAGCATTACAATTATTCTGTCCAACATTTCATTTTTTGATGTGTACATTTTATCTTCATCAGGCACATACATCGTATATCCGCCTGCTCTGCCACGCGGTATTATTGACACCTTATGAATATGCGATGTTTTATCGACAAGTTTTGCCAAAACTGCATGACCTGCCTCGTGAAATGCCGTAAGTTTCTTTTTTTTTCGGTAATAATTCTCGAACGTTTTTCCGTTCCCATCATTACTTTTAAGTTTGCGTCCTCAATATCTTTTCTTGTTATTTCAAGATGGTTTCGTCTTGCCGCAAAAATAGCGGACTCATTCATCAAGTTTTCAAGGTCTGCACCCGAATAACCTGCTGTTGCTTTTTGCGATCTCTTCCAAGTCAACGTCATTTGCCAAAGGCTTTTTAGCAGAATGAACTTTTTAGAATAGCCTCTCTGCCTTTTACGTCTGGAACATCAACAACAATCTGTCGGTCAAAACGTCCCGGTCTTAAAAGTGCGGGATCAAAGTATATCCGGACGGTTTGTAGCCGCCATCATTATAACGCCTTCATTTTCGCCAAATCCGTCCATTTCAACAAGCAACTGATTTAAAGTTTGTTCTCTTTCATCGTGACCGCCGCCCATACCGGCTCCTCTTTTCTGCCGACTGCGTCTATTTCATCTATAAACACAATACACGGTCTGTTTTTTCTTTGCCTGTTCAAACAAATCTCTCACTCTCGCGATGCACCTACACCGACATAAAGTTCAACGAAATCCGAACCGCTTATAGAGAAAAACGGAACTTTCGCCTCTCCGGCAACCGCCTTTGCAAGAAGTGTTTTTACCTGTACCCGGCGAGCCGACAAGAAGTACACCCTTAGGTATTCTCGCACCAAGACTTACAAACTTTTGAGGATTTTTTCAAAAACTCGACTATTTCCGCAAGTTCGGCTTTTTCCTCATCAGCTCCCGCAACATCTTTAAATGTCACGTTCTTAGTATTCTCATTAAGTCTTGCTCTGCTCTTTGTAAAATTGGTTGCACCCGAACCGCCTTTTCGCAAAAATCCGAAAAAAACACACATATAAATACAATTATCAAAATTATATTTGTAACCGCCGTCCATGAAATCTTGGTTTCATAAGCCTCTTGCTTTAAAAAGTGCCTTTATCCATTTGGTCGTTCATTTCTTTTCCGACATCTGCCTGCAACGTGTCAAGTGACGGAATTTTCACCTTTGCTTTGTCACCATTTGTAAGTGTCACCGTTACGGTATTTCCCGACACAAGCATTGAACTTACCTGTTCGGACTTTATACTGTTGACCAAATCAGAGTAAACCATTTTAGTCTGCGATGCACCGAATCCGACTGCGAACATATAAATCAGATACGCAACTACAAGCATTGCCACCCATACTCCGAGTCCTTTAAATCTTTTCTGCAACTGACTACCTCCTTAATTATCGTAAAATTCTATTTTTATACCTTTATCCTTGAAAGCAAAACGTTTGTCTATTCTGTTGCCGACTGCGGCAATTTCGCCGTTTATCTCAATGATCGGCACACTGTTTCGTTTATCTTTAGGAATTTTTTTTTATCTATAAAATATTCCTTTAATTTCTTCGTTACCGTTCATACCCATAGGCTGAAATTTATCACCGTTTCGCCTGTTGCGTACAATGATTTTATCAGTCTTGTCACACGAAAGATATATTGCACCGTCTTTATTTCGCATATCCGTTTTCAGATACCGAAATTTTTTGTCAAGTTCCGAAATAAAAACTGTTTCACCGATATTAATACTGACTTCAAACGGCTGTGTTTCTTCTTTTTTTGTGTTCAAGTATTATTTTGCCGTACTCGTTTTTGCAACAATACCGTACGGCAAATTTATTTGTTCTGCCGCTTGATTTATCGGCAAGCGACAATATATCCGCAACATATGTTGACGAAATATCGTTAAGACTGTTATAAATATCTCTTAACATCAATCTTAAAAACACGTCTTTTATCGCAATATCCGTCTTATTCAAATCTTCAATATTAACAGCACAATTTCTGATGTGCTTTTTATAAAAATCTTCCGCAATACCGTCAAGATAATCACTGTCATCTTTTTATCAAGCCAGCATTTTCCGTAACGGTTTTAATAAAACTCCTGTTAAATTCCTTTTTGAATATACGGAAGTAATGTGTGACGTATTTTATTGCGTGTGTAATTTTCTGTCAAATTTGTACTGTCTGTCATATATTCAAGTCCGTTATCACTGCAATATTTTTTCGATTTCATCTCGTGAAACATTCAATATCGGACGAATTATATTTCCGCGGACATACGGTATTCCGCAAAGTCCGTTTGTCGTACTGCCACGCATAAAATTCATAATCAAAGTTTCGGCATTGTCATTTCTGTTATGCGCCGTTGCAACTTTGTTTATATAGTATTTTTCGCACAATTTATTAAAGAAATTATATCTCACATTTCTTCCGGCTGTTTCTTCCGACACATTTGTATCTTTTGCAATTTGGGGTATATCTGCATTTAACACAAAACATTCAATACCCAATTTTTTTGAAAAGTTTTCGGCAAAAAGTTCATCTCTCTTTGCCTCCTCGCCTCTTATGCCGTGATTAATATGAGCCGTATATAATTTTATGTCAAATTCATCTTTCAGCGACCAAAGTGCGTGAGTAAGACACACCGAATCCGCACCGCCCGAAAGACCGACCAGCACGCTGTCGCCGTTATTCAATAAATTATATTCACGCAAGGTCTTTTTTAATAATATCTAAAACCATTATTCTTCCTTCAATGCAAATTCAACATTAGAAAACTTAGTATATTCACCTTTCCAACCAAGTTTAAACATACCGGTTTCACCGCTTCTGTTTTTTTGCGACAATACATTCAGCCAAATTTTTATCCTCGGTATCGGGATTATAATATTCGTCACGATACAAAAAACATAACCATATCGGCGTCCCTGCTCGATAGCACCCGATTCACGCAAGTCCGAAAGCATGGGACGCTTATCGCTTCTCGATTCAGCCGCACGCGAAAGCTGTGAAAGTGCAATGACAGGAATATTAAGTTCCTTTGCAAGAATTTTTAACGAACGCGAAATTTCGGCAATTTCATTTTGTCTGCTCTCTGTTCTTCCGCTCGACTGCATTAACTGCAAATAGTCGATTACGATAAGTTCAAGATTTTTTGTCTGCTTTAATCGTCTGCATTTTGCACGGATTTCCGATACCGTTATTGACGCAGTATCGTCTATATACATCGGTGCAGTTGCAACTCTGTTTACTATTGCACCGATTTTTTTCCCAATCTTCGCCTGTTATATCACCTGTTCTGATTTTATTTGAATTAACAAGTGCCTGGCTGCATATAATACGGTTTACAATCTGTTCTTTCGGCATTTCGAGGTTGAATATCGCAACGGTTTTTATCGGTAATACTGACGTGTTCCGCTATATTTACCGCAAAACTTGACTTACCCATACCCGGACGTCCGGCGATAAGAATAAGTTCGCCGCCATGAAAAACCGCCCGTACGTCTGTTAAGTTCATCAAAACCTGTAGGCAAACCCGTTATACCGCTTTGATTTAAAGAGTTTTCAACAAGTTCCTGATAACTGCCCATGAATATCTCACTTATAGGAAGTATATCGCTCTTGTTGTTTGATGATGTAACGTCAAAAATAAGCTGTTCGGCTTGGTCGACTATTCTTTCGACTTTTTATCGTTCTGACCGTAAGCCATATCGGAAATATCGTTGGCACTTTTAATAAGTGTTCTCAAAACTGCCTTTTCCTTAATTATTTTGCGAATAATACGTCATGTGCCTTGTTGTCGGCACATTTGTTGCCGCATTTGTCAAATAAGCGATACCTCCGACAGCCTCAAGTTTGTCGCTTTGGCTCAACTTATTTGAAACGGTAATAAAATCTATAGCCGCATTTTCGTTAAATAAATCAAGAATTACACTGAATATTTCCTTATTCTGTGGGAAGTAAAAATCTGACGGTCTAAGTATTTCAACCGACTCCGCAACACTGTGCGAATTAGTAAGAGCACTGCCTATTACAGCCAATTCCGCCTCTTGACTATATGGCAGTTCTCTGCCCATTACGTCAACAGGATTCGACATTTCTGCCATAAATCCATTACCTCCCCAAAGTTATATCTGTTCTACAACTACGTTTAACTTACCGACAACGCCTGTATAAATTTTTTTACGTCAACAGTCGTTGTTCCCAATGTCTTTATGCCGTCAGGCATAACAAATTTCTTTTGTCAAGTTTGATGTGGTGTTGTGAAGTAAGCGCCTCTGCTACATCTTTTGATGTTACAGATCCAAAAGTTTACCGTTTTCGCCTGCTTTAGCCTTTAGCACAACCTTGATTTCTTTCATTTTTCTCTGCGATTGCATTTGCCTCTTCAAGCTCAACTTTTTTTCTTGTATTCAAAGAGATTCCTGCTTACCCTTCATTACGTTTATATTCGACTTTGTAGCCGGTTCGGCAAGACCTCTCGGCAAAAGATAGTTTCTTGCATAACCGTCAGATACATTTACCATCTGACCTTTTTACCTTGTCCTTTTTACATCTCTTGTCAATATAACTTGCATTGTCCTTCCTCAATTAACTTTCATTATTTGCAACGTAATCAAAGACAGCCTTTTCAACGTCCTCAATTACCATATCTACATTTTTTTTGTCTTTTACTTGTGCACCGGCAACGGTACTGTGTCCGCCGCCGCCGAGATACTCCATAATAAGCTGTACATTAATATCACCGAGCGAACGGGCGCTTATACCCACGCCGCCGTCCTGTGCATATACAACTATCGACGCACGAATATCACCTATATTAAGCATTTCATCAGCCGCCTGTGACGCTATCACTCTTATATTGGGATACTTTGTGTAACACTTTGCGACTGCAATCTGCGATACTATAATTTTCGATGTCTTTACAATATCGGCTCTGTGGTCATAGTCCTCTTTATTCACGTTAAACAGCTTTTTAACGTCTGCCGTATTCAGTCCCAAACGTCTTAAATATGAAGCCGCCTCAAATGTTCTGACACCTGTTTTTACTATAAAGTTCTTTGTATCCATCAAGATACCCGTATACAAACACTCCGCCTCAACGGTTGTAAGTGAACTTCCCAAATTCATATATTCCAATAATTCAGTAGCCATTTCACAAGTTGACGACGCATACGGTTCGTGATAAATAAGCGAACAAGGATTAATAAAATCAGTCGAACGTCTGTGGTGGTCGATAAGCACAACCTTACTTGCCTTTTCGATAAGTTTCGGGCATGGCAACATTGACGGTCTGTGCGTATCAAGCACAACTATCAATGTATCTGATGTAACGTTTTCGACTGCGTCGTCATTGCTTATAAACATACCTCTGTACTCACTCATTGCACGAAGGTCGTCATACATTTTTTTTTTATGGCCGGTGATTGTTGTCATAGACAATATACGGCTTTTTGCCGAGCGTTCTGACTGCTCTCTGCAAACCTACCGCCGCACCGAAGCAGTCATAGTCCGCACCGGAATGTCCCATAAATATTACTTTGTCGGAATTTTTTTATAAAGTCTTTTAATGCAACAGCAATAGCTCTTGTTTTAACTCTTGTACTCTTTTCATAATCACGAGCCTTACTGCCGTAAAATTTATACTGTGTATCGTCCTTTATGCTGACTTGGTCGCCTCCGCGTTCCAAGTGCCATATCAAGTGCATTTCTTGCATACATATCATTTTCCGACAGACTTCCGCCTACGCCGATACCGATACTTATACTTACCGGAAGTTTCATATCTTCACCGACTTTTCTCACCTTATACAATATATCAAACTTTTTTACTGACATACTGTGCAAGATAGCGATGTTCAAAAGAACATATAAAAATCTGTCGCGGTCGGTTACTTTTAAAAGTGCATTCGATTCGTCTACCCATTCATTGATACATTTTTTCTTATTTGTGCCAAAATCTGTTGTTGCTCGTTGTCATTGACACGTTGCAATACATCGTCATAATTATCAATATTGATAATCGCAACATCTGTTTTTTTTTCGTTAACGTATTTTCTTTTTAATTCATATTCAACAGTTCTGTCAATAAGATAAATATATACGGATACCTTGTCCTCATCTTCGGAAATACTTATATTTCTGTTTCTGATTGTATTTGCAATAAGCAAATATCGCTTATCGTCCAATTCGTATACGTTTTTCATAGTGTGAGGCTGATTTTAAAATTTCTCCCCACTTTATATCGGATATTGAATTTTCGAGTTTTGTGTCAAAAAGGTCCTTATTAAAAAAAAATTCCGAAAATTTGCCGTTGTACCAGCATATGGAACCGTCTATATGCACAACAACGATAGGTATAGGAGGAAAAGAGTCCATAATATTTGCCGAAATCAATTTGAGCTTTTTGCCATAATTTCAAGAAAATTATTAACACTCTCATTTCTTTTATTTCTTATAAAAATAACCGCACAAAATGCTATTATCCCGCAATTATCTCTAATATTGCTATAACCTTGCCTTTAATCGCATAACTGAGTACACCGCTTATGATCAAAAAGCAGTGCTGATGCAAATGCTATCTTAATGCAAGTTTTAACAACTTGTCCGTAATGTTTTCTCATAAGTCCCTCAAAGTGCATTGATGCACTGTAAGCCTTAGCGGCTCTTTAAATATTTCTTTAGTTCCGACATATCCGAAAACTCTATCTCAAGTTCGTGTCCGTTTTCTTCACCTATGCCGAGAAGTTCGGAAATTTTTTTATCTATGCTTGCATAACCGATTCCCAACCGTCTTTACAAGTATGTAATCCATAGCAATAACCGTTGCTATTTCATTTGTAACACTCTCATAATCGCCTATTTCGTCATAGTCCGCAAGAGTTCTGTAAAGATGGTGGCCAAGATAATTAGTGATGGCGTTATCGTAATTGGGTGCGCATAAGCACCTTCACGCCAGGTTTTCACGGGTCTTCAGGGGTCGTATCCCTTGACAGGGTACTGCATTTCATCAGAATGCGCGCGTAATCCCGCGGGATCGAAACCACCACCGTGATGGAAGCGTAATTCTTGGCGGCGGAACGAATGGACGGCCCGCCGATATCTATTTTCAGCCAGCTTCCTCAAAAGCGTGACTCCGGGCCTGACAGTTTCTTCAAAAGGATACAGATTCACGCAGACCAGGTCGATGGGCTTGATGCCATTTCCTTAGCCTGGCGCACATGCTCCTCATTGTCGCGGCGGTGCAGCAGGCCCCTCGTGCACTATGGGATGAAGCGTCTTCAGGCGCCCTTCAAACAACCCGGTTCTCGGTATAGTCGGAAATCTCAATCACCGAAAGGCCTGCGGCCTTTCAGGAAAGCGGGCGGTCCCGCCGGTGGAAATAAGCTCTCAAACTCATTGCGGGCCCTTGGCAAACTCCTCAGAGCCGGTCTTGTCAGAGCAGATTATCAATGCGCTGAATAGCCATAAGATCAAATATCTGTAATGGCACCCGCGGGCGAGCCCCACCCCTCCGGGAAGACGCGATAAATGCGGTTTCGCTTCCACTACTGCCGCGTGAAGCAAGCGCAATGTCACCAATCAGCGACAGCCGGGAGGAGTTTCCTCCCAAAACATAAAAAAACGCCCTTTTATCGCTCTTGTCTTGACATTCGGGCGAATACTTACTACTTCAACCGCTCACAA
>VOFK01000185.1_pt1 | contig 36000 bp, 61 predicted proteins | sample 5384121 | NCBI WGS metagenome assembly VOFK01 (sample SAMN12384730, study PRJNA508395) | human gut metagenome | isolation source: healthy gut J | host: Homo sapiens | reverse complement strand
AAGGAAGTGCCAAGTCATCTACCACTATCAGCACATTTTCTAATGGGATGTTTTCTTTTTGCATCCAGTAGCGGACAGCGAAACCGCTTAGGTTCATGAAGGTGGAAGGTTTCAGCAGGATTAACTGGCGCCCTTTGACTGAAAAGCTGGTTGTGAATCCGTAACGTCCGTCAATAAAAGGAGGAGCATTATTGATTCTTGCCAATGCTTCTACCGTCATAAATCCGATATTGTGCCGGGTTTCATGATATTCAGGGCCAATGTTTCCCAGTCCGACAATTAAATATTTTATCATTACTTATCCGTAAAACAGTTCATTAATATAGAAAAAGAAACGCAGATTAATACAAACTAGTACAGACTTAACATCTGCTTTCATCTGCATTAATCTGCGTTTAAAGTAAATCTCTTTACAGGAATAGTCTCAAATTACTTGCCGGCTGCAGCTGCTGCACCTCTTGCTGCACGAGTCAACTTAACGGCACATACCACAGCTTCTTTAGCACTCATCAATTCAAGGCCTTCGAAGCTCAATTCGCCAACTTTTACAGTCTTACCTAAACCGAGGTGAGAAACGTTCACTGTCAGTTTTTCAGGAATAACGTTATACAAAGCTTTCACTTTAATCTTACGCATCTGCAAAGCCAACTTACCACCGGCTTTCACACCTTCTGCAAGACCTTCCAACTGTACAGGAACTTCCATTACGATAGGTTTAGCTTCATCGATCTGATAGAAGTCTACGTGTAGGATAGTATCTTTTACAGGATGGAATTGAATATCTTTCAGGATAGCGTTTACTTTTTTGCCGTCGATAATCAAGTCTACTACATAGATATGCGGAGTATAAACCAAATTACGAAGACCTTCGTTAGGCACTGTGAAAGTGAACTACTTCATTACCTCCGTAAAAGTACGCAAGGTACACCACCGTTTTTTACGAATTTCTTTCAAGAGCTCTTGCTTGTTCTGAAAGAGCGTTCTGCAATAGTTCTTGCAGTTCCTTTTTACTTCAATTGATTTCATTTCTTTAAAAAATTGTGTTACTCTAAATTAAGTTAGTTTGCTTAATTCACCATTACACGATGTGGATTATCACACGATGTCGCAAAAAAGCAGTGCAAAGGTACGGTCTTTTTTTGATATATCAAAGAGCTTTCTTCTTAAAAATCAATGTCAATCTTGATTTCACTCCCCAATTTTTCCTCTTTTGCTTCTTCTTCAATAGCAGCTTGCTCTTTTTTTCCATATCTGCTTCCTGGGTTAAACGGCTGATATAGTCGTTCATGTCATTGCGATCAATGAAATAGATAGCTTCTGTCAATCCTGCCATGAATTTCTGAAAATCTTCTCTATATAAGAAAATCTTGTGTTTTTTCGAAACTCACCTGAGAATCATCGCCTTCTCCCATTATCACCTTTTTGCTCTCTGTAATAGCAAGGAACATTTCATCTTTACGGTTCTTTTTTACATCGAGGTAATAGATGCGTTTACCTGCTTTAATGGACTTGGAGAATACGATCTCCTTATCATTCATGTCTGCGCTCATTTTCTTTTTTAAATCTTCCATATATTTCGGTCCGTTTATAATCGGCTTCAAAATTGGATATTTTTTTTAAACTGTCAAAAGAAAAAGCGCAGAGAATCAAATACTGCATTAAAAAATGTGATTTATTTGTGGAAACTCATTAAAAATATCTACTTTTGCAGTTCGATAACAATAGTATAAATTGAATTTATGATCAACAGAGTTCTTATTCGTCTTAAGATTATACAGATAGTATATGCCTATTATCAGAATGGTAGCAAAAATCTAGACTCAGCGGAGAAAGAGTTATTCTTTAGTCTTTCAAAGGCGTATGACCTTTACAACTATTTGCTAATGCTGATGATAGCATTGACAGAGTATGCGCAAAAGCGTATTGATGCGGCAAAAGCTAAATTGGCACCCACGAAAGAAGAATTGTATCCCAACAAAAAGTTTGTGGAAAATAAGTTTATTGCCCAATTGGAAGTCAATAAGCAGCTGTCCGAGTTTATTGCCAATCAAAAAAGGACTTGGGCAAACGATCAGGACTTCGTGAAGGAACTATATGAGAAGATTGTAGAAACTGATATATATAAGGATTATATGGCCTCTGATGATAACTCATATGAAGCTTCGATCGCGAATTATGGAGAAAAAATCTATAAGACATATATCTTTAATAATGATTCTCTCGACCAGGTATTGGAGGACCAGAGTCTGTATTGGAACGATGATAAGGAAATTGTAGATACATTCGTATTGAAGACCATTAAGCGTTTCGATGAAAAGAAGGGTGCCAATCAGGAATTACTTCCTGAATTTAAGGGATGACGAAGACCAGGAATTCGCACGCCGTCTGTTCCGCCGTACTACTATTTTAAATTCCGACTATTATCGCCATCTTGTTAGCGAAAATACAAAGAACTGGGAACTGGATCGTATTGCATTTATGGATGTTATCATTATGCAAACTGCTTTAGCCGAAATTTTAAGTTTCCCGAACATTCCGGTCAGTGTTTCGTTAAATGAGTATGTGGAAATTGCGAAGTTGTATAGCACATCCAAAAGTGGTAGCTTTATTAACGGAACATTAGATGGAATAGTTAATCAATTGAAAAAAGAAGGTAAGTTGACTAAAAACTAATACCTTTGTCCATATAGTAGAAACTAAAACTGATTATTTATGAACCTATTGACTGTATTATTGCAAAAGCTCCTGCTGGTGCTGCCGGAGGTGGAAGTATGATGTGGATCATGCTGATAGCTATGTTTGTTATCATGTATTTCTTTATGATCCGTCCTCAGAATAAGAAGCAGAAAGAAATTGCTAATTTCCGCAAATCTCTTCAGGTAAATCAGTCAGTAATTACTGCAGGTGGTATCCATGGTACGATCAAAGAGATTACTGATGATTATATAGTACTTGAAATTGCTTCTAACGTGAAGATTAAAATAGATAAGAACTCTATTTTCGCTGACGCTTCGGCTGCTAGTAATCAATCTAAGTAAATGGTAAACAATGCCTATGCTTGATCGTAGGAAAATAAGGTATACATATTTAAAACTATCCAAGAAAATTAAGGATTTCCTGCTTAGTGATAAAAGCAGGGAGTTCTTAATTTTTTTGTTTTTTTTTTCCTGATTGCCGGTGGATTCTGGTTACTCCAAACGTTAAATAATGATTATGAAGCGGAATTTTCTATTCCGGTACGGGTAAAAGACCTTCCCAATAATGTAGTGCTGACTTCGGAACCTCCTTCTGAACTTCGGGTTCGGGTGAAGGATAAGGGGACTGTACTGCTTAATTATATGTTGGGAAAAAGTTTTTTTTTTTTCCAATTCAAGTTTTCTCGATTATAAAGGGAAAAATAATCATGTGAAGATTTATGCATCCGATTTTGAGAAAAAGATACTAAGTCAGTTGAATGTCTCTTCTAAAAATACTCTCGATAAAGCCGGATACATTAGAATACATCTATTCCGAGGGAAAATCAAGTTAGTACCGTCCGTCTTCAGGGGAAGGTAACTGCCGGACTTCAATATTATGTTTCCGATACAATTTGTAATCCGGATTCTGTGTTGGTGTATGCGCCCGAAGGGATTTTTGGATACGATTACTACTGCTTATACCCAAAAAATAAATCTGGAGAATATTTCGGATACCACTCGGCAACGAATATCTCTGGCTCCGTTAAGAGGAGTAAAGTTCGTTCCAAGTTCGGTTGAGGCGACATTTCCGGTAGATATTTATACGGAGAAAACAGTCGAAGTACCGTTACATGGAATTAATTTTCCGGCGGATAAGGCCCTACGTGCATTTCCTTCTAAAGTTCAGATAACTTTTCAGGTAGGATTGAAGCGTTTTCGTAGTATTAAAGCCGATGATTTTGTGATAAATGTCTCTTATGAAGAACTGTTGAAGCTTGGTTCTGATAAATATACGGTTAAATTGAAATCATTTCCGAATGGGATAAATCAAATCCGTATTGTACCCGAACAAGTAGACTTTTTGATAGAACAAGTATCTTCTTTTTCCGATGTTGATTAAGGTTGGTATAACTGGTGGTATCGGTAGCGGGAAAAGCGTTGTTTCCCGTTGCTGGAGATAATGGGTATTCCTGTTTATATATCGGATACAGAAGCGAAACGTATTACTTGTACCGATACAGTGATTCGCCGGGAACTTTGTGCTTTGGTCGGTCAGGAAGTATTTCAGGGGGGAGAACTGAACCGGACTTTATTGGCGGAGTATATGTTCGGGTATCCGGAGCACGTGAAAGAAGTGAATGCTATTATTCATCCACGGGTAAAAGATGATTTCCGGCAATGGACAGTCCGTTTCGGGAATAACGGACTGGTTGGTATGGAATCCGCTATCCTTATTGAATCCGGTTTTAGAGAAGAAGTTGATTTCCTTGTAATGGTTTATGCACCGTTGGAAGTGAGAGTAGAGCGGGCTATGAAACGTGACTGTTCATCAAGGGAGTTGGTCTTGAAGCGTATTGAGGCACAGATGAGTGATGAGGCCAAGCGGGAACAAGCCGATTTTGTGATAGTAAATGACAATGAAACACCGTTAATTCCGCAGGTTTTGGAGCTTATTTCTTTGCTATCTAAAAATAATCATTACCTTTGCGACGCTAAAAAATAATTAATAAACAAAAAGAATATATACTATGTTGAAGACTATCCTGTCTATCTCCGGTAAACCGGGATTGTACAAACTTATTTCGCAAGGAAAAAAATATGTTGATTGTTGAATCAATCAATGCTGATAAGAAGCGTTTCCCCGCTTATGGTAATGAAAAAATTATCTCTTTGGCAGATATCGCAATGTACACAGATGATGCGGAAGTTCCTTTGTATGATGTGTTGGAAGCGATGAAAAAAGAAAGAAAATTCGGCAATTGCTTCTCTTGATCCGAAGAAGGCTAGTCCGGAACAACTCCGTGAATACTTGGCTGAAGTGTTGCCTAATTTCGATCGTGATCGTGTGCATGTAGGAGATATCAAGAAATTGATTTCCTGGTATAATACGTTGATATCTAATGGCCTTACTGAATTTAAACCAGAAGCGGAAGTTGGGGGAAGAAGAGGTAGTGGCAGAATAATAATTAATGTCATTTGTCTAAATGAGACTAAAGAACATGATAATCGCATTTAATGTGGTTATCATGTTTTTTTATAGAGATGTTTGTAAATTCAGAAAAAAATTAGTATAATTTGGGTAATCTTTTATTAAAATAAATATCTTCTACTTATATTGTAAATAATGGTGCTTTTTATGTATCTTTGTCGCTGTTCTCTATTTTTCACGATGTCTATGGCAGTTAAAATGAAAATGGACAACAAAAGCGTTTAAAGATATTATTCGATGCTTGAGTTATCCAGTGACCTCAAGTATGATAAATTGTGTAGTTCTCACGCTTTTTTATAATTAATCACCTTCCAGGGAACAGGAGGCTTTATATAGGGAATGGAGACAATAACGAATAAAGGAGTGAATATCTGTTTGGATAATGAATCAGGGGAGTTATGCTTGACTAATTTGTTATCAGGTACAATGGTATTTTTATATGATTCTCAAGGAGAATTAAGGGAAAAACACCAATTTACTTTACCTTTGCTTACCATAACAATTTCTAAACAGGGTACTTATGTTTTAGTGATGAGTCATCCGAACTGTCAGCCTGAAGTTCGGAGGATTATCTATACAGGGATATAAAAAGAAGTCGGTAAGTTTCTTGGCAAACCTACCGACTTCTTATTTTTTGTATTGTGTTTAATTTCTGAATACTAATCCGTCTCCGCCAGCATCGACAATGATCGCTTTACTTCGATCTACTTCCTGAGCTAGCAGTTTCTTAGACAGGTCGTTCAGCAAATAACGCTGGATAGCTCTTTTCACCGGTCGAGCTCCGAATTCAGGATCATATCCTACCTGGGATAAGAAATTCAAAGCAGCATCTGTCATTTCCAATTCCACACCGTTTTCAGCAAGCATTTTCTGTACGCTCTTGATTTGTAAGAGGACAATTTGCCTGATTTCATTTTCTGTCAGCGGCAAGAACATAATTGTTTCGTCAATACGATTCAGAAATTCCGGACGAATCGTTTTCTTCAACATATTCATCACTTCCTTCTTCGTCTCTTCGATCACTTCTTCCTTATTCGAACCGCTCAGTTTCTCCATCTGACTTTGTATATAAGAACTTCCCATATTTGAAGTCATGATGATGATCGTATTTTTAAAGTTGACTACCCTTCCTTTATTGTCTGTCAATCTTCCGTCGTCCAATACTTGCAACAGAATATTGAAAACATCCGGATGCGCTTTCTCTATTTCATCAAAACAACACAACAGAGTAAGGTTTCCGCCGAATAGCTTCTGTCAACTGACCACCTTCGTCATATCCTACATATCCCGGAGGTGCTCCGACCAGACGTGAAACACTATGCTTTTCCTGATACTCACTCATATCTATACGAGTCATCATCGATTCATCATCGAATAGGAATTCTGCCAGTGCTTTCGCCAATTCTGTCTTACCGACACCCGTTGTTCCGAGGAAGATAAACGAACCAATCGGACGTTTGGGATCTTGTAGTCCTGCCCGGCTACGACGCACTGCATCGGCAACTGCCTCAATTGCTTCATCTTGACCGATTACACGTTGGTGAAGTTCTTCTTCCAAATGCAACAATTTATCTTTCTCGCTTTGCAGCATTTTGCTAACCGGAATACCTGTCCAACGAGAAACAACATCAGCAATATCTTCGGCATCTACTTCCTCTTTTTATCATTGCCTTGTCTCCCCTGCATATCGCGCAGTTTCTTTTTTGAGTATCCTCAATTTCTTTATCCAATGCCTGAAGTTTTCCGTAACGGATTTCGGCTACTTTGCCATAATCTCCTTCGCGTTCAGCTTTCTCGGCTTCAATTTCAGATTCTCTATCTCGACTTTGTTCTGTTGAATCTTATCCATTAACGTCTTTTTTCGCTTTTGCCATTTAGCTTTGAAAGATTTTTTCCAATTCTTTCAATTCAGCGAGTTCTTTACCGATAATCTCCAGTTTCGGTTTGTCGTTTTCACGTTTGATAGCTTCGCGCTCAATCTCTAGTTGCTTGATTTTACGGGAGATCTCGTCCAGTTCTTCCGGTACGGAATCTACTTCCATTCGTAATTTGGCGGCGAAAGCTTCGTCCATAAGATCAATAGCCTTATCCGGCAAGAAACGGTCGGTGATATAGCGGCTACTTAGCTCCACGGCTGCAATAATTGCGTCGTCTTTGATACGCACATGATGGTGATTTTCGTAACGTTCTTTCAGTCCGCGGAGGATAGAAATCGTGCTCAGGTTATCCGGTTCGTCTACTTTGTACGATTTGGAAACGGCGTTCCAATGCTTTGTCCTTTTCGAAGTATTTCTGATATTCGTCAAAGGGTGGTTGCACCGATAGGGCGCAGTTCGCCACGGGCCAGAGCCGGTTTTAGAATATTTGCGGCGTCCATGGCACCTTCGCCTTTCCCAGCACCTACCAATGTATGGATTTCATCAATAAATAAGATAATATCACCTTCCGACTTCGTCACTTCATTGACTACCGATTTCAAACGTTCCTCAAATTCACCTTTATATTTGGCACCGGCTACCAGTGCACCCATGTCCAATGAATAAACCTGTTTGTTTTTCAGGTTCTCGGGTACGTCTCCCCGTAGGATACGATGCGCTAATCCTTCGACAATAGCTGTTTTACCCGTACCCGGTTCACCAATCAGAATCGGATTGTTCTTAGTTCTCCGGCTTAATATCTGGAGTACCCGGCGGATTTCTTCATCACGTCCGATTACCGGATCGAGTTTACCGCTACGAGCAGCTTCATTCAGGTTAATGGCATATTTTTCCAATGATTGATAAGTGTCCTCACTGATTGTGACGTTACTTTTTCTCCTTTCCTTAATTCGCTGATAGCGTTACGCAACTCCTTTTCCGTCATTCCGGCATCTTTCAGAATGGTGGATACAGTGCTTTTTACAGTGAGCAACGCTAACAGTATATGTTCCAAAGAAACAAACTCGTCGCCCATTTCCTTTGAATACTGGGTTGCTTTCTGCAATACATCATTTGCTTCACGGCTCAGATACGGCTCACCACCGGAAACTTTAGGCAGCGAATCAATCTGTTTGTCAACGACAACCGCTACTTGCTGTCCATTCATACCTAACTTTTTGGAAGATGAAGTTCGTAACGTTTTCACCTACCTTCATCACCCCCTGCATGATGTGAACGGGTTCTATGGCTTGTTGCCCCCGGCTTTTCACCAGATTTACAGCCTCCTGTATCGCTTCTTGGGATTTGATTGTAAAATTGTTAAAGTTCATATCGTTGTTCTCCTTTCTTTTTTTCATGTTTCTAATAACACTTAAAAGGGCGCAAAAAGATTTGCCAAGTAGAAAAATGTGACAAAATAGCATGATTATAAGGAGCTTACAGGACAAAATGGCCATTTTTCCAGTGTATGACTGACGAATTTGCTGCGAAATGAGGAGGATAAATAAAAAGTATTGTAGTATCTTTATCGGCTGTAATGTTATTGTAAATAAGATATGAACGATAAACCTCAAATAAAACTGTCTGAAACAGTAGTGTTGATTGATGCTGCTTTCTTGAATTTTGTAATTACAGATATGAAAGGTTATTTTGAAGAGACTTTGCAGCGTTCTTTACAAGAGATAGACCTTTCGATGCTGACTACCTATCTGACTTTGGATGCGGGCATTACGGAAGGGAAAAATGAAGTCCAATTTCTTTTTGTTTACGATAAGGAGTCTGGGCGGCTTGTACATTGCCGGCCTTCCGATCTGGAGAAAGAACTGAACGGGGTTGCTTTTCAAAGTCCTTATGGAGAATATTCATTTGCAAGTGTTCCTTCGGAGGGAATGGTGACAAGGGAAGATTTATTCTTGGATTTGCTGTCTATTGTTGCCGATTCGGCTGATGTGAAAAGAATGATTGTGATTTCCTTTAATGAAGAATACGGGAAGAAAGTGGCTGATGCGCTGAATGAAATAAAAGATAAGGAAGTGATTCAGTTCCGCATGAACGAACCGGATGCTCCGGTGAAGTATAAATGGGAAATGTTGGCTTTTCCTGTGATGCAGGCATTGGGGATCAAAGGCTGACGAACTACAATAATATCAGTTCCTATATTTGCTGACTATACCTATATATTTAATACTTAAAATTTAGCCCTGTGTCTGATTTTCGTTTAAAAGTATTCCAAAGTGTAGCGAAGAACCTGAGTTTTACGAAAGCTTCGCAAGAACTGTTTGTAAGCCAGCCTGCTATCACTAAGCATATCCAGGAGTTAGAGACTTATTATCAGGCTCGTTTGTTCGAGCGTCAGGGAAGTAAAATTTCGCTGACCGATGCGGGGGAATTGCTGTTGAAGCATAGTGAGAAGATTCTGGATGATTACAAGCAACTGGAATATGAGATGCATTTGTTGCATAACGAGTATATTGGTGAATTGAGACTGGGTGCCAGTACAACGATTGCCCAATATGTCCTTCCTCCTTTATTGGGAAATTTCATAGCTAAGTTTCCGCAGGTCAATCTTTCTCTAATCAATGGAAATTCCCGGGGAGTGGAAACAGCCTTACAGGAACATCGGATAGATTTAGGTTTGGTGGAAGGAATCTTTCGTCTGCCTAACTTAAAGATATACTTCATTCTTGCAGGACGAACTTGTAGCAGTGGTGCACGCGCATACCAAGCATGGATATTCAGGATGAGATTACTCCGGAAGACTTGCCGAATATTCCATTAGTTCTGCGTGAAAGAGGTTCCGGGACGCTGGATGTCTTCGAACGTGCTTTGTCACAGCATAATATGAAGCTGTCTTCATTGAATTGTAATGATGTATCTCGGCAGTACGGAAAGCATTAAACTTTTCCTCGAACATACTGATTGTATGGGGATTGTCTCTATCCGTTCCGTACATAAAGAACTCGTTGCAGGTAATCTGCGTGTAATTGAGATAAAGGGAATGCCTATGCAGCGTGAATTTAACTTTGTGCAACTGCAAGGGCAGGAGGGGGGATTATCCCAAGTCTTTATGCGGTTTGCGGGACATCATAGTAAAAGTCTGTAATCGGCTTTTCCGTTACTTTTACATACAGAGTAACTTCCCAGCATTTCAATGCGTTACGATGCAACAAAATGGCGGGAAGTTGGTCTTGTTTTTTAGTAATGTGTGGCACCAGAAAAGATTTTTCAATTTCATTTCTCATATTCTCATATAAAAAGTTATCCTTCTGATTACTAATCATATAAATTATGAGAATTAAAATGTTTACATGTATTTCTCATAATTTATTCAAGAAAACACGCTTAAAATACCGCATTTCTCATACTATCATTGGTATTTCATACTATTGCAAACGTTATTCTCATCATCCAATCATCAACACTTAATAAGCTGTAGCAAAACTATTGTTCATCTTCGTTATAACTAGCTGACAATCAAAGAATATCCTACTGAAATCAATAGATTTTCAATAAGAAATTCCTATCGTTGCACTCCAGTAAACAGGCTTGTGCACTAGAGTGAATAGGGCTATCTACCCGAGTGCACCGATCTGTTTACTAGAGTGCAACAATGCGGATGAAGGAAAGAAAATACAATGATGCCGGTTGCGAAAGATATGTCATCTACCGATTTAACATATAAACTACGGTTATATTGCCTCCTACATATTAGTCCCTTTATTTCCATCAAGCAGGGGTGCTTTGCATTTTCCCTTTTTCTCCGTTGGCTTCGTTTGGCATCATAAACGCTTTATTCATAAGCCATTCAATGCCATTTCTCCCATTTTATTCGTTTATTCCAGAGATTCTGGGTAAGTTTGCTCATACTCTGTATAAAATCTCATATTTCTTTTTTATCTTTGTTCTTATATCATCAAATACAAGAACTTAATGGATAAGATCACCATATATCTTCTGGAAGAAAAGCAAGCTAAACGAAAGGGGGCTTATATCTGGAAATGGTAGAGTAGGACGATTGATCATGTTCCGTGAGTGTCTTTGCCATGACGTAGTTCCGTTTATTATAGACGAGCGGCATAAGCAGTTTTATTATAGGGGACTTAGAGAGTTTGCGTCTACTCCCGGATATTTGCTTGATACTTGCCTTTTGGCGCAAGATATTTATGTAGCATGGGTGAAATATTTCTATTCTGGATTATTTGACTGATACTCATAGAAAATTAAAGAATTAAAAATCAATGGATAATGGATATAGAAAATTATAAATTACAATGATTTCTTGATGTCCGGCAAGGCAATTATAAACGTGCTTTTACTTATTAGAATGAGACGGACGAGATGACTAAAAGGAATTTATATATATAATTAAATATTACTATTATGGGCTGTTTTATGAATCTTTTGTGGCTGTTGCTTGGTGGAATTTTTTACGGCGGTGGAATATCTTATCTCAAGTTTATTAATGATGATTACTATCATCGGTATTCCTTTGGGATGCAAACATTAAAATTGGCAGGACTTGCTTTATGGCCTTTTTGGCAAGGAAGTTAGAAGCGGAAGTCGTTCCGGCGGTTGTCTTTATATACTGATGAATGTAATATGGATATTTGTAGGGGGTATTTGGATTTGTTTGTCACATTTGCTTTTTGGGGCGGTGTTGTTGTGCATAACTATTATTGGTATTCCTTTTGGTTTACAGCACTTTAAGTTGGCGGCATTAGCTTTATCACCTTTCGGAAAAGATATTATAACTGTGTAAGGATAGTTCTGAACAGATTATCTATAACTAAAAAGTTATAATATATAATTAGAAACTATTAGTGTGTCTTGATTGTTTCCCGTACCTTTGCACCCCGAAAAATAATTAAAGATAAAAATATGATTTCAACAGCTACAAAAACGTTGCAGGGAAACAACAAGACAATTTATGTCGCACTGCTTTCTACTTTGACTTTCTTTCTGTTTTTTAGATTATATTCCGGGGCTACAGGCTTGGTCGGCATGGGTTACTCCTCCGGTTGCTTTATTTCTTGGACTGATTTTTGCGTTGACCTGTGGACAGGCTCATCCGAAATTTAATAAAAAGACTTCCAAATATTTATTGCAATATTCAGTTGTCGGCTTAGGATTTGGGATGAATCTACATTCGGCTCTAGCCTCCGGTAAAGAAGGTATGGAGTTTACAGTTATTTCCGTAATCGGTACTTTAGTGATCGGTTGGTTCATCGGACGCAAGTTCTTTAAGATCGACCGGAATACTGCCTATCTTATTAGTTCAGGAACTGCTATTTGCGGTGGGAGTGCCATTGCAGCCGTAGGACCGGTGTTGAGGGCGAAAGATAGTGAAATGTCTGTTGCACTGGGTACTATTTTTATTTTGAATGCGATTGCACTTTTTATCTTCCCGATGATTGGTCATGCTTTGAGTATGGATCAGCAACAGTTCGGAACTTGGGCGGCAATTGCTATTCACGATACAAGTTCGGTTGTTTTGGTGCAGGCGCTGCTTATGGAGAGGAAGCCTTGAAAGTAGCTACTACTATCAAACTGACTCGCGCTCTCTGGATAATTCCTATGGCTTTTGCCACTTCATTTATCTTTAAAAGTAAAGGACAGAAGATCAGTATTCCCTGGTTTATCTTCTTCTTTGTGTTGGCAATGGTGGTAAATACTTATTTACTTGACGGAGTGCCGCAGTTGGGAGCTGCGATCAACGGAATTGCCCGTAAAACATTGACAATTACCATGTTCTTTATCGGCGCTTCTCTTTCTCTTGATGTGCTAAAAAGCAGTCGGAATTAAGCCATTGTTACAGGGAGTTTTGCTTTGGGTAGTGATTAGCTTGAGCACGTTGGCATATATCTATTTTGTATAAGAAAAACACACAAATGATATATAGAAAAGTGGGAGAATATTCGTACCATACGATATTTTCCCCACTTTATTTTGGATGCAGTTCCGTCTTAAAAAGACGGAGGAGATCCGCTTATTCTTTTTTCTTCAATGCTTCAAAAATCAAGCCCTCCAGTTCTTCTGCAAGCTCCGGATTGTCAGCAATACATTGTTTTGCGGCATCGCGTCCCTGACCTAGCTTTGTATCATTGTAGCTATACCATGAACCGCTTTTTCTTGATAATTCCCAGATCGGCGCCCAAGTCGATGATTTCTCCGGAGTGGGAGATACCTTCACCGAACATTATGTCGAATTCTGCTCTGCGGAAAGGAGGTGCCACCTTGTTCTTCACCACTTTCACTTTAGTCAGCTTTCCGAGTACCTTCTTCGCCGTCTTTAATCGCTTGGCTACCGCGAATATCCAAACGAACGGAAGCATAGAACTTCAGTGCATTACCACCAGTTGTTGTTTCTGGGTTGCCGAACATAACACCGATTTTCTCGCGGAGCCTGATTGATAAAGATACAAGTAGTACGTGTCTTGCTAACGGCTGCTGTCAGTTTACGTAATGCCTGCGACATCAAACGTGCCTGAAGACCTACTTTGTTGTCACCCATATCGCCTTCGATTTCAGCTTTAGGGGTCAATGCGGCTACGGAGTCGATAACAATGATATCGATAGCGGAGGAGCGGATCAGTTGTTCGGCGATTTCCAATGCCTGCTCTCCGTTATCCGGTTGGGAAATATACAAATCGTCAATGTTAACTCCCAGTTTGGCTGCATAGAAACGGTCGAAAGCGTGTTCGGCATCAATGAAAGCTGCGATACCACCGGCTTTTTGTGCTTCGGCAATGGCATGGATAGCCAATGTTGTTTTACCGGAAGATTCCGGGCCATAGATTTCGATGATTCTACCTCTGGGGTAACCTCCTACACCTAGTGCCACGTTCAAGGCGATAGAGCCTGTCGGGATCACTTCCACTTGTTCAACACTGTCGTCACCCATTTTCATGATAGAACCTTTACCGAAGCTCTTTTCTATCTTTTCCATGGCAGCCTGTAAGGCTTTTAGTTTTTCGCTTGATGCCATTTTATTATCTGTTTCAAAATTAAGTTCGTCTTTCTTTGCCATACCTTATAATTAATGGATTTATTGATTCAAAATCTGTGTGGCATGCTCTTTAGTCTTTACTTCTTTCGGGGTGATAATCCGTTCTACAATTCCTTCTTCGTTGATCAGGAAGGTCGTACGGAAAGTACCCATATAAGCACGTCCGTACAGTTTCTTTTCTCCCCATACGCCGAATTCTTCCACTAACTTTTTGTCAGTGTCGGCTATCAGCGTAAAAGGAAGATTGTTCTTTTCGATAAACTTCTGGTGCGACTTTTCATTGTCCACGCTGACACCGATTACTTCGTAACCGGCTTTACGTAATTCTGAATAGTTGTCGCGCAGATTACATGCTTGTGCCGTACAACCGGATGTGCTGTCTTTCGGATAGAAATACAACACAATCTTTTTTCCCTTTGTAAGCACTCAGACGGATTTCTTCACCTTTTTCATTGATGCCTAATACTTCCGGTGCTTTATCTCCTACGTTAATCATAACTTTTTTTTAATATACGACTGATCTCCTACAACTCCAGATCTTTATCGAACACTTCGTGCCAAGGCAAACCTTGCTTGTTCAGTTGTTCCATGAACGGATCCGGATTAAATTCTTCTACATTGTTTACGCCCGGACGTTTCCATTCTCCTTTGAAGAACATCATGGCGCCAATCATGGCCGGAACTCCGGTAGTGTAGCTTACTCCTTGCATACCTGTTTCTTTATAGGCTTCCTGACGGCTGCAATTATTGTAAACATAATACGTACGTTCTTTTCCATCTTTTCAGACCACGGATGCGACAACCGATAGAGGTTTCTCCTTCGTAGTTCTCGCCCAAATCCTGTGGATTAGGCAGAACGGCTTTCAAGAATTGCAGAGGTACGATCTTCACTCCGTTGTAATCTACTTCGTCAATACGAGCCATACCGATGTTCTGGATAACACGCAGGTGGGTCAGATATTCCTGTCCGAAGGTCATCCAGAAAGGTGCGCGTTTAATTGTCGGGAAGTGTTTCACCAATGATTCCAGTTCTTCGTGATAAAGGAGATATGAATCACGCGGACCGATGTTCGATAAGTCAGGTCTTTGTGAATTTCCAGCGGACCGGTGGTTACCCATTTACCGTTTTCATAATAACGGCCATTCTGAGTAATTTCGCGAATATTGATTTCCGGATTGAAGTTGGTTGCAAATGCTTTGTGGTGATTGCCGGCATTACAGTCTACGATGTCCAGATATTGGATTTCGTCGAAATAATGCTTGGCGGCGTAGGCGGTATAGATACCGCTCACTCCCGGATCGAATCCACAGCCGAGGATAGCTGTCAGACCAGCTTCTTTGAAACGTTCATGATAAGCCCATTGCCAACTGTATTCAAAATGAGCCTTCGTCTTTAGGCTCATAATTGGCTGTGTCCAGATAGTTAACTCCGGCTTTCAGACATGCTTCCATAATGGTCAAGTCCTGATAAGGGAGGGCAACGTTAATCACCATTTCAGGTTTGAAATTGTTGAATAAGGCTACCAACTCGTCCACATTATCTGCGTCTACTTTTGCTGTTTTTATATTAGGGTTACCTATTGCCTCGACGATTTTGTCGCATTTCTCTTTTCGTACGGCTGGCAATCATGATATCTGTAAATACATCGGCATTTTGTGCCACTTTGTGTGCAACAACAGTACCAACACCGCCTGCACCGATAATAAGAACTCTACCCATTTCTTTAATTGCGAATTAAATATTAAGAATATTAGAATTGTTAGCTTGGCAAATATACGTGATTATTTTCAGATAATCATTCGCCGATACTCCTTTTTATTTGAAACGTTGCAAGATGCCGCTCTCGAATTCCAATGTTTTTCCGTTATAGAACCAGTTCTCAAAACGGTTATCCTTTTTCAGTACTATTTCTATCGGGTCGCCGATAGACAGCCGGCATTCATCCGTACTCATGCCTACTTCGAGGTCGCCCCGCGAAATGATTTGCCAACGTTTCTCGGTAATGCCCGGATATTTTTTATGTATATCTTCAAACCCGAAAAGGTCTTCAATATAATTGTTGTTTCTGGTGATTACGTCATACTTCAAGTCAACCTTCATTTCGTAACTAATTCCATTCTTGTCGTTTAATGTCAAAATAGCCAGACTGCCGGGGAGGGCATCCGAACTTCTTTTTATTGTCAGGATAGTGTACCGGGGAAGATGAACGCGGGACTCCATTTGTTTGTTTTCAAGAGAGACAGCTCTTTTGGCAGACAATGTTTTTTTAGGATAAACGGTTGCCCCCCAAGTACCTGTTTTTCAGGCTTTCGATATTATCCAGCTTCTTATTCGTAAAACTGATCGAATTTGAAAAGTATTTCATTCTCTTTTCACCTTGAAAATCACTCGTGTCCATACCGGAGTTTGTCCGTGAGAGGGCGACTTCCAGATAATAGGAATGTCCCTGTGTGTCTTTGAATATGATTTTCACGGGATATGCCTGGCTGCCCACTCCGACGGCCGTGACAGTTGCTTCCGTATTGACGGAAATAGGTATATCCCGATAGCCGGAATAGCTGTTGGCATCATCCACACGGACAGTTTCGGATTGTATGTATATTGTCTTTCCTATCAGCAGATCTTTTGCCGTATCTACATCTTGCAGGTAAACTAATCCGTTGATGCAGGCACGGGGGCATTCTTTCGCATATCTCGTCCAGCCGCATATTCTTTATGTCATAATAATATTTTTTCCCCTTCATCTTCGAAAACGAAGCGAGTGGTGTAGTTTGTTTCATCTTGCTTATTTTTTGAACCTTCTCTTCGGTTCCGGTGAAAGTGAGTATTTTGTGTCTCATCAGGCTATTATCCACTCCTTTTTCGGTGTTGTATATTAAAAGGGTAGGAAGAAACATTTCCCGTGCGGAAGGAGCAAACATGAATTTCATTCCGGGAGTCCATTTACATAAAGGTTTTAGAGGAAAGTGTTTTATGATAAACTGTTCTTCTTCACTTGCAGGAATTTCCTGGGTGGAGGGGGTAGTGACAATGTAATCACTTTTGGGCATGGTAACATGAGACATACCACAACAGAATAAAATCACGGATAGGACGATTGTTCTCATATTTATTTCTTTAAGTGAACTATGTAAATTGTTCATTTGTTGTATATTCAATGGCAAATGTATATATTTTATATTGTATTGGGTGTTATTTCCCAATCTTTTTGGTATCTTTGTCCACGATTTAACTTAAACGTTATAACAATATGAAGAAAGTTTTTGTTTCAATTTGCGTTGCAGGTGCAGCACTTGCAATGTCTTCATGCCGTTCGGTTGAGAAGGCAGTTCCTGTGTCATCTATCAATGGTGAGTGGAATATTATAGAAGTCAATGGCTCGAAAGTTGCTCCGGGCGAAAGTAGAACCCTTCCGTTTATTGCATTTGATACGGCTACCGGTCGTGTGTCCGGTAATAGCGGATGTAACCGTATGATGGGTACATTCGATGTAAATGCGAAACCGGGAAGCCTTGAGTTAGGTGCTATGGCCAGTACTCGGATGATGTGTCCGGATATGACTACCGAGAAGAATGTATTGAGTGCTCTGGCACAGGTGAAAGGTTATAAGAAAGCAGGTAAGGATAAGATGTATTTGTGCAACGATTCCAATCGTCCGGTTGTTGTTCTTGAAAAGAAGGAGGCTGATGTGAAACTTTCTGTATTGAACGGAGAATGGAAGATTAAAGAAGCAAATGGTGAGGCGATTCCTTCAGGAATGGAGAAACAACCGTTTATCGCTTTTGATGTGAAGAAAAAGTCTATTCATGGTAATGCCGGATGCAACCTGATTAACGGAGGTTTTGAAACTAGTACGAGCAATGCCAAATCGATTTCCTTCCCGGGAGTGGCAAGTACAATGATGGCTTGTCCTGATATGGAGACAGAAGGTAAGATCCTGAAAGCGTTGAATGAAGTAAAGTCATTCGATGTATTGGCAGGCGGTGGCATTGGGCTGTATGATGCCAATAATGCATTGGTTATTGTATTAGAGAAAAAGTAATTATTATAAGAAATAGGAAAGGCTGTATCAATAAAGCCTGATATTTATGAAACCGGCCTCATTGCTATCTGTTGCAGTGAGGCCGGTTTTTTGTTTCATGAACTAATTAATAGTGGAAGCTGATTGTTACAATTGCTTCAATGCTCCCCAATCAATTTCCGGTTCTTTGCCTGTTGGCTTGCAATAAAACTTAGTTCCCATTGGAACGGATTCGTTAAAGAAGCCTCCCATTTTCAGATAAAACCGATTGTCTTTAGTATTGCCACCTTGATAGTCGAGACGGACTTGGGCACTCGCTGTTGCATCGTGTGTAAAGGTAGCGTCAGTGAGTCGGGACCATTTACCTTCTTTGCTACGTGCCCATTGGTTGCCGAAGAAAAACTTCACGTGATAAATATCCTTGTTCCGGACTGAAATTCTCAAGGAAGCTGTGAGGACGTTTATACCATGTGTTGGTTTTGGGGCGTAAGAAACTGGCTATTAATTTCCATTCTTTCTCATCTGTTGCATAGAAATAGGCAGTGTAGGTCGTATTTCCATTCCCGTCCGGTCTGATTTGCATGAAAAATTTATATGTATTACCGGCTTTCCAGGGATACTTCAAATAACTTTGTCCGCCTGAGCCTTCGTTGCCAAACTCTCCGATGTGTACATCTTTGCCTTGGCGTAACAGTTTAATTTTTTGGTCATCCGGAATCTCTTTGGGGTTTTGTGTATCAAAAGGACTCCATACCGAGAAAAAGAATACGGCGTTCTGTCGGGGAGTTGTATTGCATTCCGAAATAACCTTCCCCGAAGCCGGCCGCCATGTAGTAGCTATGCATTGTTTCGCCTTCTTTGGGCACTGTGATTTCATTGTAGAACCATTCAGTATCACCTTCAGGTAGCGCATATCCCAAATGAACGGAAGGACCGCGGCGTCCCCAATAGTCAGAGAAGTCTTTCACATAATTACTTTTACCTGTAACATTGTCTGCTATCAACTGCTTAATTTCTCCGAAACTCTCACCACTTTTAGAGACTCCTTGTAAGTCGATACGGACATATCCTGCCTGTCGTATATCGATACTTCCAACAGGAACTTTAGTGAAATCATTCGATTGTAGATTGACTTTGAAGCCCTTCTTTCCATAACTGACTTTGATTTCGGAATGTCCTTTGGCATACAGTGACAGATCGGCTGTTGTCGGTTGATGCAAATAGAAGTAAATACTAACGATACTTTTAGGATTTGTCCAATGTGTAACTCCTCTTTGTGTTATTCGCGCACCATCTTGTTGCCGGGTTACATAGCCATTGCCGGAAACTCCTACGACAACTTGTTGAGGTTGTGCAAATACGGTAGTGCATAGTAGTAATGCAAGTAAACATAATAAATTTTTCATGTAGATGTCATTAATTGATTTTATGTATAATTCCGATATTAATAAATAGTTCGTTGTTTTATAGTGTAATATTGCAAAGTTAAGAATTAATTCTCTTTATCGAACCAGAATAGATAATATTTGTTTTAGTGTCAGTCACTGAATAACTTTCTTTATGGCTATCATGGCAAGGAAGTTTATTAAAAACTGTCGTTTTGGCAGATATTATGTCATGCATTCGTATAATTTCTTTTTGGCACACGGTTTGCTTTTTAATAAGCGTCCGTTCGAGACGAAGCTCCATAACAGGAGTGGAGAAACAACCGGACAAAAAGAAATCATTGAATAATAATAAATAAAAAAATAACGATCATGGGAAAAATTATTGGTATTGACTTAGGAACTACAAACTCTTGTGTTGCTGTATTGGAAGGTAACGAACCGGTAGTAATTCCAAACAGTGAAGGTAAACGTACTACTCCTTCTGTTGTCGCTTTTGTGAGATGGTGGCGAACGTAAGGTAGGTGATCCTGCAAAGCGTCAGGCTATTACTAATCCTACACGTACGATCTTCTCAATCAAACGTTTCATGGGTGAAAATTGGGATCAGGTACAAAGAAGTTACTCGTGTTCCTTATAAAGTAGTGAAAGGCGATAACAACACTCCGCGTGTTGACATCGACGGACGTCTGTACACTCCGCAGGAAATTTCTGCTATGATTCTTCAGAAAATGAAGAAAAAACTGCTGAAGATTATCTTGGACAGGAAGTAACGGAAGCAGTAATCACTGTTCCTGCATATTTCTCTGACTCTCAACGTCAGGCTACGAAAGAAGCCGGACAGATTGCCGGTCTGGAAGTAAAACGTATTGTGAACGAACCGACAGCCGCTGCTCTTTGCTTATGGTCTGGACAAGGCTCACAAAGACATGAAGATTGCTGTGTTCGACCTTGGTGGTGGTACATTCGATATATCTATCCTTGAATTTGGTGGTGGTGTATTCGAAGTGCTTTCTACAAACGGTGATACTCACCTTGGTGGTGACGACTTCGATCAGGTAATCATCAACTGGCTGGTAGAGGAATTTAAGAACGATGAAGGCGCTGACTTGACTCAGGACCCAATGGCTTTGCAACGTTTGAAAGAAGCTGCTGAAAAAAAGCTAAGATCGAGTTGTCTTCTTCTACAAGTACAGAAATCAACTTGCCGTATATCATGCCGGTAAACGGTATTCCAAAGCACTTGGTTAAGACTTTGACTCGTGCTAAATTCGAATCTTTGGCTCACGGATTGATTCAGGCTTGTCTTGAACCATGTAAGAAAGCGATGAGTGATGCAGGCTTGAACAATGCTGATATTGACGAAGTAATCCTTGTAGGTGGTTCTTCACGTATTCCGGCTGTACAGAAATTGGTGGAAGATTTCTTTGGAAAAGCTCCTTCTAAGGGTGTAAATCCAGATGAAGTGGTTGCTATCGGTGCTGCTGTACAGGGTGCTGTTTTGACAGACGAAATCAAGGGTGTAGTATTGTTGGATGTAACTCCATTGTCAATGGGTATCGAAACATTGGGTGGTGTAATGACTAAGTTGATTGATGCTAATACTACCATTCCGGCTCGTAAGAGTGAAACATTCTCTACTGCTGCTGATAATCAGAGTGAAGTAACGATTCATGTATTGCAGGGAGAACGTCCGATGGCTGCTCAGAATAAGTCAATTGGCCAGTTCAACTTGTCAGGTATTGCTCCTGCTCGTCGTGGTGTTCCTCAGATTGAGGTTACATTTGATATTGATGCAAACGGTATCTTGAAGGTATCTGCAAAAGATAAGGCAACCGGTAAGGAACAAGCTATCCGTATCGAGGCTTCCAGTGGTTTGAGCAAGGAAGAAATCGAAAAGATGAAAGCTGAAGCTGAAGCTAACGCCGAAGCAGATAAGAAGGAACGTGAAAAGATTGATAAATTGAATCAGGCTGACAGCGTAATATTCCAGACTGAAAATCAGCTAAAGGAATTAGGAGATAAGTTGACTGCTGACAAGAAGGCTCCGATTGAAGCTGCTTTGCAGAAACTGAAAGATGCTCATAAGGCTCAGGATTTGGCTGCTATTGATACTGCTATGGCAGAAATCAATACTGCTTTCCAAGCTGCAAGTGCTGAAATGTATGCTCAAGGTGGTGCACAACAAGGTGGCGCACAGGCGGGGCCTGATATGAATGGCGGTGCCGGTCAGCAAGATAATGGAACTAAGCATGGAGATAATGTGCAAGATGCTGATTTTGAGGAAGTGAAGTAAGTATCGGTAAACAACGATAATTATAAATAAGAATATAGGGTGTAACTCAATGAGTTATGCCCTATTTCTTTTTATATCACTTTTCTTTGATTTTGCTTATTATTCGGATTTTTATTGTATATTTGTACCATAATTGTACCGACGCTTAAAAGTAGATAATATGACACTTATAAAAATGTTGGTATTGAGAATGAGAAATATAAGTAAAAAAGTGAATTATGCCAGCAGCAAAAAAATTTGAAATAACACGTCAATGCAAGGTTTGTGGAGAGACCTTTGTGGCTAAAACCATTGAATCGTGGTATTGCTCTCCTAAATGTTCCAAAATTGCATGGAAACGACGCAAGGATGAAGAATTGAGATTGCAAAGGTTGGACGATGTGGTCAAGAAAAATACCAAAGTCCAAAGAGTACATCACTGTTCCTGAAGCATACGCTTTGTTTGGCATAAGCAAAGAAACTCTTTACCGCTTGATTCGTAAGGGAACAATTCCAAGTGTGAATGCCGGAGAAAGGCAAACATTATTATCAAAAGAAGAACTGATGAAACTCTATCCTCTCCGAAAGAAAGCTCTCACAAAGCCGAAGCCTATCGCTAAACTGTATAGTCTGGAGCCAAAAGACTGTTATACCATTGGAGAAATCACAGAGAAATTTCTTGTGAATGAAAGTACCGTTTATCTCCATATACGCAAATACTCTATCCCTACCCGGCAGATAGGGAATTTTGTATAGGTGTCCCCAAGAAAGAAATTGATAACTTTATATAAAGGTATGAAACGATGAAGAAAGCATTAGTCAATACACGAGTGTCGGTAAAAACTCCGCAAGTCTGAATATCGTGATGAATGGTATCTTTATGTGGAATCTTATCCTGTGTTCCAATCCGGTAAAGATACTCCGCAAAGAGTACGTGAATATCTCAATCGTACTATTACGACACCTGTTTGGGATAAGTCACGTAATGCACGGACTAATACCGAAGGTAAAACCACTTATAAGCCAAAGCGAGATCTGAATGGTATTATACAATGTAAGTCTCAATTGGATCAAGAATCATGTATCTATGCCGATAAAGTCAGAAGCCTACGGCAAAAGGAATATGATAATGCGGCTCTTTATGCTGATACCGATGCTGAACAGGCAGAGCAGTTGGAACGCTCCAGAAGTAATTTCATTGAATACTTCGACCATGTGCAGCGAACAAGGCACGCCCATAGTTCTGATTCTATCATTGTTGTCAATTGGAGGCGAGTTCATGAGTTGTTGAAGATATTTGCAAAAAAGCGATACCATTCTCTTTTTCACAAATAGACTTAAAGATGGTGGAATCGTTTCGTCAATTCATAATGAACGCTCCACAAGGAGGAACTAAACGAGGTACAATATCTCAAAATACAGCTTTGCAACATATTTTTCAATCTTCAAAGCCGGATTGAAACAAGCATTTATAGATGGCTACCTAACTATTGATATTTCTGCGAAAGTCAAAGGTATTCAGGAAAGAGAAAGCCGGAGAGAATATCTTACGGTAGAGGAATTGAATCGACTGGCACAAACACCTTGTGACCCATTACTGAAACGTGCAGCCCTGTTTTCTGCTCTAACAGGAATCCGTCATTGCGATATTCAAAAATTGAAATGGTCGGAAGTGGAGAATTTCAATGGAGGTTATCGCTTGAACTTTACTCAACAAAAGACAAAAGGTGTTGAATATATGCCAATTTCGGAACAAGCATTCAATCTTTGTGGTGAGCAGCAGGAGGGAGAGCTTCTTGTGTTTGCCGGACTGCCAGACCCTTCATGGATAAATCGTCCTGTCAAGAAATGGGTTGAAGCAGCCGGAATATCCAAACACATAACATTTCATTGCTTCCGTCATTCCTATGCGACCCTGCAACTGGCTGGAGGTACTGATATTTATACAGTTAGCAAAATGTTGGGACATACAAACGTAAGGACAACCCAAGTGTATGCAAAGGTGGTAGATTCTAAAAAGGAAGGGGCAACCAAGACAATTAAACTGAATATGCCAAATAATATATAGAGAATAAACTCTTTTATTGAATGCTTTAATATGAATAGAAATTCATCTATTTGCAGATAGAAGTTACAAAAAGAGTGCATTTTTATGGAAATGAGCGTATGTTAATTGCTCATGATAGTAATAGGTTACGAGTTGGTTATCTGCTGCATTATTCTTCTGCACATTGCAACCTTCAAAGAATTCTTCGTATGCAAAAAGCAACAATAAAACTGGAGATTTTGAAATGAATCTCCCTGTTTTTTTCTTTCTCATACAGGCTTTTCCGTAAAAGCGGTTTTATTCGTCGGCACACCATCGCCCAAAAGGATTTTGAACGAACGTGTGCTGACTATCGCATAAGTGTAGAAAGGGGGCTTTTACGGCTTTTCAGATGATTTATCATTTTTCGCTGTCCCTTTGAGCCGGAAGTGGAAAGCCGTGCGCGACTACCTAGATCATAAGTCGTCTCTCGTAGCAGACAAATAAGGTTGTGTGTCTTATAATCACTAAAAACAGGTTCAATCAAACGAACTTCAATAACAACACCTTTTTATTATACATATCTGATAATTGAGATTCTACATCGAACCTTATTGTTTTTCCTTTAATGGAATTGCGGGGGTAGTAATAGGATAAGATGTATGAATTAGAGTTCCACTCTTATGAGTCGAATAGACATTGCAATGATTGCTGAGGCAATGAACAATTCCTCTGCTGGGATGTTTACGAGAGCCTTTTGCGGAAATAATCGCACAGCATGGAGCCAATTTATCAATCAATACCGAGGTCAGATTATGTTTACTTCCATGATGTGGAACTTTTTATTCTAGAGCCTGACAAGTTCGTATTATTAGAAATTGCATCAGTGATAGCAGCTCGATTTGCATCACCGAGCAATAAAAATTTACAACTCGTGATCGGTTCAAATAAAAGAATTATGCTACCAGCATTAGTTGGCGAACAATCATCAGGCTCGTCATCAATAGACGATTTAGCTTGAACGGATGAAAAATAACCTATATCATTGTATATTGTATTATCCTCATCTTTTCTCCTTTTATTGTTCTTGAGTATTTCTATCGCAAGAGGATGATAGAAATCCAAACTTGGACCAACAACTGAGATCGGAATGTGTGAATGTATTTTGCCACAATATGCACCATATACATTGCATTTGTTAGATACAGCTAAATCTATGAGGTTAAGTGAATCCGTATCTGTTGGATGATCATAGCATTCACGACAATGAGACAACCTATTTCGTTTAGGATATAATCTATTATATTCATCTTCTTTAATTACATCCTCTGGCGTATTAAGCCAAAATTCATTAATGATTACATCTCTATCATTCAATAATCCAAAAAAACCTCCTTTATGGTCAGAGTCAGGGTGAGTACATATTGCTAAATCAATAGTATAAGTTTTCCAGTGATTCCAAATATAGTTTTTTGATTTTGTCTGAATCGCTGACATTTCCAGCGTCAATTAATACAACATATTGGTCTCCGCTGTTTTCATATCGTATTATGATTGCATCAGCGTCTGAAACGCTAAGATAATGAACTTCGTAATTCGGCATATATATATTATTGGTTGTTTAATCGAGATATACGTGATGTAATATAAGATACTTGCTTCCTATAGGCACAAAGGAATAGCAGTACACCTAAACACAATATAATCCAACAGATATTTATCTGTTATAAAATTCTTAATATTTGAGAAAAGGAAAATTAGCTTGATAATAAGGACTATAGAGAATACAGATATATAGCTCCTGTATTCATTGTTCATTCGACTTAACTGTGTAAGTTTTCCAGATGTATCTTTCAACTCGGCATCAGTAAAATCTTTATGTGGCACAAACTTCACAATTTTAAGCATTTTAATTAGAGGCTCAAAAACTAAAGAACTTATCCGAGAGTTTATTATACCAAGAAAATAGAGGATAACGGCAAGTATCCATATATTATTTGTAAGAGAGAATATATCGCAACCTTCCACGCAAAATTTTAGTAAGGCAGCCAACACTGTGCCCGGAATTAAATTTGTCAACAAATTGTAGACAGGGATTGATGATATTATTTTTTTCCATTTATTGCATATATTTAATTATAGTGTTTCATTGAACGTGTCTCTGAAGAGGAATGCTCAATCCTCTATAATTCAGACAACAATGCAAAATTACAAAATTCTTTTCATTATTTCATCATTCAACATAGATAAGATACAAAAGGCTGAAGAAATTGCAGCGAATTTGGGTGATAATAAAAAAAGGAAATCACATGAAATACTTATTTTAAAATTATTTCAAAATTTTATGATTGTTTTTTTTGATAGAAAATATTATGTCCATTAAATATTATAAGTCATCTGCGTATTTTCTACGTAAGTGGCTTTTTATTTATGGTCATTTCTTGTGACTGTCTTATGATTCCTTTATGATAAGAAGCACTATAATAGAAATCTACTACTGATATTCTCCATTACTAGTATTGATAATCAGCATATAATACTTATGACGATGATGTTTCGTTGCTGTATTTTTATGTGATGTATTACACCACAAAATCAGTATTTGAAATCGCTGTTACTTTGCCGAAAAAATCAAACAGTAAACAAGTAATTATATGAGCGAGAAGAACATTACATTTGAAGATTTGCCCAAAAACAGCAATGTCGTGGATGATGGATAAGTTAAATGAATTGGATTCCAAGATTGACAGTCTGAACAATCCAAGTCCCAATGTTCCAACCGAGCAATGGATGAACCTTAAAGAACTGTGTGATTATATTCCCCAGTCACCCGGCAGAACAAACTGTGTATGGTTGGACGAGTTGCCATTCTAATTCCATTTCACAAAAGAGGAAAGCGTATCATGTTCCTTAAATCTGAAATAGATGAGTGGCTTCATGCTGGCAAAATAAAATCTGAGAAAGATTTGGAAGATGAAGCTGCCCAATTCATAAAGTCAAAAAAGAAATACCAGGTTCTAATGGATGCAACCAATTTATGCAATGCACTCAGAATGGAATTTGAAGGGGTCTTTGAAAGCAAGATTCCTTTGGATGCTTTTTCCTGCCAAAATTCAAGATATGATATTGGCTTTAGCACGGCAAGAAAATTATTCCATTGAGTACATGATGGCTTCTCTTTTGGTGGCAGTATCAACCGCTATTGGCAACGCTGTCAATATCCGTATTCGTGGTGGATAGGATTAGTAATTCTGCCCTTTATATGATATTGGTAGGTCGTCCCGGAATGGGTAAAACTCCACCTCTGGATTTCGCATTCCGTCCCATCCGAAAGCATGATGCTAAAATCATCAAACAATTCAAATTGGATATGGAGCATTATAATAGCTTGGTTGAAAACGGCAAAGCTAAAAAAGACAACTCCTCTCCACTACCAGACAAACCTATTTTTACGAAGAACTATCATATCCGATTTTACTCCGGAGGCTTTAATGCGTGCGCTTGATGATAATCAACGAGGTATCGTGGTATATGTAGATGAAATCATGGGAATGTTTAATGCCGTGAATCAATATAGTAAAGGGCAACTTATTGAGCAACTATTGACCGCCTTCAGCGGAAAACCGCTGGATATTTCAAGGTGTAGTATGCCTATACCGATTCATATAGAACACCCCTTTATAAATATAGTCGGTACAATGCAAACAACTCGTATGCACGAACTAATAGAGAAAGGTTATAAAGACAATGGGTTGATAGATAGGATAATTTTTTGTATATCCATCCTCACAAGAAATTTCTGATTGGCAATTGGATGAAGATTCATCCTCCGCATCTTTTGATAAATACTCTGCTATGTGGGAATCTATCATTAACAAAGTAATTAGCTTACCTTTTACAGAGACAGAGGATAATGGATTAACACAAAAATATTGGACTTTTCTTCGGAAGCCAAAGCCTTTTTTACAAACTGGCGTAACGAGGCGATTCGAGCTGTCAATCAAATCCAAGATGATGGACTCGTGGATAGCAAGTGATTAAGGCTCCTATGATTACTGCTCGTTTGGCTTTAGTCTTGCAAATTCTTCGTTGGGCTTGTGATGAAGTCCACAAGGATTTTTGTAGATATAGACTCAGCCAAAATCAGCTATTGCATTGAGTGAATACTTTGAGAACTGTTACGTCAACATCCAGAAATATATGTTGAGAGAGGCGTTGAACCACAAAAAGAGAGAATTGCTTGATTGCCTTTCCGCAAATTTTACTACTGCCGATGCTCTTCAAGCCGGGAAAGAAGTGGGGCTGTCTGAACGGTCAGTAATGTATTCGTTGGTCAATCTTGCTACGAATAAGATTATCAAGAAGGTAAAGCGAGGTGAATATGAGAAACTGCAATAAACGATACCTTTTTGCACTTTGCAGTTGTTGCAGTTTGCATATTGTCCCATATAACTTTCTGCAAAACTGCAATAAGTGCAAACTGCACGGACTGCAATAACAAAAACGATGAAGTATGACTGAATATAGATTTTCTCTTCAAAAATATAAACGAGGTACAAAAGCTATCATGTCCGAAGTGTGGAAAGAAGCAATGCTTTGTCAGGTATATAGATAGTCAAGGAGAAATAACCTTTCCTGATTATGTGGGTAGATGTGACCATGAACAATCTTGTCAATACCATTACACTCCATCAGATTATTTCCATGATAATCCAATGTTGGCGGACAGCAATAAGAATAGTTTTGTTGAAGTTCGCAAATCCCAACCATACTTGCCACCTCCCATTTCTTTTATTGACAAAGAACTAATGGAACGAACTCTTACTAACTACGGTATGAATCCATTGTACATTTACCTGTCAGGGATATTGGGCAAAGACGAGACTTCTCGGATATTCCAACTATATCATATTGGCACATCAAAGAAGTGGGGCGGTTCTACTGTCTATTGGCAAATTGATTGGCAGGGGTAATGTACGAACAGGGAAGATAATGTTGTACGATGCAGAAACAGGACATCGGACAAAAGAGCCAAGAAGTTATGTTAGTTGGGTACATACAGAGCTGAATCTCCCAAACTACAATTTGAAGCAATGTTTGTTTGGCGAACATCTGTTGTCTGAGATTCCGACTAAACCAGTAGCTATTGTGGAAAGTGAAAAAAATCTGCTTTGGTAGCTACCCATTATATGCCGGAGTTTATATGGTTGGCAAACAGGTGGAATACACGGATGCTTCAATTCCTGACGTGGTAAGTGTGTTGAAAGGTCGGTCAGTTATGCTATGCCCGGATTTGGGTGCAAAGAGAGGTTTGGCAAACCAAGATGGCTTTACTCATTTCCGTATGTTCTAAAGTTGTATTGAGTGATAGTTTGGAACAATGCGCCACAGACGAACAGCGCAAGAACGGACTTGATATTGCGGATTTCTTATTGATGACTGAAACACCTGCGATGATACTTCAAAAGATGATAAAGCGAAATCCAAACCTACAAACTTTGATTGACTACTTGCATTTGGAACTGGTAGATTCCGGTTAGTGATGTGTTTTTTGGAGAAGCCAAACTAAGGGGAAAGTAAAACTATTGATTATCCAAATAGATATAGGTGACAATAGCCACTCTTAAAGTTGACAGACAAATGGCATAGTTCGGACAAAGACAATGCTTGCATTTAAGATATGTAATGCCCCATTTTTAATGGGTATTCTATGCAAGAAGTACCACCGTCCGACAAAATAGTTTCACTCATTTGTCGTCTTGGAGGCTTTTGCATTACTCGCAGGCTCGCAATGGATAGAACACTGTTAGAAATAAATTCCAGTTATAAACGCTTATGAATATACAACAAGACAATAGCAAACAGAATGCTCGTACTCGTCATATAGACATTCGTTTGACTCAAAAAAAGAGTATGAAGCGATAGTAGAAAAAGCAGCCGAATGTGGACTGACACTTAGCAACTACGGACGAAGATTATTGCAAAATCACCATCCAAACAAACGACTTTCAGACAAGGAAGTACAAGGATTGAACTCTTTATCGGATGCACGAGCCGACCTTATCCGCATTCAGAATGTACTCAAAAGTAAACCTGATGAGATTAAAAAACGATACTTCCGAGATGAAGATTATATGCGTGCTTGGATAGAAGCAGTAAATAGGCTTATTGTCCGATGGGGACAAATACGAGATAGTATAAATCAAATTTGAAATTATGATAGCACAAGGAAACGCAATTTCTCATGGAGCACGAGCTATTGAGTATTCCATAGATAAAGACAAAGCCCGGCTCGTTAAGGTGAATGACTTGCCGGAAAATATAGAACCTTTTGGCTATGTGGTCACGAATGATGCAACACCAGCATCAATGTATGAAGGACAGATATAATCCGAAACCCATAACGCTGAACGCACTGCGCTTTGAGATTTCTCCAGCCAAAGAAGAATCGGCAGGGTGGACAATGACGGATTGGCAGAATTTTGGCGGATGAGTTTATCGCCGTGCTTGATAGCATTGACAGAAGATGTGGCAAACCAGATAGTCATCTTAAACCGACCAATATCAAAAATAGCCAGTATGTTGTTTCACTACACACTGACAGCAAAAGTGGCATCCCTCACTTGCACATTGTGGCTAACCGTATAGACAATATGGGCAAAACAAACGCTGCGCACTATATTGGTGAACGTGCCGTTCATGCTGCCAACATCATCAATGAGAGACGTGGCTGGGTGCAATCCGTGCAACGTCGTGATGAGAATATTCAGCAAATCAGTGAAGACTGCATCGCCATTTTGAAAGCTATGCCAGAATTTGATTGGGAAACTTATTGCCAGATGTTAAACGCCAAAGGGTATGATATTAAGTTGACAAAAAAGACGATGAGGGAGTGGTTAAAGGCTATGCTATACGAAAAGGAAATTCCATTTATAAATCTTCAATATTGGGTAAAAGTCGAAAATTAATGCCATCAAAAATTGAAGCGACTTGGGCTGGATTACATGCTTCTAAGGAACAAATTCCCATTCAACCAACAGAAACAGAAGCACAAACAAAGGCACATAATAATAAAGAAGTGGTTATTCTGTCAAATCCTATAACTCATCACTATTCCATGTCTGTAGAATGGAGAGCAATTTGAGGTTGATATACCAGATATGGTTAAGTCTGTCTTTGACGAAGAGTTTGGAAGCCTTGATGAAGAAGTCAAACAGACCAATTTATTCAAAGTTGCCGCCTTACTATTTGCCGGATATTTGGATGCTGCCACTTCTATGGCGGCTTCAAGCGGAGGTGGTGGCAGTCCCGGTGATGGATGGGGCAAAGATAAGGACGATGATGAGCGTAACTGGGCTATTCGTTGTGCAAAAATGGCAAAATGGCTCTGTAAGCCGATTAAGCGTAGCAGGGGTAGATAGTATTTCATTTATAATCACATAGAACCATGCGTAAAAGTAAATATGACCAATCTCCTTTACCAGTGCAGGGTAGTAAGTGCATAGATAAAGATGATAACATTAGCAAAATTGAAAATCGTGTTGATTTTGAAACCGAGCTTTGTAAATCTCACGAATCAGATTAAGGACATCAAAAGATGTTATCCAAGAATTGAGACAGATAAAAAGCATTTGTAGATGCTTCAGTGTTAACTTTTTGAAGAATCGGCACAGGTTCTCAATGCTGCTGTAAAAACATTTGACAATATCTCTGATACTATTTGCCATGCAATTATTCAGACGGAGAATACTGTTATAAATGTCAAACTTAGCGATGAGGATAAGGCTGTTCTTGCTGAATATCGCCATAGATTGATTGAGGCAGAAAAATCTTTATTTGAGAAGCAGATAACAGAATTGAAGGCACTTCATACTAATCACTGGAAAGAAGTCTATAAATATGTAAAATCTGACACTTCGTTTTCTCTTAATGGCAGGATAGCCAAATGTGCCATTGTCGGATTCTGGATATTGTATGCGTATTTTTGTTTGACACTGGGAGGATTGATAATTTATATGAAGTTCTTTTTAGAGGAATTTGGAAGGATGGGCTGACCAACCTTCCAAATACATCACCATGTTATGACCTTATCAACAATCTCTTGTTGTTCGGCACTGCTACGCCTCAAATAAATGCGAGTGGTCTCAATGCTTTCATGTCCCATCAGGTCAGCAAGCAAAGAAATATCGTTGAACTTCTCCAAAAAATTCTTGGCAAAGCGATGGCGAAACGAATGAGGATAAACCACCTTCTCATTCAAACCATATTTTGTGGCATAGTTTTTTAACTGCTGCGCAATACCTCTGGTGGTGATACGCTCGCCAAAGCGATTGAGGAATAGATAACCGCTTGTACGATTGGTACTATTGAGCCACTCCGTAGCTTCCTTGCGGAGTGATTTAGGAATATAGATACGGCGTATCTTGCCACCTTTGGTATAGATGTCAAAATAACCTATCTGCACGTGTTCCACCTTCATTTGTATAAGTTCACTGACTCTTGCACCTGTGGCTGCGAGAAAACGAACAACGAAATACCATTCTTGGTTTTCTTCTTTTTTTAGTTTGTTTTTCAGAAAAGCGTAGTCGGCATTGCTGATTACATTTTCTAGATAACTACGCTGTTGTACCTTGACAGATTTTAATCTCAAACGAGATTTATTCATATAGTCAAGATACTTGTTCATTGCCTGAATACGTAGATTTACAGTTTTAGGCTTGAACTTCTCAATGAGATAAGTTTTATACACAAGCAAATTACGCTTGTTCAGTTCCTTGTGACGAGAATAATACTCTTTTACGGCATAGTGGTAGCTGCAATCGTATTCTCCGCCATATTCCCTTGACGAAGATACGTTTCAAAATTTTCAATGTTCATGTCTAATACATTATTGGTTAAACAATTCATTATCGTTAATAATGTATGGTATTTACAAATTCATTGAGTTCCTATTATGAGAAGTTTCTCGCGACTGGTGAGGTGAAGTGTATTGATGAAGAGATTCCGTTTGAGATACCGCAGGGCTGGGAATGGGAACGAATAGGCAATGTTTTTTTCGTTACAAAGTTAGCTGGATTTGAATACACTAAGTTTTTTTACCAAAGAAGCACTATCAGCATCTAATCCAATTCCAATAGTACGTGCTCAAAATGTTCGTATGGGATTTTTTGAAGAAAACAAAAAATGAAGCTATTTCTGAAATGTTGTCAAAATCAGTTAGAAAGAAGTGCTTTGAACAAAAAAATGTTTGTTAATGACATTTATTGGTGCAGGTATAGGTGACACTTGCATTTTTCCTGCTGAAAGAAAAAACCACTTAGCTCCTAATGTTGCAAAAATAGAACCACTTGATGATAGCATTTCTTTAGATTATGCAGTTTTTGCGCTAATGAGTCCTTGTGGACAAAGAGGAGTAAATGCAATCAAGAAATCCACAGCTCAACCGAGCCTATCAATGGAGACTATTAGAAAATTGTTGATACCTATTCCACCTTTAAAGGAACAAAAATGTATTTCGTTAAAGTTGTCCGAAGCCTTACCATTGGTAGAAAAGTATTCAAAAGTACAAGAAGAACAAAATCAATTAAATGTCGAAATCAATACTTATTAAAAAAATCCATATTGCAGGAGGCTATTCAAGGCAAGTTGGTTCCACAGATTGCAGAGGAAGGTACAGCCCAAGAATTGCTTGAACAGATTAAAAAAACCGAGAAAGAAAAAACTTGTCAAAGATGGCAAATTAAAAAAAGTCAGGCTTTTTTAACAGATTCAGTTATCTTTAAAGGTGACGATAACAAGTAATATTATGAGCAGGTAGGAAAGAGTGACAAAAGAAATTACTGAGGAAATAGCCTTTGATTTGCCTAATGGATGGAGTTGGTGTAGGCTAAAGATATATGCTCAATCTTTACAGGAGCAACATTCAAAAAAAAAAAACCGTTACAACAAAGAGGGTGTCCGCATTCTGCGTGGAGGTAATATATCTCCTTTTTGAATTGAGAATCAAAGATGATGATATATTTCTTACAAAAGATAAAAGTTAAAGGAGGATATTATATTGAAAGAGAATGACATATTAACACCTGCGGTTACAAGTTTGGAAAATATTGGTAAAATGGTAAGAGTAAATAGTGATATGCCAAACACAACTGTCGGTGGGTTCGTATTTATCATTCGCTTGTATCTGAAAAAATCAATGGCTCTCAAAAGTATATTCTCTATCTTTTTAAGTTCTCCTTTATGATTGATTTTATGAAATCTATAACGAATAAATCAGGGCAGGCATTTTATAACATTGGCAAAGAACGTTTATCAACGGCATTATTGCCAATTCCATCCTTGGCAGAGCAACATCGCATTGTTGCCCAAATAGAAAACTATTTGAGCAACTGCGATAATTCATTTACCCGTTCTGCTATACGTTGCTGTTCAGCTAAAGGTGGAATACCAATAAGCAGGTTGTAGAATAACTCTTTATTGAGGTGCGGAATTGCTGCACCTCTTTTTTGAATTTCTTAATTCCTCTTTATAGAACAAGATGAAAGCCAAGATATATGGTTTCCACATAGCCGAAGAAAGCCATAGCTGTTTGAATGTGCTTCCCACATATCCATCTTGTGGAACAGTAAAAACCTCACCTGAATTTTCTCCATCCACAAGAATGATATTGTCTCCAGCATAGACAAAAATTTTCCTTTCTCTACAATGGTAGCAGATGATTTTCCACGTAGGTATTTTGCATCCAGACAAATGTCCTTCCGTTTCTCTTTTTCACCGTCTATTAGTTGGCAAATATCTTTCAAACGTAGCACAGACCAATTGTTAGGGATATTCAAAAGGAAGGCTCTATTTCAATAATTTGCCCATTTATCCTCTCATAATACTTGCTAATTTGCTCAATCTTTGAGATAATTCGGCTTTGCTCCATCAGAGGTGGAATCGGAACTAGATAAGTTTTTACTGTAGCAGTTGCAAAGCTCCTTTGTTTTGTGCTACCATCCGATTTATCTTCTATTACATTGTACCGTATTGTTTGTGAAATAGTAAAAAGGTATTGTGGCAAGAACAAACTTTTTTCATTGCTCTATAAGCAGTAACATGACTATCTGCCACAATGTCCATGGTCATGGCGCATTGGTACTACAATAAATTGCCATTCGTCACAACAAATGTTCCCAATCCTGTAGAGTTCTACATTAAATCTCGATTCCTGTAATTTTTTGGTTCTTCACCATACGATGATATATATTCCCCTGGATCCGAATTGGGCTTTTTCTGTTGAGAAACCACTCCATTGATTACACTTTTGCCAAAAAATTGGGGTATTTCTGTTCTTAACGGTGTTCCCCATTTGGATATAGAACATTATTCAAAATGCCTTATCCAACACCAAATTCAGGTATTTCAAAATGGAATCTCGTCAAGTTATATCTTTTTCAATTTCCAATCTTCTCGAAGTACTTGTTATCGTCACCTTTGTAGATAACAGAATCCGACAAAGCGGTTTCTTCAAATTTCCCTCTTTTACAAGTTTCTGTTTCTCTAACTTTATTTGCTCAAGTAATTCTTGGGCTGTTCCTTCTTCTGTAATCTGTGGAACAAGTCGCCCTTGAATGGCTTCTTGAAGAATTGATTTTTTAAGTTTGCCATTAATACTTCTGTTTAGTTCATCCAAAGCTATTTGGGAATGTGCATATTTGTCAGTCAGAGGCAAAAACATCCTTTATACGCTCAACTATTCGATGTTGTTCTTGTATAGGTGGAATAGGCATTAAGTGAGCTACTAATTTTTCTCTTGAAATATTTGGTTGAGCTCCCCTTCTCCCTTTCTTGATGAAGTCCACTTGATTTCCCATAAGAAAATAAAAGAGGTAGTAATTAAAGATTCCTATAGGGGTACATGCGCAACAAGCTTGATTCGTTGTTAACTCACACCCTGCTATAGCAACCTTACCAATCGTAGCACCATACATTGCTATCAATACATCTCCGGCTTTTATTCAATCTTAAAGAACATTTCTTTTAATGCTTTTATCTGTGATTTTATCTCGGTATCATTCACAATGCTATTATTGAGTTCACCAGTTCTAAGCCATAAAATATTACCACCATAATAACTTGTATTTCCCTTTGCTGGGGTTGCTCCTGCGCCCCAATCCCCCAATACTTCCATTCTGCTCCATTCCATCCCTGTGGAATCTCAAA
>VOFK01000044.1_pt1 | contig 36000 bp, 46 predicted proteins | sample 5384121 | NCBI WGS metagenome assembly VOFK01 (sample SAMN12384730, study PRJNA508395) | human gut metagenome | isolation source: healthy gut J | host: Homo sapiens | reverse complement strand
CGCAACCTGCTGTTCGTGCAGCTTGCTCCACCGCGTGCGAAATGCCATCTGTTCGAATCCGGCCGCCACGGCATGTGTCGGTAACGCGCGAGGTGCAAACGCCGCCGTCACGCCTGGGTCGACTCCACCCGAACCTGGCTACCGCCGCTTCCGGCCCCACGGAGATGCAGAAATAAATTGTCCGACGGCCCCATCTTTCTCTCGCAAGAAAGATGGGGAGAAAAGAGTGCGTGGGGACGCGGGGTGCATGTTGCCTTCTGAATTGTGGCGAGCCCCCGGTGTTTGCGCATCGTTCCACGACGGCCTCACGGGCGTTTTGGTACGCGCCGCCTGGATACGGTCATCAAGTTTGTGAGTAGTTGCCTCAGAATATCTGCTGCTAATAGAAGGCGCAGCCTGAACTTACAGGCTGCACCTTTTTTGCAGGAAGATTTTCTGTTTTTTGAGCACCAAAGCCTTCCCCTATGAGGGGAAGGCTGCACGGCGCAAGCCGTGACGGATGAGGTGGAGACACCTCATTTGCGCGACTGCGCTCACCTCATCAGTCGCCTCCCGGCGACAGCTTCCCCTCATAGGGGAAGCCATTGAGCAGCGTTCCCCAAGGCCTCCCTCCCAGGGAGGTGGCTCGGCGAAGCCGAGACGGAGAGGTCGGCAAATTTGATGCAACCTCTCAGTCACCTTCGCTGACAGCATCCCCACCCCCTTTTGTCCCTTCCCGGGACATTTCCCCTCGATAGGGGGGAATCGGCCCCTGGAAGGGGGAGCCGAGAGGTTGTCACAGATTTGTCGAAACCCAAAACCGCAAATTCAGTTTGTTTTGGAAAGGAAGAAACGAGCACAGAGGATAAGAAGCCTTGCTTGCAGGGATTCGTTCCGTCGTGGTCGTTTCTGACGCGCCTCCGGCGGCCCCTTCTTTCCGTCTTGCCGGAAAAGAAGGGGGAGAAAAGGGGCGCTGGGTTACGGTTGGGTGCTTTCTGCGTCTGAATTCAGGTAAGCACCAATGTTTCGGTTTGGCGTTCCACTCGGCGGTCACCTTACGAGTTTTTTACTACGCGCCGCCTGATACGGTGCACCGGATTTGTGAGCAGTTGCCTTTGAATAGCTGCGGCAAAACGTCCTGCTAAAAAGTCCATAGGGCAGTACGGATTCGCATTGGACTTTAAACTATCGCGGGAAAAGATCCAGAAAAACCGAAGCGGTTTTTCTGGTCGGTTCAAGGGAGTCTGAGGGGAAATCGAAATCCCCTCAGGTTTTTTTTTTTGCCAGCGTTTTCTTTTGAGAAGCAAAAGAAAATGCTGATGGGCAGTTGCAAATTTGTACAGTGCATCGGCCTTTTATGCAAGACTTCTGAAACTCCAGAGGTTTCCCCTATGAGGGGAAGCTGTCGCCGCAAGGCGACGGATGAGGTGGGGGGCAGGGGGCCCACAGCCGCGCAAAAACGGGGCGGCCTTGTGGCCGTCCCGTTGGGGTGAGGGGAATTATTTCTTCCCTGCGTTTGCTTTTTCCAAGTTGATCTGGCGGCGGTTCTTGACGGCGTCTTCCATCGGGTGGATCTCGCCGGCGGCCTGCAGGGGCCATTTTGGTCAGCAGCGGACCGACCAGCTCGTAGATGAGGATGGCGAACAGCGTGATGTTGCGGATGAGGTCGCCCTCCGCGCCGAGCTGGCGCGCCGTCACGCACATGCCGAGCGCGACGCCGGCCTGCGGCAGCAGGGTGATGCCGAGATACTTGCAGATCTGCGGCTCACATTTCATGAGCTTTGCGGAGTAATGCGCGCCGAGATACTTGCCAAGCGAGCGCGTCAAAATATACACAACGCCGATGAGAACGATCATACCGTCCTTGAACACGCCCAGATCCAGCCCCGCGCCGGAGATGACGAAGAACGCCGCAAACAGCGGGCTTGTCCACCGGTCGGATTTTTCCATGATCTCACCCGACAGCGGGCACAGGTTACAAAACAGTGTGCCGAGCATCATGCATGTCAGAAGCGACGAGAAGCCGATCGTGACCGGGCCGATCTTGTGAATTCCGCCATGGCCAGCGCCGAGGTCAGGAAGACGAAGGCGATGGTCATGTTCAGACGGTTCGTGTTGGAGTTGAACAGCGTTTCCAGTTTTGTCAGCACCCAGCCGCCGAGCGCGCCGAGCGCCAGCGAGCAGACGATCTCGATGAGCGGATCGACGACGATGGAGATCACGTCGAACGAGCCGGTATTGAGCGCCTTTGCAATACCGAACGACACCGCGAACACCACCAGACCGACCGCATCGTCCAGCGCGACGATCGGCAGCAGCAGGTCGACCAGCGGACCCTTGGCCTTATACTGCCGGACGACCATCAGCGTAGCGGCCGGGGCCGTCGCTGTGGCGATGGCGCCGAGGGTGATGGCCTGCGCGATGGAGAGCTTGCCGCCCGTCGCGAGCGAGATGGCGACGAGCGCGTATCGACCACGAACGTTGCGGTCAGCGCCTGCAAAACGCCGATGACGAACGCCTGCTTGCCGGTATGCTTGAGCTCCGACACGCGGAACTCACTGCCGATGGCGAACGCGATGAAGCCCAGCGCAACCTCGGAGATCAGAGACAGGCTGTCCACAGCCTCCTGCGTCGGGAAACCGAGCCCCTCGATGCCGAGAAGACCCAGGCAGTACGGGCCGATGAGCACGCCCGCAACCAGATATGCCGTCACCGACGGCAGCTTCAGGGCTTGCAACACGGGTCATCAGCAGACCCGCGAGAATGGCGACAGACAGGGATAACAACGTACGCATAAAAATGTTCCTTCATTTCTTCTACATGATTTTGCACACCTCATTATACGCAAACTTAGACCAAATGCAAGAACAAATTGTAGATGTTGAATGAAATTTTCACGCGTTTTTATTCAATCTGCCAGCTTTTATCGGATCGCTGTCCCGCCTTACTCGTAGAGATAGACCCGCGCCTCATACGGCCGCGTGACGAAGCTCGCGCCGCTCCCGGCGTCCGGATAGTTGCACAGCAGCAGCTTCATATCGTCCAGCGAGAACGGGTAGGGCGGGCAGAAGCGTACCGGCCGGTCCGTAAACGAGCAGACGACCAGCAGCTTCTGCTCCTTCGTCTCCCGCGCGTAAACGTAAAGCGCGTCCGAATTCCGCTCGTAGACCTGATAGCTGCCGTCGCGCACGACGGCAGCCGCTTGCGCAGGGCGATGGCCTTTTTGTAGAAGTTCAGGATCGAATCCGGGTCGGCCAGCGCCTGCTCGACGTTGACCTCCGGATAATTTTCATTGACATAGAACCACGGCGTCCCCCGTCGTGAACCCGGCGTTTTCCCCGCCGGTCCACTGCACCGGCGTGCGGGCCGAGTCGCGCGAGGCACGGTGATAGAGCGCCAACCGCTTTTCCTCCGGCCAGTCCGGGTGCTGGTTGCGGGTCTGCACGTCCTCATAGAGGCTCGTTTTGTCCGGATACCAGTTCGTCATGCCGATCTCCTGCCCCTGATAGACGAACGGCGTGCCTTTTAAAAACAGATAGCTGACCGCCAGCATCTTGCCGCTCTCCACGCGGTACTGTTCGCTGCCGTAGCGCGAGATGACGCGCGGATGGTCGTGGTTTTCCAGATACAGCGCGTTCCACCCACGCCCGTCGAGCTCCGTCTGCCAGCTGGAGAAGGCCCTGCGCAGCCGGTTCAGCGAGAATTTGCGGGGCATGTAGTCCGTAAAGAAGCAGTCGGCGCACATGCACTGGAACTGGATCATCATGTCGATCTCGTTCGTGTCGGACTCCGCGATATAGTCGAGCGCGCGCTGCGGCGTGACGAGCGGGGCCTCGGCGATGGTCATGCAGTCGTAATTGGCCAGCACGTCGCGGCGGAACTCCTGCAGATACTCGTGGATGTGCGGGCCGTGGTTGTAAAACCGGATGCCCTTGAACACCGGAAACAGATGATCGTCCGGCAGTCCCTCTTTTTTGGAGATGAACGTGATGACGTCCTCCCGGAAGCCGTCGACGCCCAGGTCGAGCCAGAATTTCAGGATCTTCTTGACCTCGGTCCGCACGAGCGGGTTGTCCATGTTGAGATCCGGCTGCTTGACGGCGAACAGGTGCAGATAATACTCCTGCCGCAGATCGTCCCACTGCCAGGCTTTGCCCTCAAAATGGCTGTCCCAGTTGTTGGGCAGCTTTCCGTTCTTTTTCGCGGGCCGCCAGATATAATAGTCGGTGTACGGCTCGATGCGCCGCCGGGACTTCTGGAACCATTCGTGCTCGTCGCTCGTATGGTTCACGACCAGATCCATGATCAGCTTCATCCCGCGCTGGTGCAGCCCCGTCCAGCACGGCCCGGAAGGCTTCCATGCCGCCGTATTCCGGTGCGATGTCCATGTAGTCGGAGATATCGTACCCGCAGTCCGCCCCGGGCGAGGATACAGCGGCGAGAACCACACGCCGTCGATGCCCAGCTCCTGCAGATAATCCAGCTTCTCCAATACGCCCCACAGATCGCCGATCCGTCGCCGTTGCCGTCGCGGAAGCTCCTCGGCCAGATCTGATAAAAAACCTTGTCCTTAAACCACCTTGTGTGCTCCATATTCCATTTCTCCCCATCCATCATTGGTTTCCATAACAACAATATTATTGTAACATACCATCCGGATTTCGCCAGTTGGAAACCTGAACAGATTTTGCCCGGTCCTTTCGTCCAAAATTGACACTTGCGGGAACGCGGGAAAAACCATACAATAAAATCACGTATATCCGCAGGACGAAGATCTGCCCCGGCAGGGGGAAGCCTGGGGAGCGGAAAGCCAACGCCTCCCCTTGCAGGGGAGGTGGCTCGGCGAAGCCGAGACGAAAGAGGTCGTCTCAGATTTGCAGCAACCTCTCAGTCTGCTTCGCAGACAGCTCCCCCGAAAGGGGAGCCTTTCCGCTGCGGCGGGGCTAACCCCTCAGGCGCTCTGCGCCAGCTCCCCTGGCAAGGGGAGCCTGGAAATGCGCACCCAAAGCCTCCCCTTGTCAAGGGAGGTGCCGAACGAAAGTGAGGCGGAGAGGTTATAGCCCGCAAGAAGGAAAAAACCATCAAAAACTTCTCCCGCACCTTCTATTGACAGCAACCATTCTACGTCAACCAGGTACAAACCCGACACCCCCGTATCAGGCGGCGCGTAGTAAAAAACTCGTCAGGTGACCACCGAGGTGGAACGCTAGACAGAAACATTGGGGCCTGTCTAAAAATCAGAGGCAGGAAGCACCAAACGTAACCAAGCGCCCCTTTTCTTCCATATCTTTTCCGGCAAGACGGAAAAGATATGGCTGCAAAAACGCGTCAGAATGACCACGACGGAACGAATCGCTTGCAAGCAAGGCTTTCTTATCCTCTGTGCTCGTTTCTTCCTTTCCAAACCACAAACTGAATTTGCGGTTTGGGTTTTCGTGCAAATCTGCAACAACCTCTCAGTCAGCCTTTGGCTGACAGCTCCCCCCCTGAAAGGGGGAGCCTTTGGTCTTGCATACCATCAAAAAATCAACGATTATGAAGGAGGACATCCGATGCGTTTACAGTTCCCTGAGGGCTTTTCTGCTTGGCGTCAGCTCCGCCTCGGCGCAGATCGAGGGCGGCGAGGTCGGCAGCAATTGGAACGACTGGTATCACCAGGGCCGGATCAAGGACGGTTCCGACCCGCCGTCGCCGACGACCACTGGAACCGCTGGCGCGAGGACTGCGCGCTCATGGCCGGCCTGCACCTGCCCATCGCCCGTCTCGGCGTCGAGTGGGCCCGGATCATGCCCGAGCGCGGGCAGGTCGACGAGTCCGCCGTCGCGCACTACCGCGCGGAGCTGGAATACCTGCGCCAGCTCGGCATCCGCCCGCTGCTGACGATCCACCATTTCTCCAACCCCATGTGGTTCGAGCGCATGGGCGCGTTCCCAAACGCGAAAATCTCGACGATTTCCTCTCCTTTGCCAAGTTTATGCGCCGACCGCTTCGGCGATCTCGTCAGCGACTGGATCACCATCAACGAGCCGAACGTCTATGCGACCCAACGGCTATTTCTTCGGCGACTGGCCCCGGGACACAAGAAATTGCCGAGACCTTCACCGTGCTCGAAAACATGGCCTTACTGCCACATCCGCTGCTACCGGATGCTCCATGAGACGCGCGAGGCCATGGGCTATTCCGACACCATGGTCGGCTTCGCCAACCACCTGCGCGTCTTCGAGCCGGAAACCCCCGCAATCCGGCCCCAGGCCGCGACGGCGAAGGCCGTCGAGTGGCTGTTCCAGGGCGCGATCACCGAGGCCATGTCCACCGGCACGTTCCGCTGGCCGCTGCGCAATCACTGGAAGCTGCCGAAGGGCGAATACTGCGACTTCCACGGTGTCAACTACTATACGCGCTCGACCGTCACCGGCTTTGCCGACGGCGTGCGCAAAAACAGCCCCCGCAACGACCTCGGCTGGGAGATCTACCCTGAGGGCATCGTGCGCTGCGCCCAAAAGCTTGAAAAAGCCTCCCGCCCCATCTGGGTGACGGAGAACGGCACCTGCGACAACCAGGACGCTTTCCGTGCCCGCTATCTCTACGAGCATCTGGAGGCCATCGTCCAGTCCGGCCTGCCCTTTTGAGCGCTATTACCACTGGTGCTTCTGCGACAACTTCGAATGGCTGGAGGGCGAGAGTGCCCGCTTCGGCCTCGTGAACGTCGACTACGCCACCCAGACGCGCACCATCAAGCGCTCCGGCGCGTTCTACGCCGATATGATCCGGCACGGCGGCGTGACGGACGAGGCGTTCAACACCTACGTCAGAGGGGAGGTCTACCGCATCGAATGATCAACGTCAGACAAGGCGTGTTCCACCTGCGAAATGAAGAAGCGTCCTATCTCTTCCGCGTGAAGGACGGGTTTCTGGAGCACCTGCACTTCGGCGCGCGCGCCGAGACTGCCGACGCGCTGGCCTTCGCCGCCCGCCCCGGCTGCGGCTGGGGCGACAGCACGCTCTACCGCGAGGGGCTCCAACGCCGACTGCCTCGATATCCTGCCGCTCGAGTGGAGCGGCTGCGGCCGCGGCGACTACCGCGAAAAAGCCCGCTGGAGCTGTCGATCGGCGGCAGAGCCGTCTCCACCGACTTCCGCTATCTCGGCTGCGAGGTGCTGAAGGAGCCGCCGCCCTCGGCGCTGCCCGTCTCCCGCGGCCAGACCATCCTCGCCGTGTACCTGGAAGACGCGGCGGCGAGGCTCCGCCTGACGCTCCTCTACGGCGTCCTGCCGACGGTCTTTACCCGGCGGGCGATCCTCGAAAAAACTGCGGCAGCTCCGCCGTCCACATCCGCAAATGCATGAGCGCCTGCACGGAGCTTCCCGGCGACTGGGAACTGCATACCTTCTCCGGCGGCTGGATCGCCGAGATGCAGCACACCCGCACGCCCGTCACCATGGCGGGGACCTGCCTCGAGTACGACCGGCGCCTCCTCCAGCCGCGCCAACCCCGGCTTCCTGCTCGCCGCGCCGGACGCGGGAGAGCAGGCGGGCGCGGTCTACGGCTTCAACCTGCTCTACTCCGGCAGCCACTATCTCAGCGCGCAGAAGAGCCTGCAGGGGCCTCACCCGCGTGCTGCAGGGCATCTCGCCCGCGAATTTCGACTGGGAACTCGCGCCCGGCGCGCGCTTTGAGACGCCGGAGGCCGTCATGGCGTATTCCGGCGCGGGCTTCGGCGGCCTGTCCGCCTGCTTCCACCGGTATGTGAACGAACACCTCATCCCGCCTGACTGGCAGGGCCGGCCCCGCCCCCCATCGTCTACAACAGCTGGGAGGGCTGCATGTTCGATTTTACGGAATCGAAGCTCCTGCGCCTCGGCCGGGCGGCAAAGCAGCTCGGCTGCGAGCTGTTCGTCCTCGACGACGGCTGGTTCGGCAAGCGAAACAGCGATACTTCCAGCCTTGGCGACTATACCGTGAATGAAAAGAAAGCTGCCGGGCGGCCTGCGCGGCCTCGGCGAAAAGCTGAACGCCATGGGATTGCAGTTCGGCCTCTGGTTCGAGCCGGAATCCGTCAGCCCTGACTCTGAGCTCTACCGGCAGCACCCCGACTGGGCCCTGCACGACATCCTCGGCCGGGAGGATCTGCTCGGCCGCCACCAGCTGCTGCTCGACCTCACAAAGCCGGAGGTGCGGGACTATCTCGTCGAGAGCGTCGGCGGCATCCTCGATTCCGCGCCCATCTCCTATGTCAAGTGGGACATGAACCGCCATTCCTGCGCGCTCGGCGCGCAGCAGCACGCCTTCGTCCTCGGCCTCTACGACGTGCTGCGCCGCATCTTCCTGCCCCGGCCGCAGATCCTGCTTGAGAGCTGCTCGTCCGGCGGCAACCGCTTTGACTGCGGCATGCTCTGGTTCTCTCCGCAGATCTGGTGCTCCGACGATACCGACCCCGTCGAGCGCCTGCGCATCCAGCAGAGCCTCAGCTTCCTCTATCCGCCCTCGTGCTTCGGCACGCACGTCTCGGCCAGCCCGCACGCGCAGACGCTGCGGCACACACCGCTCTCTACGCGCGGCAACGTGAGCCTGTTCGGCTGCCTCGGCTACGAGCTCGACCTCACGGAGCTCCTGCCGGTCGAGCAGGCGGAGATCCGGGCGCAGACGGAGTTTTACCGCGCCCACCGCCGCACGCTCCAGTACGGCCGCTTCACAAGAGGCCGCACCGACGGCGGCGGGATCGTCTGGCAGATGCAGACGAAGCAGGAGACCGTTACAGCCGTCTTCCACGGCCTGCAGCCCGCCGCCCCCGGCTACGAGCACCTGTGCGTGACGGGGCTGGACGGGGAGAAGCAGTATCGCCTGACCTCCCGCCCCCAGCTTCTGCGCGTGGGCGATTTCGGGACGCTCCTGCGCCATGTGCTGCCCGTGAAGCTCAATCCCAACGGCCTTGCCGTCCAGACTGCGGACAGCCTGTACCGGATGTCCGACGGCAGCCAGAGCCTGACGGCCTCCGGCGCGGCCTTCGCCGCCGGGATCTGCCTGGCCCCGCGCTTTGCCGGCACGGGCTACGACCCAGACGGCCGGATGCAGGGCGATTTCGGTTCCAATGTCTATTTCATTCAGGAGGTGTGCAGTCATGAAAAACCTTGACCGCCGCAACAAATACTTCTTCGGCCTCGGCACCATCGGCCGCGACATGTTCTATGCGTTTGAGGCAAACGCGCTTCTGTATTTCCTGTCCAACATCCTCTCGCTGCCGCTGCATGTGTTTCGCGGCGGTCAGTCTTGTGCTCTCCGTCCTGCGTATTGCCGACGCGCTGAACGACCCCATCACCGGCCTCGTCATCGACAACATCCACACGAAGTGGGGCAAGTTCAAACCCGCGATCCTCGTCGGCGGCGTCGTGTCCGTGATCTTCTACCTGATCCTCTTCGGCAACGTCGGCACTGGCACGGCCTACGTCATTTTCTTCGCCGTCGCCTACGTCCTCTGGGATATCAGCTACGGCATCAATGACATCGCCTACTGGACGCTTCTGCCCGCCCTCACGCAGGACCAGAAGCAGCGCGAGAATTATGGCGCTTTCGCCCGCATCTGCGCGAACATCGGCATGTACATCATCATGGTCGGCTGGCAGCCCATCACCGCTGCCCTCGGCAACACGCCGAAGGCGTGGATGACGGTCGCCGTGGCCGTGAGCGTCATCTACCTCGCCGGTCTGTGCTTCCCGCTGTTCGGCGTGAAGGAGAACCGCGAGATCAAGGAGGACGAGGAGAAGTTCACCATCCGCGACATGTGGAACGCGCTGACGAAAAACGACCAGCTCATGTGGACCACGCTCTCCATGGCTCTGTTCATGGTCGGCTACTGCACCACGACGGGCTTCGCCACCTATTACATGCAGTACCTCTACGGCGATATCAACATGTACGCCGTGCTGGCGGCTGTCTGCGGCGTGGCGCAGCTGGCTGCGCTTATGATCTTCCCGCTGTTCTCGAAAAAGCATGACCGCCGCCAGCTCTATACCGGCGCGACCATCCTCGTCGCCGCGGGCGCCGTGTTCTTCTTTGCCGAGCATTCCATCGTCCTCATCGCGCTGGCCGCCATCCTCATGTTCGTCGGCCAGGCCTTCATCCAGCTGCTGATGCTCATGTTCCTCGCTGATACGATCGAATACGGCCAGTGGAAGCTGGGCCGCCGCTCCGAGTCCATCACCTTCTCCATCCAGCCGCTCGTCAACAAGATCGGCGGCGCGCTCTCGACCGGCCTCATCAGCATCAGTATCATGCTCGCCGGCATCAAGACCAGGGGCAGCGACGCGGCCGCGGCCGCCATCGACGCCTCCGGCAAGCTCACCATCAAGCTCGCTATGCTGGCCATCCCCCTCATCCTCATCGCCGCCGGCTACATCATCTACCTGCGCAAATATAAGATCAGCAAGGAATTCTACGACCAGATCCTGCAGGACCTGAAAGACCGCGAGAAATAAACAAAAAATGCCCCGCCTGCCGGCGGGGCATTTTTTTCTGCTTTTTACTTGGTCAGATACCGGTGGAGCATGACCGCGACCTCGGCGCGGGTGGCGTTGTTCTTGGGGCTGAGCTTGGCGCCGCTGCCCTTGACATAGCCGCTGCCGACCGCCCAGCTCATCGCGTCATAGGCGTAATCGCTGACGGAGGCATAGTCCGTGTAGCTGCGCAGGCTGGCCGAATAGACCGGCTTGCCCGCGAGCCGCCAGAGGATGGAGGCGATCTGCTCGCGCGTGATCTTGCCCTTCGGGTCGAACGTCGTGGTGCTGGTGCCGTTGACGACGTTGTTGCGGTACGCCCAGAGGACGGCCTCATAGTAGTAATCCGTGCTCTTCACATCCGTGAACGGGTTCGACACACCGTAGACCGACGGGGAACCGGCGTTGCGGTAGAGGATGAGGACGAAGTCGCCGCGGGTCATGCTGCCCTTCCAGCCGAAGGTGGAGGTGCCTGTGCCCTTGACGAGGCCGTATTCATTCATGAAGTCGACCGCGTTCGCCGCCCACGAGCAGGTCCGCGCGTTGACGTCCGAGAAGACGGAGGAGGCCGTCTTCGAGGCCACGCGCACGGTCAGCTCGCCGCTGCCCAGCTGCGTGCCGGACGTGCCGTAGACCGTGAAGGCGAGCCGGATCTGCGTGCTGCAGTCCGCTGCGGGGAGGAAGAAGACGCTGTCCAGGTACAGGTTCTTCGCGCTCGTGCCGCTGAGATAGAACTGGTCCTTGCTGTAGTCGACCGCCGTGTAATTCTGCGCGGCGACGGAGCGGAAGTTGTAGAGCAGACGGCCTTCGCTCGCCGCGGGCTGCTTGAACATCACATAAGCGGCGTTCGGGTAGGCCCGCAGGACCGCATCCGCCGCGCCCAGCATCTTCATCGACGCGCCGGAGGCCGTGATGGAGTCGTCGCCGGAGACGGTGATGGCGGTGTAGCCCCTCATACCGCGAGCCGGAGGTGCCGACGGCGGTATAGGGAGGTAGACCGTGTACTTGGTCCGGTAGCTGCCGGTCACATAGGTGACCTCGTCGAGGTCGAGCTTTGCGTGTAGCTCGCCTGATAGTAGCACTTGTCGGTGGAGCTCAGCTTCGTCGTGGCCTTGAGGTCGTGTAGGCCCAGCCGAAGATGGCGGCGTTGCTGCCGTCGTTCAGACTGTAGGTCTTGTTGTTCATGACGACCGTCGCGCGGTTCATCGCGAACGTGACATAGTCGAGCTTTTCGCCCGCCTTGCCGGAGAAGGCCTTGCTGAAATCGGATTCCAGGAAGGTCACGCTGCCGCCGAAGCTGGCGGAGTATTCCATGTCGACGCTCTCATCGCCGAGCGTCACCTTGCCCGCAGCGATCACATCGCCGTCGGCGTCATAGCCGATGTAGGTGAAGTAGGCGTTCGTCGTGCTGGTGGAGGAGGTCCGGAAATACAGGCTGGAGATCAGCTTGTTGCGCGCACCGGAGACATAGTATTTTGTCGACGAACTCACGCGGCTGCCGTTTTCATGGACCGAACCGCCGTTCGAGCCCTCGATGGTGATGGCGGAGAGCTTGCGCCGCGTAGCGGCGGCCGTCGCGCCGTCGACGGCCTCGGAGAAGTCGTCGGGATCGAAATAATCCTCCTCATGCACCGCAAACGAGGGCGCGGAGGCCGGACTCACGCTCACGGAGAGCGGAGAAGCCTGATAGGTCGTGCCGCTGATCGTGACGGAGACCGTCACCGGTACCTGCACGGCAGTTTTGGACGTGCCGGTCGCGTAGGTATAGAGCGTGACGCTCGAAGAGCCGCTGCTCGTCGTGGTCTTCACGACCTTGCTCGGATTGCTGCCGCCAAGATCGGCAACGCTCTCCCTTGTAGGCGTTCCACGTCAGCTCCACGGACTGCTGATAGGGCACGTAGCCCTGTTCCGTCATGTACTGGTAGACTGTCGCGGAGACGGTGGAGGCGCTGCCAGCCGTCAGGCTCGACGGCGCGGCGCTCAGCTCGATCTTATACGCGTCCGCGACCTCGACGGTGTAGCTGGCTGTCCCGACGATAAAGTCGGAGGCGTTCTTGACCGTCGCGGTGATCGTGGCTGTCCCGGCGGCGGCGCCGGTCACGGTGCCGTCTTCCTTGACCGCCGCGACCGCCGTGTTGCTGCTGGCATAGGTGAGCTTATCGCCAGCCGTGGCCTTGGCAGGATTCATGGCAGTTTCGCCCCTTTTTTTGACCGTCAGCTTCTGCTTTTCAAAGGTCACGGTATGCGTCCCCGATGCCTTGACAGTCACAGCGACCTGCGCCGTGGCTGTGCCGCAGCTGAGCGTGACCGTAGCCGTGCCGGTCTTCACCGCCGTCAGCGTGACGGTGCAGGTGCCGTCCGAAAGCGTGATAGCGCCAGCCTGTGCCGTCACGACGCTCTCGTCGGACGACCGGACCGCCAGCACGTCGCCGCTCGCCGCGCCCGTGAGCTTCACGGACAGGGAAGCGGTCGCCAAACTGTCGACATCGATCTCAACGGAAGTGTCGGCCGCGATCGCGCTCACGCCCGACTGCACGGTGATCTGGACGCTGCCGAGCGTGATCTGCACAGTCTTGTCTTCTGCCGTCACCGTCGCCGTGATGGTGGCGGAGCCAACCTTCGGTGCCTTGATCGTCGAGCTGTCAATAACGCTGACGATATCGGTATGGTCACTGGTGAGCGTTACGCCTGTCACAGCGTTTCCGTCCGCATCCGTGACGCTGACCGTCGTCGTGTTGCCGACCTTCAGCGTGGTATTTCCCGCTGTGACTGAGACCGTTCCATCCACGGCGAAAACCGCCGGGACCATGGCGATGACGAGCGTCAGCACCACGAACAGGCTCAGAAGCTTTGCAAATGTACGTTTCATCCCTGTACACCTCTTTCTGCGGCGAGCTTCGCCGCTTCTTTTGTGACTCCAGTTTACCGTAAGATTTAAAAATTGCAATACTTTTGTAAATAATTCAGAAATTCTTCACAACTTTCCGCCCCAGCCGCAGGAAGCCCCCGGAAACACAGGAAGACCCTTCCCCGAAACAGGAAGGGTCTTCAATTATTTTTCCTTATAATAGAGCATACAGTGGCAGTAGCCCTCAAAGTCGGGGTCGGCGATCTGCTCGCGGAATTCCTTGCACATGCACTTGTTTTCCTCTGTCCGCGCGAGCCTGCACGGGCAGTAGCCGCCGGTGCGCTTGAGCCCCTCCTTGACGCGGGCGACGACCTCCTTGTCCTCGTTCAGCCGGACCTTCACAGCGCTTCCAGCTCCTTCTTGAGCGCGTCCTTCTCCCGGAAGCCGACCAGACGCTTCACGACCTTGCCGCCCTTGATGCACAGCAGCGTCGGGATGGACTCGATCTGGAATTCCATGGCCAGATCGCGCTCGTCATCGACGTTGACCTTGCAGAATTTCACGCCGTCCATCTCGCCGTCCAGCGCTTCCATCACAGGCGCGAGCATCATGCACGGGCCGCACCAGCTTGCCCAGAAATCCACCACAACGGGCGTTTCGGCCTGCATGACCTCCGCGTCAAAGTTATCCAGATTCACATTCGTCATGTTGGGTGCCCTCCTTATATCATTAGATTTCCGCAGTCTGCGCGCTTTATCCCTCCAGCCGGCCGCAGATGGCCCGCGCGGCGGGGATCTGCTTCATGGACAGCAGCGACTGGCGCATGATGAGGCGTTCTTCGTCGTTTTCCAGCAGCTCCTTGCAGAGCGCGGCGATGTCCTCCGGCGTGTCGGCCGTGGCTGCGCCGCCGTGCGAGACGAAGAATTCCAGATTCGGCGTCTCGCAGCCGCCCACCACGTTGACCAGCACCATCGGCAGTCCCTTGACCATGGCCTCGGTCGTGCTGATGCCGCCGGGCTTGGTGAGGAAGAGATCCGCGCTGTCCATCAGGACGGAGACGTTGCTGATAAAGCCGCGGATGTGGATATTGGGCTTGTCCGCGAACCTGCGCTCCATGCGCCGCAGAAGCTGCCGGTTGCTGCTGCAGGCTACAGTCACATCATACTCCGGCGGGAGCGAATTTGCAAGCAGCTCCGTGATTCTTTCCATCGGCCCGCAGCCCATGCTGCCGGTCATCATCACCAGATGCCGGTGCGAGGGCTCGAGCCCCACGGCGAGCTTCGCTTCCCGGTTCGGCAGGCAGGTATAGAGCTCCTCGCGCACGGGGATGCCGCAGGGGAGGATGGTCTCCGGCCGGACGCCGTTTTTTTCAAATTCCGCGCGCAGCGACGCGTCGGGGATGACGCAGGTGTCCAGCTGCATCCGGTCGCAGGAGGGACTTGCGGTGTAGTCCGTGGCGATGAACATGGTCCTGACAGGCAGCGGCTGCTGCCGCTGGATAAACGTCAGCATCAGCGCCGGGAACAGGTGTACGCATACGACCGCGTCATAGCCGCCCGCGAGGATGGCCGCGCGCAGCCGCTTGCACCCGCGCCGCAGGATGCGGCAGGCCGCAGACGACTCGTCAAACGACGCCGGGTGCTCCTCCGCGTACTGATAGCCCTTGTTGTAGAGCTTGGGGAAGTAGCGGTAGAAAGCGCACGTGCCAATTGCTCACAAAGCGGCTCGTGCCCTTGGAGACGTATAAAAGCGCGTCGTCCGTCTCATAGGTATGGCCGCGGCGCTGCAGCTCCGTGCCGATGGCTTTGGCGCAGGAATTATGTCCGCCGCCGGTGTTGCAGCTGAGGATCAGGACCTTCATGCCTCTTTGCTCCTTTTTGCGCACATCCGCTCATACAGCCGCACAAGGCGGGGGCGGTTATAGCGCTGAATGATGAGAAAAACCAGATTGCCGAAAATGGCGTAGATCAGATATAAAAGGATGCCGCCCGCGCCCGGCCAGATGGCAGCAGTCCGAGCCCCGCCAGAATGAGCAGCGCGTGCGTGGCCTCCGCCGCGCAGGTCTCGCGGATCATGACGAGCAGCGTCTGCTCGTCCGGCCGGGCCGGGATCTTCTTGGCGGGCATGAGCTTCGGGAAGATCCGGCTCATATCCGGTACGCGGCTCTGCCACTTTGCAATGCCGATGGCCTCGTAGATCTTCCCGCCCTTTTCAAACGCAAAGCTCCGGTAGGGGAAGCGCGTATAGTCGAACCACTCCTTCGGCACGAGCCTGCCCAGCACAAAGCTCACCACACCCAGCCCCGCCGCATAGCACAAACAATAAAAAACCCGCATCGGTGCTCCTTTCTGTCTTCGGAAAGGCTCCCCTCCCAGGGGAGCTGTCAGCCGCAGGCTGACTGAGAGGTCGCCGCAGATTTGATGCGACCTCTCCGTCTCGGCTTTGCCGAGCCGCCTCCCCTGGAAGGGGAGGCTTGGGATTTGCGCACTCCAAAGGCTTCCACTATGAGGGGAAGGCATGGGCTGCCCACAGATATTCTCCACCATCATACCAAACCCCGCCCTTCTTTCCTATGGTCAGTTTTTTGTTTCTGCCCAGCCGCGCGGAGCGGCGAAAATTCGTGATTTTTCATGAAATTGGAACATTCCCGTTGCCGGATGCGTCAAACTATGGTATCCTGAAAGCAAGCACAGATGCAGATACCATTTTATTATTCTGTCAGTAAAGGAGCGTAAACAAATGGGACTTATCAAAGCAGCTCTGGCGCGCCGCGGGCGGCGTGATGGCCGATCAGTGGCTTGAGTATTTCTATTGTGATTCTCTTCCGGAAAGCGTCATGGCTGTCCGCGGCCAGAAGCGGACCTCCGGCCGCAGCAGCAACACGAAGGGCTCGGACAACATCATCTCCAACGGCTCCGTGATCGCCGTCGCCGACGGCCAGTGCATGATCATCGTCGATCAGGGCAAGGTCACGGAGTTCTGCGCGGAGCCCGGCGAATTCAAATACGATTCCTCGTCCGAGCCGTCGCTGTTCTACGGCAAGCTGGGCAAGAATATTCTCGACACCTTCAAGAACATCGGCAAGCGCTTCACCTTCGGCGGCGAGCCGCCCAAGGATCAGCGCGTGTATTACTTCAACACGAAGGAACTCATCGGCAACAAATATGGCACGCCCTCTCCCGTCCCGTTCCGTGTGGTTGATCAGCGCGCCGGTATCGATATTGATATCGCCATCCGCTGCTTCGGCGAGTACAGCTACCGCATCTGCGACCCGATCCTGTTCTACACCAACGTCTGCGGCAACGTCACCGACGGCTTCACCCGTGACCGGCTCGACAGCCAGCTCAAAACCGAGCTGCTGACCGCCCTGCAGCCCGCCTTTGCCAAGATCTCCGAGCAGGGCATCCGCTATTCTTCTCTCCCCGGCCACACCATGGAGATGGCCGACGCCCTCAACGAGGTCCTGTCCGGTAAGTGGCGCAATCTGCGCGGTCTTGAGATCGTCTCCTTCGGCGTTTCGTCCGTCAAGGCGAGCGAGGAAGACGAGAAGATGCTCAAGGAGATGCAGCGCAACGCCGCCTTCATGGACCCGACAAGAGCCGCCGCGCACCTCGTCGGCGCGCAGGCGTCCGCCATGCAGGCCGCCGCGAACAACCAGAACGCAGGCCCCGCCATGGCTTTCATGGGCATGAACATGGGCCGGTCAGGCCGGCGGCGTGAACGCGCAGAATCTCTATCAGATGGGCGCACAGCAGGCCGCGCAGCAGCCTGCCCCGCCGCGGCCGCCCCGGCTGCTCCGGCCGGCGCCTGGACCTGCCCGCAGTGCGGCAAGACGGCGACGGGCAAGTTCTGCCCCGAGTGCGGCGCGAAGAAGCCCGAGGCCGACGGCTGGACCTGCCCGACCTGCGGTAAGCTGAACAAGGGCAAGTTCTGCGCCGAATGCGGCACGAAGAAGCCCGCCGGCACGCCGAAGTACAAGTGCGACAAGTGCGGCTGGGAGCCCCGAGGATCCGACCCATCCGCCGAAGTTCTGCCCCGAGTGCGGCGATCCGTTCAACGACGGCGATATCATTGTGTAATTCTGACTGAACTTTGAGTCCCTGCCCGCGCTCTGCGCGGCAGACGCATCAGGAGGTTTTTCTCTTCTATGGCAGATCAGATCACCAACTATCAGTGCCCCGCCTGTACCGGCCCCCCCTGCATTTCGTGGGCGCGTCCGGACGGCTGGAGTGCGACTACTGCGGATCGAGCTACTCCGTCGACGAGATCGAAGCCCTCTATCAAAGCAAAGACGCGCAGGCCGCGGCCGAGACCGCTGCGGCGGATGAAGCCGCCGCAGCACCGGACGGAGACGAGGGCGCCTGGACCGCGCCCGAGGGGCGGCGACTGGGCTGAAGACGGGATGCAGAGCTCTATACCTGCCCGTCCTGCGGCGCGGGCTCGTCTGCGACGCATCGACCGCCGCGACCAGCTGCCCCTACTGCGGCAACCCCTCGATCGTCCCCGGCCGCCTGTCCGGCGCGCAGAAACCGGACCATATCATCCCCTTCAGCCTCAGCAAGGCCGACGCCGTCGCCGCCCTCAAAAAAATTACCAGAAAAAGCCCCTTCTGCCCAAGGCCTTTTTCCGCGCAGAACCACATCGAGCAGATTCAGGGCGTGTACGTCCCGTTCTGGCTCTTCAGCGGCAGCGCCGAGGGCGACGTCACCTACAAATGCACCCGGTCGATGACCCGCCGCGAGGGCGATTACGACGTGACCGACACGCAGCACTACCTTGTCCGCCGCGCAGGCTCCGTCACGTTCGAAAAGATCCCCGTCGACGCCTCGAGCAAAATGCCGGACGAAAATATGGACTCCATCGAGCCGTTCGACTATCAGGCCCTCAAGCCCTTCTCCAACGCGTATCTGCCGGGCTTCCTGGCCGATCAATACGACGTGAGTGTCGAAGAGAGCGCTTCCCGCGCCGATACCCGCTGCAAAGCCAACTGCGAAAGCGCCCTGCGCAGCACCGTCACCGGCTATACCACCTGCACCCCGGAGACGCAGACCGTCCGCATCCGCCGCGGTCAGGTGCAGTACGCGCTGCTGCCGGTCTGGATGCTGCACACGAAGTGGAAGGGCAAGGACTACCTGTTCTCCATGAACGGGCAGACCGGCAAGCTGACGGGAGACCTGCCCGTCTCGTGGGGCCGGTTCTGGGCGTACTTCGCCGGGATCGCGGGCGGCCTCGCCGCTGTGCTGTCCGTGCTGCTGTTCGCGCTGTAAGGAGGGAACCGGGATGAAAAAACGCATCATTTGCCTGCTTGCCGCCCTGCTGCTCCCTGCTCGGGCTGAGCGTCTCTCGGCCTCCGCGGCCGTCTACGCCAACGTGATCGACACGGCAGAATTGCTGAGCGAGAGCGAAGCGGAAGCCCTCGACGCGCGCTGCAGCGAGCTCGAGCAGACCTACGGCTGCGGCGTCTACCTCATGACGGTGGACGACTATACGGCCTACTACTCTGCCGATTCCATCGAATCGTTCGCCGAGTCCGTCTTTCTGGACCTCGGCCTTGGCGCAGGGAGGAGCAGGACGGCGTCCTGCTCGTGCTCAGCATGGCCGAGCGGGATTACGATATCTGCGCCCACGGCACGATCGGCAACCGCGCCTTTACAGACTACGGCAAGGGCGTGCTCGCCGAGCGCTGGTTCCTCGAGCGCCTTCAGCCGGGACGACTGGTCCGGCGGCTTTGCCGCCTTCCTCGACGGCTGCGAAGAATACCTGCGCATGGACGCCGAGGGCGCGCGCCCTTCGACCAGGGCACCGACCCGGAGCGGCTGGGGGGATCTGGCCGTGGTCAAAAGTGGCTGGTCGTGATCTTCGTGCCGCTGCTGACGGCGCTCGTCGTCTGCCTCGTCATGAAGGGGAAGATGAAGTCCGCCCGCCTGCAGACCCAGGCCGACGCCTATATCACCCAGGACAGCCTGCGCCTGACCCGTCAGGACGACCGCTACATCACCACCACCCAGACCCGCGTCAAGATCGAGACCGCCAAGTCCGGTGGCACCTCCGTCAACTCCGGCGGCTTCTCCCACAGCAGCGGAAAGTTCTGAAAAGCAAAAAAGAGCCTGTTTCCATCCGGAAACAGGCTCTTTTCATATTTATTTCTGCGCGGCCTTCTTTTTTGCCGCCTCGTTGGTGTCCATGCTGCCGCGGAAGACGACGAAGGTGTCGAACAGATATTCCGTGACGAAATTGAGCAGCATGTTCATGACCGTGACCAGATATTCGTTCCACCCGCAGCTCTCCACCAGCCAGTTGCCGAGGATCGTCGACAGCGGCGTGAACACGGCGTAGTAGCCCAGCACCATCGCCATGGCCATCGGCACGTTGTTGGCGCTCTGGAAGGTGAACTTCCGGTTCAGCGTGAAATTCCACACGACCGACGCCACCAGCGCGATCAGATAGCACGGCCAGTAGCTCCACCGGCAAAAGCTCGTTGAGCGCCGTAAACAGCCCGATCTGGATCACCCCCGCCGAAGCCGAAAACAACACAAACTTCACCACCCGCCAGAGCTCTGTTTTCTTATCCTTCCTCATGGTGTTGTCCTTTCCGAATTTCAGATTTTTCCGCAGTGAAAAGCCTTCCCCGGGGAAGCCGTTTGGTGCCTGCGAACCAAGAACTGCCCCGCAAGAAGGAAAAACCTGTCATAGTTTCTGCCGCACGCGTTCTATTGACGGTAGCTATTCTGAGGCAACCAGTATCAAATTTGATCCTCACGTATCAGGCGGCGCGTAGTAAGACATACCGTAGGGTGACTCCCGAGTGGAACGACGCCTGAAACATTGGTTCCAGCCTGAATTCAGAGGCAGGAAGCACCAAACGCGTCCAAGCACTCTTTTCTCCCCCCCATCTTTTCTCTTGCGGGAGAAAAGAAGGAGCCGCCGGAGGCGCGTCAGAAACGACCACGACGGAACGAATCCTTGCAAGCAAGGCTTCTTATCCTCTGTGCTCGTTTCTTCCTTTCCAAACCGCAAACTGAATTTGCGGTTTGGGTTTTTTCTATGCAAATCTGCGACAACCTCTCAGTCTCGGCTGCGCCGAGCCAGCGCCCATGCAAGGGGAGCCTTATTTATTCCTCCGGCAGCAGCCTTGTCCTGCGCAGCAGATAATATCCGTATCCCGTCACATCTGCCAGCGCCCACCCGATCGGGATCGCCGCCCAGATGCCGACCTCGCCGATGGGTCCTGCCAGCAGATACGCCAGCGCCACGCGCACGCCGAGCGAGATGACCGTCAGCACCACCGACATCCCCGGCCGCTTCACCGCGCGGTAGAACCCGTAGAGCAAAAACAGACACCCGATGCCCACATAGCACGCGCCCTCGATCCGCAGATACCGCACACCTGCCGCCAGCACCTCCACCTCGCCGGCCTGCACGAAGATCCGCATCAGCGGCTGCGCGAACACGCACACGAGCAGGGAAATGAGCGCCGAGAACCCCGCCGAGACCAGCGTCGCGTCCCGGAAGCCCCTCCGGATCCGCTGCCGCTGCCCCGCGCCGTAGTTCTGCGCGACGAAGGTGGAAAACGCGTTGCCGAAATCCTGCACCGGCAGATATGCGAACGAGTCGATCTTCACGGCCGCGGCGAACGCGGCCATCGTGACCGGCCCGGCAGCTGTCGACCAGCCGCTGTACGAGCAGAATGCCGAAATTCATAGCCGACTGCTGCGCGCACGTGAACAGCGACATGTCGAGAATGTCCGCCAGCACCTGCCGGTCAAACCGCAGCGACCGGATATCCGGCAGCAGCCCGCGGCAGCGCAGCGCCGTATAGACCGTCAGCCCGATCCCGAGACGTACTGCGAAAAGACCGTCGCCGCTGCCGCACCCGCAATGCCCCAGCCGAACCGGAGCACAAACAGCAGATCGAGCGCGATATTGAGCCCCGCCGAGAGCCCGAGGAAGCACAGCGGCGCGACCGAGTTGCCCGCCGCCCGCAGCAGACACGCGAAGAAATTATACAAAAAACGTGGCCAGCAGCCCCGCGAAGATGATCACCAGATACTCCCGCATCTGCCCATACAGCTCCTGCGGGATCTGCAGAAAGCGCAAAATCGCGTCCAGAAACGCATAGACCAGCACGTTCAGCACCACCGTCACCGCGAGGATCAGCCCGAACGCATGCCCGACCGCGCTGCGCAGCAGCGCATCGTCCTTCTTTTCCCAGCGCGATCGAAAACAGCGCCCGGACCCCATTGACAGCCCGAGGAAAATGGATGTGAGAAACGTCATGAGCGTGTACGCCGACCCCACGGCCGCCAGCGCGTTGCGCCCCAGCGCCTGCCCGACGATCAGCGTGTCGGCGATGTTATACAGCTGCTGCAGCAGATTTCCCGCGATCATCGGCAGCGCAAACAGCAGCAGCCCCCCGGATGATGCTTCCCTTCGTCAGATCCCGATACATGTCCTGCCTTTCCAGTTTCCTATGTGATGGTTCTCTCATCATACCCGCTTTCCCGCCAAAAAGCAACCATCCGACCGCCGCGAAAAGAAATATCCACTTGCCTATTGACAAGGTAGGAATTACATGCTATTCTAATGCCAACCAAAACAGTAGGCATTGAAACGGCGTTCCAAACCGCCGGGAAAGCAGGGAAGACCATGCAGATCAGCTTGCGGATCTTTTTGTGCGGAATAATTTCCGCTTCGGACGAATGTGACGCGGCAGAGCACATATTTAAGAAGAAAGAAGAAGCCAGCCCCAAAGTAGAGGGCTCTGATGCCGAGAACGGCAATGGCCCGCGGGGGTTCGCTTCTTCATCCTCAATATATATGATGAAAATAGAAAAGTCAATGGAATTGTCTATCTAAGAAAGGAAATTTATTATGTCTGTATATAAATTTGAGACCCTCCAGCTGCGTCGGGCGGAAACGCCCGATCCCGCCACCGACGCCCGTGCGGTGCCGATCTACGCCACCACCTCCTACGTCTTCCATGACTGCACCCACGCCGCCGCCCGCTTCGGCCTCGCCGACGCCGGCAACATCTACGGCCGACTGACCAACTCCACGCAGGACGTGCTGGAAAAGCGCGTCGCCGCGCTCGAGGGCGGCGTCGCCGCCCTGGCTGGGCCTCCCGGCGCAGCTGCCATCACCTACACGCTCGAAGCCCTCGGCCAGAACGGCGGCCACTTCGTCGCCCAGAAGACCATCTACGGCGGCAGCTATAACCTGCTCGAGCATACCCTCCCGAACTTCGGCATCACGGCCACCTTCGTCAACATCCACGATCTCGCGGAGGTCGAGGCCGCCATCCAGCCCGATACCAGAGCCATCTACATCGAGACCCTCGGCAACCCCAACAGCGACATCCCGGATATCGATGCCCTCGCGGTCCTCGCGCACAAGCACGGTCTGCCGCTCGTGGTCGATAATACCTTCGGCACGCCCTATCTCATCCGTCCCATCGAGCACGGCGCGGATATCGTCGTCCACTCCGCCACCAAGTTCCTCGGCGGCCACGGCACGACGCTCGGCGGCATCATCGTCGACGGCGGCAGCTTTGACTGGGCTGCCAGCGGCAAATATCCCGCCATCGCTGACCCGAACCCCAGCTACCACGGCGTCTCCTTTGTCAAAGCAGCCGGCCCGCGGCCTTCGTGACCTATATCCGCGCGATCCTCCTGCGCGATACCGGCGCGACGATCTCTCCGTTTGCCCGCGTTCCTTCTTCTGCAGGGCATCGAGACGCTCTCGCTCCGCCTTGAGCGGCACGCGGAGAATACCCGCAAAGTCGTGGACTTCCTCGCGCACCATCCGCAGGTCGAGCGCGTCAACCATCCGTCCCTGCCGGACCATCCGGACCACGCGCTCTATGAGAAGTACTTCCCGAACGGCGGCGGCTCCATCTTCACCTTTGAGATCAAGGGCGGCCAGGCCGAGGCCCATAAGTTCATCGACAATCTGAAAATCTTCTCCCTGCTCGCCAACGTCGCGGACGTCAAGAGCCTGGTCATCCACCCGGCCACCACGACCCACAGCCAGCTGACCGGGCAGGAGCTCGCCGACCAGGGCATCCGCCCCAATACCATCCGCCTGTCCATCGGCACCGAGCACATCGACGACATCCTCGCCGACCTCCAGTCCGCATTCGAAGCCGTCCGATAAACCGGAACCGCAAGCGATTCCTTCGTTGAGCCGCGCCGGGCGCTTGCCCTCAGGAGGGGAGTCCATGTGTTGTGAAAGACTATTGATAAAGAGGCTCCATAAGTCAGAGCGGATTTAATTCAAAAATCGATTGTTTAGCCAAAAGGTCTGCCGCCTGTAACATACAGGCGGCAGACCTTTTATTTTGACAAATTTACTGCGATAGTGCATAGGAAGGAAATTCTGTGGATGTTTGCATTACATGAGAGAGTTGAAATGATCATTCCATACTGCAGCAAGCAACAGAGCCTCTTTCAATCAATTCTGCGTCAAAAATTTTGGTTACGTTTTTGTATGGATCTTCCAGAAGCTGAAGCAGGGGCTTCTGCTGCGGCCATACCCATTTTTTTTCCTTCGGGTGGTCTATAGACGTCAAATCATAAAGTTCAGCTAGGCGGCTGTTATCAACGCTGATGACCGAATAATCTTTCGGAACATGAAAACCCTTTCTCAGAATCACATGCTTGATTTGCTGTGCGATTTTATCATTATAACAGACGATTGCTGTACAGTCTTTTTTATTCTTCGCCAGAAAATCTCATCAAAGTCGCCAGAAAAGATATCATTCATATCTTCAGTCGTGTACCAAAACATTGATTTGCTGCACAGCGGAATATGATGGCTTTGCATACATTTTAAAAACCAAAATAGCGCTGGTGTCCTTGCAGATCATCTGCCTTGAAAATGCCGGTGATTTTTGTGTGGCCGTGTTGGATCAGGTATTCTGTCATCTGCTGGCCAACGGCGTAGTCATCCATTTCAACATAGGAGAAATGGAAATTGGGCAGGCGGCTGTTGATAAACAGACATGGAACCTGTGCTGCTTCAATTTGCTTATACCAAGTATCTGCAATGGAAGGGAGTACGCTTTTCGTTGGATTGACGATCAGACCGCATACATTCTGCGAAAGCATATTGCGGATCGCGTTGACTTCCAGATCTACAGCATTTTTTTGTGATAGATAAAAGCAAACTGTAGCCATGGTCACGGAGCACACGTTCAATTCCGTTTGATGATTGGCGGATAGATATAATCGTCCAAATATGTAATGATCAAACCGACATTATTTCCAACTGGATTGAAGCGGACTAATGCATCTTGATTGATGTAAGTTCCGCTGCCTTGCACTTTTGATATAAGTCCGCGTTGCTCTAACAAAGCGAGCGCCTGCCGCACGGTTGGCCGGCTTACAGAAAATTTGCAGCAGAGCTGTGCCTCGGTCGGCAGACGGCCGTCCGGAAAGACAGCATCTGCGATCTGCTGTGACAGCAAGTCGGCAATCTCAATATATTTCGATGTACGCCCCATGACCGAAACCTCCGTCTGATGGAAGAATAATATAATATTTTGTAATAACTATTATATAAAATTGCTTTTCAATTTGTCAAGAATAAATTGGCATAACTTCATACAACTATTGCAAACAAACCGGAGAAAGAAAATATTTTGTAATATTTAATCCTGCGAAATTGTAATATTATATTTAATTAAAATTTCGAATTCGGAGAGAAAAAAAGCCAAGAAAAATGTGAATATGAACAAAAAATAATAAAAACCGGAAAAGATGTTGACATATGTGTGAGCATCAGTATATGATGCATTACAAGAAGAGAAAAAACAAAGCGAAAAAAAAATTTGTTATAAACAATTTTAAAAATTGTTTATATACCTGATACGATCTGCAGGGTATCAGAACATAAAAAAAACAGGAGGAACTGAAATGAAGAAACTGCTTTGCACTTGTACTGCTGGTTACACTGGCAGCATGTGCGGGCGCCCCCCCCACCCGCTCCGGCAAAAGAGAACACAGATTCCCCAAAAAAGCGACTCTCCGAAAGACACTTCTGAAGCTGCTGTATCTTCCTCGCAGGAACCTATTTACGTCAGCGTATCCTGTGCTATCACTGGCGATACACCGCAGGAGGGCGAATACGTCCGCAACACTGTTCAATACGTTATTGATCAGTTTAATGCAGATGGCGGCGTGGATGGCAGACCGATCGAGTTGCTGATTATTGAGGATGACGGCAATACTGCAAATACCGCTGTCAACGTTATGGAAAAAACAACTGCTGATCAACGGATCGTTATCCAAATCGGCCCGCACCGCTCTGCTTCTGTTCTGGCTGTTGAAACGATCGCCAAGCAGGCCGGGATGCCCTTTATCTCTGGCGGTACGTCGAAGAGCTTCTATTCTCTGGATAATCCGTACCTTTTCCGAGGACGTGCATGTGACAGCCTTGTTGCGTCTATTGCGGCAAAATATGCGATCGAAGAACTTGGGGCAACCACAGTTGGCATGATCCACGATACGGATGATTATGGTACCGGCGCTTATGATGTTATTGCCGAATATGTTGCTGAGAATTATCCGGAGGTTACACTCATTGAAGAAGGCATCACGACTGGAGCCGTTGATATGACTGGTCCGTTGCTGAATATGGCGAATGCAGGTGTTACGGCTATGGTCGTATATGTTCACGACAATGACGCCGCGATTCTTGCCCGCCAGTATAAAGAACTTGGTCTGGATGCGTCCATGAAGATTGTTGGCTGCTCGTCCTTTGCAAATCCGGTGTATTATGATCTGCTCGAAGAGGGCGTTGGTGACGGGATTTATGTTGTGGCGGACGTTTCGCAGACAAATCCGGATACCTATTTTGCGGAATTCCAGAAGGCCTACACTGACGCTTTTGGTGTTGCCCCCGGAAACGATGGCTGCAGCCTATCATGATATTGCAAAGATCGCATGCGATGCGATCAAGCGGGCGGCACAGACCGGCAAGATCACGAGAGAGAGCGTCCGTAATGCGCTTGCTGATACAAGTGCTGAGGCATTGACCGGCAACCAAGGCTCACTGTATGTTTCGAAAACAAACGGGATGGATTTTATCCACCAATGTCTGGTTGCGGTCTCTAAGGTGACGGAACAGAGTACATTGCAACTGTTTACGAATAAGAAACTACTTGATAAAGAAGGAGAGCAATTATTATGAAAAAAGCATACGGCATTACCCCTGCAGCGTTTACCATGTGGAACAAGGACGAGAGCTTCAACGAACAGGCAATGCAGAAATACATAACCTGGCTGATCGATCAGGGGGCCAGAGTCTGTCGTTCTGCGGTTCTACCGGTGAAAATATTACGCAGACCATGGAAGAGCAGAAAATGATCCTCGAGAAGTGCATCCGGTTTGTCGATGGTCAGGTCCCGGTTTATGCAGGCACTGGTCGTTACAGTACGGCGCAGACAATCGAACTGAGCAAGTGGGCGCAGCAGTGCGGCGCAGATGGTGTCATGACGATCCTTCCTTATTATCTGGCCCCGCACAAGAAGGCAGTCATGGATCATTTCCGGGCTGTTCGTGCAGCACTTGATATCGATATCATGATCTATAATAACCCCTGGTTCGCCGGTTATCAGCTGGAGCCGACAGAAGCGGAAACGCTGTATAAAGAGGGTGTCGTACAGTCGATCAAAGTTGCGCACGGCGATCCTGGTTTGTGCCATCAGTTCAAATTCCACACTGGTGATGATTTCACCGTATTCTATGGTCATGACTATGGCGGCGCAGAATCGCTGCTGATGGGGTGCGGATGGATGGCTGTCTGCATGGCCCGCGCTTTCCCGAAGCATTGCCGGGCAATCTATGATGCAGCGCACGACGAAAGAAACGCAAATAAGTGCATGGAACTCGTAAAAGGTATGATGCCAATCCGTGACCTGTTCCTCCGTGACAATGAGAACGGTGTGCCGCATTGGCAGGAAAAAGCAAGTATATCCTTCAGCTTCAGCTTGGCTTTGATACCGGAACGCCGCGTAAGCCGCTTGGAGAGCTGACGCCGGAGTATAAGAAGAAAATCGAACAGGCAATGGCCGAAAGCGTAGGAATCTAGCTCAGCCTCGCGGTTGCTGTGCAGCGTTCACGCTGCACAGCAACTTGTTTTACAATCATAAAGGCGGCCCACGGAACAATGTGGGGTTTTGACCTGACTTTTAGGGAGGCGTATTAATGAGTATTCAGGCTTATCTCCAGTTGTTAGTTGCCGGCGTTGCCATGGGGGTTTATCTATTGTCTGGTGGCCATCGAATATACGCTGATTTGGAATTCAACAGGACTTGTGAACTTTGCACATGAGCGGTTCATCGTTTTGGGTGCATTTATTTTCGGCGAGCTGACGCTGTCATACTTTACAGATAACTTTATTATCAGCATCGCCATTACACTTGCACTGATGGCAGCGTATGGAATTATTGTTTCAATTATTGTAATCAATCCGCTTCGAAATCTCCCATCGACACTTTTTTCTGTAATGGGGATGTTGATGGTGGGCTATATCATGCGTGAGGCGATTCGGTTGATTTTTGGCGCAAAGCCATACACGATTCGTGGCTTCTTTTCCGGTACAGTAAAAATTGGCGGCATCGTTTTTTCAAAAGTATATTTTGTGATCATTGGTGTTGCGCTGATTTTGCTGCTGATTCAATGGTTGTTTATGACGAAGACCAAAATCGGAAAAAAGCAACGCTGTGCGTTGCACAGGATAAGGAAGCTGCGGCTTTGATGGGAATCAATGTAAAGAAAAATATCGCAATCACGGTAGCAATCAGCTCGGTGATTTGTGGTGTTATTGGCATTCTAGTTATACCGCTTCTGTCTGTCAGTCACACCATGGCCTCTGTAATCTCCCTGAAGGGATTGCTGCAGGCGTTGTTGGCGGATTTGGATCCTATACTGGAGCGTTGGTTGGCGGCTTGCTGATTGGCATCCTGGAAAACTTGTATCTGGCTGTTGGGCCGAGTGCATATAAAGATGTGGTGGCATTTATTGTGCTGATCCTGATTCTAATGCTGAAGCCCGCTGGAATTATGATTAAATCTGAGCGCCGTGCGCACCGGAAGACACTGGGAAAGGGGCACACAACAAATGACCCGGACAAAGAGACGAGTTTGGCAAGGCGGTATGGTTGCCGGAGGAATTTTTTGCTGTTGCTCCTCGTTGCTGATTCAAAGCAGCTATGTCTTATGTTTGATTGACCAGGTTCTGATATTCTCAGTTTGCGTGATCGGACTGAATTATATTACGGGTTTAACCGGACAAAACAACCTCGGAATGGGTGCAATTTTTTTGGCCTTGGTGCCTATACAACAGCACTTTTGTCTGTTGACTGTGGAATTTCCCCGTTCCTCTGCCTGCCATTTGTTATTTTGATGGGCTTGCTGATTGGTTATGCCCTTGGGCGACCAAGTTTGAGAGTGAAAAAGGGATTTTTCTTTGCACTTACAACACTGTCCTTTGGCGAGATTATTCGGATCCTTGAGACGAATCTCCAATTTACACATGCGTCGATCGGCGTTCGAGGGATTCCGTCATATCGGATATTTGGTTTTGAATTCAATACCTATGGGCGTTTTTATTATCTTGCGCTTCTCGCTTTGCTGCTGGTCGGTGTGCTAAGTACCAGAATCATTCACTCAAGATGGGGACGTGAATTTATCCGCAATTCGTGAAAATGAGGATTCAATGGCTTCAAATGGAATCAATGTTGCACGTGTCAAAATTACGGCGTTCACACTGTGTGCAGTAATCGGATGCATCGCGGGTGCAATGTATGCCCATATGATCAATTACATTCATCCGACAGACTTTAAAGCGGATCTGTCTATTAAATTCTTGATGATGCTGATGCTCGGCGGGATCGGGTCGATTCCCGGTATCATTGTAGGCTGTAGTGTGGTTACATTGCTTCCGGAACTTTGCTTCGCGTACTGGATGATTATTATATGCTGATCTTCAGTGTGATCCTCTTGCTGTTTGCGGTATTGAAGCCGTTCGGCCTTGTTTCAATCTGGAGAGACATACAGGGCAAAATAATTCGCAGAGGAGCGCGGTTTGAAGCGACCAGGAAGGAGACGGAGAATGATCCTTAGAATTGAGCATCTCGTCAAACGCTTTGGAGGCCTCGTTGCGGTCGACGACTTGGAACTGAATGTGTATAAAGGGAAAAATCAATGCATTGATTGGGCCGAATGGATCTGGTAAAACAACAACATTGAATATGATCAGCGGTGCACTGGTTCCGACAGAGGGAAAGATCCTTTACGAAGGCAGCGATATTACTGCTCTGCCGGAATATGAGGTTGCGCGTATGGGAATACGGCGCACATTCCAAAATATCAAGCTTTGCAGTTCGCTGACAGCGTTGGAAAACGTCATGTTAGGCGGACAAGGACAGGATACTTCTATTGTCAGCTTTATTTTTCAATACAAAAAGGCAAAGAGATATGAGGCAGAACTAAGAGACCGTGCAGAGGCAATGCTGGAGTATATCGGCCTTCAGGATCTTCGGAACCGAGAGGTCAAGAATCTTCCCTATGGACAGCAGAAGAAGTTGGAAATTGCCCGCGCAATTATGACAGAGCCGCGTCTGCTGCTTTTGGACGAGCCTGCTACTGGTTTGAATCCAAACGAGAGAAAAGAACTGGTAGATATGATTTTGCGTCTGTGTGCAGATGGGAAAAACGATCCTGTTGATTGAACATAACATGGATGTGGTTATGTCCATCAGTCAGTGGATTACTGTTTTAAACTTCGGCCATAAAATTGCAGAAGGAACCGCGGCGGACATTCAAAACGATCCAAACGTTGTCTCTGCGTATCTTGGCGCACGCTACAAAAAAAGTGCAGACGATGGAGGGAAATAGATGATTCAGGTTAATAACATCGATGTTTCCTATGCCGGTTCAGGCGCTGCATCACGTCTCTGTTGAAATATCGCAGGATCAGGCAGTCGCAATCATTGGTTCGAACGGAGCTGGAAAAACAACATTGATGAAAAGTATCGTTGGCCTCTGTAAGCCATCCAATGGGGCAATCCTCTTTGACGGCGAACCAATCCATACGCTTGCAACCCATGAGATAATCCGAAAAGGAATCGTGTTGGTTCCGGAAGGGCGCAAAATCTTTCCGAAAGCTCACAGTCCGTTCGAATCTGAAATGGGGGCCTACACCCGCAAAGGGGCGATCGAGCATAGCATAGAAGAAATTTTCACCTATTTTCCAAGACTGAAAGAACGCATGAACCAGCTCGCTGGGACTTTGTCTGGTGGTGAACAGCAGATGCTGGCAATCGGCCGCGGACTGATGGCGGAGCCAAAGCTGCTGATGCTGGATGAACCGTCAATGGGGCTTGCACCAGTTATCGTTGAAGAAATGTTTACGATCATTAATCGAATCCATAAAGAACGCAGGCTTCCAATCCTGCTGGTTGAGCAGAATGCGTATATGGCATTGGAGACCTGTGACTATTGCTACGTTATTGAAAACGGAGAAATTGTTCTGGAAGGAACCAGCGAACAAATGGAAGCCAGCGAGGAGATTAAAAAAAGGTCTATCTTGGCGGTTGATTGGAGGAGAGACTCGACGTGAATACCGAGATCTATGAAACGATTCTCAGCAGCGATACCGTTCCGGAATTTGCAAGAGTTTCTTTCGACATTGAAAGAAGCAGAATGGATGATCTATCTGCCGAAATCGACCGTACCCTTGAACAGCGTGGCGTACTGCAGCGGATCCGTCCAGGCGACCGTATTGCATTGACTGCCAGCAGTCGGGAGATCACAAATCTGAAATGGATCCTGCGTAGACTTTGCGAACGGGTAAAGCAGCATGGCGGACATCCGTTCATTGTTCCGGCGATGGGCAGCCATGGCGGCGCAACAGCAATTGGACAAAAAAAAAGATCCTTGAAGGCTACGGTATCACAGAGGAAATGATTGGCGCACCAATCTATGCATCCATGCAGACAGCGCAGATCGGAGTCAGTGCGTCTGGATTACCTGTGTTTATTGACCAATACGCAGCACAAGCAGATGGAATCATTGTTGTCGGGCGCGTAAAACCCCATACGGATTTCCACGGCAAAGTTGAGAGTGGACTAATGAAGATGATGGCAATCGGTCTTGGCAAACAGCATGGTGCGTCCATTTGCCACAAAAAGGGGCTTTGGACAGATGGGAAAAAACGTTCTGGAGTTTGGCCGTACGATTCTGAAAAACTGCAATATACTGTTTGGTTTTTGCAATTATTGAGGACTTTTTTCATCATACTTACAGCGTGACTGCAGTACCTCCAGAGACACTGGAGGAAGAAGAAGCCAAATTGCTGATTACGGCCAAAAAGATTGATTCCGAGGATCCCATTTGAGAAAATCGATCTACTGATCGTCCAGGAAATCGGTAAAGACATTAGTGGTTCCGGTATGGATCCGAATATCACAGGACGTTCTGGCTATATGGGGATTTCGGCACCATTTGCCGAGCGTATCGCAGTATTGGATCTGACAGATAAGTCCCATCATAATGGAGCTGGCATTGGTCTGGCAGATGTTACAACGGAGAGGGTATTTCAGAAAATTGATTTCGATCAGATGTATCCGAACGGGATTACTGCCTGCGATAACAGCGGCATGAAACTTCCGCCGGTTATGCCAAAACGATAATCTTGCAATCCGTCATGCAATCCATATCTGTACACAGGTGGACGATAACATTGGTTTGCGGGCTGTCTGGATCAAAAATACATGCGACATGCACACTTCTATATTTCAAAAGCGTTGATACAGGCAGCACAGCAAAGCGCAAGTATGCATATTCAGGGGTGTACAGAGCCTGTCGCTTTTGATAAAGATGGAAACGCAGTGATGGCTTGGTGAATGCTTCACCGAACCTCTTTACATGCAAAAAAGAATAAAGGAGTCAAATATGGCATATAGATATTATCCACTCGAGCGTATGAAACGGCTCAGTGAAGCTGTTTTCCTTTCTTATGGTTATAGCGCTGAGGAAAGCGCATTCATTACAGATGTGATCCTTGCGGCCGACAGAGCGGGAATTGAGTCCCATGGCGTGAACCGACTGGATTTGTATCCGCATGGGATCGATATTGGGCGGATCAAACTGCATGCGGAAACAACCGTTGAATTTGAAACGCCGATATCGGCTGTGCTTGATGCACATGATGGAGACGGACATCTTCCTTCCAAGTTAGCGATGGAAATGGCAATTCAAAAGGCAAAAACATGCGGGATTGGTATGGTCGCAGTCAGAAATTCCAATCATTTTGGAATCGCAGGGTTTTATAGCCGTATGGCATTGAAAGAGGCCTGATGGGTATTTGTATGCCAAATGCCGAAGGACTCGTTGTGCCGACGTTTGGAAAACAGCCAATGCTTGGGACCAATCCGATTGCGGTTTCGATGCCAGCGGAACCGATTCCATTTCATCTGGACATGGCCACCAGTGTTGTTCCTGGCGGAAAACTGGAGGTATATGCAAAAAATGACCAGGAAGTTCCGCATGAATGGATCGTGGACTCTACTGGGCATGACTGCACGAACCCACATGAGTTCAACCGTATCCGTTTCAGTAAAGATGACGGCGGTTTGCTGCCATTGGGCGGTTTTTGGAGAAAAGCACTCCGGACATAAGGGATTCGGGCTTGCACTTGTTGTAGAGTTGATGACAGCCAATTTTGCTCATGGTAATAATGGTGATCGTGTCAGGTGTGTGCCGGACCAGGAAAAAACCTGCCACTTCTTTGCTGCACTTGATTTGAACGCTTTTGGCGACCGTGATGATATTATCAGAAGCTTCTCTGATTATTTACAGCGGATCAGAGATTCCAGAAAAGCAGACGGACATGACCGGATCTATATTCACGGTGAAAAAGAACTTGAGAGCGAACAACGTGTGGAAGCAGAAGGGTATTCGTGTCAATGAACCGACTTTGCGCGAAATCGAGGCGCTTTGCGCGAGGCGCGGATTGAATATTCATGATTTTTTGGAATACAAATTGGATTCTGAGTGATGTGAGGACATACTATGGATTACGCAGAACAATCTTTACGGCTTCATGAGCAGTGGAGAGGAAAAATTGAAATTACAGCACGTGCGGCGGTAGACTCCAAACAGACACTTTCACTCGCATATACGCCAGGAGTTGCAAAACCTTGCTTGGAAATTCAGAAAGACCCGCCCAAAAGCTATGAACTTACCCGCAGATGGAACCTGTGCGCTGTTATAACAGATGGAAGTGCAGTCCTTGGCCTTGGTGATATTGGTCCGGAGGCAGGGATGCCGGTGATGGAAGGCAAGTGTGTTCTTTTCAAAGCGTTCGGCGGAGTTGATGCGTTTCCGCTATGTGTAAAAACGCATGACGTGGATGCGTTCGTGCGTGCAGTTACATTGATTTCTGACAGCTTTGGAGGGATCAATCTGGAAGATATAGCGGCACCTCGTTGTTTTGAAATCGAACGCAAGCTGAAGCAGGAATGCCAGATCCCGGTCTTCCACGACGATCAGCATGGAACTGCTGTGATTACCCTTGCTGGCCTGAGCAATGCATTAAAGGTTGTTGGAAAGAACAGAGAAACTGTCAAAGTTGTTATTTCTGGAGCCGGGGCTGCAGCGGTTTCTATCGCCAGATTGTTACTGTCTGCTGGTTTCCGGAATATTACAATGTGTGACAGAAAAGGCGCTATTTATGCAGGACGAGAGGATTTGAACTGGATCAAAGAGGAGCTTGCAGAACTAACAAATACAGAAAAGATAAAAGGTTCGCTTGCTGACCTGCTTGTTGGAGCGGATGTGTTTATTGGTGTATCAGCGCCAGGGCTGGTTACGAAAGAAATGGTCAGGACAATGAACAAAGATGCAATCATCTTTGCATGCGCCAATCCAACGCCTGAGATATTCCCCGAAGAAGCAATCGCAGGCGGGGCGTGTATTGTTGCGACTGGCAGGAGCGACTATCCAAACCAAATTAATAACGTGCTAGCATTTCCCGGAATATTCCGCGGCGCATTTGATGTTCGGGCCAGCGATATCAATGAAGAAATGAAGCTGGCTGCAGCGCAGGCGCTGGCTGGGCTGATTTCCGAAGATGAACTCTCAACGGATTATATCATTCCAAAAGCATTTGATCCGCGCGTAGGCCCAGCAGTTGCAAGGGCAGTTGCTGATGCGGCACGTTGCTCGGGTGTTGCAAGAAGTCTAAAAAAAGCATCCCCCCGACGGCTTGCGAAAGCTGTCGAGGATGTTTTTTATCGAATGTTTACTTTATATTCCAGATACCCAGTATATCTGCGGCGAAATCGGCTGCAGGTAGGTTTCCGGCGGAATCGCCAAGCTTTTTGCGGGGTGCCCGGGAAAGTTTGATGAAATTGATCACTTGAAAAATGCCGTCGGCTTAACGCTAAAATCAGACATCTCAGAAGAAAGGGGAAGCGTGAACGATGGCCGGACGACGATGCAGCTCCATACCGCCCGTTCTGCACAGACCTTCTAAAAGCCGCTTCCGCCTGCTCTGAGGCGCATACTGTACTTGCCATGGACGCCGTCTCGGCGTCCATTTTTGTATGCATGGATCGAATTATGATTTGCAGACCGGGCGGTCTGCCCGGTCCGTTTCCCCTGTTTGAAGCAGGCAGTGTGCAGGGAAGTGCAGTCCAGCGGCTCCGCCGCCCGATCGTGGCGGCGCCTCTTTTTTATTTTAGGTTATCATGATGAAAGGGATATTGCTGGACAGCGAGCAAAAACGAATTCTTGGTGTGATCGGCCTTGGCCATGGGGCGCACGCCGGGCAATGCCTGGCGGTACGGGCATCGCGGACGAGCTGATCCTCGTCGACAAAAACGCGCAGAAGCTCGCAAGCGAGGCACAAGGGACCGCGCGACGGCGGCGTACCTGCCGCACTGGGTCACTTTGAGCGCAGGCGATTTCCCAGATCTCGGCGCGTGCGACGTGACGATCAAAACGGCGGCGGGTTATCCGATCCTTTATTGGCAAAAGACTTTTGATGCCGACGATGTAAACGAGGTTGTCGAAAAATCAACGACATCGGCGCGATGTAATGGCGGACAAAGCGGCGTTAAAATAAACGAGGCAAGAAACGCATATGACATCTCGACGACGATTTAAAGCCGTACGTTTCAAATCTTGATGTAGCTTTTTGAACGCCGAAAAAGAGCTTTCCGAAATAATAAGCCTCAAAGAAGCTTTCAAAAGACAGCACTCGAGCAAAGCCAGAGCTGCGACGTCGCTTGATTACACACCAATCGGTATTAACAAGCGTTTCCCGAAAAAGCGTATGGCTGATAAGTGCGGCGAAGAATAAGGACGAAGTAATACCGCTTGATAAAAGCTGCAGCGGCACTTGGACGAAATTCCGGACAGATTCGTCACTGGTAGCAATGACAACGGAATACCGTACCGTCGGTACCGGGTGACGGAATACGTCAAATTCCGGTCGCCGATACGGATAGTTAGCGGGCGTTTCACCCCAAACAGGCAGAATCGGAAATGCGGCGGCCGTATTTTTAATGCTCCTTCTTTTTACTGCGGCAATGGCTGTGCCAAACGCAAAAAGGACGAAGAATAAGACGGATTGATTACGTACAGCACAATACGTAACTGAACGAAGTACAATGGAT
>VOFK01000039.1_pt1 | contig 36000 bp, 74 predicted proteins | sample 5384121 | NCBI WGS metagenome assembly VOFK01 (sample SAMN12384730, study PRJNA508395) | human gut metagenome | isolation source: healthy gut J | host: Homo sapiens | reverse complement strand
AAAAATCCTGTTACGATGTCTTGGCATTTCTATGCATTGATTCTATGTCGACAGAGGCTTTTTGAAGAGCGAAGAGAATTATAATATAAACATTGCCAGAGCAGTAGCAGCACAGATGTATATTATGTTAAGCCAATATCGACAGTATTTAAAAAGAATTGACAGAGGTAAGGGAAACATTATGATTGAAAAAATAATTGAATTGGTATCTAAAAGCTTTTTAGAGAGCAATATTTAAAAAGGATTTGTTGCAGAAAGACATGACGAGAAAAGGGAATATAGACTAATGGGACTTTTCCCCAAAATGATATAGCGAAAGAAAAGGTGATAAATTTATTGGAAAAAGAGCCTGTATTAGAATTAGATGATGTTAAGGAACCGTAAGTTCTTAAGTGAGTCAAGACGAAAATCAATAGTTTGTTTTTGAATGAAGAGGAGAATGAAAATGTATGATTATTTAGTTGTTGGTTCAGGGCTTGTTTGGATCGGTTTTTTGCACGACAGGCAACCGATTCGGGAAAGAAAGTGCTTGTGATAGACAAGCGTCCAAATATTGCGGGAAATGTGTATACAGAGAAAGTGGAAGGTATTAATTTTCACAAATATGGCGCGCACATTTTTTTCACACCAATAATACGGAAGTGTGGAATTATGAACCGTTTTTGCAACATTTAACCGTTTTACAAATTCACCGGTTGCTAATTATAAGGGTGAGTTGTATTCAATGCCTTTTAACATGTATACGTTTAATAAGATGTGGGGTGTTGTGACTCCGGAGGAAGCGGCAGCAAAGATTGAGGAGCAGAAGAAAGAGATTACCGGAGAACCACGGAATCTGGAAGAACAGGCGATTTCGTTGGTTGGTCGGGATATTTATGAAAAACTGGTAAAGGGATATACGGAGAAACAGTGGGGACGTGACTGTAAGGGAGCTTCCTGCGTTCATCATTAAGAGACTTCCGGTGCGGCTTACCTTTGATAACAATTATTTTAATGCGCTGTATCAGGGGATTCCGATTGGAGGATACACAAAGCTGGTGGCAAATTTATTGGATGGAATTGATGTGCAGCTGAATGAGGATTATTTGGAGGATCGGGCAAAGTGGGATGCTTTTGGCTGATAAGGTGGTATACACTGGCGCGATTGATGCATTTTTCGATTATACGCTTGGAAATCTTGAGTATCGTTCGATTCGTTTTGAAAATGAAGTCCTTAATATTCCAAATTTTCAGGGAAATGCAGCAGTGAATTATACAGATCGGGGAGACGCCATGGACAAGAATCATTGAACATAAGTGGTTTGAGTTTGGTAAGGATGAGAACGGAAATGATTTGCCGAAAACTATCATAAGCCGGGAATATTCTTCGGAATGGAAGCCGGGAGACGAGCCGTATTATCCAGTAAATGATGAGAAGAATGGAGCGCTTTATAAGGAATACCGGGCATTGGCGGATCAAGAAGGGAAGGTTATTTTCGAGGCCGTCTCGGTGAGTATAAATACTATGACATGGATGCGGTGATTGCAAGTGCGTTGGAGTGCGTGAAGCGGGAATTGAGGTAGAACGAAAATCCCGTTCCAATGTGGAACGGGGATTTAAAGGTGATGACTCATGCCATGCACTGAAAATCTGCCAAAATAATCAATAAAAAATTGGACGACATACAAAACTATGTTATAATTCTATTGGATAAAAGCGCAGAAATCTGCAAAAATAATCAATAGAAGGAGGCGCAATGTATGGAAATTAAGAGAAATATCTATTTAAATAAGCTCATCAGCAAGAAACACAACGGATTGATTAAGGTGGTAACCGGCATTCGGCGCTGCGGAAAATCATATTTGCTTTTTAATCTGTTTAAAAAGCATCTGCTGGCGGAAGGAGTGGATACACGACATATTATAGAAATTGCCTTTGACTCTTTTGAAAATAAGAAATTTCGTGATCCGGAGGTTTTGTATCCTTATATGAAAGAACAGATGCAGGATGAGGATATGTATTATGTTCTGTTGGATGAGGTTCAGCTTCTAGATGAATTTGAAGCTGTGCTTAACAGTCTGATCCGAATGAAAAATGTGGATATTTATGTGACAGGAAGTAATGCGCATTTTCTTTCAAAAGATGTAATTACGGAATTTCGCGGCAGGGGGGATGAAGTTCATATGTACCCGCTCAGTTTCGCAGAGTTTATGTCTGTTTATCCGGGGACAAAGGAAAATGGCTGGCGGGAGTATGTGGTATATGGAGGGCTTCCACTTGTCCTGAATTTTAAAAAACACCGGAAGAAAAAATTACATTTTTAAAGGCTCTGTTCGAGGAAACTTATATTTCAGATATTGTAGGCAGACATAAAATCCGGAACCGTGCGGAATTAGAGGAACTTTTAAATATTCTTTTCTTCTGCCATCGGTTCACTCACAAATCCGACAAAGCTGTCAGCGACATTTAAGAGTATGAAGCAGAAGAGTATCAGTGCCGGTACAATCAAAAATTACATTGATTATCTGTGTGATTCTTTTTGATTGACAGTGCGATGCGGTATGATATCAAGGGAAAAAAAAAAAAATATATTGATACACCGATAAAATATTATTTTACGGATATGGGACTTCGCAATGCACGGCTCAATTTCCGCCAGTTGGAAGAAACGCATGCCATGGAAAATGTTATTTTTAACGAATTAAAGCTTCGGGGATTCAATGTAGATGTGGGAGTTATTGAAATTAACAGCACCAATGAAAAGGGAAACCGTGTGCGCAAGCAGCTGGAAATTGATTTTGTCTGTAACAAGGGCTCCAGACGTTATTATATTCAGTCGGCTTATGCGATGCCTGACCAGGCCAAGATGGAGCAGGAGCAGCGTTCTTTTGATGTTGACAGGGGATGCCTTCAAAAAAAAATAATCATTACGAAGGATGCGCCGGAACCCTACTATAATGAGGATGGGGTTCTTGTTATGAATATCTTTGATTTTCTGCTTGATGAGAATATGCTCAATTATTATTGATATATAAACTATGAAAAAGTTTCAGAGGCAGTGATCATGAAAAACGAAGTGAAAATTGCACTAAATATCTGCACGTACCAGAGAGAAGAATATATTTATAGAAATTTATCATTATTGCAGTCCTCTTATTTTTTTTTGATTGGAGAAAAACAGAGTATTATGGGAAACTGCATATTTTTTATTGTGGATAATGCGCGGCAGTTAAAGATCAGAGAAGATGATTATACACATCTTGTGTACAATAAAAAAATGGGTGGATCGGGAGGATTTCAGAGAGGAATTGAAGAAATCCGGAAACAGGAAGGGTTCACGCATGTAATTTTTATGGATGATGATGTCGCATTTGATATCAATATTTTTTATCTGTTGTTTGATTTTCTCATTCAGGTGGATGAAGAAAACAGGGATCGTCCAGTGGCAGGACGTATGTTTTGCATGGACAGACCAAATATTCAATATACAGCGGCGGAGAAGTGGAATGGTGGAAATATTTCACATGTGGAATTTTTGCGTGATGTGCGCAAAAGCGGTTATGCACCGGGGAAAGTTGTATATGACGCGGATGCAGATTACGGCGGCTGGTGGTTTTGTTGCTTTCCGATGCAATTTGTACTGCACAATGATGTGCTCCCATTCTTTATACATTGTGATGATGTGGAGTACGGGCTGCGATGTGGCAGAAAGCCGATTATTATAGAAGGTGTGCAGGTCTGGCATGAGACATATGATAAGCGGATGACACCACTTATGCAGTATTATGATACGAGAAACCCTCTGTTTGTGAATCAGATACATGGATTTTTTGCCGGAGACAGAGCTGGTGATGGAAGCATGGAAACAAAAAGATTACGGCGTATCATGTGCGGAAGGACTGGCTCACAGAATATTATGTGATTCTGGCTATGAATGATTTTTTTGAAAGGAATGCGTTGGTTGAAACGTATTGATGCAGAGCGGTATCATAGGAAGCTGCAGCGGGCTAGAAGCAGCAAATTAAAGAATGCAGTATGCTGGAGAGTGGTTACTTTAAAATTCAGAATAAAAAAAGTTTATTAAAGCTAAAATAGTATAGTTTCCTAAAAAAATAAGTTAATTCTTCTTTGAATATTAAACACAAACAAACTTTCAAAATAGGTTACAATAATAATTGAAAAAGGAATTTAACATATGAGAAGTGAAGTATACAATTTTCTGGTAAACAAGCATCCGGGGATTTGTTATCGGTATCATAAAAGTACATGATGGGGCGGCAGGTATACAAAAAAATAATTTCATGGATATATTTACTGTGGCTGAATTTAGCATACTATGTATTTTTCTGCCATTTTCTGGGAAAACTCCAGAAGTTGATTTTTATGAAAAAAAAGCGATTATCTTTTTAAAATCAGTGAATCTGAAGCGTATCAAAAAGAAACGCTAATTCTTTCGGTAGATGAATTTACAGAAAAAATTTAAAAAAATATGATATTATATCGTTTGATATTTTTGATACATTGATTTTTTCGACCAATGGCACTTCCGACCGATGTATTTTTTACATGATAGGAGAGCGTTTGGATTTACTTGACTTTAAAAATGTGCGTGTTTGGGCAGAGTGGGATGCCCGCATGAAGTGCAAGCAAAGAAACGGACACATGGAAGTGACACTACAGGATATCTGGGAAAATCTGGCGGAAGATACCGGACTGGATGCCATGGAGGGGATGCAGTTGGAGTGCGAAATCGAGGAAAAACTCTGCTATGCAAATCCGTATATGCTGCAGGTATGGAAACGTCTGCAAGAACTGGAGAAGCGCGTGATCATTGTTTCTGATATGTATCTTCCGCGTGCTTGTATTGAAAAAAAATATTGCAGAATGCCGGATATACGGGAGCGGAGCGTATCTATATTTCCAGTGAATATGGGGAAAATAAAGCAGGGGGGGATCTGTTCCACCGCGTGCTTCGGGATTTTTCTGGTAATCGTATCGTGCATATTGGAGATAATCCGCACAGTGATCATAAAATGGCACAGAAATGCGGACTTGCTATCATGCCCTATCAGAATGTAAATAAAAATGTGTTACTGTACCGTCCGATGGATATGTCATCCATGATCGGCGGGCATACCGTGGGCTGGTATCGAATCATTTGTATAATGGTACAGAAAAATTCAGCATGGAATACGAGTATGGATATGTGTACGGCGGGTTGTTTGTTGTGGGTACTGCCATTTTATTCATGCGTATTACGAGCAGCATCATCTGGATCAAGTACTGTTTCTCGCGCGGGATGGAGATATTCTTCGCAGGGTTTATCCAGAAGTTATATCCGGATGACCGAACCGTATATGTTTACTGGTCCGCAAGGCTGCTACAAAACTAATGGCAGATGAGGACAAGCACGATTTTTTCCGAAGGTTTATTTATCACAAGGTGAACCAAAAGGTTTCTATCGGGGACGCATTGCGTTCCATGGAACTGGAGAAGTTGATCCCGGAGCTTTCGGCTTGCGGCCGGAAATCTGGACGGCATGGGAAAAAGAAAACGGCATAAAAGAGAAACAAAAGTTTATTGATTTGCAGGAAAACGATGAGATTACAGATAAGAATGCATACTTGCTTCGGCGGTTTATAGAGGCAAAATGGGATGAAGTGACTGCATGTTATAAGGAACAGCAGCTTGCAGCAGAAACGTATTACAGAGAGATTTTACAGGGATGTAAGCATGTAGCAGCAGTTGATATTGGATGGGCGGGAAGCGGGCGATTGCACTTTCCCATTTGGTCAATCGGGTATGGGGGCATGGATTGTAAAAATTACAGGAATTGTTGCAGGAACTAATACAGTCCATAACGCAGAGCCGGATGCATCAGATCCATTTCTGCAGGATGGCAGGCTTGTGTCATATCTGTATTCCGGACAGATGAATCGGGATCTGCTGAAAAACATGATCCGAATAAGGACTACAATGTATTCTGGGAATTGTTACTTTCCTCATTGACACCTTCTTTTTTCCGGGTTTCATCTGGGCAGATACCATACAAAAAAATGAAAGTATTTATCTGAATGCACTGGATATTACGCTGGAGTTTGGAAAATATGATTACAATCCGGAGGGAATCCGGGAAATCCAGCGGGGGATTTTGGATTTTGCAGAGCAGTATCTGGATCATTTTGGAGCATTCCCCATATGTTCCGCATTAGTGGAAGGGATGCATATGCACCAATGCTTGTGGCTGCAAGTTACAATGAACGTTATCTGAAAGAGATGGAGAAAAGATTTCAACTGGAAATTGCGGTGAACTGATGAAGTTTACCGCTTTTTTATTTTCTTGCAACAAAAATACACCTCCGATACACTGTATAGATAGGAGGCCTTCCATGGATGAACGTTTATTAGTAAAAAGGGCAAAGCGCGGGGATACCGCAGCGTTTGCCGAATTGTATGGGACAATTTATAAGAGGCTGTATCAGTTTGCGCTGTATACGCTTGGAAATACACAGGATGCGGAGGATGTGGTCAGTGCCGCTGTGATGGAAGCATTTGAAAATATCGGGAAATTGCGGAAGGAAAGATGCTTTTTCCGCCTGGATGTATCGTATCGTGGCAAATATGTGTAACCAGAAAATGCGGGAATACTATCAACGGGGAGAAGAACTGACGGAAGAAAACGGTGGCTGGGACGGCTATGTATGGGGTGATACCCGTGAGGAATATATAGAAGTCCGGCGTGCATTTCTTACGATGGATGAGGAGGACCGCATGATTGTGGGAATGCATGTCTTCGGTGGATATAAGACGCGGGAGATTGCACAGATTCTTGCAATGAATGAGAATACTGTGCGGTCGAGAGAACATCGGGCGTTGCAGCGGATGGAAAAACAGCTGAAGGGATTGAGGTGAGAATATGCAGGAACAGAACCTGGAAGAATGGAAAGAGAAAATAGACAGATCCGCAGAGCAGATTACCGTGCCGGATACTCTGACACCCGGGGCTGTGCAGCAGATGCTGGAGGAGCGGAAAAACCGGACATCCGCAGGCAGGAAAGAACACAGACATTACCGGAGATTTGCCGGAATTGCTGCGGCAGTTGCGGTGCTGGTGATTGCGGTCGGAACCTATGGATGGAATAAGTATGGAACCGATGATGCGCAACCGAAAAAGGCTGCTCTTTCCGTAACAGAAACTGTCGACAGTACGCAGGATACAGAAAAGAAAGAACAAATCGGTGCATTTACTCTGGCAAAAGTTACCAGGATGTATATGCAGCGGTACAGAAAAAATAATTCACAAAAAGGAGTTGGAAGAAGGCACAGTGGATGATTCGTTTTTCGTGGAAGATACCGGTTCTGCCGAGGCGAAAAAAAGTCATCCGGTACCCATTCCGACACCAATTTGCAGGTAAACGGTGTGGACGAGGGGGACATCGTCAAAAATGACGGAAATTATCTGTATGTGCTGAATGATGACCGGGTGACCATTGTGGATATTCGGGACAAAAATATGCGTAAGCTGTCGGAAATACGGCCGGAACTGACGGAAAATGACATCCTTTTGCAGCTATACGTGGATAATGACCGGCTGTATGTTATCAAGCAGGGATGGGAAACACAACAGGAGGAGATTCAGTCCGACAGCACGGAGGCTGACAATGATTCCGGTTTTATCGGATGTTACAAAGTCGCTTATGAACCGGACGGAAATGTGAGTACAGTTCTTTTTGACGTATGACATTTCCGAACGCGCAAATCCGGTATTAAGTGCAACCATGAAAATGGATGGAGCATACCAGAGTTCCCGTAAGGTTGGAAATTTTATTTATCTGTTTACTGACCGTTGGGTGTCCAGAGACGGAAAGAACTGGAAGGCTCAGGTCATTCCGGAGATTGCCGGGAAAAAAGCAGATGCCGGGTGTTTTTATGTGCAGAAGAATGGGACAACAGAAGTCATTATGGCATCTGTAAATCTTAAAGAGCCATCGAAGGCTGCAGACCATATGGTGTGCTTCTCGACAGCGGACGACAGGTTTATATGGGAACGGATGCAATCTATCTGTATCAGATGGAATATGAGCGTGGAGAAAAGACAAAAAGATCGCCAAGTTTTCTTATAAGAATGGAATGTTTTCAGCAATTGCAGAAACAACCGTAAAGGGGGCGATCCGGGATACGTTTGCTATTTCGGAAAGTGGGGGAGAACTTCGTATTCTGACAACAGATTCCCAAAAATTCTTTATCCGAAAACCGCCTGTATCTGCTGGATGCGGACCTGAAAAAAAAAAGAGGGATTGCTGGAAAATATTGCAAAGGGAGAAGAAAATTTATGCGGCACGGTATCTGGGGAAATATAGCATATTTCATTACTTATCATAATACCGACCCGTTGTTTGCAGTAGATATTTCCGATCCGGCACATCCGAAGCCGCTGGGAAATGTGAAGATGACAGGATATTCCGATTATCTGCACCCGTTTGGAGATGGACTGTTGCTTGGCATCGGCTATGAAAACCGATGCTAAGACAAGCGAGAGAAGACAGGGGTAAAAACTGACAATGTTTGATATCTCCGATCCGATAAACCTCAGGATTTTGGATTCTGTGACGATAAACGAAGATTTCTGCAGTGCCGCAGAGAATTACAAGTGTGCATTTGTAGATACCGGACGTGGACTGGTCGGATTTGCGACAGAGACCTGGACCAAAACCAATTATAACAGGTATATGCTGTTTCAGTGGGATGGAACGTCTTTTGTAAAGAAAATTTCCTTAAAAGAACACAGCAGAAAATGGATACGTGGACTGGTGCAGAACAGATGAGGGGACTTTCTTCGGGTGACCGTTTTTATGTGCTTCATGTGGAACGGGATGATTTTTCACTTATTTCGTATGATATGAAAAATAATTTCCAGGAGATTGAGACCAAAAAATATTAAAAAACACATAAAAATGAGATAAAAACGAAACTTTTTTTGCACATTTTTCTTGAAAAAAGGTTTACTTATTGTTAAAAATATGTTATAGTTAAGTAACAAAGTTGTAACAAATTGGAGGAAGTGCATTGAAGTTTAAGTTTACATGGGGCAGAAAGCTGATCGCAGGTATTTTGCTGGCGGCAGTTGTAGTAGGGGGTACTGCAGCACCGGCAGAAGCAGCATCGAAGAATCATACCGCGGTTGTGGCACAGGATAATTACCGGAAAACATTGTGTAAGGGATTTTTGGGAAAAAGAGTTATGGCAGTGTGGTTGATGGAATCCGCTGTGACTGCAGTGGATACACACGGGCAGCCCTGAATCGTCTGGAGAGTAAGGGACGGAAAGGGACTGCACTGAAAAAATCTCAGTGTTGGAGCACATTGTACCAGAGACTGGGTAAGCGGATCGAGTATTTCGTATACAACAGGGGTTGCAACAAAGGGTGCGATCCAGTGGAATTCCGGCACAAAGAAGTCTATTGGAAGAAAAAGCAGTGGGAAAAAGCCTTTCCCAGTTGGAACTTGGAGATGTTGTTGTTTATGGCAAGGGCGGTTCTTCCTCTCATATAGCCATATATTTCGGAGAATTTTCTTCAATGGAAGCGGTAAAAGATTATCTGGAAGATATTGGTGTCTATGCGAAAGGAACGATTAAGAGATCTGCAGGCAACAAGTACAGTTACAGTGGCCGCACGATTGTGCATAAGTATGGAAACAGTAGGTACTGGCGGATTCATTCTACATGCAGCGGAATTATGATTGACAATGATATTGCAGGAACCAGCGGATACACATCTTCCTTTGGACAGTGGAAATGGACCTTCGATACCGGGATTCGGGTACAGTAAAAGAACAGACAAAAAGCTCTGCGTTTTCGAAATTTTCGAAAGCGCAGAGCTTTTTTATATGGCAGATATTTAATCCACCAGTTTATCCAGTTCTTTGATGTATTCGGTTTCGCTTGAGAACTGATGGTTTGCTTTCTTGGCATACAGACCGACCGCTGTCTGGGATTTCTTGATTGCCTGCATGGTTCCGGCTCCGGCGACGCATCCGCCCGGACAAGCCATGCCTTCGAGCAGATAACCCGGATATTTGCCTAATGTGGCAAGCTTTAAAAGCTGACGGCATTCCTTTAATCCTTCGGCATTTGCCACCTTGATCTCCTGTTCCGGATGATCTCGTTTGATGACATCTACGACAGCCTGTGCAACGCCACCGGCAACGGCAAAGTTTCTTCCGTCGGTGGAAGCGTCACTTACACCATCCGGATCTTCTTCCATGTTTTCCAGATCCACATGTTTTGCATCAAAAATACCCGCCATTTCTTCAAAGGTGAGTACGAAATCTACTTCACTGCGGACGCTGCGGCGTATTGCTTCGAGTTTTTTAGCTGCACATGGTCCAATAAAGACAACCTTCGCATTTGGGTTATGCTTTTTGATAAGACGTGCAGTTAATGTCATCGGAGTCAGTGCCATGGAAATACAGTTGGCGTGATCCGGGAATAATTTCTTTGCCATGACAGACCATGCCGAGGACAGCAGGAAGTTGCCATGAATGGAAGTTCATCTGGCACTTCTTTTTAAGAAATCTTCTGCTTCCTGCTTTGCGCACAGATCCGCACCGATTGCTACCTCAAAAACGTCTGCAAACCCGAGTTCTTTTCATGGCAGCACGCAGCTTGCCAGGGGTAACCTTTGGTCCGAACTGACCGACAAATGCAGGAGCGACAGCTGCATAAACCTTTTCACCGGACTGGATGGCACGGATTGTCTGGAAAATCTGGGATTTGTCAGCAATGGCACCGAACGGGCAGTTTACCAGACACTGACCGCAGGAAACACACTTGTCATAATCGATATTGGCTTTGCCGTTTTCATCTGAAGTAATGGCATCCATACCGCATGCTTTGGCACATGGACGTTCCTGAATGATAATGGCGTTATAGGAGCAGACACTTGCACAGCGGCCGCACTTGATACATTTCTCCTGGTCAATGATAGATCTGCCGGTGGTACGGTCTAAGGAAACCGCTCCTTTCGGGCATACTTCCATACAGGGATGTGCCAGACATCCCTGACAGCCGTCTGTTACGTGCACACGTTTTGTGGGACAGGCATTGCAGGCAAATTTAATGACATTAATGAGAGGCGGAGTATAGTAAGTTTCTGCCTGGTCAGCAGCTTCAATGCCATCGGATACCGGGGCATGCTCTGCTGCACTGCGGTTTGGCAGGCCCATTGCCAGACGCAGGCGTTCGCCTACAATTGCACGCTCAAAAATACATCGTTTCTGAAATTTCCGGTTTCTCCTGGAATAATCTTATATGGAAGTTCTTCCATACGTTCCTTTACAGGCCATTCGGTATGATAAGCCATACGGGCCACTTCTGTAAAAATTTTGTGACGGATTTCCTGAATTCGGGTTTCGACGCCTCTCATGATAATTCCTCCTTGTGTTTGTAATGGATAATTGTAAAAAATAAAATTTTCTGCATTTCTATAAGATAATACCAAGAAACTCACAGAAAAACCTGTTTTGTCATATTCCGGGGATATTGTAGCAAATAATACACATACTCTCAATAAGTATGCTGTTCTTTTTACAAAACATAATAGGCTTTTGACATGGTGTGAAACAATTGTACTGTAAACTGCTAGGTAGAAAGGACAGGGGAGGGGGGACACCAATGGCAACCCGGCGATTTCTCCTGCATTTTAGAGGCTGTTGGAATTTTTTTCAATTTTCAGCAAGCCTCGTACATGGATGTACGAGGCAGGTGGTCACTGAGCCCGGAAGGCGAATGACCACCGGTTGCGTCCGCCTGATAGCAATTAAAACAAAAAAATTCCAACAGCCTCTTAATTGCAAGGAGCATGAGCCGGATTGCCATTGGTGTCCCCCTCCCCTGTCCTTTCGAGCCATAGCCGCCGTGTTCAATAACATGACATTATGCACAAAATCCCAGTTCTGTTTTTGTGAATGATTTTGACGGAAAGTGATTGACGATGACAGAAAATGTAACTATAATAAGAACCATCAAATGAACGATTTTTGAAAGATTGTGAACGAAAAAGAAAACAAAGGAGTGAGGCATATGCTTGCAGAAGAACGATTTTCAAGGATACTGTCCATAATAGAAGCGGAGGGAAGTGCCACAATACAGGAACTTATGACTGCACTTGACGCTTCAGAATCAACCGTCCGCCGGGACTTAATCACAATGGATGAGAATGGTCTTCTGACCAAGGTACATGGCGGTGCAATCGCCAGACGGCCGAGTGTGAGTACACATGATGAGGATGTCAGAAACCGTAAGACGATGAATGCGGAACAAAAGAATGCAATTGCAAAGTATGCAGCATCCCTCATCCGCCCGGATGATTTTGTTTATTTGGATGCCGGAACATCCACCGAGGCGATGATCCCTTTTATTAAGGAGACACAGGCGGTGTTTGTGACAAATGCCATCAGCCATGCAAAGCTTCTGGCGGAAAAAAGGGCTGCCGTGTTTATCTGCTGGGAGGCGAATTCAAATCCCAGACAGAGGCGATCGTCGGGGAGGAAGCCATGGAGATGCTTTCCAAGTATAACTTTACCAAAGGATTCTGGGGAACCAACGGAATCAGTGTAAGCAAAGGATATTCCACCCCGGAGATCAAAGGAAGCCATGGTAAAGAAATATTCCATGAAGAATTGCAAACGCTGCTATATTCTGGCAGATGCCAGCAAGTTTGACCAGCTTTCCAGTGTGAAATTTGCTGATTTTGAACAGGCAACCATCTTAACAACGGAGCTGCACAAGCCGGCACTTAAAAAATACAAAAATATTGTGGAGGTGAAAGAATGATCTATACCGTAACATTCAACCCATCCATTGATTACATTGTAAATGTGGACAACTTTATGACCGGTGTGGTCAACCGTACCAGCAAGGAAAAATTATTTTTTCTGGGTGGGAAAGGAATCAATGTTTCAATGGTACTGAAAAATCTTGGGGAAGAAAGCACAGCACTTGATTTATGGGCAGGATTTACCGGAGATGCCATCACACGGCTTCTTCAGGAGAAAGGTGTTACTGCAGATTTTATTCACGTTACCGAAGGATTGTCCCGTATCAACGTAAAACTCCGGGCACAGACCGAGACGGAAATCAACGGACAGGGACCAAAGATTGCATCAGAAGATATTCGGAAGCTTTACGGAAAACTGGATGCATTGCAGGATGGCGATACACTGGTACTTGCCGGAAGCATCCCGGACACAATGCCGGAATCCATGTATATGGATATCATGGAGCATCTGCAGAACAAGAAACTCAATATTGTAGTAGACGCGACCAGAGATCTGCTGATGAATGTACTTGCTTATCATCCGTTTTTGATCAAACCAAACAATCATGAGCTGGGAGAGATTTTCCACACGGTAATCAATGATAAGGATGATGTTGTCACATATGCAAAACGCATGCAGGAAAAAGGCGCAAGAAATGTGTTAGTTTCCATGGCAGGTGACGGGGCCGTCCTTGTGACGGAAGACGGTCAGGAGTTCCGGGCTGAGGCACCGAAAGGAAAGCTCGTCAATTCGGTAGGCGCCGGAGATTCCATGGTGGCTGGTTTTATATATGGATATTTAAATGGTGGCAGCTATGCAGATGCATTCCGCTATGGTGTATGTACCGGAAGTGCCAGTGCTTTTTTCCGAAGAACTGGCAACAAAAAGGAAGTAATTGCATTGATGGATGCAAATCAAAAATTATTTTAAGGAGGGTATACTATGAGAATCAGAGATTTGCTTGCAGCCGAGAGCATTGAACTGAACGGTTCTGCAGCCGGAAAACAGGATGTTTTAAACAAAATGGTTGATCTCATGGCAAAAAGCGGAAAAATCCGCGATGTGGAAACTTACCGCAAGGGGGTTTTTGCAAGAGAAGAAGAAGGAACAACCGGAATCGGAGAAGGAATTGCGATCCCACACTGCAAGTCAGATGCTGTGAAAGCACCGGGACTGGCAGCTATGGTAGTAAAAGGATGGTGTAGAGTTTGACGCGTTAGATGGAGCACCAGTCAATTTACTGTTTCTGATTGCAGCTCCAAACACCGAGGATAATGTACATCTGGAGGTGCTCAGCAAACTTTCCGTACTTCTGATGGACGAGAATTTTACCAACGGACTGAAAAATGCAAAGACCGTAGACGAATTCTTAAAAGTCATCGATGATGCGGAAAGCGCAAAAAGATGAGGACGAAAAAGAAGACGAAACTGGGGCAAAAATACAAGGTACTTGCCGTAACCGGATGCCCGACCGGAATCGCACATACTTATATGGCAGCGGAAAGCTTAGAGAAGCATGCAGCTGAGATGGGAATCACGATTAAGGTAGAGACCAGAGGTTCCGGCGGAGCCAAGCATGTGCTTACCGATGAAGAGATCGCAGGAGCGGCCGCAATCATCGTTGCAGCCGACACCAAAGTTCCGATGGACTCGCTTCGATGGAAAGAAAGTCATCGAGTGCAAGGTTGCAGGACGGCATCAACAAGGCAGAGCAGCTGTTAAACCGTGCCGTGGCCGGGGATGCACCTGTCACCATGCGGCAGAGGGCAGCAGAAAAGAAGAAAAAAAGCAGAGGGTGGTTCTACCGCACACATGATTTACACACACCTGATGAGCGGGGTATCCCACATGCTTCCGTTCGTTATCGGCGGCGGCATCATGACAGCGATTGCATTTCTGATCGATACCCTGCTGGGCTATGGTGCAACCGGTGGATCGGCATTTGGTTCCTGTACGCCGTTATCGGCATTCTTCAAGTATGCCGGAGGACTGGCAATGGGACTGATGGTTCCGGTACTTGCAGGTTATATCGCATATTCGATCGCAGATCGTCCGGGTCTTGCAGTTGGATTTACCGGCGGTTTGTTAGCCTCGAGTGGTAACGCATTAGTCACCGGTTACAACTGGGCGGATTCCACAACCGGTTTCCAGAAATTTATCGCAGACTTTGCATTCCAGGGTGCCAACGGCGGTAACACCGTTTCCGGTTTCCTCGGCGGAATTTTAGCCGGGTTCCTTGCCGGATTTATTGTACTGTTCCTGAAAAAGCGTTTTCAAAACTGCCAGCTTCCTTAGACGGAATCAAGCCGACTCTGATTTATCCGTTGCTTGGAATTTTAATTATCAGTATTTTAATGTGCTTTATCTTTAACCCATTAATCGGACTGATCAATACCGGACTGAGCAACGGACTGACCGCAATCTCTGATGCGGGATACATCACCGTACTCGGACTGATCCTCGGAGCAATGATGGCGATCGACATGGGTGGTCCAATCAACAAAGCCGCTTATGTATTTGGTACCGGCGTACTGGCAACTGCAAGCCAGATGATTGAAAAAAGGTGCACAGCCAGGCGACCCGGCTGTTCAGGCATGCTACATTTCCATGGCAGCGATCATGGTCGGTGGTATGGTTCCTCCGATCGGAATCGCGCTTGCCTGCCAGTTCTTCCCCGAAGAAATTTACAAAAGGAAGAACGTGGATCCAAGGTATCCAACTTTGTAATGGGTGCTTCCTTCATCAGCGAGGGTGCGATCCCGTTTGCAGCAGCAGATCCGCTTCACGTAATTCCATGTACCTTAATTGGTGCCGGAGTTGCAGGATTTTTATCCGCACTGTTTAAGTGCACACTGATGGCACCTCACGGTGGAATCTTCGTATTTGCAACCGTAGGACATCCGCTTTTATACATCCTTGCATGGGCAGTCGGCTCTTTCATTACAGCCGTATTGCTCGGACTGATCAAAAAGGATGCTGAATAAACGGACAGAAAAAAATCTGTAAACAGTAACATTGATAAAGAAAGAAAAATTTGAAAAGGAGAATGATCATGAAAGAATTTACTTATACCATCAAAGACGAGCAGGGAATCCACGCAAGACCGGCAGGCGAGCTGGTAAAAGCAGCCGCTGCATATCCATGTAAAAGTAACCATCAGCAAGGATGGCAAGGAAGTAGACGCAAAGAGAATTCTCGGTGTTATGGGACTTGGTGTAAAATGCGGACAGGAAATCATATTAAAGACGGATGGAGATCAGGAAGAGGAAGCAATCGCAGCACTTGGCAAATTCTTAGAGGAGAAACTGTAAGAAACAGTTCCGGCAACCGTTTACGGAGAATGAATCAGCAAAAGGATGAGGTGACGCTATGACAATTCAGGGTAAAAGCGTATACAGTGGGGTGGCCATCGGCCGCCTTGCCATACCGTAAATCAGAAAATCAGGTAAAACGGGAGAAAATCACAGATACCGCAAAAGAGGTAAAACGGTTTGAAGATGCCAAAGATACCGCAAAACAACAGCTTGCAGGACTTTATGATAAGGCATTAAAAGAAGTCGGTGAAGTCAATGCGGCAATCTTTGAAGTACATCAGATGATGCTGGATGACCTTGATTATATCGAATCCATCACAAATATGATTGAAGGCCAGCAGGTGAATGCCGAATATGCCGTGGCAACGACCGGAGATATACATTTTCCGAGATGTTTGCGGCAATGGATGATGATTATATGCGTGAGCGTGCAGCCGATGTCAGGGATGTGTCAAACCGCGTAGTGTCCATCCTGCAGGGCAACGGAGGAAATGGTCTGAATGCCGATGAACCGGTGATTTTACTTGCCGATGATCTGGCACCAAGTGAGACTGTACAGCTTGATAAATCGAAGGTGCTTTCCTTCGTCACCCGTCACGGCTCTACCAATTCCCATACCGCGATTCTGGCCGTACCATGAATATCCCGGCACTGATCGGTGTCGATTTTCCGGAAGATGTCGATGGAAAAATGGGTATCGTAGATGGATACGAGGGCAAGATCATCATTGATCCACCGGTCTCCGTTATGGAAGCTTACCAGAAGAAGAAAGCAGAGGATGAAGAGAAAAAAAGCGTCTGCTGCAGGAACTCAAGGGCAAGGGAGAATATCACAAAGGACGGAACAAAGATCAACCTGTATGCAAATATCGGAAGCAGTTGGGGATGTGGCATCGGTACTGGCAAATGATGCCGGCGGCATCGGACTGTTCCGAAGCGAATTCCTTTATCTGGAGAGCAGGGATTATCCAACCGAGGAAGAACAGTTTGCAGCATACCGCAAGGTAAAGCCGAGGCAATGGCAGGCAAAAAAGTGATCATCCGGACACTGGACATCGGTGCGGACAAACAGGTGGATTATTTCGACTCGACAAAGAAGATAATCCGGCAATGGGTTACCGTGCGATCCGTATCTGCCTGGACCGCCGCGAGGTATTCAAGACACAGCTTCGTGCACTGTATCGGGCAAGCTATTACGGAACCATCGCCATCATCATGTTCCCGATGATCATTTCTGTCACAGAGGTACAGACCATAAAGAAGATCATCGAGGAAGTGAAAAAAGAAACTGGATGAGGAAAAAGATTCCGTACAAGGATGTCGAGCTTGGTATTATGATCGAGACTCCGGCAGCCGTCATGATGTCCGAAGAACTGGCACAGGAAGTGGATTTCTTCTCTGTCGGGACGAATGATCTGACACAGTATACATTGGCGATCGACCGGCAGAATCCAAAGCTTGACAATATTTATGATTCCCATCATCCGGCAATCCTTAAGATGATCAAGATGACGATCGATAACGGTCATAAGGGCGGTTGCTGGGTCGGTATCTGCGGGGAGCTTGGGGCAGACACGACACTGACCGAGACATTTCTTAGTATGGGATATGATGAGCTTTCTGTCAGCCCGTCCATGATTTTAAAGGTTCGGCAGGAGATCCGTTCACTGGATCTGAAAGCTTAAAAGGGTGGCTGACTTAACAGCCTATACAAGGGAGTATTTTTATATAGTAAACGGAAAAACCGGTGCATCGTCTGGGAGGCACCGGCTTTTTTCTGTCTGGAACACTATTGGAATTTCGCATGTTTTTCTGTATAATTGAGGAAGAAAGTACGCAAGATAATATGCAAGATAATTCATACACGGGTAATGTCTTTATGGAAAACAGTCACAACGAACCAAAAATACATAGAAGTAAGGGGCGCGTGTGTCCACAACTTAAAAAACGTAAATGTAAATGTCCCTCTGCATCAGATTGTCGGGATTGCAGGCGTATCCGGCTCCGGAAAATCGTCGTTAGCACTTGGCGTGTTGTATGCAGAAGGCTCCAGACGGTATCTGGAGTCGCTTTCGACTTACACCAGAAGGCGCATGACCAGAGCGGCAAAAAGCACAGGTCGACGAAGTGCTGTATGTCCCGGCGGCGCTGGCGCATCAGCGTCCGGGCATTCCGGGCATCCGCAGCACGTTTGGAACGGGAACCGAACTGTTAAACAGCCTGCGGCTGATGTATTCGCGGCTCGCGTCGCACCGGTGCCCGAACGGGCATTATGTTCCGCCGACACTGAAAGTTGCGGCAGAACAGGAGATCATCTGTCCGGAGTGTGGCGAACGTGTCCATGCGCCGAGTGCGGAGCAGCTTGCCTTTAATTCACAGGGAGCCTGCCCGAAAGTGTGGCGGTACGGGAAGTGTCCGGACGGTGGATCTGGATTCGCTTGTACCGGACGATTCGATCAGTATTGATGAGGGGTGCGGTTGCACCGTGGAACAGCCTGATGTGGTCGTTAATGACTGACGTCTGCCGGGAGATGGGCGTGCGCACCGACATTCCGTTTAAAGATCTGACCGATGAAGAAAAGGATATCGTCTATCACGGTCCGGCGGAGAAAAAGCATATTTTTTTTACAAAGCAAAGAAATCCAATCAGGCAGGAGAGCTGGATTTTACCTATTACAATGCGGTATACACCGTAGAAAATGCTCTGGCAAAAGTAAAAGACGAAAAGGGCATGAAGCGGGTGGAGAAGTTTTTGAAGGAGGAAGTCTGCCCGGAGTGCGGCGGAAGCAGGCTGTCGGAGGCAGCCCGTGCACCGAAACTTTGTGGGATCGGACTAGCGGAAGCCTGCAAAATGACGCTGAAAGAGCTGGTCGAATGGGTGGCGCATGTGTGCCGGAATCCCTGCCGAAAGAGATGCGTCCGATGGCGGAATCCATCTGCGAGTCGTTTAAGACCGTTGCAAAAAGGCTCATGGATCTGGGACTTTCTTATCTTTCCCTCGACCGGGCGGCGGCAACGCTTTCAACCGGGGAACGGCAGCGCATGCAGCTTGCGCGGGCGGTGCGGAACCGCACGACAGGCGTGTTGTATGTGCTCGATGAGCCGTCGATCGGTCTGCACCCGTCAAATATCGTGGGACTGAATGCCGTGATGCATGATCTGATCAAAGATGGAAACTCAGTGCTTTTGGTCGATCACGATACGCAGATTTTATCGGAGGCGGACTGGGTGATTGAGATGGGACCGGAAGCCGGAGCGGGCGGTGGATATGTGATCGCAGAGGGCAGTATTCCACAGATCATTGCCAATAAAAACTCCATGATCGGACCATTTCTCGCAAAGACAAAGGATCTGCGCATCCGTCAGCCGATCGCACCGGAGGAAACTGTTTGCCCTTGAAAACTGCATCTTTCCACCGACCGTATCCATACGGTAAAGCCGCTGGAGGTGGACATCCCTAAGGGCAGGCTTACCGTGGTGACCGGGGTATCCGGTTCCGGAAAAGACCACGATGGTTCTCGAAAGCCTGATTCCGGGGCTGCAGGCGCAACTGAACGGAGAGCATCTGCCGAAACATGTGAAAGATCTTTCGGCAGAGGGCATCTCTCATGTGAAACGGATTGACGCCACACCGATCGGCATCAACGTCCGTTCGACGGTCGCGACCTATGCAAATGTGCACGACGAACTCCGGAAGATTTTTGCCCGACCGCGGATGCGAAAAACCGGAAATACAAGGCGGGCGATTTTTCCTATAATACCGGAAAATTAAAGTGTCCGGTATGTGACGGAACCGGTCAGATCAGCCTGGATATTCAATTTCTGCCGGATGTGGATGTGCCATGTCCAGAGTGCAATGGTTCCCGGTATGCAAAAAGAGGCATGGGAGATCGGCTATGAAAACAAACAGGGAAACCGCTATTCCCTGCCGGAATTGATGGAGATGGATGTAAATACCGCTTTGCAGGCAACCGCGGATTTAAAGGTTGTGCATCAGCGGCTGGAAGTGCTCAAAAATCTGGGACTGGGCTATCTGACGCTGGGCGAGGAAACGCCGAGCCTTTCCGGCGGAGAGGCACAGCGGCTGAAACTTGCCAGCGAAATGGGAAAAAGGACAGTCGGATTCGGTGTTTGTGTTTGACGAGCCGACCATCGGACTGCACCCGTTGGATGTGCAGACGCTGCTTAGCGTGTTTGATGCGCTGGTTGACAATGGGGCGACGGTGCTGGTCATTGAGCACGATCTCGATGTGATCCGCAACGCCGATTATATCATTGATATGGGGCCGGGCGGCGGAGATGACGGCGGCCGGGTGATTGCAACTGGGACACCGGAGGAGATTGTGGGAAATGAAGATAGCGTTACGGGACGGTATCTGTGAAATTTGCTTTTGTAGAGTAAATCAGCCATGTGTATTTTGGGGAATATGCATGGCTGTTTTTATGGCTTATTGTCTAAAAATAATGAATATCGGGTGAATATTGAGCTTGTGCAAAAAATTCGTTACATAAAAAAAGACATTTCGTTACATGAAACTAAGTCCAGATCATAAACGATCCGATTTTAAAATAAAATCAATAAGGATCATACAACCAGATCTGCAGGCTAAAGAGATTCAAATAATAGATGTTAAAGAAATATACGATAGGCGCCGATACAATATAAGCAGGGAAGCATTGCAAAAACTTACGGAATCTTTTGAAGATCATGCGAAATCATTGGAAGGGAGAACAAAGCAGCAGGATCAGTCCGCACAGATGCTTGAGGATGCGATTAGAAGAAGTTCTGTCTGGAAAAATTCAAGTCAGAGGGCTCAGCAGTTTTTTGCGGCGCAGGATAAGAAAAAAAAAGAAAATCCGGAAAATCTGCCAGAACATTTTTTCAGAGAATGTGATCAAAGCAGGGGCGATGTTTCGGGATAAGTTTGTAAAGAATGGGCAGGAAAATAATGTATCCATTCAGAATCTGTTGTCGGACATTTCTTTATGGTAAGAAAGAGGTCGTAGATTTTGAATAATGAAAAGCATGCTGAAAATTGCGATATGTGATGATGAACAGCCAATTAGAGATTACCTAAAAAAAACTGACAGAGAAATGCACGGATGCACAAGGTCCATGTCTTTTGCAAATGGGGAAGAGTTGTTATCCGATCCGACCGTATATGATATCATTCTGCTTGATATTTCCCTGAATCGGAAGCCGGACAGTGGCAAACCAAACGGCATGGAAGTCGCAAAGAAAATCAGGGAAACCTCCGATGTGATCATTATTTTTGTGACTGCCTTAAAGGAATATGTGTTTGAAGGCTATGATGTAGGGGCATTTCATTATCTCTTAAAGCCGGTCGATGAACAGAAATTCATGGAAGTCATGGACAAGGCGATCAGTCAGATCAAAAAGGAAAAAGAATACACAGCCGCTCATTATCCGAATGGATGGCAATTACATTAAGATACCGGTCAACAATATTATTTATGCGGAAAATGAAGCGAGAAAAATCGTTCTGCACACGAAAAACATGAAGGAAGAAACCTACAGTTTTTACGAAAAAATGGAAGTGTTAGAGCAGAAACTGGGAGATCATTTTTTCCGATCGCACCGGGGATTTTTTTTGGTGAATCTGCAGGAAGTTGTCCGCTATGACAATGCCAATATTGAACTGAAAAATGGCGATAGAGTGTTTCTGGCAAAACAAAAAAATATAACGATTTTGTAACTGCCTATATGAATTATCTGAGAAAGGCATAAACTGCAATGAGAGATATTGTGTACAACGTTTTCGATATCATAAGCTATTTTGTGCAGGGAATGTTGCTGGTTAATTTGTTGAAAGAAACACAGCCACGTTTTCCATTCAAAAAATATCATAGTGCTGCGATACTGCTGGGACAGTATGTGGCAGTCCAGATTTTTCTGCACTATTCTGTCTTTATAAAAAGTCTGCTCTATGGGAAAAGCATGGTCATGAATAACAGCCGCCAGAGTATCCTGCCGGTACTGATCAGCATGCTGGTTACCTGTGTGGCAGGCATTTTTTTTGTTCAACGAAAGCAGACTCAAAATCATTTACTATGTTGTGACCTTTTATTCCGTAATGGAACTCTTAAAATTTGCCATTTATCCTCTTTTTCTGTGGCTGCTTACAAAGCTGGTAGATCTGAATCAATATTTATTTCTGGACAGGCAGATGTATGGAGAAACCATGTTTTTTGAAGTGAATTCGGAATTGAAATGTTCTGGAATCTGAGCTATGTTCTGGTGCTTCTTGTCTTCACATACAGGATCATTGTCTGGATGAAAAAGTACCTTGAAATGAAAGAAAACTATGAAAATTCACAATTGATTTTTTGTTATTTCCAAGCGTGACCGGACTATTGTTATGTCTGATGATCCGCAGCATGATGTTCTCGATGGAGGACAATGATATTCATTCGCTGTTTGACAGCCGGCCGGAGATGAATCTTATGGTTCCATGTACTTCCCTGTTGTGTATTGTGATGATTATTTTTACCGCAAAAATGCTGCACAAACTAATCGTTGAAAGCAACCAGAAAATCGAAATCAGTATTTATCAGGAACGGATCCGGGAAATGGAGCAGCATATCGGAGATATCGAAAACCTTTATGCCGGAATCCGCGGGATGAAACATGACATGAAAAATTATATCGCGGATATGGAGGCATTGATGCAGGAGGAAACAGGAAACCCCACTGCGTTCCGGCAGTATCTGGATTCCCCTGCAGGCATCCGTGGAACAGCTGGATATGAAATACAATACCGGCAATCCGGTGACCGATGTCATTATGCAACGATCTGTGCAGCTGGCAAAAAACTATGACATTGCGTTTCAGGCGGACTTTCTTTTTCCCTTCCAGTATGAATATGGATGCTTTTTTGACCTGAGCATTATCATAAACAATGCTTTGAATAATGCGTTAGAGGCCTGCAGGCGGCAAAAAAAGAGGGCAGAAAATTTATCGAACTGAGTGCGTACCGGCGCCAGAATATGTTTTTTATTATCGTTAAAAACAGTTTTGACGGGAAACTTGTCAGAAGCCGGAGCGATGGCAGACTGCTCACGACAAAACCGGATTCCAAAAATCATGGACTGGGGCTTCGGAATATTGAAGTGTGTGCGGAAAAATATTATGGAAAAACGGAAGTTACCGTTCGGGAGGATGAGTTTGAACTGGCGGTTATGCTTCAGGAACGAATAGAATAATTGACATCATATATGACACCATGTAAAATATAAATAGGAGGCTATAACAGATGTCAAAATGGGATAAACTGATAACACGTATATGCAATTTATCAAAAGACCTCAGATTTGATGAACTGCGGAAGGTATTGGAAAGCTACGGATATGAAATGAATGCTCCGAGAAGCGGAAGTAGTCATTATACTTTCAGAAAGCAAGGGTGTATGCCGATTACAATACCAAAGCATGAATCAATCAAGAAAGTATATGTAGAAATGGTAAGGCAGATTGTAGAAAGTGAGGCGAAGAATGATGAAAACGCTGAATGATTACATGGCAATGTCCCATCGCATGGAAATTGTGGAAGACAAAGATGAAGGCGGATTTGTGGTTTCTTATCCGGATTTGCCTGGCTGTATTACTTGTGGTGAGACAGTGGAGAGTGCGGTAGCGAATGCACTGGATGCGAAAAAAGCATGGCTTGAAGCTGCATTAGAAGATGGTGTAGAGATTCATGAGCCAGATAGTCTGGAGGATTATTCTGGGCAGTTCAAATTGAGGATTCCACGAAGTCTGCACCGATCACTGGCAGAACATTCTCAGAGAGAGGGAATCAGCATGAACCAGTATTGTGTATATCTTCTTTCTAAAAATGATGCGGTGTTTTCCAAAATAAGATGATGCAGCAAAAATGTAAATGAAATGCTTTTCAGTTGCGTGAATTGATGAATATAGATTGCACATAAGAAACAGAAATCAGCAAATCAGCGGGTACAATATGCCCGCTGATTTTTTTCGTTACATGAAAAGGGCGATTCGTTACATTTGATTGGAAGGAAAAAAGAAAAAGGGTGATATAAACATTAGTAAAATATGGCAAAGGAGATGGTTGTGAAATGAATATAAGTGCAACAGCAGCTATGGGTTATACTTATACAAATATAAAAACAGGCGTATCCCAAAAAGAAGGATGTTTCGAATGAGAATACTTGTGAGAAGCAGACGCAAAAAGGAATACAAAAAATGTTGTCAAAGAGTATAAGCAGAAGCATCCGGATTCCGCATCTCATGTGAACCAGCAGGTCCAGGCAGGCAAAAACTATATGAAAAACTGCGGTGGCGATGAGATATCCAGAAGCGATATGACAATGGATGAGTATAAAGCTTTTTTTTAAGAACCTGATAGATGGCGTCTCTTTTGACAGTTCACAGGCAAACTGTAAGGAAATGTGGTCAATCACCGAAGATGGCTGGGAGCAGATGAAAAATGACCCGGAGTATGAAGCCTGGGTGCTTGGCTATACGATAGAAAACCGTTCGGTGCACTTTCCGTTTCAGGCATCATTTCTGAACGTAGAAAAAATTCGACGCATCGATCGAGGAACATCATGGAGAAGGGATTCCAATGAATACGGAAAGTCCGAAAAAGTCTGGGAAAAAAGGACGAATCATGGTGGAGTAAGCGTCAGAAAAGAATGAAAGAACTGATGAAAAGACAACAGAAAGCAGCATTAAAACGGGCGCAGGAACGAAGAAACGTGACAGATATATACGAAGAAAATATTGACATATTCACAGAGAGCATGATGGGAGGAAAAAATGGCACTGAATATTTCTAGTTCACAAATTTACGCAGGACGTTATCACTACAAAAAGACCGGAAATACCAAAATTTGCTGGATACGCAGAAATACACGGCAAGTACACCTGGAAAATCAGTAAAAGAAGCAACCGGAGTGGATACTGTAACAATTTCCGACGAAGGTCTTGCAAAGGCGAAGGACTGGCGAGAATACACAAAAAAGACAATGAAAATATATCCCACACAGGTGTAAATCCAAAAGAGGAACTTTATAAGGAACTGAATACGGTAAACAATATCGACACGGCAAGTATGTTCAACTGTGAACTCGGGGAAGTTGCAGACCAGATCCAGAAAGAAAATGGACTTGGTGATCATTCGCGGTCGCAGGAGGAATTTCTTACCGTCATTGCGAAAGCCTATCAGGTCATTTATGACCGTATTGATGAAGAATTTTCCGATCCGGAGGGACCCGACCTGGATCAGACAGGAGGACGGAACACTTGTGGAGGAAACAAAACAGGATCGTATCGACGCTTTAAACAAGGCGTACAACTCCAGAGCGGAATTTGCGGCTGCATCGGCAAAAAGTTATGGCAGAGATCGACGAGACCTTTCATGGTGGAAATTACGGGGAAGGTTTTATAGATGAACTGCAGAAGAAAGTAATGGAATCGTGGCACAATGCAGTGGATGAAAAAAATATGCAGCGGCAGAAAGTTTCCTCGTTTCAGGATTACCCGGTGGATCTGGGGATTGGTGCGGACTGGAGTGCAAAAATTAACAAACTGTTTTACAGATAATATATTTTTGGGGTGAAAAAGGAGAGATAAGATTATGGCAGTAAAAGTAGGAAACAGTTGGGTGTCGGAAACGGCACTGACATATGCGAAGGCAAAAATCCGGCAGCGGCACGTCCGTATCGCTAAAAGCGCTTTCGGACCGGTATCCGGGAGTGAATTTTACAACAAACACACAGAACTTTTCACAGAAAGGCACAAATAATATTCAGATCGCACCGAATATTCTGGTGCAGATGCAAAATGATCCCGACAAACGTGTGGAATATGAGGCTTTGATTTATGATTGTGCGCAGCTGGTATACAGCGGAAAAATGAGCCAGGGAGGTATGGGCTACCATATAAAAAGCGGCAGGAACGGTCATCAATGCGGATGGCAGTGTCAGTGGCTGGTCAATCGCGGAAGATGATGATGGCGGGCAGACGCGAAACAGCACCAAACTGGACAAGGATAAGAAAGACACCTGGGCTGATAAAATCCATGAAAAACAGAAAGCAAAAAGTGAAAAAGCAAGGAAAGAGGCAGCGGCACGGCTGCAGGAGCAGATGAACGGGACGGAGATGAAATCGTACGCGGACAATCTTTTTTTGTCGCAGGCAGGAATGGACAGTTACAACCAGCTATCCTCGGTCAGTTATCAGGACTACGTGAACCGCTTTGAGAGTGAAGTGTCAGAAGCATATGAAAAAAGATGGTAATGCAGATGCCGTAAAATCAGACAGTTTTGACCAGCATAAACAGAATGGCTGTCGCATACGATAAAATGAAAAACAGCATCGAAGAAAAAATATGCAAAGGAAGATCACAAAACGGAATATCATCATTTTTCAATGACGCGATGATTTAACCATTTCCGGGAGTGGAAACGGATGGAGAAAATGATCGCGCGCAGCGTCCAGTCGGAAAAACATACCGATCCAGACAGCAATCGGGGCCGAATCCCCATACCCGGCAGAGATAAATGCACAGGCTTACCCGGCACAGCCACATGGTGCAGCAGGAGGTAATCATGGAGAATTTCACATCGCCTGCCGCTCTCATGTCATAGGCGGGGATAAAGGAAAGTACCCAGGAAACTGGCTTTACGATGGTGATGAAGCTTATCATGAAAAAAAGCACAGTTTTGCGCTGGCAGGTTCCATTCCGGCAAGCATGGTAATCGGTTTGGTCAGTGCAAAAACGAGCAGGCAGCTTGCGATGATGACTGCCTCTGACAGCCAGGACAATTTCTTAATATAATAAATGGCTTCATCCTTCCGTTTGGCACCGATACACTGTCCGACGACGGTCATCAGTCCGATGCCGACACCCATGGCGGCGATTCCGTTTAACGCCTCCAGAATATTGGTCATTGCCTGCGCGGCAATCGCTACGGTTCCAAGTGTGGAAACCGTAGACTGGATGGCAAGTTTACCGAACTGAAACATACTGTTTTCAATACCGGACGGAATTCCGATAAACAGAATTTTTTAATCAGATACCAGTCCGGGCGGATGGAAAAAAATAATTGCGGATACAGATCGGAGCATTGTCATTGCGCAGCTGCCAGATAACGACGATGGCACAGAAAAATACGTGATACCAGCGTGGATATCGCCGCACCTTCGACGCCCATGCCAAGTACAAAGATCAAAATCGCATTTCCGCCGATGTTCATAAAGTTGAAATCACCGAAATCACCATCGGACTGCGGCTGTTGTTCTGGGAGCGCATAATCGAAGCACCGGCATCGTACAGTCCGATAAACGGAAACGATAACAGAGTAAAGAAGAAATAAATCCGGGAATTGATCATGACATCGCGTTCTACTTTCCCAAAGATTACATGAAGCAGCGGATCACGGAATATCAGGCAGAAAACGGATAAAGTTACAGACAGAATGGCCATGACAAACAAAACCTGCTGCGCAGAACGGTTGGCATCCTTTTTGTTCTGGCTGCCGAGATACTGGGAGCACAGGATCGCGCCCCCGGCAGATAAGGCAGACAGACAGTGCCTGAATGACAAGAATATTGATGGAGTCCACCAGGGAAACGGCAGAAATTGCGGCAGAGCCGACATTGCTGACCATCATGGTATCGGCGGTCCCCTTATTAAAGAAGAAAGCAGTTGTTCCACAATAATCGGGATCAGCAGCTTTCGTAAGTCCAAATTGTTATATAAATGCTGTGTGTTATCGTGCATAAATGAAATCCTCTTTTCTTACTTCCAGATATATTTTAGCACGATATTTTTCAATGGGAAAGGGAGTATTCGATTAATGATTGCATTGCCCGGTGTGCGGTGCGGAGTCAGTTATAATTTTGCGACTTGACAAGTATGATAGTTTCATCCTATTTTAAATACAGGCAATTGCGAAACCGGTGCAGCGCATAACGTTCGTACCTGTTTCGTAATCGCCTGTATAGAAACGAAGAGGAAGGAACTCCCATGGAACAACATAAAAACCGGCACACTCTATCTGTGTGCCACCCCGATCGGCAATCTTGAGGATATTACATACCGTGTACTGCGGACACTCAAGGAAGTGGATCTGATCGCAGCAGAGGATACGAGAAACTCCATCCGGCTGCTCAATCATTTCGAGATTAAGACACCGATGACCAGCTATCACGAATACAACAAAATCGATAAGGCCTACCAGCTTGTCGCAAAAAATGCGTGAGGGTAAAAACATTGCATTAATTACAGATGCAGGGACACCGGGCATTTCCGATCCCGGGGAGGATATTGTGCGCATCTGCTATGAAGAAGGGATTCCGGTCACTTCGCTGCCGGGCGCAGCCGCCGCCTGTATCACCGCACTGACCATGTCGGGACTTCCGACACGCCGGTTTGCATTTGAGGCGTTTCTTCCCAAGGATAAAAAGGAGCATCAGGCGGTGCTTGAAGAATTAAAGACCGAGACACGTACGATTATTATCTACGAAGCACCACACCACCTTGTGCGCACTTTGCAGGAACTTTCGGATACCCTCGGCGGAGACCGCAGGCTTACCATCTGCCGGGAACTGACCAAGCGGCATGAAGAAAAGCTGCAGATGACGCTTGCGGACAGTTTATCCTATTACGAAGTCAATGAGCCGCGTGGGGAATATGTCCTCATCATTGCCGGCCGTTCCCGCGAAGAGATGAAAAAGGAGGAACAGGCCGGATGGGAAGCGCTTTCCCTTGAGGAACACATGGCGCATTACGAGTCCCAGGGGATTGACCGCAAGGAAGCTATGAAACGTGTCGCAAAAGACCGTGGGGTCAGCAAGCGCGATATCTATCAGGCACTGTTAAAATAATAAAAAGATCAATGGACTTTATTTTTAACTGATCCCGCACGGTTTCTTCGAGAACGGAAAAAGGCGAAGGCCGGTGGGGTGCGAAGGATTGCTTCGTGAAATGCAGACACCGAAAAGCTTTTGTTTTCGAGCGCAAGCTGTTCACGCATCTGGCGGAATTTCAGATAGCCAACATAATATTTCAGGTAGTTTCCCGGTTCTTCGAGGATCAGATCCGTGATTCTTTTTACCGTGGCAGTATCATCTACGCCGTATTCGCTCCAGAATGCGGCGTTTTTTTCTTTTCCCATCCAAAATAATGAATCCCGATATCCGCAGTGGCATAGAGGCTGAGTGTTGCAGCCTGGTTGTGCTGTAACAGGGAGGCGAGATCCGGATCAAGTCCGGCATAATAAAAAAAGCCTGCATTTCGGTGTAGGTTGCCCAGCCTTCGGTATAACCAGGATAGTTGAGGAGGGAGAGGACTTCCGGAGCACCATAGGAGGAGGTGCAGATGGTCTGGTACCAGATGACCGGGATATCCTTCATGCGCAAGCGTTGTAAAGTAATAGATATCCGTATCATTTTTAGCATCGTTTATGTAGATCCGGTTGTGTGAAATATCATCAATCGGAGCCGTGATATAAAAAGGCGGGAGCTAAGTACTCACTGAGTGCCGGATCAACGTGGCAGATTTCCACGTCTGTCTGTGGTGGTGCAGGGAAGTCGGTAAGGATTTCTTTTTTTTTGCAGCCGGGAAATCATGGCATTTTCCTCTTTTAGGGCAGCATCGGGTTTCGGGGACTGGGAAGCAAGTTTCGGATTTTTTTTTCCAAAAGATTCTGACAGAACATGAGATCTTCCCGCCGGGCTTTGGCAATCTGGGAAAACAGATCTTCCACGCTGTCATCACAGCCCGTATCTGCAGACACGACCGCCTCGTAATAGGCTTTTCCTTCCGGGAAGTTACAAAGCCCCCAGTTGTTATGTCCCCCGTCCCAGCAGCATGGTAAGTCCTTTGATCATCTGGCGGTAAGCCGGAATGACATGATCACTCAGAACTTTGGAATGTTGCTTCAAATAAGCATTCTTTTTTGGGTATCCGTAAGCCCATCCATGGCATTTAACCGATTGGAAAACGTATCGATCAGAAAATTGTCATCGGGATGTTCGGTGAAAACTTCACACCCTTCAATGACTTTTAAGCAGGCTTCATCGGACATGAAAAAGTCCTGCATCGGCTTTCTTTTGTTCATAATCTAAAATCCCTAAAAAATAAGTATCCATCTGCGACAACAGTCCGAGATAATCTTTAATATCTCTGGTATTGCGGAAAGTATACTCTGCCAGAAGCACAGGCAGCTGTGAGGTGACACCACCGGAAGGGGTCAGAGGTTCATCGTAATAGGGATAGGCAGCAAGGTTCTGCTGGCGTGAAATATAATCGGAAAGCAGCCGGCAGGTCAAGCGGTCTTTTCCTTTGAGAGAGCGGTGAGAATATTTTTTTGAGTTCTTCCGAAAGTTTTTTGAGCTGTCTGGCCTGGTTATGAGGACTGTCACCGGACAGACTGCCAAGCGTGATCTCATAAGAGTCAATGCCGGCAGCTTTTGGATCTTTTAGCGTAAAAGTGCAGATTCATGGTGTTGGATTTCATCTCTTCGCGAAAAAGCGTGGTACAAAATTCAGAAAAAAAAGAACCGGTACTTTTTCCGGCAGGGGAGAGGATGGCTGCATAAATAATGGAGAGCACCGCAGCCAGAAAAATCCCCACGGAAAGCATCCGGTGTTTTTTCAAAAGATGTTTCATACCAGAAACTCCTGTAAGAAAACTTAAGAAAATTTATGCGGGGAAAGCCTGGGCTATGCCTTCCCTTTTGGGTTTATCCGGTAATTGCAAAAGGAATATGAAAAAAAGCAAAGCCCATACAATGATTTAAGAACACAAACAGGAGGCGCGGATGAACTATTTATGGGGTGGAATGATTCTTGTCGGAGTGGTGTATGCTGCAATGACTGGAAATCTTGGAAGCAGTGACCGACCAGGCACTTGCTTCGGCAAAGGAAGCGGTAAGCCTTTGCCTGACAATGACAGGTGCCATGGCATTCTGGGTAGGACTTATGAAGATTGCAGAAAAAGGGGGGATGGTAAACCGCGCGGCATCTGCAATGGAACCGATACTACGTTTTTTGTTTCCGTCAGTTCCGGAAAATTCCGCAGCAGGCAGATATATGGCAACGAATATGGTGTCCAATTTTCTGGGGCTGGGCTGGGCGGCAACCCCGGCAGGAATTTCTGCCATGAAAGAGTTAAAGCGGCTGCAGAAAATGTCAAATCAGGCGACAGACGCGATGTGTGATTTTCTTATCATTAATATTTCTTCCCTGCAGCTGATACCTGTGAATATCATTGCATATCGCAGCCAGTATGGAGCCGTAAGTCCGGCTGCAATTGTAGGACCGGCCATCATTGCCACTAGTATTTCCACGTTGGCGCTGTCATTTTCATCAAGCTCCGGCAGACATTTGGGAGGGGGGAAAATGAATTTGATTCTGTACTTATCCGAGGCAGTCATTCCGATTCTGGTATTGCTCATTGTGGGAAATGGCCTGATGCACCGGCAGCATGTATATGAGGATTTCCTGGAAGGGGCAAAAAGCGGAATCCGCACAGCAGTGGAGATTATGCCGACACTAATCGGACTGATGGCAGCAGTAGGTATTTTTGCGGGCTTCGGGTTTTTTGGATTTTATTTCCGGGTGGCTTGGGAAAAGTAATGGCGGCGACAGGATTTCCGACCGAGCTGATCCCGGTTGCTGTGGTAAAAATGTTTTCTTCCTCTGCAGCAACGGGACTTTTACTGGATATCTACAAAAAACACATGGTGCAGATTCGATGCTGGGACGTGCGGCATCGGTTATGCTCAGCAGCACAGAGACTATTTTTTTATACCATGTCGGTTTATTTTATGTCGGTAAAAGTAAAAAGACAAGATATACACTTCCGGGAGCCCTTTTGCAACCACTGCCGGAATTGTGGCAAGTGTATTTTTGTGTGGAAAACCTCGAAGTTGTAAGAATAGTGTTATTGTTCGCATGGCAACCTGTGTGTAGTAGCAAAATTGTCAAAAAAATCCGGATTATGATAGAAATATGTTGACTTTAAACATATTTTAGTTCAGAATAAAAAGCAGAAGATACAGAGATTTGTATGTTACAACAGAGAGGAAGTATATAATATGGCATTTGGAAAAAAAGACAGACAGAGCCGGTCTGCAGGCCGTTCTGGAATTGAAAAATGTAGATTATTCAAAAAGATCCGGAGATACAGCAGCTGTATACCCGTCTGGTGAACGGACGCAGCCAGTTTGGTCAGATCCTGGCAAAGAATGCATCCGCATCGTTACAGATCGCAGAGGTTGTGGATGCCGTAAAAAGAGTATAATTCCAAGATGGAATCTGTTTCACAGGAGATTGCGCAGGCATCGGAGGACGCTACGCAGTCTGCGTCAGAAAGTTCGCGCGTGGCAGGGGAGGTTTCCAACCAGCATGAGGAACTGACCAATACGATATTGTCTGCATCGGAAGAATCCGCAGCGATTTACAAAAACATCGAAGAGGGACAGCAGGAACTGACGGCTATCCGCGATCTGTCCGATAAGACGATCAGTGAATCAAGTACCATGAAACAGAATATGGAGAAGCTTTTTTGACATTATCAGTAATATGAATGAAGTCATTGAAGGGATCAACTCCATTTCCAGCCAGACCAATCTGCTGGCGCTGAATGCATCTATCGAGGCAGCCCGCGCAGGAGAAGCCGGAAAAGGATTTGCAGTAGTTGCGGAAGAGATCCGTAAACTTGCAGAACAGACCCAGAACATGACAGCCAACATGAGTGAGTTCGTGGAGCGTATCAAAGAAGCATCCGCAAAGAGCTCAGACCGTGCAAATACCGCGGTGGAGGCACTTGGGGATATGAGCGAGAAGATTAATTCTGCATGGGAGATCAATGATGCGAACCAGAAGAGTGTGGGAAAGATTTCCGATTCCATCAGTTCCCTGGCAGCTGTCAGCGAAGAGATTTCAAGTTCCATGGATGAGATGGCAAATCAGGCGAACCATATCCAGCAGCAGTGTGAGCAGCAGCAACAGGATGCACAGAGACTGGCAGAACTCCAGGAGAATTTAAAAGACGCAACAACACCGGCATACCAGATTCTGGATGACCTGGAGAATGCAAAAGCAAATTGCCGGAGAGATGAAGAAAGATGTATTTTATAATACAGAGGCTGTATAGTAGCAACTGGCATCCTTATTATAAGAATATTAAAAATATCAATTTGCCATATAGCACAGAAAATCAGACAGGGGTTGTCACACGGTGACAGCCTCTTTTTTCCCTGTTTTCGGAGAAAGGAGAAAAAATGGAAGCAACGGAACAGTTTTTTGCAATGGGTGGAGGAATCGGGCAACATTGTATTTTTTGGTGGAGCAGGGGTATCGACCGAGAGCGGAATCCCGGATTTCCGTAGTGTGGACGGTTTGTATAATCAACAGTATAAGTATCCGCCGGAGACTATTTTAAGCCATAGTTTTTACCGGCAGAATCCGGAAGAGTTCTACCGGTTTTTTACCGAACAAAATGCTCTGTCTGGATGCGCAGCCAAATATCACCCATTTCAAGCTGGCAGAGCTGGAAAAAGCAGGAAAACTGAAAGGGGTCGTGACCCAGAATATCGATGGCCTGCATCAGAAAGCCGGAAGTAAAAACGTCATGGAATTGCACGGAAGCGTATTGCGCAATTACTGCGAACGCTGTGGACAGTTTGTCAGCGCGGAAGATATTCTCCACTCGGAAGGAGTTCCGGTCTGTCCTGTCTGTGGTGGCCGGTGAAGCCTGACGTAGTTCTTTATGAAGAAGGGCTGAACCAGAAAACACTGCAGGATGCGGTATTTTATATCAGCCATGCGGATATGCTGATTATCGGTGGAACATCGCTTGCGGTATATCCGGCAGCCGGTCTGATCGATTATTACCGGGGAAATAAGCTTGTTTTTTGATTAATAAGAGTGCAACTCCAATGGATGCGCGTGCGGATCTTCTTATCCAGGATGGACTTGGAAATGTCTTTTCACAGATCAAGTGTTAGCCAGAGAAAATAATAGACAATTGCAAAACATACTCAGGCTCCTGCCGCCGCGGGTTTTACAATTGTCTATAAGGGGAAAAAAGAAGGAGACCAGCTATGAATCAGTACCAGTATGAAGTGGGAGATATTGTGAAATTAAAAAGCCACATCCGTGTGGCAGCCATGAATGGGAGATTTTGCGCGTGGGCGCGGATTTCCGCCTGAAATGCACTGGCTGTGGACATCAGATGATGGTGACACGCAAGCTTGTGGAAAAGAATACAAGAGGCTTGCGGAAGCCGGAATAAAGTGCATGTAGTGAAATTGTAATTTCCATAGTATTAAAAATTGCTTCTTTAGATACCATGAAAAACAGTATCTGGAGAAGCAATTTTTTTCTGTTATAAAGGCTTGCATAGCCTTAATTTTTGTAAATTCAATAATTTCTTTCTTATCCTCTTCGGATATCTTGTTAAAATAAAAAAGCAATTCTTTTTCCAGATTCGTATGAAACATGTACTTTTTTTTATTCGCGGGATCATTAAAAAATTCAAGAAACTCAGATAAGTCTTCGCTGGACTGGGAAGGAACCGGTGCATCGTAAGAAACTTCGCGGTCAATATCAACAGTCAGATGCATGAGATCGTCAATTGAAATATTGTATAGCCCCGCCAGTTTATATAATGCTTCGGCATCCGGTGTCCGTCTGCCAGTTTCATAATGGCTGTATGTCTGGCGGACAATACCAAGTACCGCGGCTACATAATCCTGCGTGTAATTATTTACCTTTCTCAGTTCTTTCAATTTCTGAGGAAGTTTTTTTTCACTCATAATAAAATACCACCTTTTCTTAAAATTAGTCTATTTTTTTCACATATCATGAAATGTTACAGATAGTAGCTATTGATAAAACAGAAGTTAATTTATTGTAGGAAGCGAAAAAATAGTCATATAGTTACAGAATGTTGCATAGAAATGTAAAATATGCACAAAAAAATAAACGATTTTTAAAGGAATGAGAATGGAAAAATTAGATAAAAAGTAACAAATTGTAGCAATTATAAAAAATAGAGGTTAACAAACCGTAGCGAACGGACGATATAAAAGATACAAAACGTAGCAAAAAAAGGTTTTGCGTGCATGGAGGTAAAAAAATGCTGAAACTTTCATTGAAACAGGGACAATACGTAAATATCGGGGATGACATCCGTGTGGTCTATGTCGGTGGTTCGGGTAATCACGCAAGGCTGCTCATTGATGCCCCGAGAGAACTTAATATTGCCAGAAGTACCACGGAAGAAAATCCGGCACGAAGGGAGAGAAAACCTATTATGCAGAGCCGGGCATTTCCAGAGAGGCACAGCAGGAAATTAAGAGGATTCTGTGGAACGAGCGGATGAAAGGCAGAGGCAAAGAAAAGATGCAGAGAGTTTGAAAAGATAAATTTAACTCCTGATCTGTTTTAAATTCTGGTAATAGGTGGGCACACCTGGGACGCTCCGCTTATTTGATACAAGGTCGCAAAGTATACATCAAAATCACAGATGCTTGTGACGCGTTACCGTGGTGACGCAATAAGAACACCTTAGGAAAAAGGATTTCCGGAGGAAAAGACATAATACCCCGCATAGCGGGAGTTCAAGGAGGATTCTATTATGAGTATGGTAGTACAACACAACATGCAGGCAGCAAACGCAAACAGAATGCTTGGTATCACATCCGGAGCACAGGCTAAGTCAACCGAGAAGTTATCTTCCGGTTACAAGATCAACCGTGCAGCAGATGATGCAGCAGGTCTGACGATTTCCGAGAAGATGAGAAAGCAGATCCGCGGACTGGACAAGGCATCTTCTAATGCACAGGATGGTGTATCTTCTTGTACAGACCGCTGAAGGTGCTTTTAA